>Ga0209027_1000391_pt1 | contig 15189 bp, 16 predicted proteins | sample GraSoi013_1_20cm_3_FD_185821 | JGI IMG/M metagenome (GOLD analysis project Ga0209027, IMG submission 185821) | Grasslands soil microbial communities from the Angelo Coastal Reserve, California, USA - Sample 09_27_2013_1_20cm (SPAdes) (version 2) | ecosystem: Environmental > Terrestrial > Soil >...
CACCGACGGGCCGTCGACGCAGCGCATCACGATGTAGAGGACTTCGTTCTTGTAGCCGCCGACCTTGTAAATCGGCACGATGTGCGGGTGCTCGAGCTGCCCGCTGGTGCGCGCCTCGCGCACAAAGCGCTCCGCCAGCCCGGGCGAGTGCGTCAGGCCCAGGTCGAGCACCTTCACCGCGACGTCCCGGTTCTGCGACTTGTCCCGCACGCGGAACACGGCGGCAAAGCCGCCTTCGCCCAGCAGATCCCCGACGGTAAATTCCTTCCCGAGCGCTTTTTGGAGGCGGCGACGCAGCGTGGCGAGATCGAGCGACATGGCGGACGCGAAACCTAGGAACGCACGTCGCTGGGCGCTAGGGACAGCCGGCGTCACTCTCGTGTGGCTGCTCGCGGTGTGGCCCCCGCCGCTGTGGTGGCGCGACCACTGGCCGCGGGCGACGGCGATGATGCGAGAAACGGCGGACTGCCGGACGGGCGGACCGCCGGACCGCCGATCACCGTCCGCCTGTCCGACCGTCCGCCCGACCAGCCTGGAGAACATCGCTCCGGTACTCCAGCGCATGGTGATCATCGGCGAGGACTCGCGCTTCCGGACGCATCACGGCATCGACCCCAGCGAAATCGCCGACGCGCTCGGCGCGGATCCCGGTCGCGGCTTGCCTCGGACGATCGTCACGGCGTGGCGGCAGCGCGACAGAGTGCGGGGCGCGAGCACGATCACTCAGCAGCTCGCGAAGAACCTGTATCTCTCATCGTCGCGCAATCCGCTCCGCAAGGTGAAGGAAGCCGCGACCGCGCTGCGACTGGAGGTGGCGCTCTCGAAAGATCGGATTCTTGAGCTGTACCTCAACGTGGCGGAGTTGGGGCCGGGGATCTGGGGAGTCGACGCGGCGAGCCGCGCCTACTTCGGACTGCCCGCGTCGCGACTCACCGAGGAGCAGGCAGCCGAGCTCGCCGCGACGCTGCCGCATCCCCGCACGTCCAACCCGACGTTTCGTCCCGAGCGCACGCTCGAGCGGCGCAACCTGATCCTCGCGAGATACCACGGGGTGGACGTGTACATTCCACCGGAAGAGGAAACGGACTCGCTCCTGATGGCCGTGCCGGCGCCTGTGATGCCGCCAGCGCTCGATTCGCTGGAGATCGCCGTCCCCCTTCAGGGGGACAGCACGCAGGATAGTCTCACGGCTAGACGCACAGACGCACCGGGGAACACAGCCGATGGTGGTCGGGACAGTCTGCCCTAGCCACCGTCATCTGTTCACCCCTGTGCGCCTGTGCGTCTAGTCGTTGCAGGTCCGCGCCTATCAGTCTACGAGCCTTAGGGGCATCACCAGCGCCATGTAGCTGGCCGGATCATCCCAGCCCACCGGCTCCAGCGTCGCCGCGCGCTCGGGGGCCTTGAAGGTGATCCGCACTTCGTCGGTCGGCATGTACTTGAGGATCTCGAGCAGGTACGTCGCGTTGAATCCGATCTCGAGCGGCTCGCCCTCGTAGGTGACGGCGAGCTCGTCCTGCGCCTCGCCCAGGTCGGGAGTTTGCACCGAGAACTTGACGGCCCCGCCGGAGAAGGCGAGCCGGATGCGGTGCGTCTGGTCGCTCGCGACGACGCTCATGCGGCGGAGCGCGGCCGCCATGCCCGCCTTGTCCACCGTAGCGACCTTGTCGTTCTCCCGCGGGATCACCTGCTCGTAGTTCGGATACGGTCCCTCGATGAGGCGCGAGAACACCACCGTGCCGCCCGCCCGGAACCCGATGTGGTTGTCGCTGCGCGCGATGTCGAGCGCCTCGTCGGCCGCGAACAGGCGGCGGATCTGCTCCAACGCCTTGGGCGGGACGATCAAGTCCGCCGTGGACCCGCCCTCCGCCGGCACGTCCATCTTGGCGAGGCGGTGCCCGTTGGTCGCCACCATGCGCATGTGGTCGGGTCGCAGCTCCCACAGCACGCCGTTCAAGATCGGGCGGCTCTCCTCCGTGGACGCGGCGAAGGCCACGTGGCCGACCAGCTTGTGCACCACCCCCGCCGCCGCCTTCCACGCCCCATCGAACTTGACGGCGGGGAACGACGGGAACTCCTCGCGCGGCAACCCCAGCAGCTTGAACTTGGACCGGCCGCATTCGATGGCCACGCGCGACTCGCCGGCGGCGGTGATGCGGACGGGACCCGACGGCAACTCGCGCGCGATGTCCACCAGCTTCTTGGCGGGGAGCGTCACCGCGCCCTCGGCGTCCACGTCCGCCGGCACCGTGGTGGCGACGGCGATGTCGAGATCGGTGCCCGAGAGACGCAGGCCCTGCTTGGTGACTTCCACCAGGACGTTCGCAAGGACGGGCAGGGTGGTCTTCGCGGGGATCGCCGCGGCGACCGCGCTCAGCCCTTCCTGCAGCTGTTCTCGAGTGATCGTGAACTTCATCCGCGCCGCCGCCTCGCCCGCTGTGGAGATTGTGAACGTAAGAATCTACTACCTATACCTAATAGAACTACTAGTAGTAGTAGTAGAGGACGGGGAAATGTTGGTGATTCGGGCTAACGTCCGGGTGGCGCACCGTACTGCCCGTCCACCAGGCTGTGGGCGCGGTGTTGGGACTGTTGGCAATCGGCCCTCTTTTCCCACGCCGCCGCGGCACGTCCACACCCGCCCACATCTCCCCGCCCACATGTGGCTACAGTGCGGACAACTCTTGACGCGCCATTTCGACCCGCTCCTTGAACGTCCGGTCCCGCACCATCTGCCGCTCCACCTTGTCCACCGAGTGAATGACCGTCGAGTGATCCCGCCCGCCGAACGCCTGCCCGATCTCGACGAGCTGCATGCGCAGCATGTCGCGCGCGAGATACATCGCCACCTGGCGGGGGATGGTCAGCGTCTTGGTCCGGGCCTTGGACCGCAGGCCCTCGGGCGTGACTCCCCAGCGGCGCGCCACCACCTCCTGCACGCGATCGATGCTCGGCGTCGCCTGGCCGGCGTAGCCCCCCGCCTCTTCTCCCTGACGGATCTTGTCCGAGAGCGCGTCGCGCGCGAGCTCGATCGTGACCTCGCGATTCTTGAGCGACGCGAACAGCAGCAGCTTGATGATGCAGCCTTCGAGCTCCCGCACGCTCGAGCGGATGTGCTCGGCGATGAAGCGCAGCACGTCGTCGGGAATGGTGAGCTCGAGGTGGTCTTGCTCCGCCTTCTTGCGCAGGATGGCGATCCGGTGCTCGAGATCGGGGTGCCCGATGTCCGCCACCAACCCCCACTCGAACCGCGAGATCAACCGGTCCTCGAGCCCCGGGATCTCCTTGGGCGGGCGGTCCGAGGTGAGCACGATCTGCTTGTGCCCCTCGAACAGCGCGTTGAACGTGTGGAAGAACTCTTCCTGCGTCATTTCCTTGCCTTCCAGGAAATGCACATCGTCGACGAGGAAGAGGTCGACGTCGTTGCGGTAGCGACGCCGGAACTCGGACATCGTGCGCGCGTGAATCGATTCAATGACCTCGTTGATGAACTGCTCGGCCCCGAAGTAGTGGACCCGCGTCCCCGGGTACTTCGTCAGCACGGCGTGGGCGACCGCCTGCATGAGGTGCGTCTTGCCGAGGCCGGTGGCGCCGTAGATGAAAAGCGGGTTGTAGGTCTTGCCGGGCGCCTCCGCGACGGCGTGCGCGGCTGCCGCGGCCAGCTCGTTCGACTTGCCGATGACGAAGGTCTGGAACGTGTAGCGCTCATTGAGCGGCGTCGTGAGGACGCCGGTCTTATCTAGCGCGAGCGCCTCGCGCGGCGCCACGAAGAAATCCATCTGAGGGCGCTGCTGACGATCCTCCTGCACGCGGAACACCACGGCCGTGGGGCGTCCGAACACGCGCTCCGCGGCGCGTGCCAGCACGCCGGCGTGCTTGGACTCATTCCACTCCACGGCAAATTGATCGGGGGCCCCGACGATCAGCCGACCGTCGTCCAGCGCGATCGGTTCGGCCGGCTCGAGCCACGTTCGCACGGTGGCGTCGGGAAGTTCGCGCCGTGCTTCGTCGAGGAGGCGTTTCCAAGCTTCTTTAGTAGACTGCTCCATCCGCGATTAACGAAGGTGGGACGTCCAGCAAGGGCGGCCCGAAACTACGGCTCGCATGTGGAAAAGTCAACCTTGACCGCCGCGCTCGCGACAGTGTACGTTTCCCCGCCTCACGACGAGGGATGTATGGGTCCGACGTATCGCCCGCGCAATCGGCGGCGCATCAACAAGCATGGATTCCGCGCGCGGATGAAGGATGTGTGGGGCCGCGCGGTCCTATCCCGCCGGCGGAAGAAGGGGCGCAAGCGCCTCACGGTCCGCCTGCCCTCCAAGCACCGGAGTCGCTAACGGGAGAGCGGTACCCGCGTCGCGTGCGTCTGGCGCGCGGCTCGGACCTCACAGCCTGCTGGGAAGAGGGTCGCCGCTTGCGCACCTCGCATCTCGACCTGGCGTGGCGTCCCAACCCGATGGGTCACCCGCGCATGGCTATCGTGGTTCCCCGCTTTCAGTTCACGGCGGTGGCCCGGAACCGGCTACGCCGCCGCGTGAAAGAAATTCTGAGACGCGACGCGCTCGCGAAGCTGCCCGCCATCGATCTCGTCGTGCGCGCCAAGCGCGCCGCGTACGCCGCCACATTTGCCGCGCTGCGCGCCGAGCTGGCGGACCTGGTGAGCCGCGTCACATGAGCGTCGGTCGCTGGCCGCGACGTGCGGTCCTCGGCTTGATTCGCGTCTATCAGTCGACGCTGTCGCACTTGGTGTTCACACAGTGCCGCTTCGAGCCGTCGTGCTCGCGCTATGCGTACGAAGCGGTGGAGCGCTATGGGGCGGTGCGGGGCGCGTGGCTCGGCGTGCGGCGGATCCTGCGGTGCCACCCGCTGCATCCCGGCGGCTACGACCCGGTGCCCTAACGACGAGACGCGCAGAGGCGAAAGATCCAGTGGAACGACGCGTGATTTTGGCGATTCTGCTGATGCTCATCGTGGCGGTGTTGCCGGGCATCCTGTTTCCGCCGAAGAAGCCGGTCGGGCGGACGGGCGGTCGGCCGGTCGGGGACACCGGTCAGGACAAGCAGGCGCCCGCGCCCGCCGCAGAGTCCCTGACCGCCCGTCCGGCGGTCCGCCCGTCCACCGCCGCGCCGGCGGAAACGGTGTGGGTTACCTCTCCCACGTACCGGCTGGGTTTCAGCACACGGGGAGCGTCGCTCGTAAGCGCCGAGCTCCTGGAGTACCGCTCGTTCGCCGCCGGCGACTCGGGGCGACCCGTTCAGCTCGTCCCCGTGGGCCGGCCCTGGCTGCGCTACGCCCGGACCGCCGGCGGCGACACTGCGGCGCTCGCCGACTGGAGCTTCACGCCGGGCGCCACCCGCGTACACGTCGGGGGGGGCCGTGACAGCGCGCAGCTGAGCTTCACCGCCGAGCGCGGTGGGGCCAGGGTGGCGCTCGAGTACCGCTTCTACGCCGCGGAGTATCGTTTCGAGGTGCAGGGCCGCTTCGCCGGCTTCGGGTCGGGGGGCGCGACGCTGCTGCTGGGCATGGGGGACGGGCTCCGCTCGGTCGAGGCGGATACGATGGACGACTTCCGGCACTACGCGGTCGTCACCAAGGCGACCAAGACACAGAGCACGGACTTCCAGTCGCTCAAGCCGGGAGAGCGCAAGATCCTGGACGGGCCGTTCGAGTGGGCCGGCATCAAGTCCAAGTACTTCTTCCTGGCGGGGCTCGCCTTCGAGGAGAACCAGCCGCGCTTCGGCGCCGCCATCGTGGAGGGCGGGCCGCGTACCGCGACCGCCTCGTCCCTGTTCGGTCGCTCGGCCGTGGCGACGCGGGCGCCGGTCGCCCTGACCCTGCCCGTGCCTCCGGCGGGAGATTTCCGCTACCAGCTGTACGTCGGCCCACTCGAATATCGCCGCCTGGCCCAGCTCGGGCACGACCTGGACGACGCCAATCCTTACGGTGGGTTCATGCGGCCCGTCATCCAACCGGTATCGGCCCTGGTCGTGAACATCCTGATCTGGATGCACGACCGGCTCAAGCTCGCGTACGGCTGGGTCCTCATCATCTTCGGCGTCCTGGTGCGCGGGCTGCTGTGGCCCTTGAACCAGAAGGCGATGGAATCGAGCATCCGGATGCAGGCGGTCGCGCCGCTCCTGAAGCAGGTTCAGGATCGCCACAAGAACGAGCCCGAGCGGCTGCAGCGCGAGATGATGAGGCTCTACAAGGAGCACAACGTCAATCCGTTCGGCGGCTGTCTCCCGATGCTGCTGCCGATGCCGGTGCTGTTCGCGCTGTTCTTTGTATTCGCGAACACGATCGAATTCCGGGGCGTCCCGTTCCTGTGGCTGCCGGACCTGGCGCGCGCCGACCCATACTACATCATCCCGATCGTCATGGGGCTGTCGATGTTCGTGCTGTCCAAGGTCGGCCAGATCGGCGTACCGCCGAATCCCCAGGCGAAGACCATGCTGTATTTCATGCCGGCGTTCATGACGTTGTTGTTTCTCCGCTTCGCCTCGGGGCTGAACCTCTATTATGCCGTAAGCAACATCTTCAGCATCCCGCAGCAGTACCTGATCGCGCGGCGCCGCCTGCGGGAGCAGGGGAAGCAGACCTAGGGGAAGCGGGACGAGGGAAGGGGGAAAGGTGTTGTCGGACCCCATCGTCGCGCTGGCGACGCCGCCCGGTCGGTCTGCCATCGCGCTGATCCGGCTCTCGGGGAAGGGCGCGTTCGAGGTAGCGGCGCGCGTGCTCCATCCGTTCCGGCCCGACCCGCCCCGTACGGTCCGCCGTGTCCGCGTGGTGCATCCGGCGACCGGAGAGCCGATGGACGATGCGCTCGCCGCTTGTTTTCCCGCGCCCCGCTCCTACACCGGCGAAGACCTCGTCGAGCTGTCGACGCACGGCGGCCTGCTCGTGCCCGCGGGCGCCCTCACGGCCTTGCTCGCCGCCGGGGCCCGGCCCGCGGCGCCGGGGGAGTTCAGCCGCCGCGCGGTGCTGAACGGCAAGCTCGATCTGCTGCAGGCGGAAGCGACGGCCGACCTGATCGATTCCGGCTCGCCCGCCCTGGCGCGCCGCGCGCTGCGGCAACTCGACCGCGGGTTGTCCCAGCGACTCGAGCAATTGCGGGCGGAGCTGCTCGAGCTCGAAGCCGTGATCGCCTACGAGATCGATTTCCCCGAGGAGGACGAGGGCCCCGTGGCCCCGGAGCGCGTCGAGCGGGCTTGGCGCGCCGTACGGGAGCGGATCGCGGCCCTGCTCGCGACGGCCCCGGAGGGGGAGCGACTGCGCGAAGGCGCATTGCTCGTCATCGCCGGGCGTCCCAACGCCGGCAAGTCGTCCCTGTTCAACGCCCTGCTCGGCCGGGAGCGCGCCATCGTGACCGAAGTCCCGGGCACGACGCGCGACGCGATCGAGGCGTCCGCGGTGCTGGAAGGCTTCCCGTTCCGGCTCGTCGATACGGCCGGGTTGCGGCAGAGCGAGGATCGCGTCGAACGCATGGGGATCGATGTCGCGCGGCGTTATCTCGACGCGGCGGACCTGATTCTCTTCTGCGAGGACGCGGGGGACGAGGGACGGGGGACGGGGGACGGGGCTGATCGCGCTGCGTTCCTCGCCGCATGTCGCGCGCCGGTGGTGGCCCTGCGCACGAAGGCGGACCTCTTACCCGTCCCGCGTCCCGCGTCCCCCGTCCCCGTCGTTTCGGCCGTGACCGGCGAGGGTCTCGCCGACCTGCGTCGCAAGCTCGCCGAGGTCGCCTACGGCCGGCTGCTCGCGCTGGGCGACGTGGAGCCGGTCGTCACGCGGGCGCGCCACCGCGCGGCGCTGGAAGGGGCGCTCGGGGAGGTCGACGCGTTCCGGGAGGCGCGGGCCAGCGGCGTGGACGCCGCGGCCGCCGCGACCCACCTGCGCGCTGCCATGGGCGCTCTGGACGATCTGATCGGCGCCGTGACCCCGGACGACGTGCTGGATCGCGTGTTCGCGAGCTTTTGCGTGGGCAAGTGAGCCCTGGCGAGCACCACCGCTCGGTGCCATACCCTGGCCGCGCAGCGTAGATTGTCGCACCGGGGCGGACGTATGCGAGGGAAGTGCTGATGGACGATCGAGTGGGAACGGGTTCCGCGATGCGCTCGCCTGAGCGCTGGCTGGCCGTGTTGCGCATCGCGGTCGGAGCGTGGTTCGCGAAGGCCATCTTCACCAAGCTGAGCGTCACCTTGGCCTGGGGCTTCCTGCCCGTCCCCACGGCGTCGGATCGGTGGCTGCACGTGATGCCGATCCTGGTCGCCAAGTACGCGGAGGGCAATCCAATCGCCTTCTTCAGGGACTTCCTGCTGAACAGCGTGGTGCCGAACAGCCACCTGTACGCCCAGCTCACGGCGTTCGGCGAAGCGGCGGTCGGTCTGGGCCTGGTGGCGGGCTGTCTCACGACCCTGGCGTCAGCCATCGGACTGGTGTTGGTCGTGAACTACGGCCTCGCGGTGCAGTGGCAGGGCTCGGCACAGCAGGGGTTCCACTATTTGCTGATTACGGCGCTCGTGGTGATCCTCGCCACGCGGGCCGGGCGGGTGTGGGGAGTGGACGGCTGGGTGCGCGCCCACCGGCCCCGGGCGTGGCTCGCCCGCGCGCCGCTCGGCTAGGGGAGGTACAGCAGGTCGTTCGGCCGTTCCCCCACGGCGATGGCCCTGACGACCTTCCGCGTCGCCGTATCGATCACCGACACGGTGTTGGAGCGGCCGTCCGCCGTGTAGAGGCGGCGCCCATCGGGCGCGAGCGCGATCCCCCACGGCCGGCGGCCGACGGCGATCGAGTCGACCACGCGGTGCGTGGTCATGTCCACGACGCTCACGCTGCCGGCCGCGCCTTCCGTGATGTAGGCCCAGCGCCCGTCGGCGCTGAACGCGATACGTACCGGCTTGGTCTTGCCGCCGCGAATCGGGAACTGCTCGAGCACGCTGTCCGTCGCGACGTCGATGATCGTGACGTTGCCGCCCGCTTCGGCGGACACCCACGCCCGTCGCCCGCCCGGCGTGAGGGCGATGGTGCGGGGGTTCTCCCCGACCGAAACGGTGCGCAGCAGCCGCCCCGTCTTGGCGTCGAGCACCGACACGCTGTTGCTGGTTTCCGCGGTGACGTACAGCTTCGCCCCGTCTGGCGTCACGCCGATGCCCTCGGGCTCTACGCCCACCGGTGTCGAGAACACGATTGTGCCGCTCGCGACGTCGATCGCGCTGGCGTGCGCGATCTCCTCGTTGGATACGTAGGCGGTTTTCCCATCGGGGCTCAGGGCCACGAGCTCGGGGTCGCGGCCCGCGGGGATGGTGCGGGTCAGCTTGCCGCTCGCGACGTCGATTACGCCTAGTGCGTCGTCCTGCCCGAGCGCGACGTAGACGGTGCGCCCGTCGGGGCTCGCCGCCATGCCCCGGGGCCGCTTCCCCACGGCGATCGTCGCGACCACCGTATTCGTCCTGGGCGAAATGACCGCGACGCTGTTGTCGATCTCGATGCTGACGTAGAGCGACGGACCGCCGGAGCGCGTCGGGAGGGGCAGCGCCGTCGCGAGCAGCAAGGGCAGGGCGAGGGCCCGGGCGCGCTGCGGGGGGCTCGCAGGGGTCATGGGTCCGTCCAATTCAGTCGTTGGAGATGGCCTCGTCGACATGCACCGCCCGGTCGAGGCCGCGGATGCGGGCCTTGCCGCGGACGTCTTTCAGGATCGCGCCCGCCAGGTCGGCGCCCGTAACGTCGGCGTCGGTGAGCTCCGCTCCCGTGAAGTCGGCCCGGACGAGCAGCGCCTTGCGCAGGTTGGCGCCGCTCAAGTCCGCACCGCTGAAGTCCACGGCGGTGGCGTCGACGCGCATGATACCCATCGATTGGTTGCCGGGGTCCACGCCCAGGTCGGCCTTGACGAATTTCGCGCGCCGCGCCCTGGCGCTATTCATCGGCCCGATGAGCCGGATGCCCGAGAGATCGGCGTCCGACAGGTCGGCCCCGTTGAGGATGACGGCGAACGCGCTGGCATCGCGCAGCGTCGCGCCCCGCAAATCGACGCGATACGCGACCGCGACGTCCAGGTTCGCGGCCGTGAAGTCGGCCTGCGTGGCGATGGCGTCGGTGAGCGTCACGGCGAACAAGCGGGCGTTGTGGAAGTTGGTCCGCACGAGCCGGGACTTGGTGAGATTGGCGCGCTTCAAGTCGACGCCCGATAGGTCGAGATCCGAGAGATCCTTGCCGGAGAAGTCCACGGGGTGCTCCGGCGTGGCGCGCGCCAGCGCGGTGAGCACCTGAGCGCGATCGAGCCGGTCGACTTGGCCCTGGGCGGCGGTCGGCCGAGGGGGGGCGACGGCCGTCACGGCGGCGAGCATCGCAGCCGCGCGGCGTCGCGCGCCCGCGGTCACGGGCTCTTGGTGCTCTTCGCCTGCAGATCGGAGAGCCGGTGCGGCCGGCCGGGCTTGAGCCAGCCGTCGCTCCGGGCCTTCACGTACAGGTAGAGCTGTTGGATCGCCGTCGTGTCGAGCAACACCTTCCACGACGGCATTCCCTTGTCCAGGCGACCGTTCAGGGCGGTGTTGACGAAGCTGTCGCGCGGGAAGTTGGCGCCGCTCGAGCTCAGGGCCCAGCGCAAGTCCGGCGCCGAGGGATTCACGCCGCCGATGGCGTCCTCGCCGTGGCAGCGGAAGCAGTAGACGTGCCACCACTTCCATCCCTGGTAGATCGAGTCCGGCACCAGGAGGCTGTCGCGCACGGTGTCCCGCGCCGGCGCGGGGCTGGCTGCGGCGAAGGGCGCCCGCCGCGACGCGCCGGCGGCGAGGACCGCGACCAAGACCGATGCGACCGCCAGACTACGCCGCACACCATGCTTGGTCACCACGTCCCGTCTCCCCTCGGTTTGTGAAGGCCCCGTCGGCTCGAGTGCCTACGGGTGCATCTGGATCATCGGTACGTTGTAATCCTGGAGGATCCGGACGATGTCGGCGTGGCGCCGGTCGATCACCGAGTCGAGCGTGGCTTTGAGCGCTTTGTCGCGGTGTCGCACGGCCATGGCCATCGAGAACGCGAACGGCATTCCCGATGGCGGATCCGAGTCCGGGAGCGGGGTCAACGTCAGCGGCACCGCCTCGCGCTTCGCCCAGTAGCCCGCCAGCGGACCCCACACGATCGCCACGTCGATCGAGTCCTTCGCGACCGCGTGGACGATGTCCTGCGGGTGATCGGCTGTGGGGTCGGGGTTGTAGAAACTGCCGAACCCGACGAGTCCCACGATGCCGTGGCTGGCGAGGGCATGGGCGGGCGGCGTATTGGTCGCGTCGTACCCGATCAGAATCACGCCGATCTTCAGGTGCTTCAGGATCGAGTCGTCGAGCGACTGAATTTTGAGCCCACGGTCGGCGCGGTACACGAAGTAGTAGGTCGAGCGGTAGTAGGGCTTCGTCGTCGCGACGGGATCGAGGCCCACCGGCGCCTGGATCATGACGTCGCAAAAGCCGCCGAGGATCGAGTTGCGCAGCACGCCCCGCCGGCTGGGCCACCAGAAGTTCACCACCTTGGCGTGCAGGTCGCTCGCCACGAGCTGGGCGATCTTGTTCTCGAACCCCTCCTCACGGTCGTTGGAGAAGGGCATGTCGTACGGATCGGCGCAAACGCGGAGGTCGGCCAGAGGCTGCCGCGGCGCGCCGGCCATGAGGACGACCGCAGCGCCGGCCAAGAGCAGCGCCCCGGTGACGTGGACCCGAGTGTGCAGCATAGTGCTCCCTGCAGCGTGCGAAGTAAGGAATGTCAGGTGTAGAACGTACTACACCCGGCGCCGAAGCGCGTTCGCTCCGGCGCCGGGTGACTGCTGTCCTTCTCTCACTGCCCTGTGATGCCGCTACGGTCTCACGGCAATGCGAACACCATGAGCGTGCCGCCTGCGTTGCTGATGTTCGTGTAGTCGCCGAAAGCACCGATCGCGCCGAGCGCGGCGGTCGGATCGTCCGGGCTGATCCCCAGAGCGACACCAGCTCCCGCCCAGCCACCCACGCCGGACAGCACGGCGACGTACTGCTTGCCGTCGGGCCCCAGGTACGTCATCGGGTTCCCGATGATGCCGGAGGGCGTCTTGAACTTCCACAGCTCGGTGCCGGTCGAGGCGTCGACCGCCTTGAGCCAGCCTTCCATGGTGCCGTAGAACACGACACCGCCCGCCGTGGCCAGGGCGCCACCGTAGGCCGCCAGGTTCTCCTTGACCTCCCACTTCTTGGTCCCGGTAGTCGGGTCCCACGCGACGAACGCGCCGCGGTTCCCGTCGGGCCCGGGGTACATCCGCACGATCGCGCCCACGTACGGCTGGCCGGACGAGTACTTCACTTCCACGCCCTCGTAATCCATGCAGATGTTGTTCGTGGGGACGTAGAAGAGCTTCGTCTGCGGCGAGAATGCGGAGGGCTGCTGATCCTTGAAGCCGATCGCGGCGGGGCAGATCCCCTCCGTGTTCTTCTTCGACGTCGTCCCGTACTGCGGATTGCGCACCGGGACGCCCGTGCTGAGGTCGATCTTCGACGCCCAATTCGGCACGGCGTGCGCATACGGCTGCGCCACCAGCACCTTGCCGTTCGTCCGATCGAGCACGTAGCCGAAGCCGTTGCGGTCGAAGTGCACCAGCGCCTTCACCGGCTTGGCAGCGATCGTCAGGTCGACCAGCACGTCTTCGTTGACGCCATCATAGTCCCACTCGTCGTGCGGCGTCATCTGGTAGGCCCACTTCGCCTCCCCGTTGTCCGGGTTGCGGGCGAAGATCGTCATCGACCACTTGTTGTCGCCCGGGCGCTGATCGGGGTTCCACGTCCCCGGGTTGCCCGTGCTGTAGTAGAACAGGTTCAGCTGCGGATCGTAGGAGTACCAGCCCCACGTCGTGCCGCCGCCGTGCTGCCACTCGTCCCCCTGCCACGTCGACACGCCGAGATCCTTGCCACGCATCGAGGCGTAGTTGGGGTTGGCGTCGCCGACGATCTTCACGTCGACGTCGGGGCCCGTCGAATACGCCCGCCACACTTCCTTGCCCGTGTTGACGTCGTACGCCGTCACGCGACCGCGCACGCCGAATTCACCGCCCGAGATGCCCGCGATCACCAGATCCTTGATCACGATGGGCGCGTTCGTCATCGTCGAGCCGTTCTTGTAGTCGGCGTTCGGGGCCCGCCACAGCTGCTTGCCCGTCTTCGCATCCAACGCCAGCAGGTCGCCCGCGAGCAGCTCGATGAACAGCTTGCCGCTCGGATGGTAGGCCAGTCCGCGATTCACCAGATCGCAACACGCGATCGGCTTCGCCTCGGCCGGCTGGGCCGGCTGATGCCTCCAGATCATCGGCGCGCCCGGCTTCGTGAGATCGAGGGCGAACACGACGTTGGGGAACGCACTGTGCAGGTACATCACGTTGCCAATCACCAGCGGATTCCCCTCGTGGCCGTTCAGAACGCCCGTCGAGAACGTCCAGGCGGCCTTGAGGCTCTTCACATTCGCCCGACTGATTTGGGTGAGCGGGCTGTAACGCTGCAGGTCGTACGTCCGACCCGTCATCGTCCACTCGCCGGCACCCTGGGCGACGGCGGACGCCGAGGCGAGTACCATCAGACTCGCCGCGAGTCCACCGGACCACAGTTTGTTGCGGTTCATAGCTGACCTCATGTTGAGGATGAGGATGGGGAAAACGATCTACGCCAAACATGCCCGTCGGTCGCCCGACGCTCCGCACGGAGCGGGGGGGCCGCGTTCCCAACGGGCGACAGCCATTGTCCAACTCCTCCGCACCAGTATCGCTGTCAGGGATAGGGGTTATATCCCCCGGTCCAGCGGCTGTCAATCAGCCAGGGCAAGTCCGGCCTTTCAGCCTGAAACGGATGGCTCGCCACGCCACACGCGGGCCCCCGTCGTGCTGAATCCCCCTTCATAAACGGCCCCTCCCGGGCCAAGCACCGTCCGCACCCGGTCGGCCAGGGCCTGGGCCGCGGCCGCATCGCTCGCGATCCCGTACACGGCCGGACCCCACGAGCTCTGCCCCACGCCCGCGGCTCCCCACGCGCGCAGCCGCTCGACCAGATCGCGTGTCTCCCCGGGGACAAACACGCCTCCTTGGGCCGGCGCGAACCAGCCCCCGGTGACCCGCTGCACCTCGCCGAGGGCGGCCCCGAACCCCATCAGGTCCGCATCGGCCAGGGCCGGGAGGAGCTGCATCAGCACGAGATGGGCAACCCGCTCCACTTCACGAGCGGGCGGCGGCGGGAGGCGCGCGAACGCCGCCGCTTCCTCGTCTCCGGCGAGCCCGGGTTGGCCGCGGGGGACGGCGACGACGCAGCGCCATGCGGCAGGGATGGGCAGTCGCGCGAGGAGCGGCGCGACGCGGTCGGCATGGTCAGCGCGCCCGCCCTCGAGCACGAATCCGCCGTGCGCGAACGTCCAGGTTCCGACCGCCGAGCGCAGGCCGCGATTGACGGCGCCGGCCAGCGCCGTGACCTCCGTTGGCAGGCCGGTCAGCTCGGCCGTGGCGCGCGCCACGGCCAGCGCGAGCTGGGTGCCCGAGCCGAGGCCGGCGTGCGACGGGATGGCCCGATGGACGCGAAAGTGGACCCGTGGCTCGACGGAGTGGTGCGCGGCGAACCGGCGGACGAACTCGAGCACCCGCGGCGCGTCGGGTCCCTCGGCGGCGAGGCTCGTGGCCGGCCGGGCTTCGAGGAGCAGCGACGGCGCCGGGACTGCGGCGCCGATGCCGCCGAAACGGCGGCCCAGGTCGCCCCGCAGGTCGAGCACGCCGAAATGGAGCCGCGCGGGCGCTTCGACGAACAGGGCCGGCTCGCCCCTCATCGCGTCGCGGACTGTTCGGGGCGGGGCGCGCGGCGCACGTAGTCGGTGAGCAGCGCCATCGCATCGCGCTCCCGGGGGCCGGCGGTCTTGTCGACGATCACCTGCAGCCGCGCGAACTCGTCGCGGATCTGCTCGGGTGGAAGGAGGTGGGTGCGCGTGGCCAGGATCGCGGCCTCGAGCACGGCGTGCCGGGCGCGGTTGAAACCGAGAAATTCGCGGTGGAACCCGCGGTGCACCACCCGAGTCACAATGCGCGCGCGCGGCGGCGTCGCGTCCAGCATCTGAACTCGGACCTCGCGCCAGGAGCAGGCTGCCTCGAGCACGGCCCCGCGCACCACGGCCGCCGCCGTGGCGGGGAACCGGACGCTGGAGATG
>Ga0209027_1000392_pt1 | contig 15169 bp, 16 predicted proteins | sample GraSoi013_1_20cm_3_FD_185821 | JGI IMG/M metagenome (GOLD analysis project Ga0209027, IMG submission 185821) | Grasslands soil microbial communities from the Angelo Coastal Reserve, California, USA - Sample 09_27_2013_1_20cm (SPAdes) (version 2) | ecosystem: Environmental > Terrestrial > Soil >...
GAAAGACGTGCGGGTGCTGCTGCTCGAGGCGACGGACCGTCTGCTCGGGCCCATGCCGGCACGGCTGCGTGAGGCCGCGGCGGAGACGCTGTGGCGGAAGAAGCACGTCGAAGTCCGCTTCGGCGCCACGGTCGCGGACTACGACGGCGAGCGGGTGCGCCTGAAGAGCGGGGAAGTCATCCCGGCGCGCACCCTGATTTGGGCGGCGGGCGTCCAGGCGGTGTCGCTCACCGCGCGGCTCGGGCTCCCCACGGTGCGGCAAGGACGGGTGGTCGTCGCACCCACGCTCGAGGTCCCGGAGCATCCCGACATCTACGTCATCGGCGACGCCGCCTATCTCGAAGTGGACGGGGCGCCCCTGCCGATGATGGCCCCCGTCGCCATCCAGATGGCCCGGACCGCGGCCGCCAACATCCGGCGCCGTCTCACCGGGCAGCCGCCCCTGGCGTTCGACTACCGGGATCCGGGCTCGCTCGCCACCATCGGCCGCAACGCCGCCGTCGCCTACATCCGCGGCATCGCGTTCACGGGCTTCCCGGCCTGGGTGGTGTGGCTGGTGGTGCACATCATCCAGCTGATCGGGTTCCGCAACAAGCTGTTCGTGCTCTTGAACTGGGCGTGGGACTATTTCTTCTACGAGCGCGCCGCCCGGCTGATCACGTCGATGGACTAGAGGCGTAGCACCACCGCTACAGCCCGGTCGCCGTGCAGGCGAATCGCACCGCGGCACCTGAATTGCGGCCGGGAGGGATGCCGGCCTCCCTCTCGGAGCAGTCCCCATGAACCGCCTCGCGTCGCTTGTTGCCGCGCTCGCATCGATCGCGGGTTGTACCGATCCATCCGCCGTGCCGCCCCGGCGCACCGGCCCAGCGGTGTCCGCGTCGATCGGCAGCGAGGTCATCGATCTCGGCACGCTCGGTGGAAACTCCACCACCCCCCGAGCCGTGAACGACGCTGGCCAAGTCGTGGGCACGAGCGTGGCCGCCGACGGGCAGGCGCACCCGTTCGTCTGGGAGGACGGGACGATGCGCGAGCTCCCCCTCCTCCCCGGCACCCGGCCGGGATTTCCGTTTCCCGAAATCGGCGGCGATGCGCAGGCGATCAGCAACACGGGTCTGGTCGCGGGGCTCAGCTACAATCGTTACGACGCGCGCATGGTGCTGTGGGACAGCGCCGGTATCCACGACCTCCAAGCTCCCGGCAGCCCTATCTCCCGTTCTGCGCGCGCCATCCGCGTGACCGACGATGGCGACGTGCTCGCCACCGTCGTGCTCCACGACGGCTCGCCGCCGACCAGCTATCCGGTGCTGTGGCAAGGCGGCGTCACGCACCGTCTTCCGGCGCTGCGCGGCTGGGATCGATGGTACAGGGCAACCGCGATGAACAACCGTGAACAGGTGATCGGCGCAGCCGCGAGCGCCTCCGGCTATCAGGACGATCGCTACCGCCATCCCGTGCTGTGGGACAATGGGGCGATCCAGGATCTCGGCGTGTTGCGCGCGGGTGGCGATACGCCTGACTGCTACGACCCGATCTACCACCCCGACGGCTTTTGCAGCGACGGCACAGCCACGGACATCAACCAGCGCGGCGACGTCGTCGGCTACGTGACGGACACCACACACTTCGTCCGCGCCTTCCTGTGGAGCGACGGCCAGATCCGCGATCTCGGAGTCCTTCCGGGCATGAACGCGTACGCGATCGCCAGCAACGAGCGAGGACAAGTGGCAGGCTTCGGCGGCGGCCGGGTGGCGGCCTGGGAGGGAGGCGAAGGGTTTCTGTGGCGCGACGGCGAGGTGCAGCTCCTGGGATCGCTCGGGGGCGGCGGCACGGTCGTCACCGCAATGAGCCAGCGCGGCGATATCGTCGGCTCGAGCCTCACGGCGGCTGGCGAGCGCCACGCGTTCGTCTGGAGCGACGGCGTGATGACGGACCTCGGACTCGGCCCGCAGGGCGGGGCGGCCAGCATCGCGATCGCCGTGAATGCGCGAGGCGACGTGCTGGGCGTGAGCGGAACGCCACTGTACCCGAGAAGCGTCTACCTGTCGGATACCGATCCGAGCCGCGGCCTCCTGTGGCCGCGCCACTGACGCGACCGCCGTGACGTCTAGCGCGGGGCCGGGCGGGGGGCCGGCGAGCCCTTAGGCGTCCGCGCGCGCGCAGTGCGCACCCGCCGCACCACGCCGTTCCAGCCGCACTCGAGGCACCAGCGCCGCTGCAGCACCGGAACCAACCGATCGAGCGCGCGGTTGCGGATGGCCACCATCTCGAAGTTGCAGTGCGGGCACAGCGGGCCCTGCGGCAGCAGCAAGTAAACCACTGCGGTCACGATCGCGACTCGCAACAGCACGGTCGCGAGCAGCACGACCACCACCAACATACTGCATGATAGCGCGCCGGCAGCGGCGCGGCCATCCTAGCCGCCCGACGCTTTCCGCTCCCGGACGAAGGCCGCGAGCCGTCGCTCCAGCTCGGCCAGCTCGACCGGCTTGACCAGCACGCGCTCGCGGGGCACCGGCGTGTTCCCCGGCTCCGCCAGCTGGGACACGTCCCCCGACAGAAACAACACGCGCGCGGCCAGCTCCGGCCGCTCCTGCTCGAGCTGCGCGAAGAGCTGGATCCCGCCCATGCGGGGCATGCGCAGGTCCACGAGGATCACATCCGGGACCTGCGCGCGCAGCCGGCCGAGCCCGTCCACGCCATCCTCGGCCTCCTCGACCTCCGCCCCGCGCCGCGCCAGGAACCGCGCCATCGGGCGTCGCACGCCCTCTTCGTCTTCGACGATCAACACTCGCACGCCCGCCAGGCTGGCCCCGGCGTGGCCGCGACCACCCGGCCGCGCCCCGTCGGCGCTTGCCGCGGCCGCTGGCTGTGCGGCCACGGGGGCCGGCGTCGCGGCGGCCGGGGCGGCCGCGGCCGGGGCCAGCGGAAGCGAGAGGGAAAAGCGGGCCCCGCCTCCGGGCGGGGACACCAGACCGAGGTCGCCTCCCGCTTCCCGGGCGATTTGCCGTGAGATGTACAGTCCCAGCCCGGTACCGCGGTGGCCTTTGGTGGTCGCGAACGGCCGGAACAGCCGGGGGGCGATTTCCGGGGCGACGCCCTCCCCGTTGTCCCCAACGGCCACATGTACGCGCCCGTCCCCCGCCCAGGTGTCCACGGTGAGCTGACGCGGGGGCTTGACGCGCCGGAGCGCGTCGATCGCGTTGGCCAGGAGATTCACGATCACCTGCTCGAACTTGATGGCGTCGCCCTCCACTGCGGGCAGATTGGGGTCGAGACGCCCGCCCACGGTGACCTCGTCCACGCCGAAGCGGTACGACACCAGATCGAGCGCGCCCCGCACCACGTCGTTCAGGTTGACGCGCGTCACTTCCCGGTCGGTAGCGCGAACGAACCGCAGCAGGCCCCGCAGCAGTTTGGCGGCGCGCCGGGCCTGGCGCAGGATCTGCGACATCTCGCTGCGCGGCTCCTCACCGAGGCTCGGATCGGCGAGTCGGTTTTCCGCGTGCGCGGCGATGGCCATGAGCGGGTTGTTCACCTCGTGGGCCACGCCCGCGAGCAGCTCACCCGCAGCCGCGAAGCGGCCCTGCTCTTCGGCGCGGTCCCGCAGCACATGCGTCATGGCGTTGAAGTGCGCGGCGACCCGCCCCAGCTCGTCGGCGCCGCCGGTTGGCACCTGGACGGTGAGGTCCCCGTCGGCGACCTGCGCCAGGCCCGCTTCGAGCGCGCGCAGCGGGTGCCAAACCCGCCGACGCACCACCCAGATCAGGGCGGGCACGAGCAGCATGCCGATCGCGATCCACATGACCGTGTCGCGGCGGACTTCGCTCGCCGCCTGGCGCAGCGCGCGCTGCCGTGCGAGCAGGTCGTCCCGGGCGACAACGGCGGCCCCGACCCGCTCCGCGTCCGCGATCCTGTCGAGGGCCTGGACCGCCGCGAGTTGCCCCGGCAGCGGCCGGCGTCCCCCATCGAGCCGGGCGATCACAGCCCCGAGGGCGTTTGCCACCTGTGACATGGCGGCGTCGGTACGCTCGAGCGCGATCCGCAGCGTGGGCCCGATCGCCGCATCGGCCGGCACGCGCACGGGCGCTCGCCCCAGTTCCACCAGGCGGCGCGCCTCCGTCGCCGCGGCGCCGGGGATGGTTGCGCTACCGGCGAGTCCGCCTAAGATCACCACGGCTTGATCCAGTGCGCTATCGCGCCGGGCCACGCTGGCCCCCACGGCAGCGGCGGCTTCGGTCTCGTCGCCGAGCGCCAGAGCCGGGCGGCTGACCTTGAAGAAGAGGTAGAGCGGCAGGGCACCCGCGTATACGCCGGCGCCGAGGACGACGACGAGCAGCGTCGTCCTCAGACTCGCCGTTCGCCCGGATGGTTGCGGGGCCAACCGGCGAGGTGTCACCGAGGCAGCGCGAGTAACGGTACCGTAGCGGCTAACATAACGCCCCGACTGGCGGGTCCGCGCGGGGGCGGCCACATTTGCTCATCATGACAGGTGACACCGGCGACCGCATGAGGGTCGTGATCGGCTATGCGCTGTGGGCGACGCTGTGCGCCGCCGTGGCAGGGGCCGCCCTCTCCCTCGTCCACACGTGGTTCTTCAGCTATCACGTGGGTCGCGCCGGCTTCTGGAGCACCCTGCTCGAGGACTTCGCCACCACGCTGGTGATCGCGGCGGGCCAGGGCGCCGTCGCCCTGGTCGGCGGGAGCGTCCTGGCGCGCTTGGGGCGGGCGCTCCATGCCACCGTGCTGCTGGGCCTGCTCGTCGGCGGGTTCGATTTCGTGATGAACTTCCTGCAGATGGTGGTCCCACGAACTGAGCTCGGCTGGGTGCCGGACCTGGTCATTCTCGCGGTGGCGGTCCTCGTCATCACCGTGCTGGGGTCGCGCGCCGCGGTCCGGACGCCTCTATAGCTTCGGCAGCGTTATGCCGCGCTGCCCCTGATACTTCCCTTTTTTGTCCTTGTAGCTGACCGCACACTCGTCTCCCTCATCGGCCGTGAAGAACAGCACCTGGGCGATGCCCTCGTTCGCGTAAATGCGGGCGGGGAGGGGCGTGGTATTCGAGATCTCGAGCGTCACGTAGCCTTCCCACTCCGGCTCGAACGGCGTGACGTTCGTGATAATGCCGCAGCGGGCGTACGTGCTCTTGCCCACGCAGATCGTCAGCACGTTGCGGGGAATGCGGAAGTACTCGACCGAGCGCGCCAGGGCGAACGAGTTGGGCGGCACGATGCAGACGCTGCCGGTGAACTCGACGAACGATTTCGGATCGAAGCTCTTGGGATCGACGACCGCAGACAGGGCATTGGTGAAGATCTTGAACTCGGGGGCGACCCGCATGTCGTAGCCGTAGGAGGAGACGCCGTAGGAGATGACACCGGTGCGCGCCTGGTTCTCGGCGAATGGCTCGATCATGGCGTGCTCCAGAGCCATGCGCCGGATCCAGCGGTCGGACTTGATGGACATGGGCCGCCAATATATCGGCGGCACCGACACTTACGCCACTCGATTCGGTTGACAACGTTGGCGCGGGCGAATACGTTTCGGCGGGTCAAGTGAATTTTTTCACGAACTCATGAACCAGCCCTATCTCTCCTTCCTCCTCTTGCTCGGCTTCGTCGCGTTCAACGCCGTCATGTTGATCGGGTTGTCGCACCTCCTGGCCCCCCGCAAGCCCACGGCCCTGAAGGACAGCCCGTACGAGAGCGGCATGCCGCCGCTCGGCAACGCGCACGAGCGCTTCTCGGTGAAGTTCTACCTCGTCGCCATGCTGTTCATCATCTTCGACATCGAGACCGTGTTCCTCATTCCGTGGGGCACGATCTACCTGAACGGTGGAGGGACCGCGGGAGGCCCGAGCACCGGATTCCTCCTGGTGGAGATGCTGGTCTTCATGCTGGTTCTGGCCGTCGGCTATGTGTACGTGTGGAAGCGCGGGGCCTTACAATGGGATTGACGTCATGAAGCGGGTGATAGAAACGAAGGACGTCGCCGGCCAGAGCCCGAACTATCTCCTGGCCAAATTCCAGGATCTGGTGGACTGGGCCGTGAACTCTTCGCGTGCCAACTCGCTCTGGCCCATGCCCTTCGGCACGGCGTGCTGCGCCATCGAGTTCATGGCCACGGCCGCCAGCCGCTACGACTTCGCCCGCTTCGGCATGGAGCGCCAGGCGTTCTCGCCCCGTCAGGCGGACGTGCTGATCTGCGCCGGCCGGCTGCCGTTCAAGCTGGCGTCCGTGATCCGCCGCATCTACGACCAGATGCCCCAGCCCAAGTGGGTGATCTCCATGGGGGCCTGTGCCTCGACCGGCGGCATCTTCGACAACTACGCGATGGTGCAGGGGATCGATACCATCGTGCCGGTGGACGTGTACGTCCCCGGCTGCCCGCCGCGCCCGGAGGGGCTGCTGTACGGCGTGCTCCTCTTGCACAAGAAGATCCGGGGCGAGTCGCTGTTCGATCACGTGCCGCGCCGGGAGGAGCAGCCGCTCGACGACCGTGGCTTGCGCCTCCCGCCCGAGGAGATCGACGAGATCTCGGAGCCGTTCGGGAACTCCGTCCACCAATTCCGCTCGGCGTGAACCCTTCCGTCGACGCGCTGCGGGCGACCTTCGGCAATGCGATCGGCCGCGGGCTCGAGTCGTGCGGCGACACGATCGTCTACGTCGGGCGCGACGCGCTGCTCGACGTGATGGCCTGGCTGCGCGACACGCCCGAGCAGACCTACGACTACCTGGTGGACGTCACGGCGGTCGAGTATCGGGACCGCGAGCGACCACTCGAGGTGGTGTACGGTCTGCGCTCGCTCGCCCGCCGCGCCGACTTGCGCGTCAAGGTGGAGCTCGACCCGCGGGGCGACCTCGCCGTCGACTCGGTGGTACCGCTGTGGCGCGGCGCCGACTGGCTCGAGCGCGAGGTGTACGACATGTTCGGCATCACCTTCCGGGGGCACCCCGACCTGCGCCGCATCCTCATGTGGGAGACGTACGCCGAAGGATACCCGCTGCGCAAGGATTTCCCGCTCCGCGGACGGTTCAGCCGCGCCGAGCAGGTCCGCCAGGCGCTGGCCGCGAACCCCGAAGCGCATTACTCGATGGAGGAGCTGTCGATCGCCGAAGCATACGAGGAGCTCCCCGTGGACATGAAGGAGCGGCTGCGGCGCGGCGAGCGCGGCGCGCTCCCCGACTCGGAATGAGCAAGCGCACGGTCGAGCTCGAGCTCGCGACGCCCGGCGTCGATGCCCGCGGTGAGCCGCTGCGGGTGCCGCTCGGCGTGGCGGAGCCGACCCTCGACCCCGAGCACATGCTCATCAACATCGGACCGCAGCATCCCGCCACGCACGGCGTGCTGCGGCTGGTGGTCGAGCTGGACGGTGAGACCGTGGTCCGCGTGATCCCCCACCTGGGATACCTCCACTCCGGCTTCGAAAAGCTGGGGGAGTACCGGCACTACAACCAGATCATCCCGCTCACCGACCGCACGGACTACCTCTCCCCCATGGCCAACAACGTCGGCTTCGCGCTCGCGGCGGAGAAGCTCATGGGGATCACGATCACGCCGCGCTGCACGGTGTTGCGCGTGATCGCGTGCGAAATGAGCCGGATCATCTCGCACATGGTCTGGCTCGGCACGACGTCGATCGACCTGGGGGCCTTCACGCCCTTCCTGTGGGCGTTCCAGGAGCGCGAGCGGATCTACAACCTCCAGGAGATGTGGACGGGCGCGCGGCTCACGACCAGCGTGACGCGCGTGGGCGGCATGATGGCGGACGTGCCCGACGACTTCGTCGCGGGGCTGCGCCACTTCATCCGGACCTTCCCCAAGACCTTGAGCGAGATCGACCGCGTCCTGACGCGCAACGCCGTGTGGGTCGGTCGCACCCAGGGGGTCGGCGTGCTCACGGCCGCCGAGGCGATCAACCACTCGCTCTCGGGCCCGATGCTGCGCGCGAGCGGCGTAGCCTACGACGTGCGCAAGGACAAGCCCTACCTGGACTACGAGACCTATGATTTCGACGTCGTGGTGGGCGAGCACGGCGACGTGTACGACCGCTACCTCGTGCGTCTCGAGGAATGCTCCCAGGCGAACCGCATCCTCCAGCAGGCGCTCGATCGGCTGCCCGACGGCCCGGTCAACATCGCCGACCCGCGCGTGATCCTGCCCCCGAAGTCGCGGGCGATGAACGACATGGAGGCGATGATCTACCACTTCAAGCAGGTCATGGAGGGCGTGAGGGCGCCCGTGGGCGAGGCCTACGTGGGGATCGAGAACCCCAAGGGCGAGCTCGGCACCTACCTGGTCTCGGACGGCAGCGCCAAACCCGTGCGGTGGCGCATTCGGCCCCCCTCGTTCATCAACCTCTCGGCCCTGCCGAAGATGGCGACCGGGCACCTGTTGAGCGACTTGATCGCTATCAACGCCTCGGTCGACATCGTCATGGGCGAGGTAGATCGATGACGGTCGACGCGCATGCTTCGCAGCCGCCGGGCACGGAGCCGTACCAGGCCGTCTTCACCGACCAGATGCGCCCGCAGCTCAATGAGATCCTGGCGCGCTACCCCACCAGGCAAGCCGCGCTGCTGCCGGCGCTGTGGCTGGTGCAGCGGGCGCGCGGCTGGATCTCGGACCGCAACATGGCGGAGGTCGCCGAGGTGCTGGGACTGACGCCCGCCTACGTCAAGGGCGTGGTCACGTTCTACACGATGTACCACCAGCACCCCGTGGGGAGACACTTCGTGCAGGTGTGCACCACGTCGCCCTGCAACATCTGCGGCGCCGAGGCGGTGGTCCAGGCCTTGCTCGATGCGACCGGGGCCAAGGAGCTCGGCGCCACGAGCCCGGACGGCAAGTGGACGGTGAGCGAGGTGGAATGCCTCGGCGCCTGCGGGTTCGCGACGCCCGTGCTGGTGGACGACGACTTCCTCGAGAGCGTGACCCCGGAGAAGGTTCCGGAGCTGGTGAGGAAATACAAGTGAAGAACAAGCGCGCAATGCGGAGTGCGGAGTGCGGAACCGTAGGAAACGCGGAAGTGCGAACGCGGAACGCGGAACAGCAGCGCGAGCGTCGGGCGGCGCGCGACCCTTCACGTCTGTTCCGCGTTCCGCGTTCCGCGTTCCGCGTTTGGTGCAGGGAGCGGTGATGGGTTACCCGCACAAGTCACATCCCAAAGAGACCGTCGTCCTCTCCAAGCATTTCGGTGAGGTCGACGCGCGCGGCTACAAGGGGTGGGTGAAGCGCGGCGGCTACGCGGCGCTCGCGCGGGCGCTGGAGATGGAGCCGGCGCGGATCGTCGATATCGTCAAGGAATCGGGGCTGCGGGGACGCGGGGGCGCCGGATTCCCCACGGGGCTCAAGTGGTCGTTCATGCCCAAAGAAAAGAAGAAACCCCACTACCTGTGCGTGAACGCGGACGAATCGGAGCCCGGCACGTTCAAGGACCGCGAAATCATGCGGTGGACACCGCACGCGCTGCTCGAAGGCACGGCCATCGCGGCGCGCGCGATCCAGGCCGAAGTGGCCTACATCTACATCCGCGGCGAGTTCACCGAGCCGCTGGCCATCATGGAGAAGGCCCTCGCCGAAGCGCGGGCCGCCGGTGTGTTCGGTGACATCAAGATTCATGTGCACCGCGGCGCGGGGGCGTACATCTGCGGCGAAGAGACGGCGCTCATGAACTCGATCGAGGGGAAGCGCGGTAACCCGCGGATCAAGCCGCCGTTCCCCGCCGCCGCCGGCGTGTTCGGCATGCCCACCACGATCAACAACGTCGAGACCCTCGCCGCCGTGCCGCACATCCTCACCAAGGGCGCCGCCTGGTACAAGAAGCTGTCGCTCTCGTCGCCCAAGAGCAGCGGCACGAAGCTCTTCTCGGTGTGCGGCCACGTGCAGCAGCCGGGCAACTACGAGGTCACGATGGGCTTCCCCCTGAAGGACCTGTTGTACGAGCTGTGCGGCGGCATGCGCCCCGGCGCCACGCTCAAGGCATGCATCCCCGGCGGCTCGTCGGTGCCGATTCTCGACCGGGAGGAGACGGAGAGCTGCCTGCTCGACTACGAGGGCGTCGTCGAGCGGGGCTCGATGCTCGGCTCGGGAGGCGTCATCGTGTTCGACGACTCGGCGGACATGGTCTACCAGATCATGCGGCTCGCCCGTTTCTACGCGCACGAGTCGTGCGCGCAATGCACCCAGTGCCGTGAGGGCACGGCGTGGACCACCAAGATCCTCGAGCGCATCCTCGCGGGACGCGGCAAGATGGCCGACCTGGACCTGCTGCTCGACCTCTCGGAGAACATGACCGGAAAGACGATCTGCGTCCTGTCGGACTCGTGCGCCGCGCCCGTCGTCTCCGGGATCAAGAAGTTCAGGAACGAGTTCGAAGACTACATCGCGGGGCGACGCAAGCCGGTGATGGTGGCATGACCACGGGGGACGAGGGAAGAGGGACGGGGGACGCGTAATGCCCGACGAGCTCGTCAATCTGACCATCGACGGCGTTCCGGTCGGCGTCCCGAAGGGCACGCTCGTGATCGAGGCCGCGAAGCAGGCGGGCGTGCTGGTCCCCCACTACTGCTACCACCCCGGCTTGCCCGTGGCGGGCCTGTGTCGCATGTGCCTCGTGGAGATCGAGCAGCAGCCGAAGCTCGCCATCGCGTGCGCCACCCAGGCGGCCGAGGGGATGGTCGTGAAGACGCAGTCCGCCGCGGCCAAGAGCGCCCGCACCGGCGTACTCGAGTTCCTGCTCATCAACCATCCGCTCGACTGCCCGATTTGCGATCAAGCCGGCGAGTGCGAGCTGCAGGACTTCACCTTCCAGGAGGGCCGCGCGGGCACGCGCTACAGCCCGGACTATCCCAAGCGCTTCAACCCGGTCGAAGACTTCGGGCCCGACGTGTTGTACGTGCCGAACCGGTGCATTCTGTGCACGCGCTGCGTCCGGTTTATGGAGGACGTCGCCAGGGAGCCCGTGCTGAACGTCTCGGAGCGCGGCGATCGGGCCTACATCGGCGTCCACCCCGAGGCGCGGCTCGACCACCCGTGGGCCGGCAACGTCGTCGACCTGTGCCCCGTAGGCTCGCTCCTCTCCAAGGACTTTCTCCACAAGGCGCGCGCCTGGGAGCTCGATAAGAGCGCGTCCGTCTGCACCGGCTGCTCGCAGGGGTGCAACATCACGCTCGACACGCGCGAGAATGTCGTGGTACGCGTGCGCCCGCGGCCGAACCTGGACGTGAACCGCTACTTCATGTGCGACCACGGCCGCATGAACTACCGCTGGATGAACCGCGGCGACCGGATCGAGGCCCCCCTCGTGAAGCGGGGCGGCGAGCTCCACGCCACCGACTGGGAGGATGCGTTCGAGCGCGTCACGACCGTGCTCCGGGGGGCGGGCCCGCGGGTCGTCGCGCTGGTGTCTCCCCGGGCATCCACGGAGGCGCTGTTCTTCGCGCGCGAGCTGTTCCGGGGACTCGACTGGACGGGTGCGTTTCAGGCCGTGATGGGCGAGGAAGTGCCGCTGGCGGGCGTGCCGGATCTGGCGCTGCGCGCCGAGCGCGTTCCCAACGGCCGGGGCGCCGAGCTGCTCGGCTACGGTCGCGAGTATGCCGCGGCGCTCGCGGCGGCAGAATCGGCCGCCGTCGTGCTGGTGCTCGACGAGCCGGACATCCCGGTGCGCGCGGCGGGCGCGTTGATCTACGTCGGCACGGTGCTCCCCGAGCGGGCGCGCGAAGCCGACGTGGTGCTGCCCATCGCGAACGTGGCGGAGGAGGAAGGCACCTTCGTGAACCGGGACGGCCGGGTGCAGCGCTACGCGCAGGCGAAGCCGGCACCGGGCATGGCGCGGCCCGCCTGGTGGGTGTTCTCCGAGCTGGGCGCGGCCTTGGGCCACGGCGGGTCCGTCGGCAGTGCCGCCGAGGCGTTCGAGCGCGTCGCGCGGGCAATCGAGGGGTTCCGCGGCCTGTCCTACGAGCAGCTCGGGTTCGCCGGCAAGCCCGTGGCCGTCGCGGTCCCCGCATGAGCTTCTTCCTGGTCGCGTCCATCATCAAGATCGTCGTGGTGTTCACGGTGATCATGGTGGGCGTGGCGCTCCTCACGCTCGCCGAGCGGCGCATCTGCGCGTGGATGCAGGACCGCCTCGGCCCGAACCGGGTCGGTCCGCAGGGGCTGCTGCAGCCCGCCGCCGACGGCCTGAAGAATCTCGTGAAGGAGGAAACGCTTCCGGCCCAGGCCGACAAGGCGCTGTTCATGCTCGCCCCGGCGATGTCGTTCATCCCGGCGCTGCTCGCGTTCGCGGTGATCCCCTTCGCCGCGCCGCTCCCCACACCCTGGGGCGACGTGGACATGGTCGTGGCAAACCTGCCCGTCGGATTCCTCTACATCCTCGCCTTCGGGTCGCTCGGCGTGTACGGCATCGTGCTGGCAGGCTGGTCGTCGAACAACAAGTACTCACTGCTCGGCGGCCTGCGCGCCAGCGCGCAGATGATCTCGTACGAGATCGCGATGGGCATGAGCACGGTGGCCGTCCTGCTGCTGATGGGCAACGTGACGCTCACGGACGTGATCGCCAGGCAGGCGCGGTCGCTGTTCACCTGGAACGTGTTCCCGCTGTCGCTCGCGTACTTCATTTTCATCGTCGCGGCGTTCGCCGAAACCAACCGGCTGCCGTTCGATCTACCCGAGGCGGAAGGCGAGCTGATCGCGGGCTATCACACCGAGTACAGCGCCATGAAGTTCTCGATGTTCTACATCGCCGAGTACGCGAACATGGTGACCGCGTCCGCCCTGATGACGACGCTGTTCTTCGGCGGCTGGGACATCCCGTTCACGTCATGGGACAACACGCCACCCTGGACGACGCTCAAGACCCTGGCGACGCTGGCCATGTTTGCGGCCAAGGTGATTTGCTTCCTGTTCCTGTATATCTGGGTGCGGTGGACCTTGCCGCGCTTCCGCTACGATCAGCTGATGGCGCTGGGGTGGAAGGTGATGCTCCCGCTGGCGCTCACGTATCTGACCGTGATCGCGACCGCGATCTGGTTCCTGCACGACGCGCTCGGCTGGACGTACGACACGCGGTTCGCGCTGGCGCTGTTCGCATTGAACCTGCTGCTCGCGATGCCGCTGTTCTTCGTGCTGGACCGGGGCCGCATCGTCGCGGGCTCGGTGGCGGAGGCCTGATGGCGATCGGCGTCAAGGTCATGAAGCGGCCGGGCGCGAGGGTCTCCTACGTCCGCGCGACGCTCCAGGGGATGGCCCTCACGCTGCAGCACCTGTTCCGGCCAAAAGTGACGATGCAGTACCCCGAGGAGAAGAGCAGCCGGGACTGGGCGCTGTCCCCGCGGTGGCGCGGCACGCACCGCATGCTCACCGACGAGCAGGGGCGCGCCAAGTGCGTCGCGTGCGGCCTCTGCCCCCAGATCTGTCCGGCGAACTGCATCAAGCTCGTGCCCGGGGAGGACGAGGAGGGGAACCGCTACCCGCTGATCTACGAGATCGACGAATTTCGCTGCGTGTTCTGCGGCTACTGCCAGGAAGTCTGCCCCGAGGAGGCAATCCACGTGGGGGTCCACTACGAGAACTCGGAGTTCTCGCGCGACCGGTTCGTGTACGACCTCGAGCGGCTGTGCGCGCAGACGCACCCCGTCTCGACCTTGTGGGACCCCTCCGATCCCAAAGGGGAGTAGACGTGGACGGGACGCTGATCATTTTCTGGACGTTCGCCGGGCTGGCCCTCGTGAGCGCCCTGGCCTGCATCACGCGTCGCAGTCCCGTGGCGAGCGCGTTGTGGCTGGTCGTCACGCTGTTCTCCCTGGCCGCCCTGTTCGTGCTGCTCGACGCCCAATTCATCGCCGTGCTGCAGGTGCTGGTGTACGCCGGCGCCATCATGGTGCTGTTCCTGTTCGTGATCATGCTGCTCAACCTGGGCCGGGCCGGGCCGTCGGATTTGAAGGGCCCGCTCGGTCTCGGCGTCGGCGTGCTGCTGGCCGGCCTGCTGCTGGTGCAGCTGCTGGTGCCGCGCCAGGCCAGTCCCGCCGCGGGCGGCCCGGCACGCACCGTCGCGGAGCAGGGCATGATCCCGCCGGTCGCACGGCCGCTGTTCACCACCTACCTCGTGCCCTTCGAGATCACCAGCATTCTGCTCCTGGCCGCGATCGTCGGCGCGGTGGTGCTGGCCAAGCGGAAGCTGTGATGCTCCTCGCACCCGCACTCACCGTCTCGGGCGTCCTGTTCGCGTTGGGCGTGCTCGGCGTGCTGCTGCGTCGCAACGCGATCGTCATTTTCATGTGCGTCGAGCTGATGCTGAACGCCGCCAACCTCGCGTTCGTCGCCCTGGCGCAGCAGCTCGGCGTCGCCGGCCAGATCTTCGTGTTCTTCGTGATGGCCGTCGCGGCGGCCGAGGCCGCGGTCGGCCTGGCGATCATCCTCGCCGTGTACCGGCACCGCCAGACGGTCAATTTGCAGAATATCAACCTGCTCAAGGGCTGATGCCGCTCCCCCCGCTGGCGCTGCTCTGGGTGGTGCCGGCGCTGCCGCTCGCGGGCTTCGTCGTGAACGGCACGCTGGCGCTCGCGGCCCCCCGCGCCAAGCGCGCCGTCTCGATCGCGGGTGTCGGCGTGCTGCTGCTGGCGTTCGCGGCCGCGGCGCTCGCCGTGGTCGAGCTGGCGCAGCTCCACCCGTCGGCACCGCTGGTGTTGCGCTATTGGGAGTGGCTCCCGGTGGGCGATCTGCAGGTCGACGTGGCCCTGCAGCTCGACCAGCTGTCGGCGGTGATGATTCTCGTCGTCACGGGCGTCGGGGCGCTCATCCACGTGTTCAGCGTCGGCTACATGCGCGAGGATCCCGGGTACGCGCGCTACTTCGCCTACCTGAATCTGTTCGTGTTCTTCATGCTGATGCTGGTGCTCGGCGCGAGCTTCCCGGTGATGTTCGTCGGCTGGGAGGGGGTGGGCCTCTGCTCCTACCTGTTGATCGGCTTCTGGTTCACCGAGAAGGTCAACGCCGACGCGGGCAAGAAGGCCTTCATCGTGAACCGGATCGGGGACTTCGGGTTCCTGGTCGCCATGCTGCTGATCTTCCAGCACACCGGCTCGCTCGACTTCGGGGCGGTGTTCGCGAAGGCCCCCGCGGCCTTCGCGGCGGGAGGACCCGTCGTCACGGCGATCACGCTGTTTCTGTT
>Ga0209027_1000393_pt1 | contig 15163 bp, 12 predicted proteins | sample GraSoi013_1_20cm_3_FD_185821 | JGI IMG/M metagenome (GOLD analysis project Ga0209027, IMG submission 185821) | Grasslands soil microbial communities from the Angelo Coastal Reserve, California, USA - Sample 09_27_2013_1_20cm (SPAdes) (version 2) | ecosystem: Environmental > Terrestrial > Soil >...
CGGTCGGGACGGGATTCACGGAGCGTCGTTCGCGTCCGAGGATCTTTCGGAGGCAAGCGATGCCAAGCGTCCACGCATTCAGGTGGGTGACCCCTTCACCGAAAAGTTGCTGCTCGAAGCCAGTCTGGAGCTGATCAAGAGCGGCCACATTGTCGCGATTCAGGATATGGGCGCGGCGGGTCTCACATCTTCGTCGGCGGAAATGGCGGAGCGTGGCGACGTCGGCGTCACCATCGATGTCACCAAGGTTCCCACCCGCGAGAGCGGGATGACGCCGTATGAGATTCTCCTCAGCGAATCACAAGAGCGAATGCTCGTCGTGGCAAAGAAAGGGCACGAGGACGCAGTTCGCGAGATTCTCACCAAGTGGGACCTGATTGCCGCGGTAATCGGCGAAGTCATCAGCGAGCCCGTCTATCGTGTGACCGAAGGGATGCGCGTCGTCGCCGAATTCCCGGGCTCCCGACTGGTGACCGACTGTCCGACGTATACCCCGACGGCGCGCGAGTCAGCGGCGATCGCCGATCTACGCGCAGTAGATCCATCATCGATCCCCGAGCTCGCTGAAGAAAGAGATCATTGCTGGACACTGGAACGACTTCTGTCCGCGCCGAGCATCGCCAGCAAAACGTGGGCGTATCGCCAGTACGATTCCACGGTGCGCACCAATACCGTCGTCGGCCCGGGCGGCGATGCGGCGGTTCTTAGGATTCGCGGCACGAACAAAGCGATCGCGGTAAAAACTGACTGCAACGGACGCTACGTCTATCTGGAGCCGCGGGTCGGCGGTCGGATCGCCGTCGCGGAAGCCGCCCGCAACGTGGCCTGCACGGGCGCGAGACCGATGGCAATCACCAACTGCCTCAACTTCGGCAATCCAACGCGGCCTGAGGTTTTCTTCCAGTTCAGCGAAGCGGTCGCTGGGATGGGCGAAGCTTGTCGGGCGCTCGGCACACCGGTCACCGGCGGCAATGTCTCGCTTTATAACGAGAGTCCGCTCGGCGCGGTTTACCCGACGCCAGTCATTGGAATGGTCGGTTTGATCGACGATATGGCGCACGTCACCCGCGCATTCTTTCAGCACGATGGTGAGACAGTTCTCTTGCTGGGTGAGATGAGCGGCGAGCTCGGCGGCAGTGAGTACCTCGCGACTATCCACGAAGAAGTCGTTGGCGCGCCGCCGAGCTGTGATGTCGAGCGTGAGCGGGCCGTCATCGATGCCTTGCTGGAGTCGATTCAAGCAGGCGCGATCAGTTCCGCGCACGACTGTAGCGACGGTGGGCTGGCAATCACTCTCGCCGAGTGTTGTATCGCGAATCGCGATTGCGAGAGCGGCGCTGAAATCGACCTGTCTCGGTTCGGCAGTTTGACAGATCGGGCGATTCTCTTCGCCGAAACTCAGGGCCGGATCGTCGTCTCCAGCAATGCGCCGGATCGCGTAATGGAGATCGCGGCGCGGCACGGTGTGCCGTGCGCACAAATCGGTCGCGTACGCAGGCACTCGGACATGCTGGAAATCACACTCCCGAGATCTTCGGTGCGCGCGCCGCTCGACAGATTACGCCACGCGTACCATGATGCAATTCCCGCGATCATGAGCAGGACTCCCGAACACGCAATATTCGACGAATTATCGCAGGTGGCTGCGCACTGATATGTGTGGAATCTTCGGCATTTACGGGCATGATCACGCGGCGGCAATGACGCACCTTGGCCTCTACTCGCTCCAGCATCGCGGTCAGGAGTCCACGGGAATCGTAGCTGTTGATATTGAGCTCGGCGCACGAGCACTCAAGAAAATGGGTCTCGTCTCCGAAGGAATCACAACCACAGATGCCCAGAACCTGCGCGGTGATATCGCAATTGGCCACACGCGTTACAGCACAGCGGGCTCGTCTACCATCGAGAACGCGCAGCCCGTTTTAGCGCGTGTACGCGACGGGCATATCGCGCTGGCGCACAACGGCAATCTGACCAACGCTACCGAGCTACGGCGGGAACTCGAAGATGCCGGCTCCATCTTCAGTTCGACCATGGATTCCGAGGTGTTGGTACATAGAATGGCGCGCTCGACGGCCGAAAAACCGGAACAGCGATTGGCAGACGCGCTGCAAGGAGTCGAGGGCGCTTACTGTCTGGTCGTCATCGTCGGCCGGACTTTGCTCGCTGCGCGCGATCCGCGGGGCTGGCGGCCCCTGGTGATGGGCCGCTTAGGTGACGCGGTCGTCTTCGCTTCGGAAAGTTGCGCGCTGGATCTGCTTGGCGCGACGATGGAGAGAGAGATACAGCGCGGCGAGATCGTCGCCGTCGACAGCGATGGTGTGCGCTCCATTTCTCCGCTCGAGCAGAAAGAGTCCCGCAAGTGCGTCTTTGAATTCGTCTATTTCTCCCGACCTGACAGTTACGTGTTCGGCGGCTCCGTCGATCGTGCACGCCGTGAGTTGGGGCGACGTCTTGCGCGTGACTTCCCCGCTCCCGATGCCGACCTGGTATTCAGCGTGCCCGACTCGTCCAACTCCGCCGCGCTTGGATTCGCCGAGGAGTCGGGGCTGCCACTCGAGCTAGCGCTCATTCGCAACCACTATGTCGGTCGTACTTTCATTCAGCCGACGCAAACCGGTCGCGACGCCAAAGTGAGAGTTAAATACAACGCGGTGCGCGAAGTTCTCAACGGCAAGAGCGTCGTGATGGTGGATGACTCCATCGTACGCGGCACCACGACACGCGGTCTTGTCAACATGGTCCGATCCGCCGGTGCTCGCGAAGTCCATTTACGGGTTAGCTCGTCCCCGGTGACTGGCCCGTGTTACTACGGTATCGATACTCCCACACGGGAAGAGCTGATCGCCGCCAACATGAGCATTGAGGAGATCACCCAGCACGTCGGCGCGGACACACTCGGTTACCTGACCCTCGACGGAATGCTGGAATCCGTGCCGGGTGGACCGGCCGGGTTCTGTCATGCCTGCTTCTCGGGCGATTATCCGACGCCCCCTCCCGCCGATCCGGAGAAGCTGCGCTTCGGCTGTGGCTGCTGACATAGCTGATGCCGCAAGCTGTCTACTTCTTCGGCAACGGATCCGCCGAGGGAACGCAGGACATGACGAGCGTTCTCGGTGGCAAGGGAGCGAATCTGGCCGAGATGACCAATCTCGGCGTACCCGTCCCGCCTGGCTTCACCATCGCGTGCAGCGAATGTATCGAGTACCTGAAAAGCGGTAATTACTCCGACAAGCTGCGCGCGGAAGTCGAAGGGAATGTCGCCCGGCTAGAGGAAGTAACAGGCAAGAAGCTGGGCGACCCGAAGAATCCGCTGCTCGTGTCGGTGCGATCCGGCGCACCTGTCTCCATGCCCGGAATGATGGAGACGATTCTCAATCTTGGTCTCAACGACCGCTCCGTCGCCGGCCTGGCCGACCAAAGCAACAATCCGCGCTTCGCCTTCGACTCTTACCGTCGATTCATCCAGATGTACGGCAACGTCGTGCTGGGTGTACCAACCAGCGACTTCGAGCACTTGCTCAAGGCAAAGCGCATGACTGCCGGCGTGCAGTCCGACGCCGAGCTGGGCGAGAACGATCTTCGCAACCTCGTGGAAGAGTACAAGGCTGTCGTGCGCAATCGCACCGGCAGTGAATTTCCGCGCGATCCTGTCGGTCAGTTGTGGGGCGCGATCGAGGCCGTCTGGAAAAGCTGGACGCTCAAAAAGGCGCGCGACTACAGGAAGGTGAACGGGATTCCTGAGGAACTCGGCACCGCGGTGAGCGTGGTCGCAATGGTGTTCGGGAATCTGGGCGACGATTCAGGTACGGGCGTCGCTTTCACTCGCAATCCGTCGACCGGTGAAAGAAAGTTTTACGGCGAGTTTCTCGTCAACGCGCAGGGTGAGGACGTCGTCGCCGGTCTGCGCACTCCGCTCGACATCGACGACATGTCAGCGAGCCTTCCCGACGCTTATCGGGAATTGATGGACACTCAGCAGCGACTCGAGAAGCACTATCGGGACATGCAGGATCTCGAGTTCACCGTCGAGCGCGGAAAGCTCTACCTCCTGCAAACTCGCAGCGGCAAGCGTACGGCAGCCGCGGCGGTGCAAATCGCGCGGGACATGGTGTCAGAGGGCCTCGTCGACAAGACGGAGGCAGTCAAGCGCGTTCCGGCCGCGCACCTCGATCAACTGCTACACCCGATTATCGATCCTTCGATCAGCGCCACGCCTCTTACGGTCGGGTTACCAGCGAGCCCCGGCGCGGCGAGTGGTCGTGCCGTGTTCGATCCTGATACCGCCGTGCAGCGGACGCACGCCGGCGAGAGCGTGATACTCGTGCGCGAAGAAACAACGCCGGAAGATTTTCACGGGATCGTCGCGGCTCGCGCGGTATTGACCGCGCGCGGAGGCATGACGAGCCACGCCGCGGTGGTCGCGCGTGGAATGGGCAAATGCGCTGTCGTCGGGTGCAAGGACATCAGCGTCGACGCCGAGCACAGACTGTTCGAGGTCAACGGCACCCAGGTGCTCGAGGGCGACTGGCTTACACTCGACGGCGCTACCGGCCGCGTCTTCGCCGGCGATCTCTCGACGGTTCCGAGCGAAGTCGTGCGAGTCACCAGCGGCGCGCTGAGCCCGTCTCAGGCACCTCTTTATCGTTCGTACGCGGATTTGCTCGGTTGGGCCGACGAAGTGCGGAAGCTTCGTGTGCGCGCCAACGCCGACACGCCGCGCGACGCGCGAACGGCGCGGAGCTTCGGGGCCGAGGGAATCGGGCTGTGCCGCACCGAGCACATGTTCTTCGAGGGGGATCGCATCACCGCGATGCGTGAGATGATCGTCGCGCGCGAGGAAGGCGGTCGCCGACGCGCACTCGCCAAACTGCTACCGATGCAGCGCGCCGATTTCGAGGGAATCTTCGAGGCGATGGACGGATTGCCGGTGACGATTCGTCTGCTCGATCCGCCGCTACACGAGTTTCTGCCGCACGGCGGAGAAGAATCAAAACTGCTCGCGCGAACGCTGGACATGCCGCGTGCAGATCTCAACCGCATCATCGAGTCCTTGCGTGAGACAAACCCGATGCTCGGACATCGCGGATGTCGTCTCGGTATTTCTTACCCGGAGATTACAGAGATGCAGGCGCGCGCGATTCTCGAGGCGGCGGTGCGTGCCATGCGGCGTGGGATCGTCGTCAAACCAGAGATCATGATCCCACTGGTTTCGACCGTTAAGGAATTCGAAAATCAGCGTGCGATCGTCCAGGATGTCGCCGAAAAAGTGCTCGGTGGGATGGGAGAGCGCATCAATTACTTGATCGGTACGATGATCGAGCTTCCACGCGCTGCGCTCACCGCGGCACAGATTGCGCAGTCTGCAGAGTTTTTTTCGTTCGGAACGAATGACCTTACGCAGACTACAATGGGCTTAAGTCGGGACGATGCGGGGCGGTTCCTTCCCTCTTACATTGATCGGGGTATTTTAGCGGAAGATCCCTTCCAGGTTCTTGACACCGAAGGGGTAGGAAGACTCGTAAGGATTGCTGCTGAGGAAGGACGGAGCGTTCGTCCGAAAATCAAGCTGGGGATTTGCGGAGAGCATGGCGGCGAGCCACGCTCGATTTCTTTCTGCCATCGAATCGGTCTGGACTATGTGTCGTGCTCACCTTTCAGGATTCCAATCGCGCGCTTAGCCGCAGCTCATGCCGCTCTTGACGCGTAGAGTGGCGCGACAGCGCCACATGGAATTGATGCCGGCTGGATCGCTGCCGATGGCGCGCGTCCAGCATTCACGGCCGCTGCGCATCGCGCTCGTGACCGAGTACTACTACCCGCATCTCGGCGGCATATGCGAGCACGTGCACTTCTTCGCGCGCGAGGCGCGCCGCTTCGGACACCAGGTTGACATCATCACCTCCAACATTCCAGGAGCGCGGCCCGAGCCGCATGTCGTGCGCATCGGAAAGAGCCAGCCAGTTTACGCGAACGGCTCGCAGGCGCGATTCACCTGGGGCTTCGAGCTGCGCAAGACGCTGCGACGTGTGTTCAGTCTTGGCCAGTACGACATCATCCACGTCCATTCGCCGCTAAGCCCCGTGCTTCCTGTCCTCGCAATCGAGGAAGCCGCGTGCCCGGTCGTCGGGACATTTCATACTTATTTCGATAATTCGATCGCCTACGCTGTTGGGCGGCGATATTTCCAGAAGCGCCTCGATCAGCTGGCGGCCGCGATCGCAGTGTCGCACTCGACGACGATTGCGCTCAACAGATACTTCGAGGCAAACTGGACGATCGTCCCCAATGGTATCGACACTGACGTATTCCATCCTCACGTTCCCCGCCCCGCCGCACTGCGCACCGACGTCCCCGTAATTCTCTTCCTCGGGAGATTCGATCCGCGAAACGGTCTCACGACACTCATCGAATCGTTCCAGAAAGTTCGCGGCAAGAATCGCGAGGCCCAGTTGGTTGTCGTCGGCGACGGTCCGCTGCGTAAGCACTACTATCGGGCGGCGGGCGGCGATCCCGACATCACTTTCGTCGGCTCGGTCCTCAGTGGTCGGCCCGGATACTACGCGCACAGCGCGATGTACGCCTGCCCAACCACCAAGGCCTCGTTCGGCATCACTCTGCTCGAGTCCATGGCGTGCGAAACGCCGGTTGTCTGCTCTGACATCTACGGCTTCCGCGACGTGGTCAAACACGAGCGCGAGGCATTAATGGTGCACTGTGGAGATCGAGAGGATCTCGCCGACGCGATCGTCAGGCTACTCGAGGACGAAACGCTGAGAGCGAGACTCGGTAAGCGCGGGCGCCAGGAAGCACAACGTTATTCCTGGAGCCGGGTAGCAGAGGCAGTACTCGACATCTACACGGCGGTACTCGGACGGGGCACACACGAATGATCGGATTTGCTGTTCTTGGAGTGTCGGTGATTGGCGGCGCGATTCACGGCGCATTCCATCGCAACAGCCCGATCTTTGGTCCGACCCTTGGACGGATTCCCAGCGATCGCAAAGTCGTCGCGCTGACTTTCGACGATGGACCAAATCCTGACGCGACACCGCTGATCCTCCAGACGCTGCGTGAGAAGGGCGTGCGGGCGACGTTCTTCGTCCTTGGCAGTCACGCCGAGCGCTGGCCGGAGCTGGTGCGACGCATCTCGCACGAAGGGCATCAGCTCGGCAATCACGGGTATTTCCATCGCAAGCTGCAATTCAAGAGTCCGTTTTATGTGAGCCGGGACATTCGGCTGGGCATCCGCGCGATCAAACGGGCTGGCGCGCCGGCGCCGCGACTATTCCGCGCGCCACACGGATTTCGAAGCCCGTGGACAACGCCGATCGCCAGCTCGTACGGGGAGCGGACAGTTGGATGGTCGCTCGGTGTTTGGGATAGTGACCGGCCAGGCGCCGATGAGATCGTGCGCCGAACGATGGAAGGTGTCGAGCCAGGCTCGATCATCCTGCTCCACGATGGTGACGGCTACAACCCCGACGGCGATCGCATGCAGACTGCCGCAGCGCTGCCGATCATAATCGATCGCTTGAAAGAACAGGGCTACGAGTTCGCGACACTTCCCACTGAATGAGCCCTAAGCTGAAGAAAGGAATCCGCTGGGCGCTCTCGGCGGCGATCCTTGTCTTCCTCATTCTTTTCGCCCGCACGATTGATTGGCACCAGGCATGGAGCGCGATGCGACACGCATCGTTGCCGCTGCTGGCCGCCGCCATCGGTGTCAACATCCTGTCGGTCATCATCAAAGCCGTACGCTGGTGGTTGTTTCTGCGGCCGACAGGAATCACTTCGCTTCCGCTGGCCACTCGTGCCACCGTTGCGGGCGCCGGTCTCAACAATGTCCTGATCGCGAGCGGCGGCGACGCAGCGCGAGTGGTGTTCGTATCACGGGTCAGCGGGGTCACGAGCTCCACAGTGCTGGCGACGATGGCGCTCGAGAAACTATTCGATCCGATCGGCTTCGTTTTTCTACTCGTGTTCGGCGTGCTCGTCTTCGAGCTGCCGCCCCAGTTCGAGAAGTGGAAAGTACCCGCCGAAATCCTGCTCGTTGTCATTGTGTTGCTGCTCATTTTTTTCGTTTACGCGACGCGGCGGATGAAACCCGAGCATGTACCGGAGCGTCGCGCCAGGCCGCGCACGTTTGCAGGAAAGTTTCGCGCGTATTTCACGACGTTCGGTAGAACTGCCGGCCGCCTGGCGACAGGACCGCGGTTTCTCGCCGCGATCGTGCTTTCACTGGGGTCGTGGGCTACTCAACTCTGGACCTTCGAGCTCGCTGCAGCCGCTGCCCACGTCAACATGCCGCTCGCCGGCAGCCTCGCCTGCTTGCTCGCCATCAACGTTGGTCTCATCCTGCGCGCGACGCCCGGTAACGTCGGGTTCTTCCAATTCGCTTATGCTCTGATGGCGGAGCAGTTCGGAGTGGCACGCGATGACGCGATCGCGGTGTCACTGCTCATTCAGACACTGCAGATCATTCCGCTCACCCTTCTGGGTATCGCGCTCGCTCCGGAATTCATTTTCCGGCGCGGAAAGAAGGACAGGGAAACCGAAGCGGTCGCAAAGGAGATCGAGGACGAAAGAGCACTGCATCACGGCCCTCTTTCCACAGCCGACGAAGTGCTCAAACGCGCCGACCAGGCAGGCGTCGTTTCGAAAACAACAGCCTAGCTGTGTCCGCGCTGCAAAAAGCTGATGAACTCGGCCGGATCGCGCGTCAGGCCTGAAAAGGTCGCACGAATTTTCCCTTCACCGTCGACAATGGCGTAGAGGGGCAACGCCACCGTTCCAAACGCCTTCTCCTGAAATGCTTGCTGGCGCTCGTACACGGGACCTTCGCCATCGGTGTAGAGACGCGCGAGAACGAAACGATTGAGCTCGGCGCTTACGTCCGGCCGATTGAAAATGTTCGCTTCCATCCACCTGCAGTTCGTGCATGTATAACCGGTGAAATCAATGAACACCAATTTGCCCGACGAGCGCCCTGCATCGACTGCACGATCGTAGTCGTTAAGGATCCACCGTTCGCCCGCCATTGCTGCGCTGGCGATGTTCGCGCGTATCGCCGTCGGCGGAAGAAACGCCTCCAGCGGTCTGATCGGCTTGCCACCTACTCCCGTACCCAACCACACCGCGACCAGCAAAGCGATCGCGCTCGGAATCAAGGTTGCGATGCGCAGTCGATGGGCGTGCAGCGAATAAGGCAGATTGCGCGCAAGGTAGAGAGCGGCGACAACGGCGAGTGCCGTCCAAAAGGCGAGCACCACTGCGCGGGTAAAAATGCCCCAACCAAGTACGAGATCCGCGTTGGAAATGAATCTGATCGCGGCTGCAACTTCGAGCAGACCAATCAGCACGCGAAGTGTGTTGAGCCACTCGCCGCTGCGCGGCAGGCGCGCCAGATAACGCGGCGCAATCGCCAACAGCACGAATGGAATCGCAAACGCCGTCGAGTAGACCAGCATGCCGACAATTGGAGTCATCCACGATCCCTGGGCGGCGAGCACCAGCAGCGTGCCCACGAACGGCGCAGTACACGTAACCGATGTCAGGGTGAAGGTTGCACCCATCATCAACGCGCCAAGTGAGCTATCACGCGGCAGCTGCTCCACGGATTGCACGGCGCTGGTCACCATTCGCCAGGGCAATCGCGGGTTGAACCAGCCGAAAAGGTTCGCTGCAAACGCGAGAAAGAGAACCGCGAGAATGAGATTCACACGTGGATCAGCGGCAAATCTCGACAGACTCGCTGCACCAAACGCACCGGCAAGCAACAAGCCGAGAATGGTGAAGGTCGTGATAATGCCGATCCCGAACAGCGTCGCCGCTTTGATTCCCGAATGCTGCCGATTCCCCTCGGATGAGAAGTACGCGACTGTAACGGGGATCATTGGGAACACACACGGCGTCAGCAGCGACAATAGCCCGGTGCTCGCTGCGAGCCAGAGGAAGGGTGCGCTCATCTCGTCACGACCACGCTAAGGGCCACTCGCACCGTATCAGTGCGCGGGGGCAAACAAAGCTTGTCGCTGCAGACCTGGTAGCGTGCAGTGACCTCTACGCGGCGTACGCCCTTTCCAGCGCGGCCGGCAAGACCAACGGGAATGGTGAAGCGCGGCTTGCCCGAATAAAGCTCCGTCGTCATTCGGAAATTCTGGTCGAAGTATTTGTCCGGCTTTGGCGCTTTGATCAGTCCGCGTATGGTGACGTCGGGCGCGCCCTGCACCCCAATGCGCAACGGGATCGGGCCGCCTGCCTGCTGGGTGAGCGAGTAGATGTGCCAGCCCTTCGCGATGTCAGCCTGCACCGTGATGGCAACGGTTCGACCAGCCGCGACTTCACGAGGCGAAGCGCCGCCGACGAGACTCCAACGCACGGGCTTGAGAGAAAAAGAGGTTGCTGCCAATAGCATCGGCAGCACCAACAAACCGAGTCGATTCATTTGTATCCAAATATACAACTGAGTGGGCGCGATCCCTGCGTGATCGATGCGCCTGTAACCTGGTACACCACTCGAGCCGCCGAGGGTTTCTCACCCTGAATATGGAGCAGACTCGTTGAACCTTGTGCCGGAACACGCACCATTTTTCTTCGACGGCTGGTACAACATGGGCCGAGCGGCTGCGCTGTCGTCGCTCGGCTTTGTGGCACTCATCGCCATCCTGCGTGTGTCGGGAAAGCGCACGCTGTCCAAGCTGAACGTTTTCGATTTTGTGTTTGTCGTGGCGGTCGGCTCGGTGTTCGCCGCGTCGATCGTGGAGAAGGATGTCACGTTGCTCGAGGGCATCGCGTCGATAACAACGCTCGTTGTCCTTCAGGCCGTGCTTGCGGAGGTGGCGGCACGATCGGACCCTTTCGCAAGGTTGCTCAATGGCGAGCCGGCGTTGCTCTTCTCGCACGGACAGTTTTTGCGCCGAACCATGAAAAAGGAGCGGATTACTGAAGAGGAAGTTCGCGCCGCCATCCGGCAGCAAGGCGTGGAACGAATCGAAGACGCCGACGCCGTCGTTCTCGAGAATGACGGTACCCTTACGGTCGTATGGGCGGCGAAGAAGCCGGGCGCGAGCAGCCTTATCGACGCCAAACCTGACAAAAAGGAAAAGGCGCAAAAACACCGAAGCCGGAGCTAGCCGACTAGCTCGACGGTGCGTGTTTTGCGCCTCTTGATAGAGTCCTCTCTCATAGTTGACACATGCAAGTCCACACCGCCAAGAATTCCGGTTATCGCACCTTCCTCGATGCTCGCGGCCGGGCCTGGGAAGTGTGGATGGTGCATCCCTCATCGATCGAGCGCCGCAAAATGGAGCGGCGCTCGCCGGTCGAGAACGCAGTGTTTCTGATCGAGCAACGAGTACTTGGAGATCGGCGCTCGCACACCGGGCCGCGTGGCGCGGTTGCTTCTGAGTACAGTAACGGCTGGCTGTGCTTCGCGAGCAATGGCGAGAAGCGCCGGCTGGCGCCAGTGCCCGTCAATTGGATGAGCGCCAACGACAGCCAGGTCGCTGAGTGGTGCCGTATCGCCAAACGTGTCCTCAAGTGCGGCCCCACCTGGGACCCGAGTGACGAGGAGGAGGTGCCACCTCGCCCTCCCCGATCACGGCGCGCCGAATCCGATATCGAGCGGAACCGATAGTCCGACCAGTTTATCAAGCGAGCCACTTGGAGAGAAGGCTGACCGTGACTGGTCAGTTTTTCTTTGCGTTTTTGCCAGTGTTGCGACGACGCAACGCTATCGCGTTGTGTTGCATTGCCAACACACCATGAGCCTGTCCCGCGCCGCTCTAATGGCGCAAGACATATGGTCCCCGACTTGCCCCCCGCCTCGGCGGCGCGAAGGTGCGGTCCGCGCGCCACTGAGCCGGACCCGGTCGGGTGTCCGCCTCGGTCGGTTAGGACCGCTGGGGAAGAGTGTATGGCTGACTCCGCAACTGGAGTTGATCGCGGATTTGACCCGACTGCCTACTCGCGGGTTCCGACAAGTCCGACAGCCCCCGCCGATGTGGTGCGCCGTGAACAAGCGGATCCGCAATCCGAGCTGGCTGCACTCATTCGACTCGGAATCATCACACAGGAGGGCGGCAACTTCGCGGAAGCGGAAGAATGCTTCAGACGTGCCCTCGAGATGGGTGACCGAACATTCGCGCCTGAGAATCCCGATCTGCTCATTCTGCTCAACGACCTCACCCGTCTCTATCTCAAGCAGTCCGCCTACGCCTCCGCCGAGCCGCTGCTCCTAAGGTTGCTCGATCTGAAGCGAAGCAAGGGTGAGGACCACCCGGAAGTCGCGACGGTACTGGCTAGTCTGGCAACCGTGAGACGTGCGCTGGGAATGCATGAGTCCGCGGAGCAGTTGTGGCGACGTGTACTCGACATCCGCGAGCGCACACTGGCGCCGAATCACTTTGCGACAGCAAGCGCGCTCGAGCACCTTGGCGATGCCTGCGCGGCACGTGGCAAGAATCGCGAGGCACTCGCCGCATTTCAGCGCGCGCTGACGATCCGCGAAAAGACGCTCGGCAATGAGCATCCGAGTCTACGGGTGGCTCGCGAGCGAATCGCCGATTTGCAGCTGCAGGCCTCCGAGGATATGCTCGACACAACGCCTGTCCTCGACGCGCCGGTCAGCCCCGAGCGATACCGCCTGAAGTCGGGCGATTCGGCTCCGCCCAAGCTCGGTATCACATCAACGCCGGCGCCGGCGCCACAGATCAGGGTCACCGCTAACGCGGCGGCCAAGATTTCGACGATTCCAGAGCCACGTGCCGCGCGCGAGAAGAAAGCGCCGCTGATGATCCCGCGCACCTACACGCCGCCGGCAGCGCCGGCCAGCGATGTAGAGCCTGAAACAGAACGCGTTGAGAAAGTTGTGATGGCAATTCCGTCGGTCGAGCCAACGACACGGGACGACGAAGAGTCAGCAGGGCTAACGACGACAACAGTTGACTACCGCGACGCGCTGCAAAGCGTGCGTGACGAGCTCGAGGATTCTTTTGACGGAGAAACAATCGTCGAACGTACCACCCGAATCTTCTCGTCGGTGATGACGTTCCTCGGACAGCGTCAGGTCGTCGCGGTGATCACGGTTGTCGCACTGGCGTTGCTCGGAGTAGCGCTGGCAACCGACAAGCACGCGTTCGGCGAAAGTGGGCAGTTGGCTTCGGAAGCACCCGCAACAGTTCCACCGAGCGGGCCGGTCCCGACTGCGGAAGCGCGGCCAATTCCAGTTCCGGTTTCCAACCGATCCAACGCTGAGAGTAGTTCGGCTAGAGCAGCGAAGCCTCGTGTGGTCGAAGAGCACGGTTCGGCCAAGAAGGCTCCCGACAAAAAGACTGAGCAGCCTGCGCGTGTGTCCATTCCGAATCTCTCGACGGCCGTTTTGTCACGCCTCGATTCGGTCGCGGCGAAAGCAGCTACAGTGGGAAGTCACACCAGCGATCCGGTCAACGTCCAGACGACTCTGAATGCTGTTAACCAGCGTCGCGCAACGTTCGATGACGATCAGTCGAGTGGCCCACAGCGTGCCCGCTTGATCGGTGAGTTGCCAACACCGAAGGTGCCACCCCAGGTGACGGATGTGGAGGGAGAGGTCCGCGTCCGCTTCAACGTAGATTCGCTTGGTCACCCGGTTCTGGAGACGTTTGCCGTGGTGAGCTCCCCGAATCCGTTGCTGACCGCGGCGGTGCGCAAAGTGCTTCCAGGGATGCGCTTCGAACCAGCAAGAACAGCAGGACCGGATAGCAGAAGAATTGGCGATGTCGTCCAAATCGGTTTTCAGTTTGCCCGAACGAGATAGCCGACCGATCTCGTAACCGGGTGAGACAAAGAGGCTGGCTCGAAAGAGCCAGCCTTTTTGATTTTATCGGTTCCAGGACCTCGAAATGGTTGCCTGGGCGGAGGTTGCCCGTCATTTCTGCGGCGGGCTCGAAGGCAAGGCTGCAGAAAATCGGCATCGCGGGTCTCGCAAAACCTTTTTTTTCTGGAGAACGATGATGTTGAAGAACGTAGGAAAGCTGGTGGCAGTTTGCGCGATTGCGGCCGCGACTACGGTCGGAACTGCGCGGGCCCAGAACGCGCAGAAGCACGAAGGTTTCTGGTTCAGCGGCGGACTGGGCTATGGCTCACTCGGCTGCGACAACTGCGGCTCGCGCGAGGGCGCCATTAGCGGTGGCTTGTCGCTCGGCGGCACACTCAGTCAGCGTTGGCTTCTCGGCGTCGGTACGTCAGGTTGGACGAAGTCGCAACAGGGCGCAACACTTACCGTCGGTGAGATCGACGCGCGCGTTCGCTTCTACCCGCAGACTACCGGCGGCTTCTTCGTCAGCGGTGGAATCGGCGTAGGCTCAGTCACCGGTAGCGTCGCCGGATTCGGCAGCAACACCGAGACTGGTGGCGCGGCGATACTCGGCATGGGTTACGATATTCGCGTCGCGAGAAACACCAGCATCACGCCGTACTGGAATGCGTACGCCATGAAGAACAACAACACCAATGCAAACGTTGGTCAGGTCGGTCTGGCGGTGACGCTTCACTAAGCGCGAGCAATCTGAGTTAAAAAGGCCCGTTCACGCGAACGGGCCTTTTGGTTTTATGGAGCAGTAATTTCCGGACACGCCAGCGAGTACATTATTCGCTTGCGGATCAAAACAACCGAAGGCGCGACGATCAAAACAACCGAAGGTGCGACATGAAGCAAACGGAGACTTCGAGAAGCTCGGACCCCGAGTCCCGACTGATCGATGCGAAAATCAAAGAGCTGGATGATTGGAGGGGCGAAACGCTCTCGAAAGTTCGCAGCTTGATCAAGCGAGCCGACCCCAAAGTTGTGGAGGAAGTGAAGTGGCGTAAGGCGTCAAGCCCGGGCGGTGTGCCCGTCTGGTCCCACAACGGGATTATTTGCACGGGAGAGACCTACAAAACCCGCGTAAAACTGACTTTCGCCAAGGGTGCGCGACTGAAAGATCCGAAGCGCTTGTTCAACTCCAGCCTCGAGGGCAAGGTCCGGCGCGCGATCGACATCAAAGAGGACGACCAGATCAACGAGGACGCCCTGCGGGATCTCGTTCGTGAGGCGGTCGCGCTGAACCTGGCGAAAAGCTAGGGCGCGACTTCCACGTCGCCCGTGCGCTCGACGTGATGCCAGGGGATGCGGCGGCCCTCG
>Ga0209027_1000395_pt1 | contig 15160 bp, 18 predicted proteins | sample GraSoi013_1_20cm_3_FD_185821 | JGI IMG/M metagenome (GOLD analysis project Ga0209027, IMG submission 185821) | Grasslands soil microbial communities from the Angelo Coastal Reserve, California, USA - Sample 09_27_2013_1_20cm (SPAdes) (version 2) | ecosystem: Environmental > Terrestrial > Soil >...
CCGCCTCCACCGGCCGCGCGGGCGGCGGAAAGGCGAACGACTCCTGCTGCGCGCGTTCGAGCAGCTCGCCCGCGATCTCCTTGTAGGCCCGGTATTCCTCGAGGCGCTGGCGCACCTCGTCCTCCCAGCCGAGCAGCTCGGTTTCCTCCTCGGTGGGGGCCTCGCCGGGCAGCAGGCGGATCGACTTCAGCAGCAGCAGCCGCGCCGCCATCCACAGGAACTCCGCCATCTCTCGGGGATCGGCGATCTCGCGCGCCGCGACTTCAGCAAGGTAGGCGTCGGTGACCCTGGCCAGTGAGACCTTGAAGATGTCGACTTCTTCGCGCTCGACCAGCGCCAGGAGGAGCTCCAGCGGCCCTTCGAAGACAGGGGTCTTGACGTCGAGCCTCGGCAGCGAGCCGGCGACCGGGGATTCCACGTCGCGCAAGCCTACCGTACGGGCCTCATTGCTTCCTCTAGGAGCTCCTGGGCGCGGGCCACGGCCTTCTCGGTCACGCCCCCGCTCATCATCCGAGCGAGCTCCCGCGCCTTCTCATCCGGGTCGGTCAGCTCGCGCACGGTGACGACGTTGCGACCGTCTTTGCCTTTGGCCTTCTCCACGACCAGGTGGTGGTCGGCGAACGAGGCGATCTGGGCGAGGTGCGTGACGACCTGGTGGTGCGCGCCGAGCCGCTTGAGGCGCAACCCGACCTGGACCGCAGCCTCGCCGCCGATGCCCGCGTCGACCTCGTCGAAAACGAGCGTTGCCAGGCGGTCCGCGTCCGCGCTGACCGTCTTGATGGCAAGCATCACGCGGGCCAGCTCGCCGCCCGAAGCGACCCTGGCAAGCGGCGCGATGGGCTCACCCGGGTTGGCCGAGAACATCATCTCGGCCGCATCCGCGCCTGCGGGCCCAACCTCGGCAAGACGACGCAGCGCGACCTCGAACCGCGCGCCCTCGAGGCGCAGTCCCTGCAGCTCGGCAGCGACCGCTTTCTGCATGCGCTGTGCCGCCGCCCCGCGCGCCTTCGTCAGGCGTGCCCCCGCGGATTCGAGCTGGTCCCTGCGCTGAGCCAGGTCGGCCTCCGCGGCCGCCAGGGCGGAGTCGATGTCCTCCGTAGCGCTCACCTGCAGCTGAAGGCGGTCGCGCTCCTTGATCGCCGCCTCGATCGAACCGCCGTACTTGCGCTTGAGCCCGTCGAGGATGGCCAGCCTCGACTCGATGGTTTCGAGCCGGCCAGGGTCGGAGTCGAGCTGCTCTGTGTAATGCCTCACCGAAGCGACAACATCCGACATCTCCTCGACGAGAGCGTCGAGGCGCGTGGCGTGCTCACCCAGGCGCGGGTCCAGGGTGGCCGCCGCACCGAGCGCGGCGGCAGCCCGGGCCACGCCTTCCTCGTGCAGGGCTTCCATGGCGACACGGCCGAGCTCCGCGAGCCTGGCCGCGTGACGCGTGGCGCTCCTTTCGGCGGCCAGGGCCTCGTCCTCTCCTGGAATCGGGTCGGCCTTGCGCAGCTCGTCGAGCTGCCACAGCAGATACTCCTGTTCGCGCTTGCCGCGGGAGCGCAGCTGCTCCAGGTCACGCAGCGCGGCGGACGCGGCCGTCCACCCGGCGTGCGCCATAGCAACCGACGCGCGGATGTCGAGGGCGCCCGCATAAGCGTCGAGCAGCTCGGTCTGGGTGTCGCTGTCGAGCAACGCGTGGTGCTCATGCTGGCCGTGGATGGCCACCAGGTTTTCCCCCAGCTCGCGCAGCTGCGCCGGCGTCGCGGTGCGGCCGTCGATCTTCGCGGCGCTTCGCTTGCCGACCTCGCGCTGCAGCCGCACCGAGTCGAAGACGGCCTCCACCGTCGCACGGTCGGCGCCGTGGCGCACCTGGTCTCCCCCGCCGCGCGCGCCGAGGGCCAGGCTCAGCGCATCGATGATGAGCGACTTGCCGCTGCCGGTCTCGCCCGTCAGCAGGTTGAGGCCGGGACCGAAGCGCACGGTGGCTTCAGCGACCAGCGCCAGGTCGCGGACCACCAGCTCTCGGAGCACCTATTTGGGGACGAGGGGCCTGCCCCAGCCCAACTTCTCGCTGAGGCGGCGGTAGAAGCTCTCCGGCGGGCTGAAGCGAACTACATTCAGGCGCCGGGGGTGCGCACCGCACCGCACGCTGTCGCCGACGGCGACGGCCCGCCCGCGACCCGCGCCATCCACTCGCACCTCAGCCGGGCCGCGGATGACCTTGAGAGTCACGTCCTGGCGCGGGGCGAAGACGATCGGCCTCACGGTCAGTGCAAATGGGCTCATCGGCACGAGGACCAGGTCTTCCAGCGTGGGCTCGAGGATGGGACCGCCGCTCGCGAGCGCGTATGCCGTCGAACCGCTCGCCGTGGCTACTATGGCGCCGTCGGCATCGATGACTCCAACGGCCTGGCCGCCGACATCGATCTCCAGCCGCAGGATGCGCGCCTCTCCGGAGTGATCGACCACCACCTCGTTGAGGCCGTTCCATTCGTGCACGCTCGCGCCGTCGTGGACGAGCGTGACCTGGAGCATCGTTCGTTCCTCGATCCTGTAATCACCGTTGAGGTAGCGCGACAGGCCATCGCTCATCTCGTGCGCCTCGATCTCGGTCAGAAATCCCAGGCGGCCGTGGTTGACGCCCAGGATAGGAATGCCGCGCGGCGCGGCCAATCGCGCGCCCGCAAGAAATGTTCCATCCCCGCCGAGCGTGAGGAGCAGGTCGCTGTCCTTCAAAACGGCGGCCATCCTTTCGCCTGGTGCGTCGCGCGGCACCTCTGCGCCCTCTACGTGTCTCTCTCTCATGCTCTGCAGCGCGCTCTCGACCACAGCCTGGTCGACGCCGGCGCCGCGCAAAAGGCAGATCTTCACCGCTGCACGGGGACCAGGTGGAAGAAGATCTCGCGGTTGCCCTGAGCCCCCGCGACCTCGGAGGGTGCCTCGCCCACCACACTGTATCCATTGGTTTCGCACCACTCGCGAAAGTGCGTCGACGCTCGATCGATCGCTGCCGCATCTCGCACGATGCCTCCCTTGCCCACATCGGTCCGTCCCACCTCGAACTGCGGCTTGAAGAGCGCCACCACCTCTGCGTGTGGCGCGGCACGCAGGACGGCCGGCAGAACCTTCTCGAGGCTGATGAACGAAACGTCGATCACGACGAGCGTCACGGGCTCGGGGAAAGGCTGCAGCTCGCGCGCGTTGACCCGCTCGATGACGGCGACGCGGGGATCCTGGCGCAGGCGCCAGTGCAGGAGGCCGCGGCCGACGTCCACCGCATAGACCTTCGCGGCACCGCGTCGCAGCAGCACGTCGGTGAAGCCCCCGGTCGAAGCCCCGATGTCCGCGCACACTCGCCCAGCCGGATCGACCGCAAAATGGTCGAGGGCCGGCGCGAGCTTCAGCGCGCCGCGGCTCGCGTAGCCGGGCTCGGAGTCGACCGCGATCGGCGCGTCCTCGCTCACGGTCCGGGCCGGGCTGCGCACAGTCTCGCCGCCCACGCGGACCTTGCCTGCCAGGATCAGCGCCTGCGCCCGCTCGCGTGATTCCGCGAGCCCACTCTTGGTGATGAGCACGTCCAGGCGCGGCACTACAGAATCAGGCCGACGACGAAGCCGATGACCGCGCCGACCAGGACCTCCGTCGGCGTGTGGCCGAGCAGCTCCCGCAGCCTTGCCTCCTGCACGCCACGCATGTGGACGAGGTCCTCGACCAGCCGGTTCAGCACCTCGGCCTGGCGACCCGCGGCACGCCGCAGGCCGGCCGCGTCGTACATCACCACGAAGGTGAAGATAAGGGCGATCGCGAAGGGAGCGGAGGTGAGCCCGGAATATTTACCGACCGCCGTGGTCAGGCCCATGACGATGGCGCTGTGGCTGCTCGGCATGCCGCCGGTCTCGGCCAGCACCCTCAGGTTCAAGCGGTGCTGCCGGATCGAATACAGCGTCAGCTTCGCCGCCTGGGCGAATGCCCAGGCAACGAGCGGAGCGAGCAGGAATCTCAAGCCGCCCGCACGTCGCGGAAGTTGCGTTGGCTCATGCGGTGGCCGCGACGCGACCGAGGATGCCGTTGACGAAGCGCCCGGCGTCGTCGCCCGAGAACGTCTTGGCCAGCTCGATCGATTCGTTGATCGCCGCCTTCGTGGGCACCTTGCGGTCGATCGCAATCTCGTAGACGGCGATGCGCAGGATCACGCGATCGACCTTCGCCATCTGCTCGAGCTTCCAGTGCTCCGACGCGGCGCTGAGAATCGAGTCGAGCTTCTCCCGGTTGTCCAGCACGCCGCGCGTCAGCTGCCGCGCAAAGTCCGTGATCTCCACGCTCGCGCCGTTCTCGGATGCGTGGTAGAGAAGCACCTCTTCGGGATCGTCGCTGGAGCCTTCGAGCTGAAACAGGACCTTGAGCGCCAGCTCCCTCGCGTGATGCCGCTTGCCGACAGGAACTCTATGTGGCGAAGGCGACACTCGAAACGAAAACATTCACCTCGCCGACCTCGAGGCCCAGCATGCGCTCGGTCGCTTCGACGACGTTGGCCTGCACGGCAGCGGCCACGTCGGCGAGCTTGGCTTCCGAGTCGACCGTGATGAACACCTCGAGATGGATTGAACGATCGCCTTCGATGTTCACTCGGACGCCGCGATGCGCGGCCTGGCGGCGAACCCAGTCACCGAAGTGACGAGCCGCGGCCTCGTCCATTCCTTCCACACCTTCGACTTCGCATGCGGCCAGCGCGGCGATGCTTGCGATCACCTCGTTGGCGACACGGACTGCCCCCAGCGAACCGTTCTCACTCATAACCGGTTGATCCTATACCGGAAGGAAGCCATTCGTGGCTGAAACGGTTTACACACGGCCCCATCCGGCCCGGCCGCTGCGCTGCGGAGGCCACCTTCCCCAGCGAGTGGGGAAGGGAAAATTAGGCGCGTTCCACGTAGGACAGGTCGCGCGTGTCGACCCTGATCACGTCTCCGGAGTGGATGAACAGCGGCACCTGGACGGTTGCGCCAGTCTCGAGCTTGGCGGGCTTGGTGCCGCCGGACACTGTGTCACCCTTGAACCCGGGATCGGTGGAGACGACCTTCAGGTCGACGTTGATGGGCAGCTCGACGCCGATGAGCCGGTCCTGGTAGCGCTGCATGAAGACGGTGCTGCCCTCCTTCAGCATCGGAAGCACGCCCTCGAGCATGTCGTCGTCGACCGGCACCTGGTCGTATGTCTTGCTGTCCATGAAGTAGTGGTGCGTGCCGTCGGAATAGCTGTAGGTCGCCTCGGTGCTTTCGATGCGTACGGTCTTGTATTTATCACCGCTGCGGAAGCTCTGCTCGAAGATCGAGCCGGTCAGCACGTTGCGCAGCTTGGCCTTGATGACCGCGCCCGCGCGGGCGAGCTTGATGTGCTCGACGGTAACGATGGACAGGAGCTGCCCGTCCATCTCGAACATCATTCCGTTGCGAAAGTCGTTGGTTGAAATCACTTCTGCTCTGTGGCTAAAAACTCCAGTGCCAATTCATATCCCGCAAATCCAAGGCCCGTAATCACGCCGCGTGCGGCGCGCGCGGTCACGCTTCGGGAGCGAAACTCCTCGCGCGCGTGGATGTTGGAAAGATGAACCTCCACGACGGGGAGCGCGAGTGCCTGCAAGCAATCGTAGAGCGCCAGTGAGTAGTGGGACAACGCGCCCGGATTGATGACGATGCCCGCCGAGCCGGGACCCTCCTTCTGGAGGAAGTCGATCAGCTCCCCCTCGTGATTGCTCTGGAAGAAGCTGACCTCGAAACCGAGCTTGCCCGCCCGGTCCTGGACGACCTGCTTCAGGTCTTCCTGGGACCGGGTCCCGTAGATGTGAGGCTCGCGCTTGCCCAGCAGGTTCAGGTTCGGACCGTTGACGATCACGACGCGCTTCATGCCAGGGACCTGGTGATGACGCGACGGACCAGGGCGCCGGGGACCGCGTGGCCGATCTCGGCATGCCCGATGCGCCGCGGCATGACCCATGCGACCTTGCCACGCCTGGCCTTCTTGTCCAGCGCGACCGCCGCGAGCACGCGTTTGGGGTCGGCGTGCGGTGGCTTGTCCGGCAGGCCGAGGGCCGTGAGCAGCCCATCCTGCGATTCGGCGACGCGCTTGCTGCAGAGGTCCATCGAGACAGAGATGCGTGCGGCCACCCGCATGCCGAAGGCGACGGCCCGGCCGTGCGTGACGCGAAAGGCGGTCGCCGCCTCGAGGGCGTGCCCGGCCGTATGGCCGTAGTTCAGGATTGCGCGCGGCCCGCGGTCTCGTTCGTCCTTGGCCACGATCAGGGCCTTGGCGGCGACGCAGCGAAAGACGACTCGCTCGAGCATTGAGCTGTCACGCTCGAGGAGCCGAGGGCTGTTGCGCTGGAGAAGGTCGAAGAGGCTTCGGTCCATGGCGACGGCGTACTTTACAACCTCGGCGAAGGCATCCCGATAGGCGGGCTCGGGCAGCGATTCGATGGCGGCTATGTCGGAGACCACCGCCGACGGCTGCCAGAAAGTGCCGATCGCGTTCTTCGAGCGCAGGCCGTTCACTCCTGTCTTGCCGCCGATGCTCGAGTCCACCATCGCCAGCAGCGTCGTGGGCACCGACACGAGCCGGACGCCTCGCTGCCACATCGACGCCGCCAGGCCGGCGAGGTCGCCCACCGTCCCGCCGCCAACCGCGATGACGATGCCGCCGCGATCGATGCGCTGGCGCTCGAGGAACGCGAGCACGCTCTGGAGCTGTGTCATCGACTTCGACCGTTCCCCGGCGGGAATGGCGTGGATGCCCGTCTTCAGGCCGGCGCGCTTGATCGCCTTGCCCACCTTCAGCGCCCAGGGCCTGACGTTGCTGTCGGTCACGATCGCCGCGCCGGTGGGGTCGAGGCGCGTGATGACGTCGCGCAGGTTGCGGTTGAGGTTGGTGCCGATCAGCACCGGGTAGCCGCCTGACGACGAGTCGAGGATCAGGCGGACCACAGCTGCAACACCTCATCGGCCACGTCGCCGGCCGGCCGCGTGCCATCGACACGGTGCTCCGCCTGCTCGTAGCGCGGGCGCCGGAGGTCGTAGAGCTCCTCCACCTCGGACGCGCTTCGGTTGGCGACCAGCGGGCGCGTGCCCAGGTTTTTGATGCGTTCCCAGACGACCGGGAACGGCACATCGAGATGCACCGTCATCGCCTTGTCGGTGATGAGGCGCCAGTTGTCGTCGTCCATCACCACCCCACCACCCAGAGCGACCACGGCTCCAGGCTGCAGCAACCGCGGCAGGGTTTGCTTCTCGAAGGCGCGGAAGGCCGCCTCGCTGTGGGTGGCGAAGATCTCGGCCACCGACATGCCTGCCTCGTCCTCGACCAGGTGGTCCAGGTCGAAGAAATGCGCCCGGCCGCGCTGCGCGACCAGCCCGCCGACGAGCGTTTTGCCCGACCCCATGAAGCCGAGCAGCGCGAGCGGCCTTCTGGTTGAGCTAGACGCCGCTGGGATTCGCCGGAATGGGCGCGGCCGCAGGCGCCGCAGGCATGCCGCCGCCACGCCGTCTCTCCGACTGGACAAAGACCTGGTCGCGGAACTCGCCCGGCTTTGGCAGGTGATCCAGCACCTCCGCGCCCTGCGAGCCCGCCGCGTCGACCTCGACGCGTCCATAGCCGAGGATCCGGCCGAAGATCGACTGCTTGGTGGTGCAGTCCTGCACGCGGTCGATGGGGATGATCTTCTCCTGCCGGCCGAACACGCCGGTCTCGATCGCGATCCGCTGATCGGTCAGCGTGTAGGTGATCGACCGCCAGCGAATCCAGACGACGATGAGCCATAGAAGGGCGAGGGCGATGACGCCGAAGCTCAGGATCTTGCGAAGGCTCGGCACGTAGAGGCCGCTCCCGTTGGCCTGGGGATACAGGATCGTGAAGTCGGCGACGGCGATGAGGACGAGAAGGATCACAGGCACGACCAGGCTGCCGACGATCGTGATCCAGTGCGGGTGGTGTTGGAGGACGAGGTTCTCACCGGGCAGGAGCTTTCTCATGGCCGCCTATTTAAACAGGGAGGAGCAAAAGAACAATCAGGGCGCCTGCCGCGAGGTAGGGTCCGTAGGCGATCGTCCCCCTCATCGACCGGTGGGTGACGATGAAGACGAGGGCGCCGAAAGCGGCCAGGACGACGCCGTAGAAGATGGCCGTGAACGTGTACGGCCAGCCCAAGAGCAGGCCCATGAAGGTGGCTAGCTTGACGTCGCCGAAGCCGAGCGCCTCGGCCTTGAAGATCGCTGCCCCGACCAGGGCGAGAAGGAGGAAGACGAGGCCGGTGACCACTCCGATGATGACCGCGTCGAGGATGGGCCGGCCGAACAGCTCGTGCCCCGGATCGAGGATCGTGCCGCCGGGCCAGTACGGCTTGCCCACGATCGCGACCAGCACCGCGAGGCCCATCGCGGGAAACATGACGCGGTCGAGGATCAGGTGATGCTCGAAGTCAAAGAACACGACCTGGACCAGGACCAGGGCGAAGACGCTGCGCACCAGCAGGATGCCGAACGAGGTGAGCTCGTAGCCGTAGACGGCGAAGACGACGGCCGCCAGCACCGGCGGGCCGAACCGCTGCCACCAATTGTTGCCTGGCTCCAGTTCCTCGAGGCGCGCGAGCTTGACGGAGCCCCAGCGGATGCCGAGACCCGCCGCCGCGCCGACGATGGCCCAGAGGATCGCGATGACGACCTGATTCACGGCTGGAGAGTTTCGCGCATCGCGTCGAGCGGCGCGCTCTTTCCAGTCCACATCAAGAACGAGATGGCGCCCTGGGAGAGCAGCACCTCCCAGCCGTCGACGGTGGGCAGGCCGAGCGAGCGCGCCTTGCGCACGAGCGGCGTCCCGCCCGTGACGTAGACCAGGTCGATCACCGCGCCCGACCTGGGCAGCGCGGCCGGCCTGAGCGGCATCTCTTCATGGCGGCCCAGCGGCGTGGCGTTGATCAACAGGTCCGCCGAGCGTGTCAGGGCCGGCACCGCCCGGTCGCTCCACGCGACCTTCCGCCCAGGAACGTCCGCATCCGCCGGGTTTCGGGCGACGAACGTCAGGTGGGCGCCCAGGAGGGCCGCCGCGGCCGCCCTCGCGGCCCCACCCGCGCCGAGGATCACAGCGTTGGCGGCCTCCGGGTCGATCCCGACCTGCTCGACTGCGGCGCGGATGGCGGGGATGTCGGTGTTGTATCCCCCCAGCCGGCCGCCTTCGTTGACGATGGTGTTGACAGCTCGCGCGCGCAGCGCTTCGGGGGCGATGACGTCGAGGTGCTCCATCACGGCCTGCTTGTACGGGATGGTCACGTTGGCGCCGGCTACGTCTGGTGCGCGGAGCCCGGCGACCTCATCGCGCAGCGCCCCTGGTGCTACGTCGAGCATGTCGTATGTCCAGTCGAGGCCAAGTGCCTCGAAGGCGGCGTTCTGCATGGCTGGGCTGCGCGAGTAGGCGATCCCGCTGCCGACTAAGAAGACCCTCAGCTTCCGCTCGTGCCGTACTTCGCAATGTCGGCGTCGAACTGCTGCTGGTTGGTTTCGAAATGCGTGGTGCCCTGCCGGTCGGTGAAGTAAAAGAGGTAGTTCGTCTTCGGTGGGCTGATGCATGCCTGGAGGGCTGCTCGACCCGGATTGCTGATCGGGCCTGGCGGGAGGCCGGCGTGCTTGCGGGTGTTGTAAGGCGAGTCGAGGCTGAGCTCGGCCGCCGTCGGCTCGGGGGTCAGGCGGCCCAGTGCATACAGCAGCGTCGCGTCGACGCCCAGCGGCGTGTTGGTCGCCAGGCGGTTGTAGTACACACTGCAAACGTTGCCCCGGTCGGTCGGCGTCTTGTTGTTGGCCTCGCGGTCGACCATCGAGGCCAGGATGACGATCGACCTGATGTCTTCGGCGGGGCGAGATGCGCTCGCCTGCGCGATCTGGCTCCGCCAGTCGGCACTGAAGGCGATTCCGAACTGGTCGAGCTGAGCTTTGACCAGGCCCTTGGCGCCGGCCGCGGGGTCGACAAGGTACGTGTCCGGGAACAGGTAGCCCTCGTATGGATAGTCGGCGTTGTTGGGCTGCGAGGGCAGGAAGCTGTACGAAGCCGCCCAGTGTGGGTCCTTGGCCGCCGCGAGGTAATCCGATCCTGTGATCAGGTTGGGCGCGGTGCCGAGCTTCGCCTGATCGACTTTGGTTGCCTGGTATCGCAGTGGGAAGCCTTCAGTAAAGGTGATCGCCTTCTCGTTGGCCTGACCGTGCTGCAGCGCGGCGACGATTGCGCTCATCGACATGTTGGTGTCGAGGACGAAGGAGCCGAACTGGAACTTCGGGCCCGCATTCGTGAGCCGCGTGTAGAGATCCCAGGCGATCGTGCTCCGGATCAAGCGAAGGTTGAAGAGCTCCGTCCCGATCTGCGAAGGAGCCTCTCCCGGGTCGACCTGGAAGGGAACCTTGTGGCTGTTCGAAGAGACCGGGGTGTTCACGTTGTAGTTCCACCAGTCGATGGCTCGCGTCGTGCCGAAGGCGAGCACTGCGAGGATGACGACGATCGTGATCAGCCTTCTCATTCGACCTCGTCTTCTTGCAGAGCGCCCATGACACGGTCGAAGTCTTCCCCACCCACTGTCTCGAGCCCCGTGTCCGTCTCGCGCAAGAGCAGCACCTCATTGGCGTCGGCGGCGTCCTCGACCAGGTAGTACGAGACGCCTTCGAGCTCGAATGCGTCGTGCATCCTGAAACGCCGCTCGACCCCGGCCTCGTCGACGAGGGTCACCTCTTCGCTCATCTCTGGCTGTCGAGGTGCGACTGAAGGAGCAGCGTGGCGGCGACCTGGTCGACGGTCGCTTTGCGCCTGGCGCGCCGCGCCCCGCCTTCGATCATGGCGCGCTCCGCGGCCACAGTCGTCAGGCGCTCATCGACCAGCGCCACCGGCAGTCGCGTGCCCTTGCGCAGTGCCTCTGCCAGGGAACGGGCCGACTTTGCCTCGGGGCCTTCGGAGCCGTCCATCCGCCGCGGCAGCCCGACGACGATGCTGACCGCCTCCTCGCGGCGCGCGATCTCGCCGAGGCGGGCGGCCAGCGTGTCGAGCGGTTCTGCGGGCACCGTGACCAGCGCCTGTGCGATGGTCCCGCTCGGATCGCTGACAGCGACGCCGACCCGCTTCGACCCGGGGTCGACCGCCAGGACCCTGGCCACTAGGGGCTGGGTTTGGGCGATGGGGATGGCGATGCTTGCGCGGCAGATGCCGCGGATGGCGCGTTCGCTTCCACGACGTAGTGCAGCGTGATCCGGCGGTCTAGCAGCGGCAGCAGCGGTAGCGCCACAGGGTCTTCCTTGATGGAGACCGAGCGGATGGGCAGCTTCGACAGGTAGAAGCGGGCCTGCGCCACCGGCCGGCCGACGATCTGGGCGCGGATCTTTTCCTCGTCCAGCCTCGGTGCGACATAGGCCGACGCTGTGCCGACGAAAACCAGCACGCCTCCGCTCTGCGAGCTGAGCAGCCGGTAGGTGACCTGGATCGGGCTCTCGGTCAGCAGCTGCTGATCGTTCGGCACGAGCTGGGTGAGATGGGTCTTATAGGCCTGGATCACGTCCGCGTCGTTGTAGAAGTCGCCCTCGCCGTTGACCGTCATGGTGCCCGTGAAGCTCGGCACCTTGTCGTTGGGTTGATGGTCGGTCGTGAACTGCGGCGGGCCGAAGATGAGCGTCTCGCTGAGCTTCTCACCCGGCTGCCCGCCCGCAGCGAGCTCCTGGGCGATGCTCTGGTGGATCTCCTGCTCGAGCTGGGCGCGCGCTGCATCGAAGTCGGCCACGGTCATCTGCGGGGTGGATGAAGGGTCGGTGCCGTTTCCGGTTGCTTGCGGGTTGGTCACGTGGATCTGAGACCCGTTGAAAGGATCGCAGCAGTTTTCGATCTGGTTGATCGTGTCGTGTCCGACATTGCCGGCCGAGCCTGGCTTGACCGCAACGACGCTGACCGTCTTCTGGCCGTGGTTCCAGGGCACGACCGTATTGGGGGAGGACTGCGCAAACTCGATGCCGTTGGAGTTCATCAGCCGCTGGCCGTACCTGAACAGCAAGCCCGGGGAACCAGAACGGCCGGAAGGATCCTGCAAGTCGTTGGTGTACACGACCTGGCCGGTCGCGGGGGCGAGCGGGACGTCGATGGACCCCGTGACCTTGAAGCCCTGCGAGTTCGACTTGGCGATGGTCACCGGCCGCACCTTGATGGGCGGCTTGCCTGGGTGCGCTGTGATCTCGACATCCTTCTCCGAGAACGGCGCCGCCTGCGCGACGAGCGTGACGGACGCGGACGGCACGAACACCGCCGCGGCGAAAAGGCCGACGAGGACGAGCGCAATCGCGGTTACGTAAAGGAGGAAGCGTCCAGGCTTCAGCTCGGTCGCGCTCTTGGTCAGCAGCCGCTTCGGCGCCGCCACCCCGATGTGGGTCGTCGCCGCGGCCTCTTTGCGCTGCCACCACCTGCGGATCGTGGGCGGTGCTTGGGTCTCGGATGGAATGCCTTCGCCTTCCGGGCTGACCGCACCGAACACGGGAAAGCCGCTCTCCGAAGCCATCTTCTGGACCGCCGGGTCGTCGCAGACGACCGTCACGCGCTTCCCCAGCCGCGCGGAGTAGTTGCGCAGCAGCTGGAAGTTGAAACGGCTCTGTCCGATGCGCGAGCGCATGGGTAGGACGAGCATCGTGTCTTCGCCGTGGTAGCGGCGCAGGCGCTCTACGAGCTCGGGTATCTCTTCTTCCGTTTCGACGTAAATCGGGTTTGTTGCCATGTCGTCTATAGGTCTCCTGCCTCTCTCGTCAGACTTTTATAGCGCTTAGGACCCGTCGCATGACGGTGTTCACCGTGTCGCGCTCCTCGGCTTCGGTGCGCAAGGCGTGGTTGGCGAGGCCCATCGGGGCGATGTCCTGGGGACTCGAGAGCTGGCCCGTCGAGTCGGTCAGGTTGCGGACGTCCGACGGTACCAGGTGCCTGACCCGCGGCTCGCGCGGGAACGGCAGGCCGGCGGTCCACTGGTTCTTGACCATCTCGAGCGTGAGCTCTGGCAGCAGGCTGCCGCCCCCGCACAGGTAGATGCTGGTGGGCAGACGCTCGCCGCGCGACAGCTCCTTGATGCTCAGGGCAAGACCCTGCAGCAACACCTCGGCGTCGGCGCTGAGAAGCTCCGAGACCTGGCGATGCTGTTCCGATGAGAGCAGGCCTTCGGAGTGTCTGAGCTTGCGCGCTTCGGCTTCTTCGTAGCTGAGGCCGAACGCCAGCGCGAGCCGCCGGGTGAAAGCGCGGCCGCCCAGGTTGAACATCCGGGTGCCTTCCACGCCACCGTCGCGGATGAGCGCCACGTCCGTGGTGCCGCCGCCGACGTCGACGAAGATGCCGCCCTCGGCCCAGATCTCCTCGTTGGCGCAGGCCCGTGCCAGCGCGTAGGGTTGCGCGACCGCCGCGGCCAGCTCGAGGTCGAGCTCACGGACCACCGCCTCGATCGCGTCGATGTGGGTCATCGGCGCGAACGTGTTGAAGACCGTGACCTCGAGATTCTTGCCCGTGAATCCGACCGGGTTGGTCACGGGATACCCATCGACGCGCACGTTGGTGATGGCCGAGTGGACGAGCCTGGCCTCGAGCTGGCCGTAGCTCCGCTCCATCTCGAGCAGGTGCTGCGCCTCGCGCAGGGCGCGGCGCTGGACCATCTGCAGCATCGTCGACATCTCGCCCGACCGCACGCGCGATTTCGCGTTCTCGCGCGGATACGCAATGGTCGAGGAGAAGCCCTTGATGAGCTCGCCGGCGATGCCCACCACGACCTGGCCCGGAACGGTGCGGGCCATGTCCTCAGCAGCTTCGAGCGCGCGGTTGCAGGACTGGATGACGGACTCGAGGTCGGCGATCGCTCCGCCCGACATCGCCGCCGGAGCCTGTGGCTCGCGGCCCACGCCCAGCACCTCGCCGTCCGGGCCCTCGCGGCGCACGACCAGGACCTTGATCAGGTCTGTCCCGATGTCCAGCACGGTGAAATGCCGGTAGTAATCGCTTCGCTTGCGGAGGAATTTGAACTTCGTCATCTATTTCAGGGCGTCTGCAAGACGTTGGAATGCTTCGTCGGCCGAAACTCCGCTCAGCGTGCCGGTCACCAGGTGGGCCGGGCCGCCGCCTTTGCCTCCGAAATGGGCCTTCAGGCGGTTGGCATCGTACTGGTTGGTCAGGTCCTTGGACACCTTGATGACAAACTTGTCTCCGGCGACAAGGGTTACGACGCCGGATTTGATCTTCTCCAGGTAGCGGTCGGCGTACGCCTTCAGCTCGTCCACGTTCGAGGCTTCCACCATCTCGGTGATGTAGTCGACCTTGCCGTGCTGAACCGCCATCCCGTCTCCGCCCTGCACGCGAGCGACGCGCACCTGCTCTCGCAGCTTCTCGCGCTCCCTCTGCAGCTCCTTGAACTGAGCGCGAAGGCTCTCGACCCGCTCCGGCAGCTGCTCGGGGCTGACCTTGAACGAACGGGCCAGCTCCGAGATGAGCTCGCGATCCCGCTCGACCAGCTCATCCGCCGCCTCCCCCACAACCATGTCAAGGCGGCGAAGGCCGGAACCTATGCTCGTCTCCGAGACGATGACGGCAGTGCCGATGTCGGCGGTGTTCTTGACGTGGGTGCCGCCGCATAGCTCGCACGTCCAGTCGCCGAAACAGACGACTCGCACGACGTCGCCGTACTTCTCGTCGAACAGGTGCATGGCGCCCTGCGCGACCGCCTCCTTGTATGGCTTCTGGCTCTCGTGGAATGGCAGCGCCTCGCGGACCTTCTCCATGACGCGGCGGTTGATGCGGCGGAGCTCGTCTCTGGTCATGGCGCGGTTCAGTGGGATGTCGAATGTCGTGTGGTCAGGGCCGACCCACGATCCTTTCTGGACCACGCTCTCGCCGAGGACCTCACGCAACGCCCGGTGCAGCAGATGGGTGGCGGAGTGATGGCGCATGACCTGGCGCCGTCGTTTCTCGTCGACCGACGCGGTTGCCTTCTCGCCGGCCACGACCTCGCCGGTCACGACAGTCCCGATGTGCGCGATGACGCCATCGGCGGGTTTCTGAGTGTCGTCGACGCGGAAGCGCCCGCCGGGCGTGACGATGAGGCCGGTGTCGCCGACCTGTCCGCCGGACTCCGCGTAGAACGGCGTGCGCT
>Ga0209027_1000396_pt1 | contig 15143 bp, 9 predicted proteins | sample GraSoi013_1_20cm_3_FD_185821 | JGI IMG/M metagenome (GOLD analysis project Ga0209027, IMG submission 185821) | Grasslands soil microbial communities from the Angelo Coastal Reserve, California, USA - Sample 09_27_2013_1_20cm (SPAdes) (version 2) | ecosystem: Environmental > Terrestrial > Soil >...
GTTGTTTCCACCTCGCCGTAAAAGCCCTGCGCGCCTTGCTACAGCGCGGCGAAGATGGTGGCCTCGCCGGAATCTCCATTAGCAGCGTGCAAACCCTGGTGGTTGCTGCCCTGCTCCACGATATCGGACACTATCCTTTTTCCCACACCATCGAGGAGCTGGGTTATCCCATCGTGCATCACGAAAAAGTGGGGCGTTCGATCATCGAAAATGGCGAGATAGCTACCATCCTTGAGCAAGACTATCACCTCTCGCCTGGTCGCGTGGCGGATTTTATTGATCCACCCAAGACAAAGGCTCTACCTCCTGATGATGAACTGCTGAGCCACCTGTTGAGCGGCGCGCTCGATGTCGATAAACTCGATTACCTGCCGCGTGATGCGCGCGCCTGTAATGTTCCCTACGGCGGCGTCGATGTCGAGCGGCTGCTTGGTTCGCTGCGTATCCATCCAAACGTCAACGGCCTTCGTCGTATCGTTGTAACCCACAAGGGCATCAGTCCTTTGCACTCTCTGCTTCATGCCCGCCAGGAGATGTTCGACAATATCTACTGGCATCACACCAGCCGCGCTTTCCAGGTGATGTTGATGCGTGCCGTACACGAAGCGTTATTATCGGGTGCGCTGCAAACTTCACAACTGGTGGGGCTGGACGATGCATCACTGTTGCTGCTGCTCGCAGAAGAGCGCATGCCTGCCAGTTCTCGCGTCTTAGTTGCAGATTTGGAAATGAGAAGGCCCTACAAAGGCGTGGTGGAGATCAGTCGCATGGCGGGCCGCCTCTTCAGCCGCCTGGATGCTCTCTTCTGGAACGCGAACCGCCGTCGCCATGTCGAACAGTTGCTCGCCGCTGAACTTGCTCGCGTGCTGGAGATGGAGATTGCGGACCACGAAGTCCTCTTCGATATTCCCCGGCCAGAGAAGTGGGAGATGGATGTGTGGGTCACTTTTGGCGCGCACCCGCCCGTTGGTATGGCTGAACTTGTGACGTGGGTGCAGGCTACCGGCCTGCAGCCCGATGATCTTGCCCGCTATGAGCAGCATCAACGCAGGATTCGCGTAGTGGTTCCTGAACGTTTGCGGGCACCTCTCCAGGCCCGCGTTGACGATTTGCTGCTTCCAATGTTAGAGACGCTTGTGGAGATGGAATAAATCCCTTCTGAACAGTATCTCTCTTGACGGTCAAAATTCAAATATGCAAAAAAATATAGCTGTCACGTCTATACATCGACATTCCCAAAAGGGAAGAGGAACTTGCAAGGTAGTTCAGTTAGTGCGATAGTATAGAAAGAGGAGTTACGAAGATGGATTGTTTAAACTCAATGGCCCCAACTGACGAAGAGCTGATAAGCTTTGCTCTCGACGGTGAAGCTTTGCCCGAGGAAGCCAACAACCATCTTCAGCAGTGTGAAACATGCAAGCAACGACTTGCCGCCTATAAACAAGCCAACGTTTACCTGCTTTCGCATCTCTATCGCAGTCAGTGCCCCTCTGGTGAGCAATTGAGTCTCTATTGTGCCGACCTGTTGCCAGCGGACGAACGAATGAGTATAGCAAGCCACGTCAAAGATTGTCCACTCTGTGCCACTGAAGTTGAGCAATCGCGCAGCTTTTTGCGCATGGATATCGAAATTCCTGCCTCCTCCTTTTCTCTTCGCGCACTTTTACATCCTATTTTTGCCACTCGTGTCATTAACGCGCAGCCGCAATTTGCTGTGCGTGGTGACGCCTCCACAGCAACCTGGCCGCGCCAGTACAAGACCGAATCAGTTGATCTCTCCTTTCATCTTTCGCTCACCAGCAGTGGCCAACACATGCTGCTCGGCATCATGACCAGCACTGATCCCGATGGGAGTGTGGATAGCTTTGAAGGAGTGCCCGTTGAACTCTACACCGCCCCTGGCCCGCTGGCTGCCAGTGGCGACGAATCAGCTGCACCCCCGCTATTGCGCACACAGGGAGACGACCTCGGCCATATCGTCTTCAAACCTGTACCGGCTGGTCAATTTGTCATAGTTGTCTATTTACCCGACCGCGAACTGGTCATCGAAGACCTGTCTATCGAATAAGTGTGGTATCCCCCCAGGCAATACCGTGAAGGAAATCTTCACTTCTGGCGTTTCTCTTTGCGCTGGTACATCAGGCGCACCGCTTTTTCGTGAATGCGTCGAGCAGGTGCGTACTGTTGATCGTAGTGCAGCGCTTTTTCAGCCGCCTGCGCAGCCTCTCGATAGCGCCTCAACCTGTACAGGTTGTCGGCCTTGATCGTCCATATACGCTCGTTGTCTGGCTCCAATTCCAGCAGGCGATCAATGCTCTCGCTGGCCTCTTCAAACTGTCCGAGGGCACGCAGCGCGCGCATATGGCTGTCCCATGCAAAAGGACTATCGGGCGTGAGCTCGCTAAGTCGTTTCGTAAAAGGTGGCATCTCGCTGTACCCTTCAAGGGCACGCAGCCCCTGGATCATCAGCGCTAGGCAGAAACTGTCCATCGGTGCAATTTCTAAAGCGTGACGCATGATATCGACAAGTTCGTGCATCCGTCCAAAACGGCGTAGTATATCACCCTTTACCTGGAGAGCAAATAGGAAATCGGGATCGCAGTTCAGGCTCTGGTTCATCGCGCTGAGAGCGCCGGGCAGGTTGTTCAGATGAAAGAGAGCCATGCCCTTGTTGGCCCATGCCCGTGGGTCTTTATCATCAAGCTCGGTGGCGCGAATGGCGCTGCGCAAGCCATCCGGGAACCGCTCCTGTATGATCTGCAACCCGCTGCGATTGATCCACGCCAGCGGAAGATTGGTATCAAGGAGCAAGGCCTGGTCATTGGCAATCGTTGCCTCGGAAATGCGTTCCAGCTTTTGTAAAGCGCGCGCCTTCAGTGCCAGTGCCTGTGCCGAACCGGGATCCAGTTCGCTTGCCCGCTGCGCGGTTTCCAACATTTCCTGGAACTGTTCCCGCTTCTCTTGTGCCGCGGCCAGTGTAAACAACTTTTCTATATCTTCGCTGAGCATAACCCCTGCGTTCTCTGTATCCAATGGGATAACCTCCTGATCTTTTTCAGGGGTCTATTATCGCACTATTGGGAAGTATGAGCAAGTCCATACTTTTCTTGCCCCCTACCTCTGTACCCGCTACTACAATGGTCAGCAGGCCAGGGATGCGGCAGGCGGCATCCTCGATAACCTGGAGGGTGAGGCTGAAAAACAAATGGGTGATCCCGGTGGCCTGTTCGGCGAGAACCAGGGCCAGTAAGACTTTGTTGGCGAATGATAGCTGTGGAAATGAGGTGTGCGGCTTGCTGATAGACCAGACTCTTAGACTGGCTGCCTAAACGCCGCGAGACAAGGGACCTTGTGCTCATCGCCTTCCGCCACGAATTTTCGCAACACAACCGGTATGCTTTTCAGCCAGTTCACCCACGTGTTGCTCATCCTCAGGGAGAGGAGTGTCTGCTCTAGCACCATCCTGACACTCCCCATATTGGCAGGGCGGCACCGTGGATCTGGCTCGGTCATCCACAGCAGCGCCTGCCGCAACTGCAGGGGGAGGCGTCCAAAGGCACGATCCTGGGCGGCTTCCCTCATGTCCATCGGCGGGCGATGGCCCGTCAGCAGGTGGTACAGGGTGGCACCCAGTCCGTAGACATCGGAGAGTGGGGAGAACGATGGGATCTCTGCCAGCAGTTCCGGGGCGATGTAGCGGGGCGTGCCCGCCGCAGGGAAATCGGTGTCCCACATCGCTACATGGGCGCAGGAGATGTCGTAGTCGATCAATACGAGGCGCCCGTCAGCGGAAAGCATCACATTCTCAGGTTTGACGTCGCGAAACGTGAGAGCGGGCTGCTGCGTGTGCAGATAATCCAGGACCGCGCAGAGCTGGATCCCCATGCCAAGCACCTGCTGCACCGGAGGGAGGTCTCCCTGTGCCAGGTAGCTGTCAAGGTACTGGGAGAGCGTCTCTCCCTCGATAAACTCCATCACCACACATGCCTCGGTGTCATCAACAACCAGGTCGTAGAAGCGGGGAATGCTGGGATGCTGCAGAGAGGAGAGGATGCGCGCTTCGTGAAGGGCGCGCCCGATTGTGGTGACCTTGAGTGCCACGGTCCGCGGGAGACCCGCTTCATCTGTCCGCGCCTGATAGACGACGGCAGAGCCTTCGCCTACCTGGCGGACGATCTGATACTGTTGACGAGATGGTATCTGGCAAATCATCACATTTCACCTTTCCTCTACGGGTTGTGAGGCCCACTATCATCAAGGGAGGCAACGAGCAAGCTTCTTACACTTTCCCTTTATGCCCACCTTTCTGATGCTAGTATGCCGAAGGCCCGTCACGAAATCGTCACAAGTATCGTCATGACGGGAAGTGCCGCCATATCAAGCCACATATCTGCCAGCAGTTCATATCCGCTCAAGCAACGCCGTCATCTTCCACCTCTGGTGAGGATGAGGCTCGTGTTGCATCTGCCTCTGACCACCAGTCATCGCATTCACATTCGCCGGGCCAGGTGAAGATCAGGTCACTTGGCGGGTCATGCAGCACCTCCTGCACGTTCCAGCCCAGCAAGACCTGGAACTGCTCTCGCAGCCAGCGATCAAACTGACGCTCCGAGCTTGCCAGCGCCTCCAGGGTCTGGTGCGGCTCCTGCGTCTGCACTGTTAGAAACAGGACTTCACCGTGGAGCATTTGTAGCAGTCTGACCTGCACCTGGGTGATCCCCGCTTGCTGGCAGGACGCTGCAAACCGGTCTCGGCGTGATCCTGCTAATTCCTGACAAAGTCGTCGCCACCGCTCCTGGGTTCCCGGTCGTGGGAGGTAGGCGATCTGTAGCTGCGCCATAAAAGAACTCCTTTTGCGTGTGTACTCTTCTGTATGCATCCCGACCAGGGCCGACAGGCTGCCCGCGACTCCACGCTTGAAGTGGGTGCCTCATCGCCCCTACTACGGCCGGCTGCACCTCGTTCCCTCTGCTCCTAGTATGAGAGGCAAGCGCCACGAAAACGCTACGAGCACCGCCACGAACGAGAAGTGCCATTCTCCTTTGTGATCAACCATGTCCAACCCTTTCTCCTATGAACTCGGTTTCAATTAGATTCTTCATCCGAGTGCATCCCAGCCTGGTCCAACGCGCTCTACAAAACCTCACATCGGTGTTGGGTCCCTCATCACCCCTGACACGACCGGCTGCACCTCGTCCTCTCTGCTTCTGAGGCAAACTGTGACAGTTGGCACGATCCTTCTCGACCTCATAATCAGCAGCCTGTCACAAAAGTGACCCCTCGACCCTCTTTATTTGTGAAGATCAAGAGAATATTTCTCCTTGAGGGATATTTTTTGTCACTGGTAAACCTCTTGATCGATAAGAAGATATTCAAGCTCTTGAAGAGAACATGTTATGCCCACCAGTAGTTGCACTTCCCCTTCATGACGATGCTTATGACGCTTTCATGACGCCTCATCCTTAAACTGGCACTATGGTATGAACGGATGTGTCAGAAAGGGATCTCTTATGCATGTCAACCTTTGCACGCGAAGCCCTCGCACTGCGAGAATTTTCATCGTTCTCATTCTTCTGCTTATCGCGTGCTTGTATCTTGGAGGAAGGACTGCTCAATATGTGAGTGGTTTTTCTTCTCTTGTTCTCACCACTTATCAGCACCTTGCCACGCCGAGCGACGATTCCGTTTTGACCTTTCACAATGATACCCTCCGCACAGGACAAAACCTCAACGAAACGCTTCTCAACACGGGCAATGTCAACCCGCAACACTTCGGAAAACGCGTCTCGTATCCTGTTGATGGACAGGTGTATACACAACCGCTCTTTGTTCATGATGTCGTTATTCAAGGTCATCACGACCACGTCGTCTATGTTGCTACGGAAAACGACAGCGTCTACGCTTTTGATGCTGATCAGGTGCATGTGGTTGCCCCACTCTGGAAGACGAGCTTTCTTCATCTCCCTGATGTGACCGCTGTCCCCGCTTCGGATGTCTTTGGGAAGTATCCTAATCACGATATCCAGCCGTCTGTTGGTATTACTTCCACCCCCGTCATTGATCTGACCACGAACACCATGTATGTTGTGGCAATGACGAAGGAACATGGCAACCAGTATGTGCAGCGACTGCACGCGCTCGATATCACGACAGGCGAAGACAAGCCAGGGAGCCCGGTGATTATTGTCGCTCAGGTCAATGGAAAAGGCTATGACAAGAGCAAAGGAACGCCCTCTATAGTTACCTTTAATACCAGGGAAGCCAATCAGCGCCCAGCGCTGCTGTTCGTGAACGGCGTGATCTACATTGCATGGGGATCCTTTGGTGATACTGACCCCTACCATGGTTGGGTTCTAGGCTACACCTACAATGGAACAGCATTTCGGCAAGTCAGTGTCTATAACGCGACGCCTGATGGTCAAGAAGGAGGGATCTGGATGAGCGGAGCGGGACCAGCTGCTGATGCTCAGGGTAATGTATACCTCACAACCAGTAATGGTACCTTCGACCTGACTCAACCAGGTCAACGAGATGCAGGGGATAGTTTCGTAAAATTGAGTACACAGGATGGTCTTGTTCAATCGGACTACTTTACCCCCTTCAACCAGGGGTGTTTAGATGGCCGCGATGAAGACCTTGGTTCAGGGGGAGTCTTACTTTTACCAGAACAATCTCAAACAGCTCACCCTCGCGTGCTTGTCGGAGTGGGGAAAGAAGGCCGTATCTACGTAATCGACCGGGATCAGATGGGCCAGTTCCAAAGCTATCCAGGTACCCTTCAATGTAATTCCAATGCAGAAACACGTACCGATATCGATCAAATCCTGCAGGAACTTCCTTCGAACTCGACCGGTGGCTTTTTCGGAATCCCCAGCTATTGGGTCGGGACTGCTACAAGTGGGCAATTGGTCTACATCGGGGAGGCAGGCGACCACCTGAAGTCTTTCCAGCTGAATGGAGATACACTCTCTGCCAGTGCAACCGCCCAGACACCAGAAACTTTCGGTTTCCCTGGCGTAACCCCCTCGATTTCGAGCAACAAGAGCATTGCTGGTACCGGTATTGTGTGGGTGATTAGTCCTGCAAGTTGTGGTGGGCCTGGATGTGCGCCGGGTGGTCCCGGCGTTCTCCGCGCCTATGATGCCACCAATATCAAGGTAGAGCTCTACAACAGCGAGCAGAATTTCACACGGGACCGGCTCGATAGCTATGTGAAATTCAGCGTGCCAACGATTGCTAATGGCAAGGTCTTTGTGGGAACACAAACCAGCTTGAACATCTATGGCTTACTCACTTCTTAGACGAACTGGCCAGTTCAGAATCGCAGATACAGAAAAGGTAAAGTACATGTCTTCATCGCCCGATCAGTCCACCACACCACATATCGAAGCAGCATCCACTGTCAGGTGGCAGCGACGTTTTCTAATGGCGCTGACCGTCCTGGCCTGGATAGTCACCGCCGGATTGATCTTTTGGGGAATAGGACTTATCATTGAGCCAGTAATTCTGCTTGTCATCTCAGCTCTACTTGCCTATCTCTGCTACCCTGTTGTGCAGCTATTCCAACGTATCATGCCACGCGCCCTTGCAATCAGCATCTCCCTGCTTCTGGTGCTGGGTGTGCTCTGCTTTCTCCTTTATACTGTTCTCGTCGCAACGGTACAACAATTTGTGGCGCTCATCCGTTCCCTCCAGGTGGTCATCGCGGATCCAGCGAGCGCAAGTCGCTTCCAGCCAGTCATTCATTTCCTCAAACATTCAGGCATTTCTCCCAATTCCTTTGATGGGTCCGCTCAACAATTACTCGCCTTCCTGATGCAGAATACTCTCTTCAATGTTCTCCCGATCGTAAGTAGTGTTTTGCACCTCTTCATCACTGGAATTGTGATTTTCTCACTTACGGTCTATTTTATGATTGACGGATACCGTGTGAATGGCTGGTTACGCAACAAAACGCCTGTGAAGTTCCGAGGGCGTATCAACCTTTTCATGAATGTCGTGGAAAAATCACTGGGGAGCTTTGTGCGCGGTCAAGTGCTACTTGCCTTCATCATGAGCGTCATTGTAGGCGTTGGTGCCTATTTCATTGGTGTACCTTACGTCTTTCTCCTGAGTGTGATTGTGTTTGTCTTTGAATTTGTGCCGGTAATTGGAGCCTACATTTCGGGTGCTATAGGCATTCTCTTTGCGCTTTCTGTTGGCTGGCAAACGGCCCTCATCTACGGGATCTTTGTTACCTTGATGCAGGGCGTACTCGATGGGCAGATACTGGCTCCCCGCATCATTGGCAACTCGGTCGGCCTTCATTCCATTATCGCCATTGTCGCACTACTCATTGGTACCAGGCTCTTTGGATTATTTGGCGCGCTCTTTTCTGCTCCCGTAGCTGGCATCATACAGGTCTTTGTCCTCGCTTTTTGGGCAACATGGCGAGAACAACACCCCGATCAGTTTCCAGAGGAGCGCAAGAGCAAGGCGAGCGAGAGCAAGGCATCACTTGACGAGCACGAGCAAACTGTGGTAAAGACATAACTACTTTATCAGCATTCCAGGAAATTCAGCAGCCTCGTTGCACTGAAGTCAGGCAAGACCTCTGAGATTATCCTGGGCGCTGCTTCTTTCCCATCCCTGGCGTTGTAGAACGCACGTTAACTGCTAACGGGCCAACTGAAGGCAAGAGCTGCATTGGTGGCATCGGTAGCGGAGCTCTGGTTGCTCGCCTGTACCCTATCAAATGGACCGTCCCAGTGTAACCCTAAATGGTTCGAACGATCTCTGCCGCGTCTCCATATGGCATCGACATTCTTAATAATGAAGTTTTTGTACGCCTGCTTATTATCTGACTGATAGAGATAATACAGGTTCTTCATATAAATGCCCTTGAACTGTGAACCATCGCCACCACAGCTATTACTTGGTTCACACCCTTTCTCATAGAGTACACCATCGTCGTCTATGTTGGTGCTATTGTTGGCATCAGCAATCGCCTCTGCCTGGGAGAGATAGGACGAGTCACCAGTGACCTTGTATAGATCGGTCAACGCACCCAGAATCACTCCCTGGTTATAGGTCCATGGATTTAGCCCGTTGTTCGCGCAGGTTCTTCTGTTCAACCCATCGTTGACAAGATTCGAGGCGTTCAGCATCCCGCTGTTTTTGAACCACTGCCACTCCTTGTTGGCCCAGTTGATATAGCTGGTATGCCAGGGGCCACTCTCACCACCAACTGTATCACCAGAAGTTCGTTGGTGAAGCCGAGCGGCAACTTCAAGGAACAGTTCGTTGGCAATAGCGTTCTTATAGGTCTTGTGCTTGCTCCACCAGATACCGCCGCCACATATCGAGTCCCAGCCGCCTGTCATATCATTGAAGATGGCTTTTGCCATGCTAAGATAGCTGATCATGTTGGTCAGATCATACGCCTTCATCCAGGCAAGAGCCCACCAACCCTCATCATCATAATAGCTATTGATGAATGAGGTGCTTTTGTTGGCGTTGAAGGTTGTGGCGATGTCGCCAGTATACGTGTTCGTTTTGGTCCGCGACGAGTAGTCGATGACGGTTTCCAACACATTCGCCTGTTGCCACCACAAAGCACCAGACCATCGTCCGGCGGAAATATTATACATGCTTTGTAGCATCACCATGCTTGCATCAGCGTAGAGCCGAAAGCCGCGTACCTCACGTGCATGGTCGGCACCTGGCCGCAGGATCAAGAGCAGCAAGCCGAAGAAGGTTAAAGCACTCAACACATTGTGTTTGATCCTGCGCAACCTTGCAGAACCAGGGCATGTGAAAATAGATATCATAGAGGATGTGAGCCTTCGAAGACCACTCATTCATGATGCATCAAGTAGCGCTTGCACGGTCTGGAGAAGCTTATCCCAATGGAATAGGAGACGTCAACAGGGGAGAATCCCTGCGATATCTCCTTTCCAGTTTCCTCAAATCAGGTGAGCAATTCGGCAACCACGTATATCGCTCCTTGCACGCCAGGCCGTCATTGGACGGCAGAGCGATCTCTGCTCACTTCAATCGCGGCCATTGATAAGCGTTCAACACGTCGAGCTTGCTCTGGTTGACCGTCTTCCAGTTATCCTGCAAGATGCCGCCGGTATCCGTTGAGTCAGGATTCCACGCCCAGTAAGTATAGCTGATATTGTTCGTTTTCAGGAAGTTCACCAGGGTGCGTTGCCACACGCCCTCGGTGTCCTGGCCCATAGAACGCCCTCCGAATTCTCCCACGAACACCGGGGCATTCCCGACCTTCTGCAAATAGGCCCAATGCTTCTCCCAGACGGCGGAGAGGTTGTGCGGGAAGTTCGCGGCCTGGAACCATGATTGAGCATAGACCTCCGGGCCGTAGTCATGGGCAGAATACACAAGCTTGTCCGGCTCCGACAGGTGCACAGGGTACTGCTCTGCGCCTTCCAGGTTGCCGCCCTGCCAGTAGAAGTCGCCATGGTACTGCTCGATCCCCTCGACGATAATCAGCCAATCCGGATTGGCTGCCAACACAGCATTGCCCGCCTGCTCGGCCGCCATGCGCCAGTCTGTGCTTGGATTGCCGTCACCCCAGGTCGCCGGGCCGTGTGGCTCATTGGCTAGATCAGCACCGATTACCGTAGCATTCCCTCGATAGTGCTGGGCCAGCATGACCCAATCTGCGATCCAGTGTGACTGGGGCATCTGATCGGTGTACCATAACGCTGGCCGGAGGTCGGCAGTGGGATCATGACGATCGAGAATAACCTTCACGCCAAGGCTGCCAGCACCTTGAATGATGCGATCCATAAGCGCTAGTCCCTGGAGTCCTTTGAGGTCAGGGTTCAGCCGGTAGTTGATCCCCAGGGGCTTACTTGCGGGGTCGAAAAGCTGATTGGTGTAAGGCAGGCGAATGGTGTTGAAGCCTAGCTGTGCGATCTGGCGCAGCATGTCTCGCCAGTTGCGAACATCCAGTCCATGGGGGGCATAGGTACTCGTCTCAAAGCCAAACCAGTTGACACCTGTGAGATTCATCTGGCAGCCTGACGCATCGACCAGCTCTTTGTGCAAAGTCTTGATAAAACCTATTTGATGATCCGCTTGGCATGGTCCGGAGCCTGTCTCCGCCCCAGTAAAGATAGAAGGCGTATTACAGCCAGACAAGATCAGTGTCGCTATTAAAATTATTCCGATAGCTAACGTGTTTCTTTTCCAAAAACCTGCTTTGCAGGGAAGTCTCATGTCACTCTTCCTTTCTGTATGATCCCAAAAAAGGATGGGCTCTCAAGTATTCCGAAACTCATTTATGCTGAGTTCAACTGTCGTGGCATGTGTATACCGGGCTTATCGCCTTATTCTTCTCAACACAGTCGCGTCGTCTCTGCTGTTTACACAGGTCTTAAAGCCACCTCCGTTTCACTAGGACTACCGCTTTGATTCTACAAAACTACAAAGGCTCGTCCCGCTTGGCACGGTAATTCGCTAGGATTATACACGGTTTTATACCTGCAATGACTGGAAAACGCCTGATGCTCTTAAGGCGGACATCTCAAGGCTGTGAGGATAGATCCCTCCGAAGCGCAAAAAACGGGTCGCCCGGCCAGGTAAAATCCTGGTCGAACGGCCCGTAGACACTCTGTACGTTACGCTAGACGAAGAGGAACCCCTCCACAGCCAGGTTAACCATCATCCTGCCATACCTGCACTGTTTTATCACTGCTCCCCGAGGCAATGCGCGTGCCACCGGGTGACCATGTCACACTATTCACAGCAGCATGAGTAATAAAGTGACCGAGATAGTAATCGCTATGGCCATGATACATGTAGGCATGTCCGCCATCCGCCGCATCCCATACCTGTGCAGTTCCATCATCACTCCCCGAGACGATACGTGTGCCACCAGGCGACCAGGCTACCGAATTTATATCTACATACTGAGTATGCCCCCGGTAGGTGTAGACATTGTTTCCATCCGCCACATTCCACACCTGTACGGTTCCATCTGCGCCTCCTGATGCGATACGTGCGCTGGTAGGCGACCAGGCAAGAGCACGTACAGCATAACCAAAATGACCTCGATAGCTGAAAACATGTCCGCCATCCTCCGCATCCCACGCCTGAGCGGTTCCATCATCGCTTCCCGAGGCGATACGTGTGCCATCAGGCGACCAGCCGAGCGCATTCACTCTCGCCGTGTGGCCACGATAGGTGTAGACATGGTTTCCGTCGGTCGCGCCCCACACCTGCACAGTTCCGTCACCACCTCCTGAGGCGATATACATACCATTGGGCGACCAGGTTACTGCATCCACGCTTTGAAAGTGACCCGGATAGGTATAGACAAGATTCCCATTTTCAGCACCCCACACCTGCACAGTCCCATCAGCACTCCCCGAGGCGATACGGTAGCCATCAGGTGACCAGGTCACCGCATTCACACTCTCAGAGTGACCGCCATAGGTGTAAAGAGGATGTGGTGCAAAGACCCATAGCTCCATACCACCACCAGCTACCGCCAATCCTAGTGCCGCCATCCCTATTATCACTGCACGCCGGGATATCTTCTTGCTCGGTTGAGACCGTGCTGGAATTTGTGAAGGCGAGAGCATTCTTTGCTTTGATACAGCAGCAGCCGTGGGCGTGGATCGTGTTGGTGGAAGGGGTGTTTTTCTTACAAGCTGTGCTTCAATCCCTTGTAGTTCTTGATAAACAGCGGCCATACTCCCGGGCCTGTTGGTAGCATTCATCTCCACCATCTGCCCAACCAGTCCTTCTAGCTTAGCCGGTACCCTTGACAGGGGAGGAAAGGTGAACGGGTTGGGCGTGTTGGTACCTGGATCATATCCAGAAAGCAACTGATGCAGCAGTGCTCCCAGGCTGTAGATATCCGATTGAGGCGTTGTCAGCTTGCCAAATTGCTCTGGTGCAGCGTACCCAACCGATCCATAGGAAACCGTATCTTGCGCCTGTCCCGCTTTGAAGAGGCGTGCAATGCCAAAGTCGATCAGGTATATCTCCCCGGTTGGAGTGCGCATAACATTGGTGGGTTTGAGATCGCGGAAAATGATTGGTGGTCGATGACTGTGCAGGTAATGCAGCACATGGCTGAGCTTCATCCCTATCTTGAGGGTTTCTTTTAGAGGAAGCCGGCCACCAGGGGCCTTCTCCAGGTACTTTTCAAGGTTTTCTCCTTCGATGAAGTCCATGACGAGATACCAACGTCCCCCCTCTTCGAAATGGTCATGGATCTTGGGCAGACTCGGATGGCTGAGATCGACAAGCAGGTAGGCCTCTCGCTCAAAAGATTCGATGGCTTCTATAAGTTCCCGGGGAGATAGTCCATGCTGGTTCATCTCTTTGACCGCAACAGGCCGATTCTGGAAGAGGCGATCTTCCGCTTTGTAGACGACCCCCATGCCTCCCTTGCCAATCGGTCTGAGAATCCGGTAACGTCGCTTGAGCAGATGGTTCGATGTAAGAAGCCCAATGCGAGTGCTAGGTGCTGATCCTACCAGGAGATATTGTTGGGAAGATATGTCAGTTCGCAAAGGTCTACCACAAGTATTGCAAAATGTAGCTTGTGCTCGATTCGCTGCACCACAGATAGAGCAGTAGAGATGTGAAGAAACCATTCGTCTCTCTCCGTAACTATTCAAAAGCGGCAATACTCCTGCGGATAATCCCTGGTATGGGAAAGTTCATAGTTCCCGCAGTAGTTATGCCGCTTTCTTTAGTATGATGAGGAAGCGTCACGAAAACGTCATAAGCATCGTCATGTGCAGTAAGTGAAGTGCAGCTTGTACCACCTCTAGTACTTTGTGTCTATTATCCACCACATATCGCCAGCGCAAAGTTTAGATCTCTTGAACACGCTTGCTGGCGGCAGCATCCCCCCTGCTACCGCCTACCCCCCACAGCTTCGGAGATGGGGAAATGATCGGCTCGCGTGGAAAGGAGAAGACATGTTAAAGGCCAAGGTACAAGCAACCCGGGCGTGGGAACAGCCCTATGTGCGCCTGGCAGGAGTATGGATAACGATCCTGATTGTTGCGACACTCCTGGTCGCTACGCTTTTAAGTAGTCCATTTCATCCACAAAATAAAGCGAAAGCTGCTGCTCAAGGGTATTGGCATACCAGTGGTACGCAAATTCTGGATGCGAATAACCAGCCAGTACGCATCGCTGGCATTAACTGGTTCGGCTTTGAAACAGCCAGCTATGTCGTTCATGGTCTCTGGTCCCGGAACTACAAAGATATGCTGGACCAAATTGCAAGGCTGGGCTACAACACGCTGCGCTTACCCTATTCGAACCAACTCTTCGACGCTGGTAGTACGCCCAACGGGATAGACTTCACGAAAAATCCTGATCTCCAGGGGCTGAACGGACTCCAGATCATGGATAAGATCATTGCCTACGCGAGCCACATAGGTCTACGCATCATCCTCGACCATCACCGCCCTGACTCTGGCGCACAAGCGGCGCTCTGGTATACCTCTGCCTATCCCGAGTCGCGTTGGATCTCCGATTGGAAGATGCTCGCCACCCACTATAAAGATAATCCCATGGTCATCGGCGCTGACCTGGACAATGAACCGCATGTCCCGGCCTGTTGGGGATGTGGCGACACGACCGTCGATTGGCGCCTGGCCGCTGAACGTGCAGGTAACGCGATCTTGTCGGTCAATCCGAACTGGTTGATCTTCGTCGAGGGCGTCGATTGCTATGGCCCTGGTGGCTCAACGAATGAGCCAGAGTGCTACTGGTGGGGAGGGAATCTGCAAGGAGTCAGCAGCTACCCGGTGCAACTGAACGTGCCCAATCGCCTGGTCTACTCCGTGCATGATTATCCTTCAACCGTCTATCCCCGTTCCTGGTTTAACGCGCCGAACTATCCTCACAACCTGCCTGGTGTGTGGGACTCCTACTGGGGCTATATCTACAAAAAAGGTATCGCTCCCGTATGGGTCGGCGAGTTTGGTACCAAACTACAGAGCACCTCGGATCAGCAGTGGCTCAGCGCCCTGGTCAGTTATCTCGGGACTGGCGCTTCAGGGATCAATTGGACCTTCTGGTGTTGGAACCCTAACTCTGGTGACACTGGCGGCATCTTGAATGACGACTGGACAACGGTGAATACTGCGAAGCAGAATTATCTC
>Ga0209027_1000397_pt1 | contig 15124 bp, 13 predicted proteins | sample GraSoi013_1_20cm_3_FD_185821 | JGI IMG/M metagenome (GOLD analysis project Ga0209027, IMG submission 185821) | Grasslands soil microbial communities from the Angelo Coastal Reserve, California, USA - Sample 09_27_2013_1_20cm (SPAdes) (version 2) | ecosystem: Environmental > Terrestrial > Soil >...
GGGACGGGCGGCGGAAAGGGCTGCTGGTAATAGTTCTGTGGCGGCTGGTTGTACATGCTTCAGAAGAAGAGATCAGTTTATAGAAACGGCGGTTTCGGAAAGTCGGGACTCGGTCGCAACCTATGTTCAAAGGCTCAGTGAAACATTCGAGCGATTGCCAGAGTATAGCCGTAGATGCGTTCAAGATTCTAGTGTTTGCGAGCTTGGTTGGCAGGTTAATTTGAAATCGAGAAGTTGTGAAAGTTGAAACTCACTACCGCAAGCACAGAGAGAGCGGAGAAAGCACAGAGGATTTTTAATCTTTAATTTCAAATCTGGAATCTCAAATTTGGGTAATAATATATTTCAATCACCACATCTTGCTTTATAGTTTACAATTCGCATGTATGAGTAAAGCAAGGCCGCCGCGCAACATGACGTGGGAGGTCAACGCGGCGGCCTCTCCTGCACAAACCCGAACCCACACTTAACGGGCGTGCAAGCTTCGGGAGCGCGGCCTACCCTCATCGCCACGCTCCCGAATCGAATTGTTTAGAGATATGAAGTCATAGGGTGAAGCGTGCTATTATTCGCGCGCTCTGGTTTTTGAAAAAGTAACGGCTTATGCGTCTGCTCCCTCAACCTCAAGGATGAGTGATGAGCGCCGTTGAGTTTGAAAGGTTCACTCTCACGGCAGCAAAATTGAGCGAGCGCATATTAACGGCATTTGCCGTTGAAAGCAAGTCGCTCTGTGTCCCATCGGGAGGCCGCGCCTGATGGGAACAAGAGCACGCCATAAGCCGGAACGTCTAGCCGAAAAGCTTTTACAAATTCGGACAGCGTTGGGTCTGTCTCAAAGCGAGATGATTAAGCGAATGGGAGTTGAGGAACTAATCGCGCAGAATACTATTTCAGAGTATGAGCTAGGAAAGCGAGAGCCGCCGCTAAGGATTCTCTTGCAATACGCGCGAGCGGCTAATGTAACTTTGGAAATGCTTGCTGATGATGAAATGGACTTGCCAGAGAAGTTACCGAGCAAGCGGAAGAATACTCGCCGCTAGATGAGTCAAGATAGGTCGAAGGAATTTTTTCCACAACGAAGAGATAGGCTGCATGAAATGGACTCCACTCATAATCGGCCTCACTGTTGCCTACTTCCTTCTTGCCTCAATAACTACGTTCGATGTAAGGATGACTCAGGCCAAGCGTCAAGGAATTTTACCGCCTGATGAGCCGATGTTGCCAAAATGGGTGATTGTGTTCTATTGGTTAGAGTGGGAATCTTGCTCGTATTATTGTACTTAAATTGGAAGTATGCGCTAGTCTTATTCGTGATTAAATTCTTGCTCAAGGTCTTACCCGTATTAGAAACGATAGGGAATATTTTGATGAGGCCATTCAGACCTCGCTGACACACCCTTATGGTGAGTCAACTATATTATTACCCAAATTTGAAAGCTGAAACTTAAAAGGCAAAAGTAAGGAATTAAAAATTAAAAATTCTCTGTGCTCTCTCTGTGGCGAGCAATTCTTTCATCACTCTGGGCACTAATCATCCCTGCTCACCGAACATTAATGATTTTCATACACCCTCTACCTGGCACAAGTTTGAGCGCGCCCGCCGTCAATCGAATAGGTCGCGCCGGTTATCCAGCCAGCGCGGTCTGATGCCAGGAAAAGAATCAATTCGGCGACCTCGCTCGCCCGGCCAACGCGGCCAATCGGGTGCGTCTGTTTCGATCTTTCTAGAAACGCTCTGTAAGCCTCTTCGCTCATCCCGCCTCGCCTGTGAATCTCTGTGACGACGACGCCCGGATTAACTGCATTGACTCTCACGCCTTTCGACGCAAGTTCCAAGGCGGCGCAGCGAGTCAGTTGATCCACTCCGGCCTTAGAGACGCAGTAGGCTAGTACGCCGGGAAACGCCCGAAGACCTGTAACGCTAGACACGTTCACGATGTTGCCGCGCCTGGCTTCTAGATGAGGCGTGGCAAGTTGCATCAGATAAAAGACGGAGCGCAGGTTGACCTGCATCATAGCATCCCATGCTTCGAGCGTTGTGTTCTCAATCGTGCCGTTCGATAGATGACCTGCGGCATTAACGAGCACGTCCAGCGCGCCGAATTTTTTGACCGCTTCGGAAAGAGCGCGCCTCATGTCGCTCTCAGCAGTTACGTCCGCTCGAACGGCCAGCGCATAGCCTCCAGCCGCAGCAGTCTCATCAACCAATGAGCGCAGCGCCTCTTCGTTTCGTCCGACTGCGGCGACGCGAGCGCCCGCCTCTGCGAAACATAAAACGGTGGCGCGGCCAATTCCCGAAGTCGCGCCCGTGATGAGCGCGAAGCGTCCTTCCATATCTTTCTTCATTCGCTCTCTCCTCTACGTTAAGGCAAAAGTAAAAAGGCAAAAGGAAAGGCAAAAGGTAAAAGTAAAAAGGCAAAAGTAAGGAGGAAACCGCTTTTACAGATTTGTAAGAAGTAATAGAAATGATTTCATCCTTATCCCTTTTGCCTTTTACCTTTTTACTTTTGCCTTTCTTTTACCTTTTTACTTATTATGTTGACATAATCGCGGGAAAAAGTTGACTATACAGCACCGTCCGGCGGCGCGGGCGATTATCTTCCGCCTTCATTTTATTGGCATAGCATTCTTAGCTTAAAATTTCGCTACGGAAAATTTCCTACAGAGGAAAAGGGATTGCGCACAAGGCCAGCCGACCCAGCATTCACAAGACACAATTCGCGTGGCATGAACGCGCGCGCGAGCGCTTCGGGCGCACATCGCCGGGCGCCTTCGGCGCGAATGCCTTCGACTGCCGGGTACATGATTGCCGCAGCTATCACGGCTGCTGCGCTCTTCTTTGTGCTCTGGTGGATGTTGCAGGCGAGCGGGGATGAATCGCCTTGGGTTCCCGCAGGGTTGGCGGCTAGCGTTGTCATGCTGGTCGCTGTGGCAGCGCGCGAGGTTGTGATGCGACGCGCATGGACGCGCTACTTACTTGAGCAAGATCAGCCGGGATTATCCAACAGCAGTGAATCCAGAAAATATAGGCCAAGCCGCTCAATGCATGGCAGCCGACCTGTTGGCAATTCAGTGGCTGAAGCTCATGCGGCTCAGTTTCGCGCAATTCAAAAACAGTCAGCCGATGTAGACTCGCTCTCGACATCCACGCCGGAAACGCATCTTGATCTCTTTAACGCCTGCAAAGATTATCTGACTAGCACGGATGAAACCCTACGCTCGGTCGTGCTCTCGCCCGAAAGTCGCAGTAACCTGCGCATAAGCCAGGAGCGCGTGCGCGCTCTAAAAAAACATCATCTTCTTTCGTGGGCGCGCGGCGCTTCACAATCACTTGTTCAAGAGGCGCAACGGCGCGTGCTCTACGGCGATAAGATAGAGACGGCGCGACGCGCGCTTGATTGTCTGGATTCTGCCCTGAAACTTTACCCGGAAGAGACTGAATTGAACAAATCCGCGTTGGCGCTGCGCGAGTATATAGTCTCTATGAAAGTCGGGCGATGGGTAGAGATGGCCGAGCGCGCCGCCTTCAAAGGAAAATTCAGGCGCGCGATTGATCGTTACTGCGACGCGCTCTTCTATCTTTCGCGCGAAGAGATGGACGAAGCTGTGCGCGCCGAAACTGCCGAGCGAATCGGGCGCGAGATAGAGATGCTGCGCGCGCGAATCTCGACTGTGAAAGAATCTGAGACTTCGAGTGAAGAGAGAGCAGACGGTTGGTCTGTGCCGGAGTCTTGATGCATGACCGGCATTACTAGAGGAACTTTGATTTGGACTGAAGCGTAATCGAAATAGCGCGCGTTAGAGTCGGTTACAAAATCTGATTGAGTATAGTAGTATTGAATCTCCCGACCCCGGCAGTGAACTCACGATGATTAGCCAGCGTTGTCCTAAATGTAAAAGCTCGCGCATACGGCGCGGTTACAAGCCTACGCCTTTGCTGCTACGCTTGTTTGGCATCTATAACCTTTTATGCGATCATTGCAACCTGCTATTCAAAGGTCTTGCCGTGCCGGGGACTGTGCCGAAACACGGCAGCCGCCGTAGGAAAAAGCAGGTCTCAAAGACACCAGAGCGCAACCAGTCCAGCATCTGAGTCTTTTGGGAAAATTGCTATTTGGTAATAAACCGTCCGTGCAGCCTTTTCATCTCTCAAGACATCTTGATTGAGCGGGCGCGCAAATTTTTAGCCGCAAACGCCCGCGATGAATTAATCGTCAGGCAGAATCGCTTTTTTGAGGTTAAAGCAATGAAAGCTACTACTTCGCTCTTCCTACTCCTCGTAATCTTGGGCGCAACGGTCGCGCTTCGCGCTCAAGGCACTGCCGCTCCCGCGCAATCAAGTGCGCCGACGGCTCAGCCCGCGCCCATCTCTTCGTCCTCTTCAATGGATATTCAGGGCATAAGAAACTACCTGCTCGGACCCGGCGACACAATCTCTGTGCGTGTGTTCGCGCAGCCAGACTTCAACTGGGACGGCGAGGTTGATAGCGATGGCAACATAAGAATCTTCTTCGTTGACACGCCCATAGCGGCGCGCTGCAAATCCGAGCAGGACTTACAGAAGGCCATCAGCACAGCTTATTCCAGGTACTTGCGAAACCCGCAGGTGAGCGTGCGCATAACGGGACACAATAGCCGCCAGCCCGCCGTCATTCATGGCGCTGTCTATACGCCGCAGCGTATTCAGATGATGCGCGCCGTTCACCTCAACGAGCTACTGGCAGTCGCGGGCGGAATCACCGAGCGCTCTAACGGCACAATAGAAGTCCTGCATACGCAGGAAGTGATGTGCCCTGAGCCGGGCGAGGTGGTGGACGCTGCGCCGCTACACTATTACAAGGTCGCAGACCTTCTGACCGGGAGAGCGGAGGCAAACCCTGTGATTCGTCCCGGCGACATAGTGCGCGCAATAGAGGCCGAGCCTGTTTACATCACCGGCAACGTTGTTGCGCCGCAAGGTCTTTACCTGCGCGAACAGTTTACACTGACGCGCGCTCTGGCGATGGTCGGCGGAGCAGGCCCCAATTCCGATCTGTCAAGGGTTACGATCATACGGCAGAAGCCCGGCGACTCAGAGCCTCAGATAGTCAAGGTCAATTACAGCGCGATCAAGAAAGGGCAGCAGCCCGACGTACATTTGCAGCCCTACGACGTGGTCAATGTGCCGCGAGAGGGCGAATTGACGCCAGCGGGTATCCTTAAATCTCTGATTCGCACGGTAATTCCTGCAACGATGCAAAGCACCGGGGCAATGCTGCCTTATAGAATTATCTACTAAGAGTTTGCCTGAATCTTAAATTGCAATAGGCTGGCCTGCACTCAAGCCAGCCTATTTTCTTGAGCTTTAGAGAAGGGAAGAATGAAGAAGGCAAAAGTAAAAAGGCAAAAGGCAAAAGGGATAAGGATGAAAGAAATTCTATTATTCCTTCCTCCAAATCTGAAAAAATGGTTTCAGCCTTACTTTTGCCTTTTTACTTTTACCTTTCTTCTGCCTTCTTCCTTCTGCCCGGTTCGCCCTCTCGCCTCTCGTTGTGATAAATTGTTCGCTTCTCAAATTTAAGGATTTTCGGAGAGTGATTTCATTATGAGTCGAAGACTTCCTTCAGCCGCCGCAGCGCGAAGGCGCAGACGCACCAGAACTCTAATCTGGGTGGCGGCTCTGGCTATCATCACAATTTCGCTCATCTATTTCGAGCAGACGGCGCTTCTATACATCTTGGCTACGCTGGGCGTCACTGTGCTGCTGATTGTTGTCGCTATGGCCGATCTTGCTGGTACGGAGAAGACCGCAGCGCAAACGCCCGTACCGGCTGACGACGCGGCTGCCATAGGCAGCGGGATGGCTGCGGCCTCAACCCCAACCGTAGCGAGCCAGAAGCGCACGGGTCAAAGACGCTGATCTTTGAGTAAGAGAATCTTTTTGGAAAGAGACGAGTTTCAGGGAAGTTAGCTGCGACGAGGCTTCTCTTTAACGGGAGGCCTCGAATCATATTCGCGCTCAAGCGCCTTCGGGTCGCCCAAGTGCTCAAGAAAAAGCACTACACCTGCGACCGCAATAGCTACGACGATTATGAGAGCGAAAATCATTTGCGACCTTTCGGAATCTCGCGCGAGCTTGGCTGAGCTTCCAAGAACTTCAATAAATCTCCCACGCGGCTCCGCGTTTGCATGAGCAATAGACATGCCGCTCTTAAATCGCTGCAACCATAGTCAAGCGGCAAATTCGCACTGTGGCGTTTTGGACAAGCTACACGCGAATGCCACAACGAAGGAATGACACGGCGACGCGGTGACGCGGTGACGCGGCGAAAGAAGATACTTTTCTCTCCGCGTCACCGCGTCTCCCCTTCGCCGCGTCTCTTCTTATGCGTCCTCTAAAACTGCACACGAAGACGACCGTGCTGGCTTCGGCTATAACGGTGACTGTGCTGGCGATTTTGCTGGCGCTGGTCATTCCGCGCGTTGCTGAGATAGTCAATGAAGAGCAGCGCTCGCGCGCAGAGCTTCAGGCTATAAATCTTGCCGAGCAGATTAGCCACATGCCAGAGCCGCGCGACCCGCAGATGCTGGCGCGCGCTGCGACAATCGTTCGCGGCTCGCGCCCCAGCATAGTGGCCGTACGTGTGTGGGAGCGCGTCGGCGGCAAGTATGTGGAGACGGCTGCCGCTGCCGGAAGCGAGCCTGCCGAGGAGATTCCTGACGATACAATAGCGGCGCTTCGCAGCGGTCTTCAGTCAACCGTGACGAGACCCTTAGCGGCAAACGCCAACGCTTCGCTCTATCGCGTCTTCGCGCCTATCACTGAGCAGACGGGCGGCGAGCAGCGACGCAGCGGCGCGGTCGAACTCGTAGAGCGTTTGGACGACGCGCCGCTCATAGCGGTACGCTTTGAGCGCACGGCTATCATGGCCGCGCTCGCCGCTGTCATCCTCATCACGCTCGGCACATACCTTCTGTTTCGTCAACTCGTTTACAGACCCGTAGAACGCTTGCTGCTAGCAATGGCTCGCGCAGAGGCAGGAGACCTTCAAGCGGAAGCGCCGCCGCGTGCGCCGGACGAGCTAGGGCTGTTATCGCGCAACTTCAATCGCATGATCGCGCGCATAAGCCAGATGACTGCGGAGCGCGACGCGCAGAGGCGTATGCTGGAAGAGCGCGTGCGAGAAAGGACTGCGGAGCTTGCACAGAAGAATGAGCAGTTGGAGGAGCAGAACCGCGACCTGTTGCAGATAACCAGACGCAACACAGAGCTTGAGCGCCTTGCAGCCGCAGGGCAGACAGCCGCGCAATTTGCGCACGAGGTCGGCACGCCTCTGAATCTAATCAGCGGCCACGTGCAGCTTCTTCGCTCGCAGGTGCAAAGGGACGAGCGCGCTATGTCAAGGCTCGATACCATAAACGCGCAGATAGAGCGTATAGAGCGAATCGTGCGCGGCATGCTTACACGCACTCGCCCAGTAGTGAGCGAGCACCAGCCCGTTGATTTGAACGCACTGCTGCTTCGCATATTCGACGCGACAGCACCGGCGCTGGACGCGCGCGGCGTGAAGTTGGAGACAGAGTTGACCGAAAGTCTGCCGCAGGTTGCGGGCGACTCAGACCGCCTTCAGCAACTCTTCATAAACTTAATCAACAACGCGCTGGACGCAATGCCTGAAGGCGGGAAGCTCATCGTCCGCACCGCTTCCGCAACGAGCGACGCACATCTTGCGGCGCCGCGCGTGGATGATGACGGAGCGTCACCGAGCGCCGTTCTCATCGAATTCGCAGACACAGGCATGGGAATGGATGAAGAGATTCGCTCGCATCTGTTCGAGCCGTTCTATACTACGAAGGGGACGGGGCGCGGCTCCGGTCTGGGGCTTGTAGTCGTGCGCCAGGTCGTGCGCGAGCACGGCGGACAGATTGAAGTGGAGAGCAGAGAAAGTGAGGGCACGCGATTTCTGATAACGCTTCCCGCGATTGTAAAGAAGAGGACGGAAGCTGAAGGTCAGAGGCCGGAAGCTGTCGTAAAAATTTGAAGTCACAAGCGAATATTCCAGATTTAATTTCAAATCTGAAATTTGAGATTTGAAATCTGAAATCTTAAAACCAGCATACTGCATCTAAAATCTGCTTTTTATGAAACGCATTCTGGTAGTTGACGACGACCGCGCTTCGTGCGAGTTGCTGCGCGAAATCTTTGCCGCGCAAGGGTGGCAGGCCGAGACCGCTCAGACGCCCGCGCAAGCTAAAGAGCTTTCCGAGTCGCATGCCTTCGATCTGGTGGTTAGCGACGTGAATCTTGAAGCAGAGGAATCGGGGCTGGATATATTGCGAATCTTGCGCGACAAGTGTCCTGTGATTCTTGTGACAGGGTTCGGCACACTGGACGCCGCCGTGCAGGCTTCGCGCGAAGGCGCTTGGGATTTCATCTCAAAGCCTTTCAAAGTTGAAGAGGTCGTGGCAACTGCGCGGCGCGCAATGGAAAGAGAGAGTGGCGAGAAGAAAGAGGCGAAGGAAGCGGAATCGGTTGCGCCTAACTACGAGCAGACGGGGCTGGTCGGTCGCTCGCCCATAATGATAGAGCTTTACAAAGAGATTGCGCGCGTAGCTCCCGCGCGTTCGACCGTGCTTATCACCGGCGAATCCGGCACAGGCAAAGAGTTGGTCGCACGCGCCATTCACCAGCACAGCCCGCGTGCCGCGCGCCCGTTCGTTCCCGTTAACTGCGGCGCTCTTACAGAAACGCTTCTAGAAGCGGAACTCTTCGGCCACGTGCGCGGCTCGTTCACGGGCGCTGTAGCGGATCGCAAAGGACTCTGGGAAGAGGCTGAAGAGGGCACGCTCTTTCTGGACGAGACAGGCGAGACGAGCCAGGCCATGCAGGTCAAGCTGCTGCGTGCGCTTCAGGAAGGCGAGATTCGTCGCGTAGGTTCTTCAAAGCCAACGCGCGTTAACGCACGAGTCGTCGCAGCTACGAACCGCGATCTGGAACGCGAAGTTAAAGCAGGCAGATTCCGCGAAGACCTCTTCTACCGTTTGAGCGTGGTCACGCTAGTTGTCCCGCCCTTGCGAGACAGGCGAAGCGACATCCCGCTTCTAGGCGAAAGATTTCTGCGGCTCGCAGCCGAAAGGACAGGACGCCGCCTCAGATTCTCGGACAGTGCGCTCAATCTTCTGATGGCTTACGACTGGCCGGGCAATGTTAGGGAACTTGAGAACGCGGTCGAGGCGGCAGCGCTGCGCGCTCGCGGCGCGGAGATAGCTCCCGAAGATTTGCCCGTGAAGATGCAGACGAGCGATGTGAAGGCGCGCGCTGCTCTATCACGCTCGCCGCTGACGGCTATGTACGCAGACCTCGTCTCGATGGATGAATTGGAACGTCGCTACCTTCTTCACGTGCTGGAAGCGACGGGCGGCAACCGCACGCGCGCGGCAGAAATCCTGGACATTGATCGCCGAACGCTCTATCGCATGGCCGAGCGCTTCGGAATCAAGCTGGAAGAGCGCGAGCGTGAAGTGTAGAAAAGCAAGGATGAATGAGTTGCTACTGATATGTCGCTCCTCTAAGAGCTAATACCGAATTGCACAATAAAATTAAGGTCAACAGATTATCCACTAAATCACACTATCAATACTGTGGACAGTTTTTGATGGCAAAAAGCTCAATAAATCAGCCGGTTTTCGCGTGGTTTTGAATTATTTGCAAGTTAGCTCCACGAGCAGACTTTGATTAAATTCAGCCGCGCTTGAAGAATCAATAACTTACGGAAATCGCGACTCTAAAACTGTCAACAGTATTGACTATACTACACGAAGAGAACTGTTCGTTTCGTGTAGTATAGTGTGATTTAGTGGATAATTCATTCGCTCCTTTCTCTTAAAGGCTTATATCGAACTCACGTTAGGTATCATTAACTCGATTGAATTGTTATGCGAAGCGATACGACTACTCTTTTATGCCTCTTATTTTATACTTCGGCTCTTCACGGAGATGGCACGGCTTCAGTTCGCGTCTCTTCTTCGGGCGTGACGGGGGGCAGATTCAGATTGTCCAGAGTCTTGTCTAAGGCTGCGAGCTGGCGCGCAGCATCGCTTGCGCCGCGCTGCACGGCACGCTCGGCAGTGTCCAGGTCTCTGAGGATTCCGCGCAACGCTGTGTGGCTCGTTTCATCATCATGCGCGCGTGCACGCAGGGCGCGGTTGATTGCGGTCTCGGCTTGATTCAGGGCACGCAGCGCGACCTCGCGGCGGTCGCGCCTGCGCGAATTAAGATATGTCCTGGCCTCTGCTATGCGGTCGCCTGCGACCTCTATGTCAGCGTCACGCGCGGGCAGGTCTGGCTGGTGCGCTACGGGCTGCGCGCCCGGCGGCACGACCGAAGCGCGGCTGGCATCTGTCGTCACTATCTCTTCGACGGGGTGCGACGCGCATGAAGCCGCAAGCATCAGGCCTAGGCAGAGCGAGAAGAGTTTGAGTGCGTGCGTCCGCTTTCCATTAGTTTGCGTCTCTAGCTTTATCATCTCTTCAAAACTTCTATTAGCTTATACGATTTCTTCCCGCACCTGAAAGGAGCGCGCCGACGCGCTAATCCCGACCATAGGAAAAGGCGAGAGGGGCGTGACTACCTCCTCATCATAGTCACGCCCCTCTACATCGCGCGCAAGTAAACCCATAGGGCTTGCTTACGCGCAATCCCCTTGCCACGTCTTTAGGCTGAAAGCTCTGAAGTCGGGGCAAACTAATAATACTTTGTCAAAAATCTAGCGGCCACACGCTTCAAGCGCACGCGCCGCTAGATTAGTGTTTGGAGTTACTCCATGTTCGCATTGCCGCCAGTGCGAGCAGCGTGGCGATGGTGACGCCTGTGATGACGGTGATGCCTGTGATGGCCGCCGCCCATGTTGCCGGTGCCGCCCATGTTCATGTTCTGCGCGAAAGCAAGGCTGCCGAAGCAGAGCATGAAGATGATTGTCAGAACGAGACTGAGTTTGCTTCTCACTAGTGATTTCTCCTTTGAGTTTTACCGCAAATGCGGATTTGTGATCATGATCCAAGAACCGCTTTGAAAGGCGAGCTTCAGACTGATAACACGACATCGAAATCGCGCTGATGCACATTACCTGTTTGCTCGCACCAGACCCGGCGAGCAACGTTCGTGCCAATCTCACCGGCATGAGAACACGCGCTTTTTCTACCAATTTTTCAACGGCTCAAGATCGTAGAGCACGGAAAGCTGTGGCAACTTTGCCCGAACCACATAATTGCCACAACGAAGGGATGAAGGATGAGGGATGAGGGATGAGGGCGAAGGGATGAATAAGAAGGAGTAATTGCGTCAACGTGCAACAGGCTCCTTCTTATTCATCCCTCATCCCTTCCATCCTCCCTGCTCTTCTTCTCCTTCCGCCTTCCGCCTTGCTCTTCAGCGACCCTTTTCACATCTTTCGACTTGGCGTTCACAGTCTTCTCAATCACATCTAAAACTTCCTGCGGCTCTGGCGAGACTTTGAGCGCTTCGGCCTCCGGGTCGTGCTTTAAGCTGAAATCGTCATGAAGATGGTCTAGTTGCTGTGCGATCTCCTGGAGCATGTCCAGAACTTTCGCGGCCTTCTGCTCGGCCAGCAGGTTTACGTGAAGGTCAAGTTCAGCACGCCGCTCACTTAACTCTTGCGAGCGATTCTGCGAGATGAGCACGAATGTAGAGAGGAAGATGGCTTCGAGCGAGACTATCATGGTCAGTAGCTGGAATGGGAACGGGTCGAATTCTGAGATGTAGTGAATGTGAACGAGACCAATGTTGAGCAGAATCCAGAGACCGAACCAGATGGCGTGAACATAGACGAACGCCATTGAGCCGAAGAAGGCAGTTATGAGGTCGGCTATGCGAGTCTGGAACGTGCGCGAGCGCTCGGCTTTATTCTGCATCTCTATGACAGCCGAAATGTTCTTTCGCAGAATTTCGCTTTGTGAAAAGTTTTCGTCGCTCATCAGGTCTGTTCAGCCCTCCCGGATTCGACTATTGCTAAAAAATTAACACAGTACGAAAGAAAATGGACGAATTTATGAGGGGCTGTAGGGGGGCGAACGGATTTTGTCTCAACGCGGTGGCAGGAATATAAAAAGCGGGTTGCAACTTTTTCACGGCTGGTGCATAATCCGTTTGCGCCCGACTCCCCGTTGGGCGAAGTGGTCGCGTGGGGTGAGGACACGTGGCCTTAGGGTGGGGGCAGTGGGAGGCCCCCGCCCGCTTATTTTTTTAGGCCTAAAATTTTCCAGCCACACTTTCTATTCAAATTCATTTCACAATCTTAAAGCGCATTTTCAACTCTTAGCGAACTTAAGCATTTCTCTTTGCGCCTTTGCGTGAACCCTCAATTCACATGAATCTTAAGTATTAAGAGAGTTGCTGGATCACGCTGGAGGCGCAAAGAAAAGAGCAAAGACCGCTAAAGGGTTGAGCCACTTCCACCAGGTTTTGAATAACTTGTAGGTCGGCATCAATAAGTCGAAATTCTCTCTAAAGGTAGCTTTCCTCTATTCGACACTTGCTCATCGTGCTATATTGTGCGAGCACTTTTCCCCTGAAATACTTACGTGCAGGAGTAGGCCAGAAAATTCTGGCCTACACGGGTGTGGCTGGAATTGATGTTCTAACTCAAATTCAGAAAGCAAAGCTTTGTTCGAATTTGAAAGGCCATCATGCAGATTCTGTTAACTAACTGGAAGAGACGATTCAAGCTCTGGTTTTTTAAGGGGAGTAAAGAAGCGGAAGGGCCGCATGAGCAGGAAGGCCAACACCCGCAGCACGCCTGGTGGCAGGTGATGTGCCTGACGGGCGTTGACTATTTCTCTACGCTCGGTTACCAACCGGGCATAGCTTTTCTTGCAGCAGGGTATATCTCGCCGATTGCGACAATCATCCTGGTGCTGCTAACACTTTTCGGCGCGCTTCCCGTTTACAATCGGGTCGCAGAAGAAAGCCCGCACGGCGAAGGCTCAATCGCCATGCTGGAAAATTTGCTCTCGCGTTGGAAGGGCAAGCTTTTCGTGCTGGCGCTTCTTGGATTCGTCGCTACGGACTTCATCATTACAATCACGCTCTCGGCTGCTGACGCGACAGCGCACGTCATAGAAAATCCTTTTGCGCCTCTCTTTCTAAAACATCAAATCGGATTCACGCTTTTCTTGATAGCCTTGTTGGGAGCAATCTTTCTCAAAGGGTTCAAAGAAGCAATCGGAATCGCAGTCTTGCTGGTCTGCGTCTACCTGCTGCTAAACTTCGTGGTCATCTCCGTAGGAATTTACGAAGTGATGACGCATCCATTTCACCTGCCTGAGTGGAAGCACGCGCTTTTAGCAGATCAGCGAGTTCACGGCAATCCTCTCTTGGTCATAGGCATTGCGCTACTGCTTTTCCCAAAACTCGCGCTGGGATTGTCCGGCTTCGAGACTGGCGTTGCTGTAATGCCTCTGGTGAAGGGTGACAAAGAACTGACGGACAAAGATTGGAATTCCATACATTCTACGCGAAGCGGAATTAAGGTAGTGCCCGACGCGCAGGCGTTACTAAAGGCGCGCATCGAGAACACGCGCAAGCTGCTCAGAACCGCCGCGCTGATTATGAGCGTCTATCTAATTGCGAGCAGCTTCGTCACAGCGTTGCTCATCCCGCCGCAAGAGTTTGAAGAGGGCGGTGGCGCGAACGGTCGCGCGTTAGCCTTTCTTGCCCATAAATTTTTGGGCAACGGGTTCGGCACCGTTTACGACTTGAGCACTATCTCGATTCTGTGGTTCGCTGGCTCGTCCGCAATGGCGGGGCTTTTGAACATCGTTCCGCGATACCTGCCTCGCTACGGCATGGCTCCGAACTGGACAAAGGCAACAAGGCCACTTGCAATTGTCTTCACAGCAATAGCCTTCGCCGTCACGCTCATATTCAAAGCGGACGTGAATGCGCAGGGCGGCGCTTATGCTACGGGCGTTCTGGTACTGATGAGTTCGGCGGCTGTGGCCGTGACGCTCTCTGCGCGGCGGCGTGGGTCTACGTGGTGGCCGTTCCTGCTCATCTCGCTCGTCTTCGCATATACGACTGTGCAGAACATACACGAGCGACCCGAAGGAATTAAGATCGCCTCGTTCTTCATAGGCGCGATGATTCTGACCTCATTCGTCTCGCGCATCTTGCGCACGACGGAACTGCGCGTACAGAACGTGGAGTTGGACGAGTCGGCCAGAAAAATTATTGAAGAGGCCGCGCGCGGCACAATACGCATCGTCGCTAACCGCTGCGATTCAGGCGACGTGAGCGAGTACGAGATGAAAGAGCAGGAGAAGCGCTACGACAATCACATTCCTGCGGGCGAGCCAATCATCTTCTTCGAGGTTACGCCGGGCGACGCTTCGGAATTTGCCGGGGTGCTGCGCGTGTGTGGCGAGCGCGTGGACGGTTATCGCGTGCTCAGAGCGGAAAGCCCTGCGGTGCCGAATGCAATCGCAGCGTTTCTTCTGCACTTGCGTGATAAGACTGGAAAGATACCGCATGTCTATTTTGGCTGGAGCGAAGGCAACCCTCTGTCATACATCTTCAAGTACATAGCTTTCGGCGAGGGCGATACTGCGCCCGTCACGCATGAGGTTCTACGCCAGGCCGAAGATGACCCTGAGCGCCGCCCTGTCGTGCACGTCGGCGGCTAGCATTCAGTGGAATGAATATTACTTCAAGCACATTCAAAACCTCCTTTGCGGTCTTTGCTCCTTTCTTTGCGCCTTTGCGTGAACCAATAACTCTCTCTATCTTGAGTATTAATAGAATTGCAGTTTCACGCAAAGGCGCAAAGGAAAATGCTTAAGCTCGCTAAGAGTTGAGTGGGCGTTATAGGTTTTGAAATTATCTCTTGATTTTCAGATTGCCCTGCTCGAACGGTTCAGGTTTACCGCTTCGATGGGCAACGGGTTTATAATGTCGGTCGTTTGAAAACTTGTCGCCGAAGCCGCTCGCCGTGTTCGGGTTTTGAGGATAACGAGACGGGCGGCGCGGGGGAACCAGAGTCCTCTTTTTTTCGGGAGGACGCGGGGCGTATCGTATGCGCTCGGACGCGCGAACATTCTCGCTCGGAGAGCATGCGATGGATACTTCCTC
>Ga0209027_1000398_pt1 | contig 15115 bp, 13 predicted proteins | sample GraSoi013_1_20cm_3_FD_185821 | JGI IMG/M metagenome (GOLD analysis project Ga0209027, IMG submission 185821) | Grasslands soil microbial communities from the Angelo Coastal Reserve, California, USA - Sample 09_27_2013_1_20cm (SPAdes) (version 2) | ecosystem: Environmental > Terrestrial > Soil >...
CTTCTATACTGCTTACCGTTCACTGCTTACTGCTTTTCACCAACTTCCGCCAGCGCCTCCGCCGCCAGCGTCGCCTCCGCCGCCGCTGAAGCCGCCCCAACTGCTGCCTCCTCCGCCACCGCCCCAGCCACTGCCTCCACCGAAGCCTCCGCCCGTCCAGCCGCTAGAGCCACGGCCACTGTTCAATAGAGCGTTGAGTAGAAGAACATTGAAGCAGCCGCCTCCGCCTCGCCCGCGACGAGAAAGCAGTATGAAGATGATTATGATGATGATGATAACAATACATGGCGATATGCCACTTCTTCCGCTTGTTCCGCGTGGCCTCTGATTATCATTCACCGATCCGTTGTGCGCATACTTTTGGTCCAAACCCTCAACCGTGAACCCGCGCTTTTGCGCGAGCGTTGCGATGTAGGTCATCATAGTATCGTAGATGGCCTGGCTATAATTGTTCTGCTTGAGAAGCGGAACAAGGCGCTCGCGCTGAATCTGCCCTACAAGCCCGTCCGGCAAATCTCCTTCTAGATGACGGCTCACCTGCGTAAAATATTTTCTATCGTTGACGGCAACGACCAGAAGCAGTCCGCCCTTATCTCTTAAACCAATGCCCCAGCCGCGCATTATCGCCAGCGAGTAATCTTCAATCGCCTGACCGCCCGTTGTGCTGACCGTGACAACACCCATCTCTACATTGGCCTGCTTATTTTCGCTCAAGTTCATCAGCACATTGTTCAGCCGCTCTTCTGTAGCGTCGTCAATCACGTTAGCCAGATCAACCACAGGCTTAGGCGGGTTGGGTTGCTGAATTGGAGACTGTGTCGTCTGGGCAAGCAACGCAGTCGCGAACAGAAGCAGATACGCGAACGCTATGTTTATCTTGATGATGAATTCTCTTCGGATGAATGACCGTGTCATACTTGAGTTGAAATTAGCTATAGCAGATGACAAAAGAATTACGGAGTTATTCCTGCTCTGTTTTCGTCGCTTATCCTTCTATCAATCTGTGCAATATGTAGAAGAGCGCTACGCCGCCAAATACTACTATGGAGACCATAGGATTCTTCTCCTCTTTATGATTAACCTCCGGGATTAGATCGCTCGCCGCAACATAAAGCGTCACGCCTGCAGAGAAGGGAAGCGCGTAAGCTACAACAGAAGCGCTCTTGCCTTTTAGAATTGCCACGGCGATGACGCCTACGAAAGTTGCCGCGCCGATTGCCAGAGAAGCTAGGTTGGCCTTCTTCCTTGAGCGCCCCGAAGCTAGCATTATAGAAGCAACAGTAAACCCTTCGGGCATCTTGTGTAGCAAGATTGCTATGAACACGAGCAGCCCCACTTTGAAGTTGACAATAAAGGCTGCGGCGATTGAAACGCCGTCGAAGAAGGTGTGAATGAGTAGACCACCTATAGCTTTATAAGCCGCCGACGGGCGCAAGACAGACTCAGGATGTGTCTCGGCTCCGAAATGAAAATGCGGAGCGAGGGTGTGCTCGAAAAGTTGAATCAAAAGGTATCCGGCAAGAAGCAGCGTCATTGCGCCAATAATATTTTCGGCTGCCGTCGCGCCTGTGCCTTCGCTCGTCCAGATGCCGACAGTTTCCGGGACTATCTCAATAAAGATAGCCGCAAGCATGAAGCCCGCGCCTAGAGCGACCAGGTATTTTAAGAATCGGTCGTTGAGTTTGTGCGCACCGGAAGAGGTGAGCAAAAGCCCACCTATGAGGTTGGCTACTGCGGCCAAAGCGCCGAAAAGCAGAAGTCCGCCAAAGCGTATCTCCATTCAATCTGCTCTTTGCCGAAAAGATTCTAAAAATAATAGAGCGGCATTGCTCGCCACTATACATGATGCCGCGTCGCTTGGCTATGGAAGAATAGTAATCCATTCTTAAGCGACTTCAAATCGTACAAAACCGCCACAAGCTGCTTAAATTAGCTGGCTTGGCTAGGCTAAAACAATTAGATTTGCACCAAATCGTGCTTAAAAAATCTGTGTTTTTACCGTTTTTTGTGCTTGACAGCCTGAAAATACGGGCGTACTATGCGCGGCGGGTGGAGAAAAGTGGTCGGAAGTGGGCTGATTTGAGTAGCTTATGCCTGACTTCTAAAGTTTTACTAGAGCTTTTAAGCACCTAGCGCCCAATCCCAGCCGCCCGAAACTCTATGTTACGAGGAAATTACACGGCGCGGATGGATTCAAAGGGGCGATTGAAAATACCGACTCCCTTCCGCAGGTTCATAGAGGAGCGGCATGGCGCAGACCTCTATGTTACAAGCCTGACGGGCGAGAACGTGAGAATTTACCCTCTGCCCGAATGGGAGTCAATAGAGCAGCGACTTGCGCTTCTGCCTTCTATGGACCCTGCGCGTCGCAAGTTCCTTGACCGAACCAACTACTACGGTCAGCAGGCAGCAATGGACAATCAGGGCCGCGTGCTCATTCATCCGCTGCTTCGCAAGAGCGCAGGCGTAATGGGCGAGGTAGCAGTTCTGGGCTATTTGACTTACCTGGAAGTCTGGGAGCATGAACGCTTCCAGCAACGCCTGCTCTCAGACCCTTACGCGGAAGAGGACGAGGCGGCGATTGCACGGCTAGGAATTTGAGAGTGATAACAGGTGACGGGTGATAGGAAAGAATTAAAAAGACGGAGCGAGGTGATAAAGGGTTTACCTGTCACCTGTCAGCCGTCACCTGTTACGCAAAGCAGTTCTTTGAACGAGATCACGGGGCGGTGGTAATGGTTGCGCTTGTGGGGGGCATGGGCGCGCCCCATCGCCCCGTGCTGCTCCGGGAAACGATCGAGCTGTTGCAGCCTGAGCATGGCGGTCTTTTCGTTGACGGCACGCTTGGGCTTGGCGGACACAGCGAAGCGATTCTCGAAGCCTCTGGCGACGCGCGTGTCATTGGAATTGACCGCGATAGCGAGGCGCTCCGTTGGGCTACAGAGCGCCTCGCAAGATTTGGCGAGCGATTCCAGAGCGTGCACGCGGATTTTCGTGACATAGCGCGCGTCTTGGCAGAGTTGGGTGCGGACGATGTGCAAGGGGTGCTGGTTGATCTTGGTGTCTCCTCGCTACAGTTTGATTCAAGCGAACGCGGCTTCAGCTTTCGTCATGATGCGCCGCTCGATATGCGCATGAACGCCGAAAGCGATGAGGAGACTGTGGCGGAACTGCTAGCGCGTCTCCCGGAAGAAGAGATCGCACGAATCATTTACGAATACGGGGAGGAGAGACGTTCGCGTCGCATAGCAAGATGGATCGTTGAAAGGCGCGAGCGTGGAGAGCCTATAACTCGAACAGGGGAGTTGGCAGAACTGGTCGCGAGAGCAGTCGGTCATCGAAAAAGCGATCGCATGCACCCGGCGACGCGCACCTTTCAGGCGTTGCGCATAGCAGTCAACAGGGAGCTTGAAGGGCTGGACGCTTTCGTTGATGACGCAATTGATCTTTTAAAAAAGGACGGACGCTTCGTAGCGATTAGTTTTCACTCGCTCGAAGATCGCATCATTAAGCAGGCTCTGCGTCGCAACGCGGGGCAATGCATGTGCCCGAAGCGTGCGCCTGTTTGCTCATGCGGCGCGAGGCTGGTCGTAGAGATTTTGACGCGACGCCCCATCGTACCGAGTGAAAGTGAAATCGCAGAGAACCCCCGCTCGCGCAGCGCCAAGCTGCGAGCTTGCCGTAAGCTTGACACAGGCCGAAATTCAGGGCTTTGAAAAAATTCCGAATTCGGCTTCATGAATTAAGACCTGACCCGAAAGAGAGACCTTTAGGCCGCAGATGAGACGACTACCCCTGACACAACGGAACTTTGTTGTCTTCCGTGAGCGTGATACACGCGCGCTCTCGCGTCTGGCGATGTTGCTTTTCTGTGGGTTGGTGTTGGCGGGCGGTTTTGTCTTCGCCGCCGGGCAGCATTTCGCAGCAGTCCGCTACGGCTATGAAAGCGAAAGGCTACGCTGCGAACGCGAGCAACTTCTTGAAGAGCAGCACCGCCTTTTATTAGAGCGCGAGCAAGCCACGTCGCCTGCTCGTCTTGAATCGGCTGCGCGTGGACTGGGCTTACAGCCCGTGCGTCCAGAGCAGTTGGAAATTAAGAAGAGTGATAATGGAATTTTGCCGCGCCCCGCTACAGCTTTTGTCAATCCTTCGGCTGCGCTCCGCCGATGACAAAAGCGTAAAGCGCTTGACGGCAAACGAGCGCACAGTTTCCACGCACTTGCTTCTCCCCTCGCGTTCGCCAGCGAAGATTTCTTTTTGAAAGTCTGATTAAAGTGCACACTCGCTCGAACTCGACAGTGCGGGCGTGCGAAAACCGAAGAAAGAAACCACCACAAACATGCTTCGACGTTCCGCCGCCTCGACAAAAGCACGCCCGGACGCCTCACGTACGCGCGCGCTAACAATAGCGTCTTTGCTAATTCTCTGGATGTTGGCGATAGGCGTGCGGCTCGTCTATCTGCAAACGGTCGGTCACGACTGGCTTACTGCTCGCGCGCGCGCGCAACAGGAAGGCGCTGTTGAGATAAGCGCGTTGCGCGGTGTTGTGCTGGACCGAGCGGAGCGCGAGCTTGCGCGCAGCGTTGATGTAGAATCGTTCTTCATTGTTCCCGGCGAAATTCAGGATGTTGACGATACGGCCTCGCGCATGGCGCCTCTGATTGGCGTCAATTCTTCGGCGCTCGCTGCGAAGATAAGAGACGCGCAAAGTGCGAACAGAAAATTCCTGTGGGTTGCTCGCAAGCTGGATCACGAGCAAGCGGAAAGAATCAACGCGCTCAATCTTCAGGGCGTATATTCGCGCAAGGAGCCGAAGCGTTATTACCCGAACGGCGCGCTCGCGGCTCATGTCCTGGGCTTCGTTGGACTGGACGAAGTTGGCTTGGGCGGTATAGAGCAGTCTTTCAACGAACGCATAAGCGGCGAGGCCGGACACTTCTTTTTTGAAACTGACGCGCATCGTCACGCTTACACTAGCACAGAGGTTGGCGGTCATCCCGGACAAACTGTGGTGCTGACGATTGATCAGGTGGTGCAGTACCGCACGGAGCAAGCGCTTCTTGATGCTGTCGAACGCGCGCACGCCAAATCGGGCACGGCGATTGTGCTAGACCCGCACACCGGCGAGATTCTAGCGCTGGCGAACGCGCCCACGTTCGATCCGAATGACGCGCGCTCCGTCGAGCCGCAGGTTCGCGCCAATCAAGCGCTTCAGAATGTTTACGAGCCTGGCTCTACTTTCAAGATAGTCGCCTATTCCGCAGCGTTTGAAGAGGGGCTTGCTAAACCTACCGATCGAATTGATTGTCAGATGGGTTCGATTATAGTTGCGGGACGTCTTGTTCACGACCATCACCCGTTCGGGACTCTGACTCTGATTGACGCACTGGCGAAATCAAGCAACGTGGCCGCTATAAAGTTGGGTTTACGTGTGGGCGACGAGCGCATGTACGACTACATCAAGCGCTTCGGCTTCGGCTCGCGCACGGGCGTTGAGTTGCCGGGCGAGACAGCAGGACTCGTTCGCCCCGTACAGCGCTGGCAGCCTTCTTCTATGGGTTCGATTGCGATAGGTCAGGAGATTGGCGTCACGCCGCTTCAAGTCGCATCGGCCTTCGGGACGATTGCCAATGACGGCATTCGCGTCGCTCCGCATCTAGTCCGCGAGATACGAGCGCCTGAAGGCTCCGCCTTGTACACAGCACAGCCGGAGCAGCATCGCGTCGTTAGCGCTGAGACTGCAAGGACTCTGCGCGGGATGCTTGAGGGCGTGACGTTGAACGGCACGGCGAAGCTTGCGCAGTTGAATGGCTACACAGCAGCGGGCAAGACAGGCACGGCGCAGAAGATTGATCCCAGGACGCACACATATTCGAGCACAAAATACGTTGGTTCGTTCGTAGGCTTTGCGCCCGTCGAAAATCCTGCGGTCGTCATCATCGTGGTGATTGACGAACCCGTAGGCTCTTATCACGGCGGCGACGTTGCTGCTCCTGTTTTTCGAGAGATAGCCGAACAGATTCTGCCCGAGTTGAGCGTCTCGCCCGACACGGAGATCAGGCAGCCAGCAGGCAGCAATCTAATAGCGCAATCACCGCGCGCTGCCGAAGAGAGCAATCGCTTGCGCGAAGAGTTGGAGCGCGAGCGCGAGATACAGCAAGCCACGCTGCCGCAAGCGGCGGACGCTAATCACGGTTCAAGTTTGAGCGAGGTCGTCTATGCCCCAGCGACGCGAAACGCCGTGCTGATGCCGGACGTTCGAGGCCGCAGCGTGCGTGATGTAGCGCGCATCTGCGCCGAACTCGGTCTTCAACTGGAAACAGAAGGCGAAGGCCGAGCGCAACGACAACAACCGTCACCCGGCACGGAGATAGAAGTAGGTCAAGTGGTTCACATCCATTTCGGGAGAAAGGAATGAAAGAAGGTGATAAGAGCAGTTTTCAGTTTTTAGTTTTCAGTTTTAAGAAAAGAGTGAGAAAGCTCTTCACTGAAAACTGAAAACTAAAAACTGAAAACTGTTTTTTATCACTTCCCTCGAATATGTTCCCCCAGCATCGAACGAGCGAGCGTGAGTCTGGAGTCAGAGAGAGAATCATGGATTGTCGAAGGCGTTTGCGTCGTGTGCGATTGGCGCGCGACCGTCAGACTCTTAACGAAGATAAGCGGCGCGCGTTTGGCTTAGAAGAGATTTTGTCGCAAACTTCCAACTGCGGGCTTTCAGATTCGCTGCCAGAAGAACTGGAAGCTCTGGAACTTCAGTCTCGCTGATTGATTTAAGAGTGAAGAAGCTCTTTCATTTCTTGAATGAAGAGGCCGGGCGTGAAAGATGAGGTTGGAAGGGTGTGAATATAAGGTTTGCGGCGAGCTTGATGGGCGCATTCGTGGCGGAAGCGTCAGGCTCGGAGTTCTTTGACAAAGAGATTGCTGGCTTTTCGATTGATTCGCGCACGGTCTCGCTGGATGAACTCTTCTTCGCGCTCTCGCAGCAGGATTACACGCGAGCGGGGTTTAATGGCGAGTTCGTTGACGCGCATCAATTCATCCCGGATGCGCTAGCGCGCGGCGCTGTGGCTTCGGTCGCTCGCGCCGCGCGCGTAGAGGGCGATCAAAAGCTTGAAGCGTTCGAGGGGAAACTCTTGCTCGTTCCTGATGCGATTGCTGCTCTACAGAAATTGGCGCACGGAGTTTACGCGAGTTGGAATCGTCCGGTCGTAGGAATAACGGGAAGCGCCGGGAAGACTACGACGAAGGATTTGACGGCGCACGTTCTCTCTTCTTTGGGTCGGCGCGTGCTCAAGAGCGAGCGAAACTACAACAACGGCCTGGGACTTCCGCTCTCCGTCTTGCAGATGGTGACGGGAGGAAGAAGCCCGGACGATTTCGACATAGCAGTTTTAGAGATGGGCATGTCTTCTCCAACAGGAGAGATTGCGCGCCTTTGCAAGATCACGCCGCCCGACATTGGCGTTGAGCTTTGCGTCGCTCCCGCGCATCTTGAATACTTCGGGACGATTGAGCGAATCGCAGAGGCGAAAGCCGAGTTGATTGAAGGCTTGAAACCCGGAGGCGTGGCAGTTCTAAACGCGGACGACCATCGCGTGGCTGCCATGAAGCAGAAGCACGCGGGGCGCACTATCTTCTTCGGCATTGAACGTGAGGCGGACGTGATGGCTACGGAAATCGAGTACGAAAGGCTCGGACTGGTTCGCTTCCTGTTGCGCACGCCGCAGGGCGAAGCTAAAGCTATGTTGCCGCTGCCCGGAAGACATAATCTGGTTAACGCTCTAGCAGCCGCGAGCGTGGCGACATGCTTCGGGATGAGCGCAAGAGAGATTTCTGTAGCGCTTCGCAGCGCGCACGCATCAGAGATGCGCGGCGAGGTTCTGGATTTCGCAGCCGGGTTCACGGTCGTTGACGATTCGTATAATTCGAACCCGCGCGCTCTTCTCAACATGGTTCGCACCATCGTTGAGAGCGGCGCTGGCTCTCGACGCAAGATAATCATCGCGGGCGAGATGCTTGAGCTTGGAAGCGAAGAGGCGCGTATGCACCGCGAGACAGGGCGCGAGATTGCTACCTTGGGCGTTGACGTTCTGTGGGGCGTGCGCGATTTAGCACGTGAAATAATTGAGGGCGCACGCGAGGCCGGGATGAGCAATGACCGCACGCGCTTCTTTGAAACTTCGGAAGAGACCGCCGCCGCTCTGCTAAATGAAATACGCGAAGGCGACCTCGTTCTAATCAAAGGCTCTCGCGGCGTCGAGACCGACAAGATCGTGAAGCTATTGCGCGACCACTTCCCATTAGCAGGTGCGGAGGAACAGTCGTGAGTCTGGTTGTTTTCGATTTTAGATTTGCGATTTTCGATTTAAAAGCTTTCCGCTTCTTCCAATCGAAAATCTAAAATCGAAAATCTAAAATCAATCTGGCTCCAGACTCCAGACTCTTAAAGAGATGATCTATTACTTCTTTTACGAGCTGCTCTATAACCACTTCAAGGAAGGGGAGTCGTATCTAGTCAAGGCGCTGAACGTCTTTCAGTATGTGACGTTCCGAACGGCCTGGGCTGCTATAACGGCTCTGCTTATCTCGCTCGTTTTCGGTCGAAACGTTATCGAATGGCTCGTGCGCTTGAACGTTGGGCAGCAGATTCGCGAAGAGGGACCGCAGGCGCATCTTGCCAAGCGCGGCACTCCTACTATGGGCGGCGTGCTGATAGCAGGCTCCGTACTCATCTCAACGCTGCTCTGGGCAAGGCTGGATAGTTGGGCGTCCAGCCTCTACGTCTGGATAGTCATAGCGGCAATGCTGCTCTTTGGTGCCATAGGATTTCTGGACGATTACAAGAAGGTCGTGCAGAAGCAGAGCCTCGGGTTGACAGGTCGAAAGAAACTGGCAGGGCAGTTCGCCGTAGCCATAGCCGTCTGGGCTGTTCTCTATTTTTCCGCGAAGTATTCATGGAACGTGAACATCCCTTTCTTCAAGGCGACCGCCGAGGCAGACCCTATGACGAGCATCAGCTACATTGGGCCGTATCTTTATCTGGTGCTCATCATGATTGTTCTGCTCGGCTCGTCGAACGCTGTGAACTTGACGGACGGGCTGGACGGTCTTGCGATAAGCGTGACTTTTATAGCGATGTCTGCGCTCACGGCCTTCACCTATTTGATAAGCGATGCGCGATGGGCTAGATATTTAGATTTGACTTGGAGACCGGAGGCTGCGGAGTTGACCGTTTTCTGCGGCGCGATGGCCGGAGCAAGCTTAGGATTTTTATGGTACAACGCGCCGCCCGCGCAAGTGTTCATGGGCGATGTGGGAAGCCTATCAATCGGCGGAGCGATAGGAACAATCGCCGTGTTGACCAAACAGGAGTTCATGCTGCTGATGGTCGGCGGCGTATTCGTGATTGAAGCTCTTTCGGTGATGTTGCAGGTAGCCTCTTTTAAGATGACAGGTCGCCGCATCTTCAAGATGGCTCCGCTTCATCATCACTTCGAGCTGAGATGGGAGAATCGCTTTGGGCCAAGAACGGTTGAGACCAAAGTCGTCTTTCGATTTCTGATTCTAGCCATTCTTTTCGCGCTCCTTAGCCTTTCGACGCTGAAACTGCGCTGAGAATTTTTGGCTCAAGTAAAGGATTAGTGCTGATGAAAGAGTAAGATGATGAGAGAAAGAATAATCCACGAATTCACACGAAACGACACGAAGAGAAACAGCTTCTTCATTCGTGTCGTTTCGTGTGAATTCGTGGATAGCTTTCGTTAGCCAATTTTTGGCATCAGCCGAAACTGTTTGTCGAGGTCTTTGAAAGAAGAATTTTGGAAGTTGCCGGGAAAAAAGTTCTAATCGTCGGCGCAGGCCGTAGCGGCGTTGCGAGCGCGCGTTTTTTGAGAGAGCGCGGCGCAACTGTCGCGCTCAACGACCGCAAAGACATTGAAGAATGGTCTCAAGATGCGCGCTCTTTGAAAGAGCAGAACGTTGGGTTGCTCGCTGGCGATGTTCCCACGTGGCTACTGGATCAAGTTGAATTGGTCGTGATTAGTCCGGGCGTGCCAACCAAGAGCATTCCTGTTCGCTACGCTGATCGCGCTGGCGCTGAAGTCATAGGCGAAATCGAGCTTGCATCCAGATACATTCGCGGTCGCCTCGTCGCAATCACAGGAACGAATGGGAAGACAACGACGACGACTCTCATAGGAGAGATTCTGAAAGATGCTGGATTGAAGGTGCAGGTGGGCGGGAACATAGGAACGGCGCTCATCTCGCTCGTTGATAGTTCAACGGATGACGGTTGGACTGTGGTGGAAGTCTCCAGCTTTCAGCTAGAGACGATTAAAAACTTTCACCCGTCGGTTGCGCTTTGTTTGAACGTTACACCGAACCACATGGATCGCTATGAATCTGTGATGGACTACGCCGCCGCCAAGCACAACATCTTTCGCAATCAAACTGCGGAAGACGTTGCGATTCTCAATGCTGATGACGAGGTGATTTCGTCATGGGCTAAAGGTTTAAGAGCGCATGTAGTTCTTTTCAGTGTGCGACGCGAATTGGAAGAAGGACTCTTTTTGAGAAACGGGCGCGAGCTTATTTCCAGAACCTCGCAAGGAGAGCGAGTGCTTATTACGCGAGACGAGATAATGTTGCGCGGGCTTCATAACGTTGAGAATGTTCTGGCGGCGATGGCGGCGGGATTGGCCTGCGGCGCTTCGCCCGCTTCCATGCGCGAGACGGTTCGCAAGTTTCAAGCGGTCGAGCATCGTCTGGAATTTTCCGGCGAAATAGGCGGCGTAAAATTCATAAATGATTCAAAGGCTACGAGCGTTGACGCGACTATGAAAGCGCTCGAAGCAATCTCTGAAGAGGAAGGCAAGATAGTTCTTATTCTTGGCGGGCGCGGCAAGCAAGCGCCTTACGCGCCGCTCGCTGAGCTTGTCAGAGAGCACGCGCGCAAACTGATTTTAATTGGAGAGGATGCAGGGAAAATCGAAACCGAGTTGAAAGAGTTTGCCGAATGTGAGCGCGCAGACGACATGCGCGACGCTGTCAATCGCGCCTATAGCGCGGCGCAACCCGGCGACACAGTTCTCCTTGCTCCTGCCTGCGCAAGCTTCGACATGTTCCGAAGCTTCGAGCATCGCGGGCAGGTTTTTAAGGAAGAAGTTGCCAGTCTTCAGTTATCAATTTTCAGAGGCCAGCATCTGGCTAATTACTTGAAACTGAAAACTGATAGGAAGAGTAGTGATGAGTGATAAGTGATGAGTGATAAGACCAAAGCTTTATCTCATCACTTATCACTTATCACTCATCACTGAATTATATGGCTAAAAAGCTACAGGCAGATAAATGGTTGTTTGCGGCGACTGCTGGGCTGGCGCTCTTTGGCATAGTCATGGTCTATAGCGCGTCCGCCGTAATGGCCGAGCGCGAGCAGGGGAGCCAGTATTACTACGTCGTCAAGCAACTGATATGGACTGCAATAGGTTTTGGCGCGATGCTCGTAGCCATGCGGTTCGATTACCAGAATCTGCGTAACCGGCGAATTGTTTATGGTCTGCTCGTGCTGACAGCGCTGATGCTGCTCGCCGTCTTTGCCTTTCATCCTGTGAACGGCGCGCGACGCTGGATTAAGTTGCCGGGAGTTTCCGTTCAGCCTTCGGAAATTTCCAAGCTGGTGCTTGCAATCTTCCTGGCCTACTTCTTTGAAAAGCGTGCGGGCGAGGAAGGCTCTTTCTGGTGGACGTTCGTGCCGTGCATGGTTGTGACGGGCGTGCTCGCGCTGCTCGTTGTGGCTGAGCCTGACTTGGGAACGGCACTGATGCTCGCGGTCGTGTGCGTAGTCGTCTGCTACACAGCCGGGACGCGACCGCTACATCTTGGAATCGCTGCTGCCCCCGCGCTCTTCGGCGTGATTGTTCTGCTCATCTTCGTGCCTTGGCGTTTGAAGAGGATGGTGACGTTTCTGAACCCCTGGGCGGACACGCAGGGCGCGGGCTATCAGGTTGTGCAGTCGCTGATGGCTATAGGCTCTGGCGGCATAAACGGACTGGGTTTCGCGCAAGGCAAACAAAAACTGTTCTTCTTGCCTTTCGCGCATTCGGATTTCATCTTCGCTGTGGTCGGTGAGGAGTTAGGGATGATAGGAGCTTTGGCGGTTCTGATAGTCTTCGGAATTTTTCTGTGGCGCGGGGTTCGCGCGAGCCTGCTTGCGCCCGACAGATTCGGAATGCTGCTAGGCATAGGGATTGTGACGAGCATAGTTGCGCAGGCGCTCTTCAATATAAGCGTTGTGTTGTCGCTCGTGCCAACTAAAGGCATACCGCTCCCGTTCATCTCCTACGGCGGCTCGTCGCTCGTGCCTACGCTCATCTCCATTGGAATTCTTCTGAACATCTCGCAGTACGCGGGAACTACTGCGAGCGATATGGAGGAGAAGAGACGCGGCGACGCGGCGACGCGGCGACGCGGCGAGGGGGCGACGAGGGGACATGGCGAAAAAGATAAAAGTCGTTTGGTTTTATCGCCGCGTCCCCGCGTCCCCGCGTCTCCGCGTCTGCGTCTTTCAGCGTCTCCGCGTCTTGAATAAAAGCGATGCGCGTGCTGATTGCTGCGGGAGGGACTGGCGGCCACATCTATCCGGGCATCGCTGTGGCGAAAGAGGTGATGCGGCGTGACCCACAATCCGAAGTCAGGTTCGTTGGGACTCAGGGGAAGTTGGAAACAAAGCTGGTGCCGCAAGCGGGTTTTGAACTTTCGCTCATTGAAATTTCGGGCTTGAAGAACGTGGGGCTTGCGGCTCGCATCAAGGGCTTGCTGCTTTTGCCTGAAAGTTTCTTCTCGGCGCGTCGCATCATACGGGAATTCAGACCGGATGTGGTTGTTGGCGCGGGCGGTTACGTTTCAGGCCCAGTTCTTCTGACGGCAGCGCTCCAGCGCGTGCCGACGCTCGTGATGGAATCGAACGCGCTGCCCGGTTGGACTAACAGAGTTTTGGCACGCTTCGTTGACAAAGCGGCTGTGAATTTCGCGGAAGCTATGCCTTACTTTCGCGGCAAAGCGGTTGTGACGGGAAACCCTGTGCGCCAGGAGTTCTTTGACATTCCGGCGAAGATGCGCGATGCTGCGCGCTTTTCCTTGCTGCTCTTCGGAGGCTCGCAAGGAGCGCGCGGAATAAATCGAGCGATGGTCGAAGCCTTGCCGCATCTTGAAGAGCAGAGGAGCGTGCTCAGCATCACGCACCAGACGGGCGAGCTTGATTACGATTGGGTGAGCGAAGGTTATGCGAAAGCCGGTTGGGCGGAGAACGTCGTCATTCTTCGCTACATTGACAACATGGTCGCAGCGTTCGCCGAAAGTGATTTGATAATCAGTCGCGCTGGCGCTACCACAAGCGCAGAGCTTGCGGCTGCGGGCAAGGCTGCGATCATGATTCCGCTCAGCGCGACCGCGAAGACATTGGCCGTGAGCTGCGGCTTGCTGATGAAATCCCCCACCGCCATGATGGATTGGGCGGCGTGGCGGCAGCGGTGAGTGCGGAGTCGCGGCTTCTCAGATGCGAAGGCAGGTGTCAATCCGGAACTCAGCGCGCCCGCGCGCACGGTCGGTTTCTTTATCGCCGAAACAATTGCATCGACGACGGACTGACGAGCCTCGGGTTGCCATGGAGTCAGGACGTCGGTGATCTCGGGATGGCGAAGGCACGCACGAATTTTCGGGTCGATCGTAACGCGCTCCACCCGTCCGCCACCGGTCACCACTCCAGTCGCCGCCCACGCGCGCCCGGCTCCGCGAAGATTCCGAAAGAAGCGGTCCCATAGCCACGAGCGGGCGTCCAGGTGCGGGTGCGCCCGATAAGTAGCGAGCAGCGTGTTGAGACAGAAAGGCAATCCGGCCGACCCGCCCTGCAACGACAAACCGCCATTAATGCGAAGCCGTGTCTGATGTGATTGGAGTCGTATTCTCAGTTGCCGGCCAGCGTGCCAGGCGCCGACGATCGATGTGGCGGCGACGCCCAGCGCGGTGAGAACCAGCGCCGCCCAGAGAGAGAACAGCATCGCAAAGACCAAGACGAGTCGACTGCCCGGATCACCGCCCATGAGCAGGCGAATTATCAGGCCGGCGACGAATAGCCACCCGATGGTCAGGGCAAGTTGCAGCCGGCGCGGGTAGGGCCGGCGACCAGCCACCATCCAGAGACCGAGAAAGACCAGCAGACCTTGTCCATTGAGAAGGCTGATTGCAGCGCGTCGGGCCGCGCTCAGATCCGCGCCTTCTGTCTCAAATCCCTCTGAAACTATGTTGCGCGCGGTTGCGTCTTCGTCCGCTGGAAGAATCAGTGCTTCGACCGAACGAACATCGTCCGACTCACCAGCGCTTTCCGGCTCGAGCACGATGGCGGAGATCCCGGGGACGCCGTAGCTGGTCTGGTATCGGTCGAAGCACGCCCACTTGTCGAACGGGGAGACGCGGGACAGTTGCGCGAGCACGTAACGCGCTGGCGCCTGCTCTCCAGCCCATTGGGCTTCGCTGGCCCAACGTCGTGCCAGCCAACCGACGAAGCTACGCTGCTCGAAAGGGCTCTTGCCTATCGATTCGATCGCATTACGATCGTCCCGCGACGCTTCGTAGCGATACCATTCATCCCAGTGACTGGCGATTGCCTGCACCGGACTGCGCAGCAGCGCCCCGGAGCGAAACCCTTCGGTGCTCCAGTGCCAGAAAGTCCAGAACCAGACAAAGCGCAGCGTTGTCTCCCGTGCGATCGATCGCGAATCAGGTTGTAGCGGTGGCGGGCCGGAGGATGAAACGGAACGGCATCTGATCGGTCACCTTCAACGACTCCCAGGTTACGGCCAGCTCCTCCGGCAGCTCGACCTGCGGCAGGCCGTCCTGCTCGAAGAGCAGCTCGAGGTTCACCGCACCGCGGCGAGAAACTCGCGGCGCAGGTCCGCATCTTCGTCGTAGAGCCCGCGCCAGAAGACGCACTCCGCCTTGCGGAAGCTCTTCAGCGTTTCCCAGCCCGGATCGAGCTGCAGCCGCTCATCGTCGTCGTTCGCGTCGGGGGCGAAGGACGGCCACGTCGCGGGGGCGCCGTCGTAGTTCGGGTCGCCGC
>Ga0209027_1000400_pt1 | contig 15101 bp, 9 predicted proteins | sample GraSoi013_1_20cm_3_FD_185821 | JGI IMG/M metagenome (GOLD analysis project Ga0209027, IMG submission 185821) | Grasslands soil microbial communities from the Angelo Coastal Reserve, California, USA - Sample 09_27_2013_1_20cm (SPAdes) (version 2) | ecosystem: Environmental > Terrestrial > Soil >...
CGCGGATGTACTGCTGACGATGGCGCCGATGCCAAGCCGCACCTCCTTTCTACGCAGACTGGCTCGAAGCGTGACCATCTCGTTAACGGTGATTGGTGGCGGTCTCTTCATAGGGATGCTGGGCTACCATGACCTTGGTGGACTGAGTTGGCGGGAGGCGTTTTACTTCGCGTCGATGATTCTGTCTGGCGAAGGTCCGCCTGCGGATCCGATCGGTCTGGACATGGCGCACCTCAGCGAGTTGCATTTGTTCGCCGGGTTCTACGCGCTCTTCAGTGGAGTGACCTTTATCACGATGGTCGGTTTATTGTTCGCGCCCGTTTTGCATCGTTTCCTGCATCGGTTCCACCTGGAGCTCGCCGGTCACGACGATCAGATCTGATCGTGACCTGAAACAAAAAACCCGGGAGAGATTCCCGGGTTTTTCGATCCAGCTTCAATCAGCTCAAATAATTAGACGCAGGTAATGACACCGTTGGTCATCGAACACGTCTTCGCCGACTGCGAGTGAGTTGCGGTCGCGCTCCATGACGCAGGCGGGCCGGCAACACCCGTTACTACAATCGTGACATTCTGCGAAGGCGTGAAGCCCTGCAGCGGAGCCGCCATCGTGGCGGTTCCAGAGAAGTACGCACCGTTGTTGTCAGCTGCATACTGCTCTTCATATGTCGCAACGTTGCGAAGGTCGGACTTCATCGCGGCAACGTACGCCTTGTCTTTCGTGTTGGCGAACTTCGGAATCGCAATCGCGGCAAGAATGCCAATGATGACGACCACGATCAGAAGCTCGATCAGGGTGAAACCCTTTTTATTGCTCACTCTTGTCTCCTGCAGCGGTTGGGATAACAGTTTGGCCGTTGGTGGCCGTTGTATACAAGAGACTGTTAGGGGTTTACCCCGGCAACCGGGACGCCCTGAACTAGTTATGGCCCAATCCAGGGCCCTAACGCGTCAAGAGGGGTTAAATGTCTCGCTATTTGCGAAGCGAGTCGCACGATGCAATCGCGCCACGCCGCTAAAGCTTCTTTTGCCTCGAGACCTTCCACCTCCCGCGGATGATGTCGGTCCCCGGCTTCGCGCGGACAGTGGTGTACTCGCCTTCGATCGTAGTCGGACTGGTGAAGGTGCCCTGGAACGTCGACGTTACGGTGCAATCGCATTCGGGATCGTGATACGGATCGAGAGAGCCGTTCACACTGCCGCCTTGCTTGCGCAGGAAATGGATCTTGAGAACGGTGCGCTCCGGAACATTCGCCATCAACTCGCGCTCTTCGGCGGTGAGCAAAGAATCCGGTTTTTGAAACAGCACGACACTGCCTGACGCAGCCGACTCACCGGCGCGCAGAGTGAAAGCGATCGTACCCGTGCGGCCTGGCTTGGAGCTGACAAAGGTGCCACGCCATTGACCGACGAGTGGATCGAGATCGAAGTCGCTCGATCTCATCTCGATGCCCGGTGTGTTTCGAGCGCATGCAGTCGACGTCGTCGACACTAGTGCCAGCGCAAATGCAATTGTGCGATTCATTGTCGCTCCGGTCGAAAGCACTGACCAGAGATTGGCAGCATTTCAGCGCTGTTTCAAGCCGCAGCGTCTGGCTTGGCGACAGCTGGCACCGCACGGAATCCTTTGCGCTCCATCGCTCCCCAGTCCTTCCTGCCGCGCAGGAACTTCCAGAGTCCACGCAGTCGCCAATACACAGTGAGCTGTCGATAACCAAGATTCTCGATCAGTGCCCACCAGAAGAGAAGCGCACGATCTCTAAAGGAGTTGTACCGATGGAAACTGAGGTCTTCGAGAATGAGCGTGAACGCCGTCAACGCAGTGCCGAGGCCGTACGCGGTCAGGTAGAACAACCCGGCAAATGTCCAGTCCACGACCCCGAAAACCAGTCCGAGTACGAGACTCAGTAAACCAGCCGCTTCAATCAACGGCGCGAGCAACTCGACGAATGCGTAGTACGGGTAAACGAACAAGCCGGTAACACCATAGCGTGGGTTGAGCAGCATTCCGCGATGGCGCCATAGCACGTCTGCCAGCCCTCTGTGCCAGCGGTCGCGTTGACGGCCCAAAACCTTTGTGCTCTCTGGCACTTCTGTCCACGCCACCGGATCGGGAACGAAGGCAATTTTGCCCGGCCCACCATTCTCATACGACAGCCGCTTCAAGCGAACGACGAGCTCCATGTCTTCACCAACGGTGTCGTGGAGATACCCACCGGCGTCGAGCACCGCCTCTCGATGAAACAAGCCGAAGGCTCCCGAGATGATGATGTTGCCGCCCAGCCTGTTCCAGCCGAGTCGCCCAAACAGAAACGCACGCAGATACTCGACGACCTGAACGCCGGCAAGAAGATTGGTCGGCACGGCCGTCTTCTCAACGCGACCGTGTTTTACTTGAGATCCGTTGACGACGCGGATCGTTCCACCGGTCGCAACAACGTCGGTGGCGTAAAGGAAAGGACGCACCATACGCTGTAACCCGTCCTGCTCGATCAACGTGTCGGCGTCCATCGCGCACACCAACTCGCCGCGCGCGAAACTCAGGCCGACGTTGAGCGCGTCGGCCTTGCCGCCGTTCTCCTTGTCGACCACGACCAGACCTGGATAAGTCGAAGATCGATAGAGTGTGCGAACGGGCTTCGTCTCGATCTTCCGCTCGTAAATCGTCTTGACCGGCACCAGATCGAATTTCTCGATCAGCACCTGCACCGTTCGGTCTTTAGATCCATCGCTGATGACGATGACCTCGAGATTGGGATAGTGGAGCGCCAGCAACGCACGGAGGCTGACTTCGATCGTCGCCTCCTCGTTATAGGCGGGCGCAAGAATCGAAATCGTCGGCGAAAGTGTCGAGCTCAGTAAAAGGTGACGACTTTCATCCGCGATCAGCAGCATGTGCCGGCGCAGCTCGAGTAGAGAGCTGACAAGCAATACCAAATACCAGCCGTTGACAGCGAGGAAGTACAAGAGAACAGCGAATTGTCCCTTGACCAGGAACTGCGTGATAAAGGGCGCGATGAGATCTTTGATTTCGTTCATCCCGCCGCTGCCTCCGGAAGATCGAGAACCTGCTCGGCCATGTCGGCGGCGAATCGATCGTCGCCTTTGAGTGCCTTGCGCAGAAACAGTGTTCCGGCGGCTCCCAACGCGCGGAGTGCGAGCCCCGCCTCTCGTCTCACCCGCCAACGCTGATCGCGCAGACGCTCGGCGAGAAGGGAGCCGGCCTGCCAGTAACGCATCCGTCCGAGCGAGCTCGCTGCACCAGCCCTTACTCGCGCGTCGTTATCGTTCATGAGCTCGATCAATCGCGCTGCTGCTTCCGCGCCCCCGATCGCGCCCAGCAGTTTCGCCGCCGCTTCACGAACCCCAACATCGTCGGCCCGAGATAACCGGAGTGCCGCCTCGAGAAAGCGCGGCTCCGCGATTGACTCGGCGACGCGCAAACCCGCCTGGGCGGCCCGACCTGAGTGTGTCTCGAGGAAGGCGGCCAACGGCGCCGCAATCACATTGCCCATACGCAGCAGCGCATTCTGCACGGCGAAGCGCGCCTGCGTGGCTGGATCCGCGAGCAGTTCCAGCATTGCCGCGACAACTTCCGGCGATGCCTGAGCGGCTGCCCACTCAGCGGCCTGCGCTCGCACCGCGGGATAGGGATCGGAGAGCAGAGTTTGCGCCAGCGAGTCCTGCACGTCGAGGTTCGAGAGAATTCGCGCGCCGCGCAGACGTCGCGTCCACCAGCGGTGTGTGCACAACAGGCGAGCGCGATCGATTGCGCCGACCTGCTGTGCGACAAATCTGAGTCGTTCCTTCCCCGTTCCGCTGAAAGTTCGTGAGATCTCAAGAAATGCCATCGTCTGCACATCGTGCGGCAGCAACTTCAACAGCTCGATGTCCTCGAGGTTTACGTGGCCACGCAAAACCAAACGTGCGAGTGATTCACGGGCCGTGTGCGAGAGTTTCTGCATGCGCCGCGACGTGATTCTCAGCCATAGTCCATGCACGAAGTAAACGCTCACAGCGAGCGCCAGTAGCAACACTTCGATCAGCATGATGATGTGGAGCAGGTGCTGGCTTACCATGACTGACCCTGCTTCAGCACGGTACGCACCTTGTGCATCAACACCGGGACACTGAACGGTTTCGCGATGTGATCCAGGGCGCCGAGCTCGAGCGCCGTAAGCACGTCGCGCTCGCCTGTCCGCGACGTGAGCATCACCACGCTGCTCTTGCTCGTGATCTCGGCGGCTTTCAGTCGACGTAACACATCGAGTCCGTTCAGCGCAGGAATATCGATGCCAAGAAGAATGACTGATGCCTGAACCTCCGGTGAAGCGCCGGTAAGCGCAGCCGCCGCGGTTTCGCCGTCCGGATAGGTCGCCACGCGCATACTGCGCGTCTCCATCGCATGCTGCAGCAGCGACACGAGGGCGGCATCATCGTCAACGATCGCGACGTCGACCCGCCGTGTAAGTGGCCCGGTCGGCTTGACCCCGGCGATGCCGACGGGAGTCTTGGCCCCTGTCTCCCTCGCTCTTTCCATCGCCTTGATCGCTTCTTCGTGTAGCGCGGCGAGTGTGTCGCCGTCCGTTTGATACTGCGCGACCCCACCGCTGCAGGCGATGTGAATGCGCCGCCCATCGTCCGCAATGAAGTTCAACTCCGCGACCTTGGCACAGATTTGGGCAAGTTTGATTGCCGCGGCGTCTTTGGGGCTGCCGTACATCCCGATCACGAAATCGGGGCCGCCCCACCAGCCCGGCACGTCCTCGGCGCGGAAAGACTTTGGCAGCAATGCGCCGACCCCACGCAGCACACTCTCGGCAACGCCCCGCCCGAAATTCTGAGAGAGGCTGCCAAAGGCATCGATCTGCAGCACGGCAATCGAGTACGGATCCGATTTGCGACGCGCAAGTCTGAGAAATCGGTCGATCAGCTCCGTTGCTTTGAGCGCCGTGGCGAGGCCAGTCAACGGGTCGGTCTCCACAGGAGCCTTTCTCGCCTTGACGCCGGTGAGCCGGTTTTCGATGCGCATCATCAGCTCGGCGGGGACGAACGGTTTCCCGACGTAATCGTCCGCGCCCGCGCTGAAAATGCGCTGCACGCTCACCTGATCGGTGTGACCGCTGAGGAAGATCACCGGCAGCTCGCTCCAACGGCGGTCGCTGCGAATCACACGGCACAACTCGACGCCACTGATTTTCGGCATCTCGAGATCGAGCAGGACGAGATTCGGCTTCGCTTCCTCGAGAGCCGTCCAGAATCGGAGCGGGTCGTTTACCGGTGTAACAACCAGACCGCGCCGACTGAGCAGCGAGCTCAAACCACGTGTGACGAGAGCCTCGTCGTCGACGACAAGAATGCGTTTGCCCTCGAGCTGCGATTCGTCCATCGCGGCGGTGACATGTGCGGGAGTCGCACTTGAAGGATCCGGCGTCGACGGCGCTGGAGGTGTCGGCAGTCCTGTGAGGCTTTGACGCAGGGCGAGAAGCTGCTCCGAAACCGCGAGACCATCTACTGCCGACAGGCTGCCCGACCCAAAACGCTCAGCGAGATCGCGGGCGACACCCACCGCTTTCTGAAATCCGAAGCGCGCGGCGACATCGGCAATTGCGAGCGCTTCCTGCGCCGCGGTCTTTTTGTCGTCATCGGTAACCCTGTTGTCGAGCAGCGCGATTGCGGCGTCGTCGAGCTTGTCGATTTTTTGAAAAGTGCCCGGCTTGGCGCGGTCCCAGGCGGCGAAGACGGCCGACGCGATGTGCTCAGCGTGTGACGCCTGCGCTGGCAACAGCTCGACACCCGCCAGCTTCGCCAACTCGCGCAGCATCTCATCCGTATCGACGGGAACGAGAAAGAACCTGTCGACATGGATGTCCTTCAGCGCATGCAGCGCGTTTTCCGCCTGGTGCATCGAGATGAGAAACGCGATGCGCATGTCGTCGGCGTCTTTGGCGCGACGCGCGACGTAAATCGCGTCTTCAGTCGGAAGGTTGTCGCTAAGGATTACGAGGCGCGCTTCACCGTGAGCGGCGGCGCGTCCCATTTGCTGTGAATTTTCGAATTCACTGATCGCGACATCCCGGAGTCTGAGACCGATTTCGCGGACCATTTCCGCGGGTAGCCCCGCCACGAGGACTTTGACGGGTCCCGCCATGGCTCAGAGGGTATACGAGTCTGAGGAGGTCATAGGAGAGGGAAGACTCAAAACCCCCTCAGGTAACAACACTATAGTATGCGCCGCGCTGTCAGGTGCGTGGGCCCGTGGCCGCTCTGCGGGCTACGGTCCCGCAACGTGCTGCTTCGACAAAGCGATGACCGCGTTCCATTCTGTCGGACCGACCTTCTGGACCGAGAGGCGCTGACCTTTCTTGAGCAGCGGCATCCCTGCCAGCTCTGGTTTGGTACGCATTTCCGCGAGCGTCACGGGTCGGGGTAATTTCTCGACGGCGTGGATGTCGACCATCGACCATTGCGATTCCCCGCTCTTGCTACGCGGATCGTAATGCGGATCCTTGGGGTCGACAGCAGTCGGATCGGGATAGCCTTCGCGCACCACTTCCACGATGCCGATGATGCCCGGGTTGTCCCCGCCTGAATGGTAGAAGAAAGCAAGATCGCCTCTCTTCATTTCATCGCGCATGTAATTGCGCGCCTGGAAATTCCGCACCCCGTCCCAATGGGTGGTGCGATCGGGCGCATTCCATAGATCATCCCAGGAAAACGTTTCCGTGTCGGACTTGAGGAGCCAGTATTGCCGGTCTTTATGCGCCGGGCGAGTGACCTGCGCCATTCAGAGCTTCGCCTCGAGAAGGGTTGAGTGCGGGTGCCAGTGGAACCTAAGTGTCAATGCGCCGTAGATTGAGTACATCATAACCAACAATCCCAGCAGGTCAGTGTTTATGGATCCCCACGTTCTTCGGGCGCGACTGCGCGCACCCGCCCTTTCTCTATTCGTAATTGCAGCCAGCGCCTCAGCGCAAACCGCGCCCACGCCTCCGCTCGCCTATCCGGCGGCGCCGCGCGGAACCCAGGTAGATGTCTATCATGGAGTCAGCATCGTCGACCCATACCGGCCATTGGAAGAGGTCGATGCGCCTGGCACGAAGGCGTGGGTCGACGCCGAGAACAGGCTTACTGATTCTTTCCTGGCGACAATTCCCGAGCGAGTAGCCATCCATAACCGGCTAACGAAGCTGTGGAACTACGCTCGCTTCTCGGTCCCGTTCAAGGAAAAGAATCGCTACTTCTACCTCCAGAACAGCGGTCTTCAGAACCAGAGCGTTCTCTACGTGCAGGACGGCCGAGACGGGCGGCAGAGACTGCTGCTCGATCCGAACGTGCTTTCGGCTGACGGAACAGTCGCGTTGGGCTCGACGGCGGTATCGGATGACGCGCGGTTCCTGGCCTACAGCCTTGCGACGAGCGGATCGGATTGGCAGGAGATTCACGTGCGCGACGTCGACACTGGCCGTGACATGCCCGACATCTTGAAGTGGGTGAAGTTCTCGAACACAGCCTGGACGCACGACAATCGCGGCTTCTTCTACTCGCGATATGATGAGCCGACGTCGGGCAACAAGATGACCAACGCCAACAAGAACCATAAGCTCTACTATCACCGCATCGGTCAGCCGCAATCACGTGACGAGCTCGTTTACGATCGCTCCGACGAGCCCGACTGGCTGTTCGACGCCACCGTCTCCGATGACGGCCAGTATCTGATCATCAACGTCTCGCAGGGTACCGACGAAAGAAACCGTTTGTACTTCATCGATCTCGACGACCCGGGCAAGCCGAGAATTGACAATCCGGTAGTCCGACTCGTGGACCGGCTCGACGCGAAGTATGAGTTCGTGGGAAACAGGGGCACGATCTTCTATGTGAGAACGGACAAGAACGCACCGAGAGGGCGCGTCATCGGAATCAGTCTCGACAATCCGCGCGAGGAGCGTTGGACTACCCTCATTCCCGAGAGCAAGGACGCGTTGGTCTCGGCGACGACCGTCGGCGACGAGATCGCTGCCACTTATTTGCAGGACGCGCATTCGACAGTCCGCTTTTACACCGGTGGTCGTGATACTCGTCGCGACGAGCGGCCTCGTGGTCAGCCGGAGCAGCGGCCGCGCAACCCAGCTAGCGTGTACGACGACACCAGTACCGCGCCAATCACTACGCGCGAGCGCATTCCATCAGTCGGGGGATTTGCGTTGCGCGGCGAGCTGCCGCTGCCCGGTATCGGAAGTGTCGACGTCATTCAGGGCAAACAGGGCGACGACGAGATGTTTTACAGCTTCACGTCGTTCCTCTATCCGACGACGGTTTATCGATTCGACCTGAAGTCCCGCCGCAATGAAGTTTTCCGCGCGCCAAAGGTCGACTTCGATCCGACTGCGTACGAGACCCGTCAGGTTTTCTACACGAGCAAGGACGGAACGCGTGTGCCGATGTTCATCACCGCAAGAAAGGGTATCCCTCTCGATGGGTCGAATCCGACCCTGCTTTACGCGTACGGCGGGTTCAACATCCCAATGACTCCCGGTTTCTCCGCCGCGAACGTCGCTTGGCTGGAGATGGGCGGTCTTTATGCTGTCGCCAACATCCGTGGCGGCGGGGAGTACGGCAAGGAGTGGCATGAAGGCGGAATGCTGGCGAAAAAGCAGAACGTGTTCGATGACTTTATCGCCGCCGCGCAGTATCTGATTCAGCAGAAGTACACGTCAACCCCAAAGCTCGCAATTCGCGGCGGCTCGAACGGCGGATTGTTGATTGGCGCGGTGCTGAATCAGCGCCCGGATTTGTTCGGAGCGGCGTTGCCGGAAGTTGGCGTGATGGACATGCTGCGCTTCCAGAAGTTCACTATTGGCTGGGCGTGGACATCGGACTACGGATCATCCGATGACTCGACGGCGTTCCAGTACCTGCGCGCATATTCGCCGTTGCACAACGTCAAACCCGGCACCTGCTATCCACCGACACTTGCCTTCACCGCTGATCACGACGATCGAGTGGTGCCCGGTCACACCTTCAAGTACGTGGCGACGCTGCAGGCGGCGCAGAGCTGCGCCAATCCGATTCTGGTGAGGATCGAGACGAAGTCAGGTCACGGCGCGGGACGGCCAACGACCAAGCTTATCGACGAAGCAACTGATAGATTTGCCTTCCTGGTGAAGGAACTTCATATGAGGCCAACTCTCCAGTAGATGGAGTCTCTCCAGTAGATGGAGACATTTCTAACCGGCGCGGACGCGGTAATTCAGATACTGCGTACCGCGCTGTTGTCTGTAGCAGTCGTTTTCGGCGTGATCTGCGTGCTGGACTGGGCAGTACGCACCAGAAAAATCAGTCCGTTCAATGCGGTCGCGCGATTCTGCCGCTCCACCGTCGATCCAATCATCGCGCCGATCGAGCGCAGAATAGTCCGTGCCGGTGGGGCGCCCGCGTCGGCTCCGTTGTGGGCGCTCGCCGCCGTTGTCATCGGCGGAATTCTGCTGCTGACGCTGATCGACATTCTCAGACTCGAAATAGTCCGATCGATCATCGCCTCGGATCAAGGCTCAGCGGGAGTTTTCCGGCTGCTGGTGAGCTGGACTTTCACCATCCTCAAGGTCGCGCTCGTAGTGAGAGTCATCAGCTCGTGGCTGCCAATCTCACCGTATTCGGGATGGGTGAGGTGGAGCTACCAGCTGAGTGAGCCGATTCTGACTCCGCTGCGGCGAATAGTCCCAGTCCTCGGCGGACTCGACATCACCCCGATCGTGGCGTACATCCTACTTAGCATCATCGAGTCGTTGATGTTTCGGCTGGTTTGAGCGCACTCGACGCGCGACAGACCGCCACTTCGCGGCGCAACGTGTGCATCGTCTCCGGCTCCGCCTCGCGAACGAAGGTTCTCGAGGTAGAGGGGGTTTCTCTAGGCGCTATCGAACGATTGGGAGAGGAGCCGAAGGTTGTGTAAGGTGATTCTCGTGGGCGCGGATACCGCGTTGCTGGAAGGATTAGCGCAGACCCTGATCGGCTGCGGCCACGACGTCGCTTTCGCGGCGACCGTTCCAGAAGCGGCGTTGCAAATGAACGGGGAAGAAACCGCGGTTGTCATCGCTTCCTCCGAAGCCATTGAGGGCGCAGGAAGCGGCGCAACCCTGCCCCTGACTCCGAATGGGGCGTTGATCGTTTATGGCAAAGCGCATGGAGAGCATCTCTTTTTGCCGCCGAAATTGCAACGGGCGACACTCGCCCATTTAGTGTTGCCGCTGGAGAGACAACGACTGGTGGCGCTAGTCCAGTCTTTCGATAGCCGGTCCAGGACAACCGGACGGTCGCAGCGGGAAGAACGAGGAGAGGACTACCAGCTTCAGTTTTGAGTCAGGACTAGTCTTGCCGGAAGTACTGCCGGCTACTACTATAGAGGAGGGTATTCATAAATCCGTGGCGATTTACAGCAACTTGCGGCCACGTTAAACAATCCGCTAAAGCGCTGGCCCGGCGCCTGTGCGCGGGCTTTTTTTGTTACCGCTCACCCTCGAGCGGGAGCACCGATAAATGGCTGAACGAAAGATCGAATCCCAGTACCTCGATGAGCTCAATCGCCGCGTCCTCGTTTATGACGGCGCGATGGGCACGAACATCCAGCGGTATCATCTGACTGCCGAGGATTTTGGTGGCAAGGCGCTCGAGGGGTGCAACGATCACCTCGTTCTGACGCGACCGGATGTCATCCAGCAGATTCACGAGTCTTTTCTGAAAGTCGGCTGCGATGTGGTCGAGACTTGCACTTTCCAGTCGACGCCGCGGCGGCTGCACGAATGGGGGCTGGGCGACAAAGTTCGCGACATCAATATCGCGGCGGCACGAATCGCTCGCGCAGCCGCCGACAAATACGCGACGGCTGCTCGCCCACGCTTCGTCGCGGCATCGATGGGGCCGACGGGAATGCTGCCATCGAGCTCCGATCCGGTGCTTTCAAAAATCTCCTACGACGAGCTCGCCGCGAATTACTACGAGCAGGCGAAATACCTTGTCGAGGGCGGGGTCGATCTTCTTTTGATTGAAACGTCGCAGGACATTCTCGAGGTCAAAGCTGCCGTCGCGGGGATCGAGCAGCTCTTCTCCGAGATCGGGCGACGCATTCCGATCCAGACGCAGGTCACGCTCGACGTCAGCGGCCGGATGTTGCTCGGCACCGATATCGCCAGCGCGATGACGACACTCGAAGCACTGAACGTCGACGTGATTGGATTGAATTGCTCGACCGGTCCGGAGCACATGCGCGAGCCCGTGCGCTATCTCTCCGAGCACGCGACTTTGCCGCTGTCGGTGATACCAAATGCGGGTTTGCCGCTCAATACCGGTGTTGGCGAAGCAGTGTATCCGCTCGAGCCGGGGCCGATGGCGGACGCGCTCTCCGAATTCGTCCGTGATTTCGGCGTGCGCATTGTCGGCGGCTGCTGCGGGACTACTCCAGAGCATCTTTCTGCGATCGTGAACGCAGTGCGCGCAGCCGAGCCGGAGGCGAAGTCGCAGCGTCCGAGTCACGTCCCGCGCGTCAGCTCGGCGATGCGCGCGATAACGCTGCACCAGGATCCGCCGCCCCTCCTCGTCGGTGAGCGCGTGAACTCGCAGGGTTCGCGGAAAGTCAAACGACTGCTGCTCGCCGACGACTACGAAGGCATTCTGGAAGTCGCACGAGATCAAGTGGATTCGGGCGCGCACGTACTCGATGTCTGTGTCGCGCTTACCGAGCGCGCTGACGAAGCAGAGCAGATGTCGAAGGTGGTGAAGCTGCTGTCGATGAGCGTCGAGACGCCGCTCGTCATCGACTCCACGGAAGCAAACGTCATCGAAGCTGCGCTCGAGCACATCCCCGGTCGTGGAATCGTCAACTCCATCAACATGGAGAACGGGCGAAAGCGCATCGACGCCGTCGTTCCTCTGGTCAAGAAACACGGCGCGGCAGTAATCGCGCTCACCATCGACGAGATCGGTATGGCGAAGACGCGCGAACGGAAGCTCGAGGTCGCCAAAAAGATACACGACATCACGGTCGCGGAGTACGGATTGAACCCAGAGGATCTGGTCTTCGACGCGCTCACGTTCACGCTTGCGACTGGCGACGCGGAGTGGATCGACTCGGGTAAGGAGACCATCGAAGGCATCCGACTTATCAAGCGCGAGCTGCCGGGTGTGTCGACCATACTTGGCGTTTCGAACGTCAGCTTTGGTCTCTCAACGGAAGCTCGCGGCGTTCTCAACTCGGTCTTCCTGCACCATTGCGTGCAGGCCGGGCTCGACGCTGCGATTGTTAATCCGGCGCACATCAGGCCCTACGCCGAAATATCGCAAGCGGAGCGCGAGCTGGCCGACGACTTGGTGTTCAACAAGCGGCCCGACGCGCTTCAACGTTTCATCGAGCATTTCGCGACGGCCAGTGGCGGCGGAGCCGCGACGCAAAATGAGAAAGAGGATCCGACGGCAGGGATGGCGCCCGATCAGCGCATCCACTGGATGATCCTGCATCGCAAGAAAGAAGGAATCGAGGAACAGCTCGACACCGCCGGTGTGCGCGAGAACCCGGTGCGGGTACTTAACGAGGTCCTGCTACCGGCAATGAAAGAAGTCGGCGACAAATTCGGGGCCGGCGAGCTCATCCTTCCGTTCGTGCTGCAATCGGCAGAAGTGATGAAGAAAGCGGTGAAGCATCTCGAGCAGTTCCTCGAGAAAGCTGAAGGGTTCACTAAAGGCAAAGTGGTGCTCGCCACCGTCTACGGCGATGTACACGACATCGGCAAATCGCTGGTCAACACCATTCTCTCCAACAACGGCTACACCGTCTTTGACCTCGGCAAACAGGTGCCGGTCAACACGATTCTCGACAAGGCCGTCGAAGTTGGCGCTGATGCAATTGGTCTGAGTGCTCTACTGGTGTCGACGTCGAAGCAGATGCCGTTGTGCGTGCAGGAGCTCGACAAGCGCGGGATGAAGATTCCTGTGCTCATTGGCGGCGCGGCGATCAACCGCCGCTTCGGTCGTCGCGCGCTGTTCGTCGATGGCGATCGACATTATGGTCCCGGCGTCTTCTACTGCAAGGATGCATTCGAAGGACTGGAGACGATGGACGTCCTCCAGGATCCGAAGCAGCGCAAAGACTTCGTGATCAAGAATCTGGAAGACGCTCGCAACGATGTGTTCCTCAAAACGGCAGTCGGCAAAGACATCGCCGTTGGCGACGCTGGTGGAGAGCGCAGCGATGTTGCAGCGAACAATCCCGTGCCGAAGCCGCCGTTCTGGGGAACGAGAGTAATTCGCGATGCCCCACTCGACGAAGTCTTCGACCTTCTCGATCTCGACGAGCTTTACCGATTGCAGTGGGGCGGGCGCGGATCCGGCGACGCATACAAGAACACCGTCAAGAAAGAATTCGAGCCGGCGCTGGAGCGTCTGAAGAAAGACGCTAAGCAGAACGGCTGGATCAAACCTGAAGTCGTGTACGGCTACTTCCCTGCGCAGTCGCAGGGCAACGACATAATCATCTACGATCCGGCTGCCTACTCCAGCGATGGCGGCTCGCTGCGCGAGATCGCGCGCTTTCACTTCCCGCGGATGGTCGGACGCGAGCGGCTCTGTCTCGCCGACTACGTGCGCAGCGTCGACTCAGGCGACGTCGACGTCCTGCCGCTGCAGATCGTCACCGTCGGCAACGAAGCGACGAAGCGATTCGACGAGTTGCAGGGAAAACACGAGTACACCGAGGCGTTTTATTCGCATGGTCTTTCCGTCGAGACAGCCGAAGCTGTCGCTGAGTGGGCACATCGGCGCATCAAGAAAGAGCTCGGCGTGGAGAGCGGTAAGAGATACTCGTGGGGCTACGGCGCCTGCCCCGATCTCGACGACCACACCGTCGTGTTCAAGCTTCTTCCGGCCAAAGAAGCGCTGGGGATGGATCTCACCGAAGCGTTCCAGCTGCTACCAGAGCAATCCACCGCCGCCGTGATCATCCATCATCCGGAGGCGAAATACTACGCGGTGCGAGGCACCGCGACGCAAACGGGCGCACAGGAGGCGGCCGTTGCCTGAGAATCTGCTGCTGACGCGACTACTCGATCCGCTCCAGGTCATCGTCTTCGATGGCGCGATGGGGACGATGCTCTACAACAAGGGCGTCTTCATCAACCAGTGCTACGATGAGCTGAATCTGCGCGCACCCGATCTCGTGCGTGACGTTCACAAGGCGTACAAGAAAGCCGGTGCCGAGGTGCTCGAGACCAACAGCTTTGGCGCCAATCGGTTCAAGCTCGAGCAATACGGACTGGTGGCACAAGTCGCGGAAATCAATCGCGCTGCCGTCAAGCTCGCGCGTGACGTCGCGGAAGATGACCTACTCGTGGCTGGCGCGGTCGGTCCACTGGGTCTGCGTATCGAGCCATTTGGTCCAACCAGCCTCGACGAAGCGCGTGCCGCATTCCGCGAGCAATTGCAGGCACTGAAGGATGGCGGCTGCGACGTCTTCCTCCTCGAGACGTTCGCCGATCTTCATGAGATCGAACAAGCGATTCTCGCCGCGCGCGAAGTCGACGCCGGAATTCCGGTCATCGCGCAAATGACAATCGGCTCGGATTGCCACACTCCGTACGGGGTGATGCCGGAAGATCTCGCGCAGACGCTCGACGCGTTCGGCGCCGACGTCATCGGCCTCAACTGCTCGGTCGGCCCGCAAATCATTCTCGATGCAATTGAGAAAATGGCGCCGGTCACGCGGCGGAAGTTATCTGCCCAGCCGAATGCAGGCATGCCACGCGACGTCAGCGGTCGAAGTATGTACATGGCGAGCGCGGAGTACATGGCGACTTACGCGCACCATCTCGTGCAGGCCGGCGCCAAGATTGTGGGCGGCTGCTGCGGAACGACACCCGAGCACATCGCGGCGATGGTGGAGGGAGTGCGTCCATTATCGCCACGACAGGCACGCCTGCCGATGAAAGACCGTCGCCACTCTCACCCTGATGTACCGCCTGAGAATCCCGGGGTGGAACCCGTTCCACTCGCCGAACGCTCGAAGTGGGGCCGCAAGATTGCCACGGCGGAGTTCGTCACGTCGGTCGAGATCGTGC
>Ga0209027_1000401_pt1 | contig 15098 bp, 12 predicted proteins | sample GraSoi013_1_20cm_3_FD_185821 | JGI IMG/M metagenome (GOLD analysis project Ga0209027, IMG submission 185821) | Grasslands soil microbial communities from the Angelo Coastal Reserve, California, USA - Sample 09_27_2013_1_20cm (SPAdes) (version 2) | ecosystem: Environmental > Terrestrial > Soil >...
CATCTAATAGTTGTCCCATCTCGCTCACTCCAGCCTCTTTCCCAAGTCCAACGCTGCCCGACATCATCCGTTACAGCTTCGTGCCTTCCCTGAAAGTCCTTCGAGGCTTTTTAGTTTTCCCTATCCACTCAGGACGGGGTGCCGTCGAGCCTCAACCGATTCCCTCTTTAGCCGAGCAACCAGTTCCGGCAGTGATTGATAACGGAAAGTTTCCCCAAGATAATCATGTTCTTTCAGGACGGGATAGATGTGTTGCAACGCGTCTTGGCAGGGTCGCAGCACCTGATTAGTCCAGAGGTCAATCAGACCGGCATCGGATGATTTCGGCTGGTATTGACAGAACGCATCTAGGTAAGAATCATCAATGGTCGAGTCGCGCCAAATCATGACCGCCGAACTCGCGCCGTTGGAAAGGGAATCGCTTTGAATCAACTCATTGCCATGGTGCTTCAGTAGAGTCTCAACTATTTCCGGCTGGCGTATGTTGACAAGCATCGCAGCCCACACCAGCCCGGCCAGCGCGTTGAGCCGACCGGATTCATTTGCAGGCTCGCGCCGTGACATTTCAACGCCACGCCACGGCGCATTGTTGAAAGGCAGAAAATTGGTTGGGGCAAAATAAATAGCGCGGCCTACGCCGTGCCAGAAGTAGTCAACTAGAAGGTCAGAGATTTCAGACAACTGTCGGTCTATGATTTGAACCATCTGCGGATAAAGGTTGCGCGCAACCAGCCCCAGTGATTCGTATGTTGCCCCGATGTATCCCCGACGCGAGTTATCCTGACAAAGAGCAATAAACTGCTCTAACGCTCTCTGAATTTCGCTGGCAGGGCTCTGCGGATTGACTGTACCCAACAGACGGTTAGCAAACGCCAAACCCATTCCAGCATGTAGCGCCGTCATACTAATTGCGGGCAAGGCGCTCGCATTCTCGCTGCGTAATAAATTTTGAGGAACCCCGTTCCGGGAATAGAATGTCTCCGCATAGTAATGCCCGACTCCCTCCATCGCCCAGACGGCGCGATACGCTCCCAGAGCGGAAGTCCGCTCAATCAGTTCGGTCAACGGAAGTGAAGTCCCTGATGGAAGGCGCAACTCCGAATCCACATGTTCAAACAGGTCGAAGGCTTGCAGCTTGTTCCTGAACTCCTGCCAAACCACGCGGCTATCCTGCCCCGGCATGAGAACTCTAAATGTTTCGGCTGATTGCTGCATTACGTTTAAAGCCATCCTCATCATGCCGCGCGGAGTGAATGCATCAAGGGTGATGGCATCGAACGTCCGGTCTACCATTGCTCTTTGCGGGCGATGCACCAGATTTGAAAGCCTCCGTCATCAAGCTATCGAACTGCTTTTCGGTCGCGCATGCGGCCCTGTGTGATGTTTCTATTACTGGCTCCATCCGAAGATGCTCGGATTGGTAGAAGCACCAACATTGAAATGACTGCGCTGCGGCGGCGCAGCCACTACGTCCGTGAGTAGAGCGCTCGTCTGGTCAAACCCGTATCTATCGAAGCGGTCCGAAACCTCTTGGTTATCCCAGAAACTGATGGCCGTTACCTGATTCGGGTCTGCCAGCGAGAGCAAAACAATCTCGTCTATGAAGCCTTCGGCGGGCTGTATGATGGTCGGTATCACCTGCTCGCCTATGATGTCAATTGCTCGTCTGGCCTGTCCGGGTCTGGCGGTCAACTCAATAATATGAGCGAATTGCAAGATGGGTGCCTGCCCCCCAGATTGAGGCTTGTATCCAGACCTTAGGGTAGTGTTGCCGGTTCTTGATGTACTGGCGTTGCTGCCTTTTGTAGTCTGCCCTACAGTTCCCGTCAGCATTCGCTGGCCCAGCGAGAACATGTTAAGCGGATTCCTCATGACGCCGGTCATTTCCCTCATCATGTTCCAAGGATTCATCAAGCTGACCATTCCCCCCATTATGTTACCGGCCATGTTGGTCATGGCGTTGACATCCTGACCGGAAGATGCCGACCCTATGCCGGGCATCATGTTAAGGATTTGGCGGGCGGCGTTAGCCATAGTGCCTGCCGAGCGATTGATGTAGGAGGACGTGCGCGTCCATCCACGGATTCTAGAGTTGGTAGAAGCCCCTACATAGTAGGGACGACGTTGCGGCGGCGCAGTCAAATTGTCTCTAAGCAGTTCCGTCATCTGGTCAAACCCACTTGAACTGAAGCGGTTGTACGCTTCCCGATTCGTCCAGAAACTGAGGGCCGTCACATGGTCCTTCTCCTCTAGCGCGAACAAAACAATCTCATCTATGAAGCCTTCGGCGGGCTGCATGATGGTCGGTATCACCTGCTCGCGAATGATTTGAATCACCTTCTTAGCTTGCCCGGGTCTAGTGTTCAGTTCCATGATGTCTGCGAACTGCGGCTCGTTTGTCCCAGCCCCTGACCGAGCGCCGTATGTGTCGCCATTTCCTGACTGACTGTCAGACATCCTGTTAGTCTGTGGGCGAGAAAACGCTCCCACTCCGGCTCTTGCGTTGGCATACTGGCGAGAGGCTGCGGTCATCCTGTCGGCTGTGCGCTGAGCCAGAGCCATTATAGTAATCATCGGATTGGCCCCTAAGGCCGTAGGGCAGGCGCTGCCGTCGCCAATCCACACGCCCTTTATGTCACGCAGTTCGCCGTTAATATCAGCGACGCTCGTGGCTGGGTCCTTCCCCATACGGCAGGAGCATAACTGGTGCGCGCTAATCATCGGCTGCGCGCCATTGATGATGGGCTGTTTCATGACCGTCTGGATGTAGCTCTCAAGGTTTTGGCCTCGCTTCCAGATAAGCTGCTGGCGGACTAGGCTGACGAGAATCTCCTGCGCTCCGGCTGCTTCGTGAATGCGTATGGCCTCAGCCGTAGCGTGATGAAAGTTCTTCTGGTCGGTTTCATCGCTAAGCTGATAGATGGCTACAGGGTTACCAGACTCGTCTATGGTAATCTGTCCGCTTCCCTTGTCTCTGAGAAACCAGATAAAGGTGCTGATGTAAGGAACCTTTGTCATCATTTCCTTGTGCTGCCGCCCGTTGACCCAAGGAATCACAGAAGCCACAAATCCCGGCCCGAATGCAGGAATCTCCATGTAAAAGCCAAAGCCGTCTCCGGTGTCTGTGAACTGCTCACAGTTAGTGGTCATAGGCGACCCCCACCACCCTTTTTGCTTCTCTTTATAAACGCCATAGACGGCCCCGCCCGGTTGCACGCGAAAGAACTTCCCAACATTCGGTCCCCCGATGCCGCTTCGAAGCAGCAGCGCTGGAGTTTCTAGCGACCCACAAGCCGCCACTACTTGAGTCGCACGAATGGTGAGCCTAATGCTACGGCCCTGCGGGTCGGAATAGGTCGCTGCGACTCCGGCAGCGCGGCCTTGCTCTACGAGGATGCAGTCGGCCCGGCAATGAACGATAATCTGCGCTCCATTCTGGTAGGCGTCGAGCAGGAAGGTTCGACGGGCGGTCTGCTTGCCGCCCGTTTGATCGCCGAAGCCTGTATAGCCAGCCATCAGCGGTTGGAACAGCTTCGGGTCCCAATTAACGAAGGTCTGTTTGCTGAGATAGCCGAGCTTCTGACAGCCCTCTCTCATGCGCAGGTTTTGTGAGTTGAAGTAGGCGGTCTGTTGATTCGCCTGAAGGCGTTTCTCTACCTCGTCTATGTAGCGCCCGAAGTCCGGCGTATCTACTCCATCAAGGCCGTACTGTCGCGCCCAGTCCCGCCGAACCAAGGGAGGCGTGCGAACGCAGTTCATCCAATTAATCTCTGTGCCTCCGCCCAACGAACCTCCGGCGAGAAGGAGAACGTTGCCATCGGCGGTAGGAGTGGCACCGCCCTTGTACCAGAGATGCCTGTAGCCCCACAGTTCTAGCTGGTGGAAATCGGCGGCGTTGTAGTGGCCTCCGGCTTCGAGCACCACGACACGCAACCCTTGCTCAGCCATCCGGGCAGCGATAACAGATCCTCCGGCACCAGAGCCGACGACGCACACATCCGCCTCAAGCATCTGGCTGTCTCCCGAAGGCGTCAGCGTTTTAATCTGCTTGGGCCTATTGGGCGGCACGCTGACCGGCCCCGGATAGTTAAGAACTTCCCAGTTTGGATTCTGCCCGCGTGGAGAACCATAGGTCACTCTGTTCCGGTCGGGCACAGGATTTTCTGGAAGCCCGTAGGTCAGCAGCACGGTCTGCTTCTGGTAGAAAGCAACCCCCTGCGCTCCCTGCGGCGATGAGTTGGAGATCTGCGAGAGGATGTTTTCGCGCTGGCTCTGGGACGCTTTGACGAATCCCTTCGCTGCCAATCCGTCCAGAAGACCTACAAGGCCGTTATAGAGCTTCGGCGGGACATCCTCCTTCAAGTTCCTTGCGAGCACACAATCAACTCCCAGGTCGGAAGCTGTGTGCGCCCAGAAACCCAGGGGGTCGTCTGTGATCTTGATAGAAGGAACGAAGGTATCACACAGCGCCCGCAGGACTGCGCGTTGGGTTTCGTTTAGTTCGGCATTCATCTTCCACCCTCTTTCTACGACTTCCCAGCGGCGATAGCCGTTGATGCTGCAATGGCAAGCGAGGATTGACACCGCTTCATCAACCAGCAGACTCGTTGAAGCTTCGTTAAGTAGCTAAGCGACCTGGCTCTCCTTGAGGACTACCCGGATGCAACGGTGTATCTTTGCCTTGAAACCTCGTGTCAAAACTCCTACCTGACCCTCCGGCAATGAAGGCCAAACCGGGAAATAGGAGTTGCCAGCGAAGCTCTGTATTCCTCTGGCCCCGGCGAACTTTCCAGTGCCTTGAGTGATAAGCTGGCAACTGGTCACCCAGAACATGGCCCCACCATCATTCAATAGAAGAAGCTTTGGAAGGGCTGCACCGACGGACACGATTGAGTTGCCGTCGCCGAAGTCAAAGCTGTTCCGGGCAAAGCCCACATCAACATTTGTCGCGTCCACAGGAAGCTGGCTGAATGGCTCTCGCTGTACCGGAGGCCACTTGAATGTTTCGCCAAGCACAGAGATATTGACGGGAAGCGCCGCCAGGATTTGGCTCCCCTGTAACTTCCTGCCGGAAAGCTCTGTCAAGTAACCGTCAGAGGCGAAATACGGAGTTTTGCCTGCGACGTTGACATCTGTCAGAACAACCTCGTCCTCGCTACAGAACACCAGGACTTGTTCGGCGGAGACGATTGAAAGTCGCGGGTACTCTATGCTGAGAGCGCCGCCAGAAGTGTTTGTCTGATTCTGTGTGCGTGGATAATCCACCACCGAATCCGGAAAGGAGTAATGGCTATGCTGACTACACCCACACAATTTGAGGTCGTCGCTGATTATGTCCCTGGTTGCGCCGGTGCTCTGTTGAGTCATTTCCTCGCCTCATTATGGCGTTGCCGATTTCGTGCGCGTTGAGAATGGTCACGCTACCTTACAGACAAGCAGACCGAACGCGAACGAGGCGTTCTAGGCTCACACTGCGTATAGACTTCTTTTACAGCCGGGGTTTTAGCTACGACGGCGCTTGCTTTTAGGCTGCCCGCCAAAATCCCGCTCCTCTTCGCCAAGCTCAATCGAAGCCTCGCTATCTTGCTGCGCGGCTTCCCACTCGTCGCCGGTTCCTTGAGACTCCTCATAGGCTGGAGGTGAATCTTCACCGGATGACTGTTCGGCTACGTTATCCCTGAGCACTACCTTAAGGTAGGTGCCTATGAGAGCTTTGAAGCCAGCTCGCAGAAGCGCGATCTGCTCCGGGAATGCCGTGGGCCAATAGTCGAAATAGCCGCTTCCGACGTAGGTCGTCACGCCTCTCGCGCCTTCATACTTCCCCGTCCCCTGTGCGATGACACCGATGCTGCCTACCCAGAACTGTGCGCCGCCGTTACTCGTCCTGACGATCTTAGGCAGCGAAGGCCCGACCGTTACGAACGAGTCCACGTGGTCGTTGAAGAAGTAGGCTTGCTTTGAATAGCCGTGATTAGTCGTATTTGTATTATCTACGGGCGGCCTATCGAACGGTTGAACCTGTGTGGGAGGCCACGTTCCCGTCTCGCCGAACTTCGACGGGTCTACGGGAAAAGTTGTATCAACCCAGCTTCCCGGTATTTCATTGAACTGAAGATCGGTCAGCGGGCCGTGCGAGGAGAAGTACGGCGCTTCGTCAGGCCCTTCGAGCTTGATATGTTCGTGGTTATTGAACGCCAGCACGAGTTCTACAGGGCCATTTGCGATCTTCGGGTATTCGATGTCACCGGGTTCGCTATACGATGCGAAGAGATCGTAGAGTTTGTCGAGCGCCTCCATCACGGCCTTGTTATCTTCAGCCGCTTTATTCTCCAAATCCTCGCGCAATTTGTCTATCGCCTTCAGTACGGCTTTGCTTTCTTCACCCGCTTTAAGAGTTTGGCCGATTTTATCCAGCGCATCGACTAAGCTTTCGCTTCTGTTCTCGTTAGTCATTTTCTATGCCTCTATTGGAATCATGGTTAGAAGTGACGCTCCTCGCCGTTGCGACCTAGTCAAACCACCTGACTAGGTCTTAGGGAAGCACGTATTTGAAGTACGTAGTTACTTTCACTGGAAAGGGTTTCTTTAGCAGCTCAACCTTCTCCAGGTCATTGGCTGGCCAGTTCGGAAAGAAGGCACTGCCGTCGTGAACGGAAATCCCTCTGGCTCCCGCATATTTACCTTCTCCGCGCTCAATGACGCCGATACTGCCAACCCAAAACTGCGCGCCCCCGCTGCTCGGAGTAATCTTGGGCAGCGATGGCCCCACGGTGTAGAGAATGTCCGTATCGTTGAACTTGTACATCTGCTTTGAGAAGCTATGCTTCTCCACGTTTGTCGTTGAGATAGGCGGCTCGTTGTAGGGCATAAAGTTCTGATTAGCCGGCCATTCGTTAGCCATGCCAAAGTCAGAAAACTTCAGCGGGACGTTCGTTTCCATGTGAGTGCCCGGAATGGGGACGTGGTAAAGGTCGGTCAGTGAGCCGTCCGAAGAAAGATAGAAATCAAACTTCGGGTCTGGGGTGTCAGGCTCTCTAAGTCTGACTATCTCTTCGTTGTGGAAGGCCAGTACGTGTTCTTCCGGTCGGGTTGCGACAAACGGGAAATTGATGTTTCCTACGTAAGGACTAGGGTGCTCGACGAGAAGTTTGAGCTGGCCGATTATATCTATGACATCATCCGGCACTTTGTGCCCAAGGGCATCGCGGATTCGGTCGATAGCGTCGACCACGCTTTTGCTGCTGTCAGCCATTTTCATATCTCCCTTCAGGTTAGTTAGTGGTTGATAGGAATTTGCTTTTCGCCGCTCCGTGATAAGATCGCGCTAACCTGTTAAGCTTGGTCGTCCTTGAAAACCAGCTTGAAATAGGCTGTAATCGCAGCCTCGAAGCCCGCTGCCAGGAGCTTGAACTGCTCTTCCGGCTGATCGGGCCAAATGGGGAAGTGAGCGCTGCCGACGTAGGATGACAAGCCCCTCGCGCCCTCGTACTTCCCCGTGCCCTGTGCGATGACACCGACGCTGGCTACCCACAACTGGGCACCGCCGCCCTTCAGCCTGAGAATCTTGGGGACGGAAGGCCCGGTTGTTACAAGCGAGCTACCGTCACTGAAAAAGTAGGCTTGCTTGGAATGGCCCAGGGGGTCTGTGTTTGTGAATAGCGATGGCGGCTGGTCGAAGGGAGCCGGCTGTGCGGGGGGCCACTTGTACGCTGAATCAAGCTTCGACGCATCAACAGCAAGTGATGTCCTGCAACTGCTCCCCGGTAAGACTCTGCCTTGAAGATCGCTGAAGTAGCCTTGGTTCGAGAAATACGGGGTCGGTGTGTCAGTACCTTTCAGGGTGTGATGCTCCTTGATGCTGAACGCCAGAATCCGCTCTTTCGGCCCGATGGCAAGGTGCCGATACTCTATGACAGCCTCATCCGGCACTTTGTGCTCAAGGATATTGCGTATGTTGTCTAGCGCTTGGACTACGCTTTCGCTATTGATCTCGGTAGTCATTCTTTACCTCCATTCAAGTTTTATTGCGGCGCGGCTCTCAAGAGCGCTGTTGTTCGCCGTACACTGGTCTCAGAAATCAAGGCAAAATAGGCCCTGCTTAAGATCGAGTCGCCGCGCGCTACAACCCAGTGCTACTTCACACGAAGAGCATCTGCGTGTTTCGGAGGCCGTTAAGTTCATCGAACGAGTCCAGAAGCAAGGTCATTACAACGAGCCGTGTTCTAGACTTTGATCCTGTCTCGAATCTCTTCGAGAACCTCTATCTGCCGTTCGTCGTGCTTGAACTTCTCTCTCGGATAGCGATCCAGCACCTCGTAATAAACGCGAATGTATTTCTTGTCCTCTTCATCCAGCTTGTGTATCACCCACTTCCCACCTGTGTATTGGGCATACTTCGGGTACTTTGGTTTTTTTCCTCCATCCGTGCCCCCCTCCCATTTTTTCTTTGGCACGGCGGTCTCATCAAGGCTCTGGATGAACTCTGCCACCTTCCAAGCGGTGTAGGCTGTGTCAGTCAAGTCGTCTGAAACAAGCTCCTCCACTTCTGGAAATGCGACCTCATAATCGCGCTTAATGAACAAGACTTTGTATCGCACGAGTTTGAGCATGTCGTTGTCGCTTAAGTCTCTGTCATTCATGTTGTTCGTCTCCTTAGGGATTGTTTGGGCAGCATCCTCTTTGGCGCTGCCGTCAGTTACACAAGTACTTCTGCTACTAGTTGACTCGTTACGGTTGTGCGGAGTTTCGTAGGGCAGAAGGGTTGTCCTTCCCGCTATCACGTCCATCCCATCATCGGGCACGCTTTGCCTTCCCTGGATAGTCTTGACAAATAACTCCATGCCATAAACGAAGACCGTCAAGGGCAGCATCATCATCTGGCCGAACAGCCATATCACGCCGTTCGAAGATCGCCCTGCGGCATCGCGCTCCTGATTTCTTTCATACCAATTGCTCATTCACCTTGCTCCTATCACGATGCGGACAATTGCGTGATGATTAAGCCTTGATCTGGCAAATTAACGCCTCGCTTTTTCTGTCAACGCGAGTTGCTCACAACCCGCAACAGCAGGGCGCTGGCGGCCACAAAGGCAATCGAGATCAGCCTTACGACCCAAGGCCCGGCACTCGTTGTTATGTTGTGCGAGAGCAGGGCGATTGCTGCCAGCACCAGCAGCAGGGCGGTCACGGCGGCAGACCTGTTCTTTCGCCCGCGATGGCTGTCCGGCTCAGAGATATGAATCTTCAACTGCGCGTTGCCGCCGGAAGCGAGCGTCAAAACTTCGTCAATCCTTTGGGGCAGTTCCGTCATCATCACCGCGTACTTGTCCATCTGGTCGCCGAGTTGCCGCAAGCTAATCATCCCTCGAAGCTCGGTCAGACTAGCCATCAAGCGCACATCACGCAGCGCCTCAGTCACCGCCGCATAATCCGGCGCGAACCGGCGAGCCACTTCCGTCGTGGTGAACAGCCCTCTGAAAAAGGAGGACAGATGCGCTCGCGGCGTATAGCCGCACTCGCTCGCCAGCCGCCACTGCGCAAACAGATATTCAGAGAGGTCAGCATGGTCGCCAACACCTTTCCAAATGCCATCTCGAAAAAGAACGATCTGGCGGAAGCGTTGCCGCAGTTCATCGTCACTGGCTGCCGCTTCCTCTTTTCTTATTTCTCTGAGCAGGCAGGAGCAGGCTCTATCAGGATGTTCAGTTGAGACGGCAATCAGGTAATCCCAGAGATTTGTCTGCGGCTCAGGCGGCAGGCGGCTGAACACACCGCCCGTGAAAGAAATCCTTTTATCGGGCAGAAGTCGGATGTTTTCCGGGCGCGGTTCGACCGGGAAGGTATGACCCAGAAGCGCTTGCCGCAGCCACACGGTTGCGAGTAGACGCGCCAGCTCGCTTCGATCAATTCCACCGTATCTGCCGACGCGGCCTGCGCCATTAGGGCTATTAAAGAGAGCAATCACATCAGCCAGACTTGTGCCGCCCAATCGTTCGACGACGAGCACTTTCGCCGTGCTCAAGTCTATCTGCACTCCCGGCGCTCCCAACATATCGAACTCTTCCGCATCCTGCGCGAGAGCCGCCAGCGCCTTGGCCTCGTGAATGAAATCAATCTGCTGTCTGAGCGTGTGGCGAAAATCCGCTATCGCGCTCTTGATGCAGGAGGCGGTCATGCCTCCAATGGCGAGCGCGTCGCTCATAAGCGACAGCAATTCGACATCACACGGAACCTGCTCTTCCGCCTCCAAGTGAATAATCTTGATGGCGACCGGCGTGCCATCTTGAAGCAGGGCAGCGTGCGTCTGGTAGAACAGGCGAGACTCGAACGGCTCTTCCGCGAAGGTTGAGAAAGCATCTTTGGTCAAGCAGCCTGTTTCCCGACTGAACAAAGCCTGAGCAGTGGTCAGCGGAGTCGCATCTGCTTTGTCAGGTGTGGCGGCAAGCTCAAGGCAGATCGTCGCAGGCAGCAGATCAATGCGCGACGACAGGTAAAGACCGAAAGAGGAGAAGACAGGGCCTAGGCTTTCAAGAACGGCGCGCAGTCTGCGCGCATAGGCCATCTCATAGTCCGCCGCGTCGCCTAATAAGCGGCGCGGGCCGCGCGCCAGCCCGTATGCGGCAAGCCGCTCTTCTATCTCCAGCCTGCGACTCTTTAAGGTCGTGCGCGGAACCCCGTTTTGCAGATGTCTAATCAAGGTCGTGCGCTCTCAATCCTCTCAACCTGCCCGGCTTCGGCTTATATCCCCTGCCTCATCGCTCTCAAGTCCTGCTCAAGCGACTCTCTTGTCGTCGGGCCACGATAGATTTTGACGATTCGCTGCGAGGCATCGAGTACGAGTGTGTAAGGGATGCCGACGCCGTTGAATTGCCGGAATAACTCTTCGTCTCCGACCAGCACGGTGTAATTAATGTTGTTGCTCTGGACGAAAGGCTTGATCGTATTCATACCATCCTGATCTAGAGCAATCCCTATGACCTTCACATCAGAATTGGTGGCTACTTGCTTAAGTTCGGGAATCTCTGTTGCGCACGGCGCGCACCATGTAGCCCAGAAATTCAAGATCACCGGGCGGCCTTTAAGAGAGCTACTCTTGACGGTCGTTCCATCCAGCGCTGTGAGCGAAAAGTCCGGCGCTCGATTGCCGACCACCACGTTTGCAGGGTCGGAGCCGCCAGCACCACAGCCGGATAAGAGGGCAAAGAGAAAAAGGCAACAGAAGAATTTCATAGCTAATGATCTCATCTCGCGTTCTCCTTCAGTTTCCGAGCCATCGTGCGCTCTGCTTCCAGCCGCTTACGCGCTCACTTTTTTCTGAAGACAAAGCTTCTTCACTCTTGAATTCAATCACCGCTGCGACTACGCCTGCACGCCATCGTGTAATTAGCGGCTCGTGCTCAAACGGTCTACCAGTTCCGAGAGGTTCTGGTAATGAAAGACTTCGCCCAGACATTCATGCTTTTGCAGTACAGGGTAAATACGCTGCAAAGCATCCTTGGCCGGTCGTACAATCAGATCATTCCAGAGCCTGACCACGCGCTCGTCAGATTGCGTCGGCTGGTACTGTAAGAATCGCAGGATGTAAACGTCGTTCGGTGTAATGTCTATTCCCATTATGAGCGTTGACATCACGCCGTTCGTGAAGGCCGGGTTTCTGGAAACTCTCTCTCCTTGGCTCCTCAGGAAGTTCTCTATAATCTCCGGCTGCCGTACATTAACGATGGTCGTCGCCCAAGCCAGCCCAGCTATCATGTTGAGCAAGGCCAGTTCGTGCGGCGCTTCGCGCTCAATGGCGAGCCAAGGCGATAACAGTCCGGGCACAAAAAAGATTGGAAGAAAGTAGTGGGCGCGCCCCACTCCGTGCCAGAAATAACTGACCGCTTCCGGCTCTACTTCCTGCAAGTGGCAGTCAACGATATTGACCATCGGTGAATGCCAGAATCGCGTCACCAGACCGAGCGATTCATAAGCCGCGCCTGCATATCCCTTCCTTGAATTATCGTTGACAAGCTGTATGAACTCGCGCAGCACGCGACGAATATCGGAGGCTGCGCTGTAGGGCGTGATCCTGTTCAGGAGCTGCTGAGCAAAGGCCAAGCCCAGCCCAGCGTGCATCATGGTCAGGCTCTTTGAGGGCAGCACGCTGGCGCGCGCGTCCGTCAGAATCCCACGCACACGCTCGCCTTTTCCCCAGCGCGGAAATGAGAGCATCGCATAGTCATGCCCCAGTCCCTCCACCGCCCACAGATCAGGATATGCGCCGAGCGCATAAGCATCTTCGACCAGTTGGCTTAGATTGAAATCCCTGTCATCGGAAGGAACATGAAGCAGCGAGCTTACGTTTTTGACCAAATTGAAGACCCCATAGTTATTCCTAAGCTCTCGCCATGCAAGGCGAACACTTTCTGTGGAGGAAAACGTCCTGAGAGTGTCTTGCGACTGAGCGACAATGCCCGAAGTCAACCTGTATACGTAGCTCGGAGTAAACGCGCGAAGCGTCAAGGTGTCGAACATCAAGTCAACCAGAAATCTCTGCGTGTCATCGCCAATCTGGAAGGCACCGAAAATCAGGTCGTTGAACTGGTTTTCGGTTGCCTGCGTAACAGAATAAGAGGCGGAGTTCACCTCACGCGTCGGCTGGCTCAGACTTCTCGGCACGATGAGATTCGCCACCTGCTGCACACCGAACAGCGACATGGCCCACGAGTAACTTAATATTGATTTAGTTAACTCAAGCATTTGCAGCTCTCATCATGACAGACGGCGAGATGTCCACTTCTTTTCAGCGCGCCGCGAGTAAGTCCATGTCGCGGCTTCTATCTCCTTGAATTCGAGGCCGCGTTTGCGGAAGGCATAGGCCCCCAGCCCGTTGATTGTCGCTGTGCGGAACCCGAAGCGGCGTCAGTGCCGGGCGCATTGCTTGCAGTTGTTCGTGCATCTTGGGGGGTGGCACCGGAGGCAGCCTGCCACGCGGTATTAGCGGCTCCCTGCATACCCTGCGAGACGGCATCAGCCGACTGCCGCAGCGCGTCTGAAGTCATCCTCGTCCACTGGTTTGGATTGAATGCCTGCCCGGTGAAGACGCCCAGCGTCAGGTCAACGATGCCTCTTTGTATGTTATCGCCAGCGCGGAAAGTGGCTTTCATAATGTCGCCAAACTGCTCCTTTGTGGTCTCCGTCACATTATCGAAAGCCTTGGTTGCTTTGGATGGATTCGTCAGATTCAACATCTGCTGCATGCCAAAGAGCGACATGGCCCACGAATAGCTCAACATCGATTTGGTAAAATCACGCATACCCGATCTCCTTTGTTAACCTGAAAGCCAGAAACCGAAAGCGAGAACCGGCAGACTGTCCGCTACCTTTTCGGAATCCCGCTCCGGCTTCCGATTTAGCCATTATCCTGCGGCTGTAAGCCTGTGAACGATTCGCAACAACGCCAGGGCAGCGAACGTGACGAGCATGACTTCTGCCGTAAATAAATTGATGCCAAACTGTAGACGTGCTCCGCTAAGAGCAATCAGCAGTGAAACCGTAAGCACGACTGCGCCTAATTGCATGGCTCGTTGTCGTAAGGCGTCGTCAGCGTCGCCACCGGAAGCGCCGATTTCGGCTTTCACAGGTATCTCATCTGCCGCTATCCTTTGCAGGAAGCTTGTGGCTCTGAATGCACCGTCTTGCATCATGTGCTTGCTTGAGTAGGCCCAACTTAACAACGTGTCATACGTGAACATCGTTCTACGCCTCTGCCACTGTAGATAATTGTTGCAAGACATTTCGAGGTGACGGCCAACGTCAAATCCGGGAGCAAACCGTGTGATGAGACCATCAATCGCGATGGCTGAGCGGATATACTTAATCACGTCTCGTTCCGGCCAGATGCTCGTCCTTCGTGAAAGCCTCAACATGTCAAGCATGACCAGCGTGAAGTTCTTGCGCAGCCGTCGCTTTTTTCTCTCCACCTCGTACCAGCTATTCGCTAGCAGTTGCAGCCCGCGACGAAAACCCTCTACATCCGAAGCCGAATCAATGGCAGAGACCTTGAAGAACGCTTCACACATTCCATCCAGATCACCACGCGTGTACGAGAGCGTCAGGGTGATTAAGTTCTTGCGCGAGTACTGACTGATGACCCCTGTGATGCCGAAGTCTACGTAGCCGACGACGTTGCCGGGCAGAATCATGAGGTTTGCCGGATGCAGATCGGCATGAAACATCCCGTGCTCAACATCGCCGAGAAAGTTATCAATGATATTGCGCGCCACCTGATACGGATTGAAGCCGGAAGTTTTCAAGCGACGGAACATCACTTCGTCGCCGCTCTCCAACGCGCGCAAGTAAGCGAGCACCGTCTCTCCTTCCAAAAACTCTGTGACGAGTGTGCGGCGCGTGGTGTAGTCCAAGAGGACTTCCGGCACTTGCTCGTTCAGATTATTTTGAGCATTGCGTTTGAGCTGTTCCATGTAGCGAGCTTCATTGCGGTAATCCAACTCTTCTTTAGTCCACGTGATGAATTCGCTCATTGGCTCAATCATCCAGTAAACAAACTTCAGGCGCAGGCGTTTGATAAGCGAAACAATGGCCGTCATCAGGCGTATGTCACCAGCAAAGTCTGTCTCAACGTTGGGCCGTTGCACTTTCACCGCCAGTTTGCGCCCACCCAGAGAGGCGATATGAACCTGGCCGATGGAAGCGGTGGCAAGCGGTTGTGAGTCAAAAGAGTCAAAAATCTCCGACGGTGCGCGTCCTATCTCTTCTACAAAAGTTCTTTCGACATGCGTGTAGTCGAAAGGCGCAACGCGGTCTAGCAGGTTAAAGAGCGCGTTACAATATTCGAGGGAAAGGATATCAGGCTGTAGAGCCAGCATTTGACCGAACTTGATAAAAGTTCCACCTATGTCTTCAAATGCAATGCGCAGCCGTTCCGGCCCGGGGAGCGTTTGAGGCAGACGTTCGGCCAGCCACGGCCAAAGCTGCATCAAGTAGCCGGAAGCATGTCCGAGTGCGTGCTTGATGATGACAGCCATGATATGAATCAACCGACAAAGGCTGAGCCAGAAAGTCATCAATTCATCCTCTCTTTGTAGCTCATCTGCTCT
>Ga0209027_1000404_pt1 | contig 15075 bp, 5 predicted proteins | sample GraSoi013_1_20cm_3_FD_185821 | JGI IMG/M metagenome (GOLD analysis project Ga0209027, IMG submission 185821) | Grasslands soil microbial communities from the Angelo Coastal Reserve, California, USA - Sample 09_27_2013_1_20cm (SPAdes) (version 2) | ecosystem: Environmental > Terrestrial > Soil >...
CTGACCTGGAAGAGGAGCGCCGTGAGGAGTCGGCCGCTCATCACCGCCGCCGCCAATCCCACCGCAGCGCCCAACGACGTCACCCCGAGAGCCGTGCCGAGCACGTCACGGCGCAAACGAGCCGGCGTCGCGCCGAGCGCCAGGCGGACGCCGAACTCGCGGGTCTGCTCGCGGACCACCGCGGCCATGAGGCCGTACAGACCGATGGCCGCGAGCAGCAACGCGACGACTCCAAAGCCGGACAACAGCAGCGTGGAGAGCGTCGGCAACGCCCGCTGGTCCGCTAGCAACTCTTCCATCGTTTGTGTGCGCACGATGCTCGCTGCGGGATTCGCGTCGTGCACGGCGTGCTGCATGGCCGGCAGCAGCTGCGCCAGGGTGCCAACGGTCCGCACCGCGAACACCGCTGGCGAGAAGTACTGGCGCGCCGGCAGGTAGATCGTGGGGGTCACCTCCCGGAGGTTGCGATACCGAATGTCACCGGCAACGCCGACCACCGTTCGCCACGCCGCGGTGCCCGTGTCACCGGCCATGCGGATCCGCGTGCCGATCGGATCGGCGCCGAGCGCAAGGAGGCGGGCCGCACCTTCACTCACGACCGCTACCTTCGGCGCGGTCTCCCGATCACTCTCGAGAAATCCTCGGCCGCGGCGCAGGGGAATCTGGAGCGTGCGGAAATAGTCGGGGCCGCCAATCTCGATCGGCACCCTGGAGCGCTGCGCTTCGGACGACGCCCGCCCCTCCACTTGCCACGGCGCGTTGAAAACCTGTGGCCCGAAAAACGGAGACGCCTCGACGGGCGTGACCGCGGTGACGCCGGGAAGCGCACGGAGCGACGGTGGAATCTGCTGGAGCAAGGCGGTGGCGTCGTGAAGCGGGACCGGAGTCGCGACCGAAAGCAACGCGAGGCCGTTCGCTCGGTAGCCGAGGTCGATCCGCTGCAGCCGCTCGAGACTGCGCGCAAGAAGGCCCGCGCCGGCGACCATCACGAGGGCCAGGGCGACCTGGAGGGCGACGAACCAATGCCGCACGCGCCGGCGCGCCCTCGTCTCACTGCCTGCTCGGGTGTCGACCCGGAGTTGCGAGGCGCGGTCGCTTCGCGCCCCGGTCAAGGCGGGGAAGGCCCCGACCAGCGCGAGAGCGAGCAACGTCACCACCACGGCCACCGCGACGGGCGTACCTCCCAAGCGAATGGCATCCATCTGGGGAAGACCCGCAGGCGCAACGACGAGGAGGACGCGGATCAATGCGCCGGCCAGCGCATACCCGAGCACCCCTCCTGCGACGACCAGAGAACCGCTCTCAGCGAGGAGGTGGCGCACGATGTCGCCGGCGCTGGCGCCCAGCGAGTGTCGGACCGCGATCTCATGCGCCCGCGTCGTCACCCGGACGAGGATCAGACTGCCGACATTCACGCACGCGAGCAGGAGCAGAAGCGCCACGGCCGCGGTCAGCGTCCGGAGGACCGGCCGCACATCGCCGAGCACGGCTTGCGGCAACGTGCGAATGTAGGCCCGCGCGAGCGTGGTCAGGTCGCGCGGGCGATCCTTCCTGAACCTGTCCCGCATGATGGAGAAGAACTCGGCCTCTGCCGCCGCTGGAGTGGCACCAGGGGCCAGGCGCGCGACGACGTCCAGGCCGCCGCCGTACACCCAAGGGCTCCAGTACTCCGCGCCAGAGGGGTACGCGAGCCCGGCCGGCGCCACACCGACGATCGTGTAACGCCGCTGCGTGTACGGATTCACCAGGTGATGTCCGACCACACTAGAGTCCCCGGCGAAGCGGCGCTGCCACGTGTCGTAGCTGATGACCAACACCGATGGCTCTGTGAGAGACTCGTCCTCGGTCCGAAACAGCCGGCCGAGCGCGGGGCGCGCGCCGAGTACCTCGAAGAAGTTTCCCGTGACCCACGCCGTCTGGAGCACCAGGGACCGATCGCCATCCAAAAGCACGAGCCCAAACGCCCCCTGATGTGCCTCACCCGTGATGGCGGACATTGTCCGACTGCCACGCCGCAGCTCGTCCAAGTCCTTCGGCCCCAGCGCGAGATCGACCCCGCTCGGGTCGACGACGCGGGGCAGCACGATTCGGTCCTGTTGCTGCACTGGGAGGGGGCGGAGCAGCACTGCGTCGGCGACGGCGAACATGGCGACGGCCATGCCGATCCCGAGGCCGAGAATGAGTACCGCCGTCACAGCGAACGTTGGCGCGCGGCGCAGCCGGCGGAGCGCGATGCGGAGGTCCGTCATAGGGGCTCGGGGCTAGGGACTCGGGGTTCGGGCATGCAGAGCAGGGCTTTGGCCCCGGGTGAGCGGCGCTCCACGCGCGCACCCCGAACCCCGAGCCCCGAACCCCAGGCCCCTGGTCATACCTACTCCCGAAGCGCCACTGTGGGCGCGAGCCTGGAAGCGCGGCGTGCGGGGAACCACGTCGCGAACACGCTGACGATGCCCAGCCCGCCGATGGCGAGCGCGAAGGATGACGCATCCAATGGAGTCAACCCGTACAGCAGCGCGGCCGCATACCGTAGCGTCACGCCGGCGAGCGCCGCGCCGATGGCGAGGCCGCTGGCTAACAGCACGCCGCATTCCGCGAACATCATGCGGATCACCGTGCGCGGCTCCGCGCCGAGCGCCATGCGAACGCCGATCTCGATCCGGCGGCGCGTCACGAGGTAGGACATCACGCCGTACAGCCCGATCGCCGCAACCAGCATGGCCAGGATGCCGAAGAATCCGGACAGCCAGGCCATCAAGCGCTCTGTGACGAGCAACCTGTCGATGTAGTTCGTGACCGCGTCGTACGAGACAGCGGCCGCGGGGGCGACCTCGGTGATGGCGCGCGTCAGCGCGCGGCTGAGGGACGCCGCGGGCACGTCGGAGCGGAGCACGATCCGGAAATCCGGAGGCGGCATGCTGTCCTGCGATACCGCCAGGTAGGCCATCGGCAGGAACATCGCGCTCGATTCGTTGGCCGAGAATCGGTATACCGCGGAGGTGCGCTCCTCCCGTACCTGGAGGTATTTCGCATCCCTGACCAGTCCGACGATGTGGTAGGTGGGCTGTGGGCTGCCGGGCGGCAGCTCCATCTGGAACGTCTTCCCGATAGGATCGCCGTTCTGGAAGTACCGCCGCGCGAACGTCTCGTTCACGATTGCCGCCGTCGCCGCGTCCGGCCGATCGCCACTGTCGAACGTCCGTCCCGCGAGGAGCGGCATCCCCATCACGCGGAAGTAGTTGCCGCCGACTTCGTTGAAGTGCACGTCGCCGTCTTGCACCGCGCCGCCCGTGACGATGCGACCGTTCCAATCACTGCCGCTGAGCGGCACGATCAATGCCTCGGCGGCGTGGCGCACGCCGGGGACCTGATGGAGACGCGTGACGATGGCGGCGAAGGTCTGAGACCGTGCCTCGGGTCGTACCGCGGTGTGGCTCAGATCGAGAGCCACTACCTCCACGTCAGGATCGAAGCCCAGTTCGACCGCGCCGAGGTTTTTCAAGGTGCGGCCGAAGAGCAGCGCGCCGACCACGAGCACCATCGAGAGCGCGACCTGGACGACCACCAGCCCGCGCCGCAACGCGAGCGCCTCGTGTCCTTCGGTCGACGATCGCCCGCCGCGCTGCATGGTATTCGCCAGATCACGGCGAGTGGCCTTGAGGGCCGGGCTGAGGCCGAACAGCACGCACGTGCAAACGGTGACGGCGGCCATGAACGCAAACACGCGCCAGTCTGGAGTCAGGTCCACGAAAATTCCGCCGCCGCGCCCGTTGAGGAACATCACCAGCGTCCGGCTCATCCAGCGGGCGAGCAGCAGCCCGCCCACCGCGCCCAATCCGGCGAGCAGCACGCTCTCGGACAGCATCTGACGGACGACGCGGCGCCGCGACGCGCCAATCGCCAGACGCACGGCAACTTCCCGGCCGCGGGCGGTGGAGCGCGCCAGCATCAGGTTCGCGAGATTGAGGCAGGTGAGCAGCAGTACGAGGCCGGTGGCGGCAAGCAGCGCCCACAGCTGAGTCGCATACCGACTCCGCAAGTTCGACACGCCGCTACTGGCAGGTCTCGCGGAGAGCGTGAACGACGTGTAGTGCTTCGCCCAGTCGGCGCTGTACGTCGGCGGCACCGTTGCCTGGAACACCCCGGGTGAAATGGCGGCGACCTGTGCCTGGGCTCGCTCCACCGTCCAGCCCGGCTTCAGACGCCCCATAATGTCGAGCCACCAGACGGCACGCCGGCCGGTTCCGGCCTGCTGGCCACGCAGCAGCGCCTCGGCGCACAGCGGGAGTGCCACGTCGAAAGTGCGGCCGACTTCCACACCGAAGAAGCCCGGCGGCGTGACGCCGAGCACCTGGAACGGCCGTCGGTCCAGCATGATCGTCTGCCCGATCACACCGACGTGGCCTCCGAGCCGGCCCTGCCAGAACCCATGCGACAACACCACGCCGGGCGAGCCGCATCCCTTTTGATCGTCCAGCTCCGTCAACAGGCGACCGATGTGAGCGTGCACCCCAAGGGCGTCGAAGAAACTTCCGGTGACGTAGAACCCAGTCGCAAAAACCGCTTCTCCTTCGGTGGAGAGATCCCATATGCCGTTGCCCCAGGCGAGCAGCGACGAGAAGGCCTGCTGCTGGGAGCGGATCTCTTGCCACAGCGGCTCGGTGAAAATCGAGCGGCCCGGATACGCCCTGCCCACCCGCCCCTTGGCGTGCTGGTCGATCCCGATCGACACGAGCTCGTGTGGCTTCTCTACTGGAAGCGCGCGGAGACGGAGCGCGTTGACGAGCTGGAAAATCGCCGCGTTGGCGCCCGTGCCGAGCGCCAGGGCCAGGATCGCCACGAGCGCGAACGTCGGGTTCCTGCGAAGGATCCGCATGCCGTAGCGGAGGTCGTGGAGCATGAATCGGGGCTCGGGCTAGGGGTTCGGGACTCGGGGGTTCCCGCCCACAGGTCGCGTACCGGGCTCGAGCTCCGAGCCCCGAGTCCCGAGCCCCGAATCCCGAGTCCCCTGCTCCTCCACCACCCGTCCATCGAACAACTGCACGGTCCGGTCCGCATGCTGCGCGTAGCGCGGGTCGTGGGTGACCATACAGACCGTCGCCCCGCCGCGGTGCAGCTCCCGCAGCAGCTCCATCACCGCCTCGCCGTTGGTCGAGTCGAGGTTTCCCGTCGGCTCGTCGGCCAGGAGAATCGCGGGATCACCCACGACGGCGCGGGCCACGGCGACGCGCTGCTGTTGACCCCCCGATAGTTGCGCCGGATAGTGCTTCGAGCGGTGCGACATACCGACGCGCTCGAGCGCGGCCTGCACCCGCTGCTTGCGCTCGGCACCCGCCATGCCCCGATAGGTGAGCGGCAATTCGACGTTCTCGTAGACGGTCAGGTCGCCGATCAGATTGAACGCCTGGAAGATGAACCCGATGCGCCGGTTCCTGATCCGCGCCCGCTCGGCGGCCGAGAGATTCGCGACGGGCCGGCCTTCGAGCAGGTAGGTCCCCTCCGTCGGCGTGTCGAGCAGCCCCAGCAGCGACAAGAGCGTCGTCTTCCCGCATCCCGACGGCCCCGCGATCGACACGTAATCACCCTGCTTGATGTCCAGGTGCACGTCCGCGAGCGCGTGCGTCTCCACTTCGTCGGTGTAGAAGACCTTCTTGATGCCCTGGAGCTGAATCAGCGAGCCGTTGCTGGCCATCGCGTCTCCTATCGCTTGATCCTCACCCTCTCCACGTTGTCCCACTGCGACATGTCCGACAGGATCACCGAATCGCGCGCGCTCAAGCCGCGCAGCACCTCGATCGTATTGACCGAGCTGCGACCCACCTGCACCTGCACGCGGTTCGCGTAGCGTCCGTCATCGGTGATCTTGAACATCCCGATCGCGCTGTTCGGCTGGCCGTAGGCGGGCCTCCCCGTGAAGAGCACATGCTCGAGCCGCTCGATCTCGATCGTGCCGTCCACGGACAGGTCGGGACGCATCCCCGCGACCGTGTCCTCGAGCGCCACGTCCACCGACACTGTGCCGTTGATTGCGTTGGGATCGAACCGGATCACGTGCCCGGGGACGATGCCGTTGCGGGTGTCGATCGCGGCCTTTTCGCCGATCGTGATGTCTTTCGCCTGCGTTTCCGGGATCTGGAGCACCGCCTTGAGCTTCCCGGGTTGGACCACCTTTGCCAGCATCGTGCCGCCGAGCACGTACTGGCCGAGCTGGAGCGTCAGGTCGGACACCACGCCGGAATCGCCCGCCCGCACCTGCAGCGACCGCAGCACGTTCTGCTGAAACTCCGCCACGGCGCGCAGCCGGTCCACCTGCGAGCGCTGGACGGCGAGCTGGGAGTCGATCGTCTCGGCCATCAGCGCCAAACGCTGTTGCTCTATACCGTAGCGCGTCTCGAGCTCCAACGCCTTGTCCCGGGCCAGGGCCGCGTCGTTGCGCGACATGCCGCCGTGTGCGCCGAGCGACTCCGCGACCTCGGCCTCCCGTTTCGCCTGGAAGTACTCCGTCCGCGTGGTCGCTACGACACCGGTCTCGGTCAGACGCTGATTCTCGAGGTTGGTTCGCTGGCTCACCAGCTCGGCGCGGGCTGCGGCCAACTGCTGCTCGGCCTGGAGCGCCTGGATCTGCACGTCGGGGTTGGACAGGTCGAGCAGCACCGTCTCCGGCTTCACGTGCTGCCCCGGTTGCGCGAGCACTCGATCGACGCGGCCAGCGGCGAGCGCCGTGATGAAGCGGATGTGCTCCGGCACGAGCGTCCCGGGCCCCCGCACCTCGCGCACCATCTCGCCGCGGCGCACCGAATCGACCCACAGCGTGGCCCGGTCTACCGTGGGCGCGGCGGGCTTCAAGCTCGTCAGGAAAATCGTGAGCAAGATGATCGCGCCGGCGCCGACGCCCGCTTTCACGTACCGAGGGGTCTTGGAGAGGGGTGCGCGAGGGATGTCCACGACCTACTCACCAAGCACACCTCGTACCACGAGCCCTACGGCACTAACGTCGTGCGGGCGAACGGATTGCAGTCGGAGCTTGCTACTGGCGCGGAGCTAGAGGCGTGCGGTTATGGGATCGCCAGTCCCACAAGCGGACGCTCCTAACGGTTGTGCCTCGGCACAGTGCTTCGCCGGGCCCACGCTTTAGCGTGGGAATCACCCACCGGCCATGGGCACGGCAATTGCCTTCTCCGGCCACACACCTTCCGGCCCGGACTCTCGATGCGACACCTCACGCTGGCCTTCCGCACCCTCTTCAAGACGCCGTTCGTCACCGCCGTCGCGGTCCTGTCGCTGGCCCTGGGCATCGGCGCCAATGCCGCCATCTTCTCGCTGTTCGACCAGATCCTGCTTCGCCCCCTTCCGGCGCCCGACCCCGACCGGCTCGTCAACCTCGCGGCTCCCGGTCTCAAACCCGGTTCTCAGTCGTGTGGCCAAGCGGGAAATTGCGACGTGGTGTTCAGCTACCCGATGTTCCGCGATCTCGAGCGAACGCAGACGGTATTCACCGGACTCGCCGCGCACTTGGCGTTCGGCGTCAGTCTGTCCTATCGCGACCAGCCGACGACGGGGGACGGGATGTACGTCTCGGGGTCGTACTTCCCGACGCTTGGCCTGCGCCCGGCCCTGGGACGCCTCCTCGCGCCGGCCGACGACCAGCGCATCGGTACCAACTTCGTCGCGGTGCTCGGGTACGGATACTGGCAGTCACACTTCGGGAGTGATCCAGGGGTCCTCGGTCGCCCCCTGCGCGTCAATGGACAAGCGTTGACCATCGTGGGCGTGGCCCCGCGGGATTTTCAGGGGACCACGCTCGGGGTCCGGCCACTGGTGTTCGTGCCGATCAGCATGCGGGGCGTGCTCGAGCCCGGATTCCGGGGCTTCGAGAACCGTCAGAGCTACTGGGCGTATCTGTTCGGGCGTCTGAAGACGGGTGTGTCTCTGTCGCAGGCGAGCGCCGCGCTCAACGCGGTCTACCATCCCATCGTCACCGACGTCGAGGCGCCGCTCCAAAAAGGCATCAGCGACCAGCAGATGACCCAGTTCCGGGCAAAGCAGGTCGTGCTCACCCCAGGACGGCGGGGGCAGAGCTCGATGCACCGGGACGCGAGGGCACCGTTGGTCATGCTGTTCGGCGTCACGGGGATCGTGCTGCTCATCGCCTGCGCCAACATCGCGAATCTCCTGCTCGCGCGGGGCGCCGGCCGCGCCATGGAGATGGGCGTCCGTCTGGCCCTGGGCGCCCGCCGCCGCCAGCTCATCGTCCAGCTGCTCACCGAATCGGTGCTCCTCGCCTCCCTGGGCGCGCTCGCCGGTCTGATCGTGGCCAACTGGACTCTGACCGGCATCGCCGCCATCCTCCCGCCCGATGTCGATGAAACGCTGCGGTTCGCTCTCCAGCCCGTGGTGCTCATCTTCGCGGCCGCGCTCGCGCTCGGCACGGGCATCGTGTTCGGCATGTTCCCGGCCTGGCACAGCACCCGCACCGAGCTGGTCACGGCCATTCGCGCCAACGCCGGGCAGATCACGGGAGCACGGAGCGCCGCTCGGTTCCGGACGTCCCTGGTCACCGTCCAGATCGCCCTGGCCACCACGCTGCTCATCGCTGCGGGCCTGTTCATCAAGAGCCTGGCCAACGTGACCCGGGTAGACCTGGGGCTGCACGTCGACAATGTGGTCACGTTCAGCACCGCCCCGGAACGGATTGGCTATGACAGCACCCGCGCCCTCTCGCTCTATGACCGGATCGAGAACGCCGTGAGAGCGATCCCCGAAGTGAACGGCGTGACCAGCTCGGTGATCCCGCTCTTGGCCGGGAACAATTGGGGCTCGGACGTCAACGTGCAGGGATTCCCGTCCGGGCCCGACGTGGACAAGAACGCGCGGTTCAACGAGGTGGGCGCCGGCTACTTCGCCACTCTGGGCGTCCAGCTGCGGGCGGGCCGCGAGTTCACGCCGGCGGACCACCGGGGAGCACCCCGGGTCGCCGTGGTGAACCAGGCCTTCGCGAAGAAATTCAACCTGAACCAGGGCGCCGTGGGCACGTTCATGTCCGTCGGGCCCGGCCCGCTGAATATCCAGATCGTCGGTGTCGTCCCCGACGTCAAGTACAGCGACGTGAAGCGGGCGGTGCCGGCGATGTTCTATACGCCGTGGCGGCAGGATACGCACGTGGGAACGATGAGCTTCTACGTGCGGTCGCCGAGCCCCGAAGCGCTCCTCCGCGCCCTTCCCGCCGTCCTCAAGCAGATCGACCCCGGCCTCCCGATGCAGGGTCTGAAGACCATGCCGCAGCAGATCCGGGAGAACGTTGTCGAGGACCGGCTGGTCGGGATCGTATCGGCTTCGTTCGCGGTGCTCGCCACCCTGCTCGCCGCGGTGGGGCTGTATGGCGTCCTGGCCTACACCGTGGCTCAGCGCACGCGCGAGATCGGCGTGCGCATAGCCCTCGGTGCCGACACCAGGCGGGTACGCACGATGGTCCTGCGGGAGATGTCCGGGATGATGCTGGTGGGCAGTGGGATCGGCTTCGCGGGGGCGCTCGGTTTGGGGCGTGCCGCCCGGTCGCTGCTCTACGGGATCGAGGGGCACGATCCCGTAGTGTTCATGTTCGCCGCCGCGCTGCTCATGCTGGTGGCGCTCGGCGCGGGTTACGTTCCGGCCCGACGCGCCTCGCTCGTGGATCCGGTGCAGGCACTACACTACGAATAGCATACGAATAGCAGCGGTTAGAAGTCGTCGTCCGCGTGTTGCCGGATGGGCCGGCGCGCCTCCGCCGGCGTCAGGAGCGTCATCGTGACGCCCGCGTGGTCCGAAGGCCAGAGCCCCGACGCCGTGCGGTCCCCCCGCCGGTCGCCCACTACGCCACGCCGCACGGGCATCGTGCCCGGCGGCAGGTTCCGCGTGAAGACGAAATCGATCCGCTGGTTGAACGTCGACCGCGCGTTCAGCAGATCGGCCTGCTGGCAGCAGGTGAGGCCGAGAGGCGCGCGCTCCCGCTCGACCCAGGTGTCGCGGTAGCCCGCTGCCAGCATCGTCGCGTAGGTCGGCGTCACCCGCGTCGGATCGATGCCGTACGCGTCGGAGTTGAAGTCGCCCACCACGATCGTCGGGAGCGTCTCGGCCGAGAGCAGCGCGATCAGCTCCCCGGTTTGCGCCAGCTGCACGTCCGGGGCCTCTTGGCCCACGAGATGCGTGGCGACGAACCGGTAGGAGCGCCCGCCGACCGTCGTTTCGACCGAGCTCCAGCCCTGGTACACACGGGACGTCACGCCGCCGATCGTCACGGGCTGCGACGCGTCGTACACGCCGAACCTCGGATTGGTGTAGGGAACGTCGGCCCGGACCAGCACGGCGTCCCCGTCGGTCCAGCGGACGCCCGCGAGGATGGGCTGCCCGGACGCGTCCACGCCGGCGATCACCGGCACCTGGAGGTCCGTCGTGCGGTCCACCGCCGCGGCGGCGTAGTCGAGGCCGCGGGCGTGCAACGAATCGGTCACCAGGTGCAGGAAATCGTAGGCGACCCGCGTCGCCGGTTCGAAGGGGTTGTCCGCCGTGCGGAACAGCGCCAGCTCCTCGAGCCCCACGACGTGCGGCCGTCGCGCCGCGATGGCGCGTGCCAGCGCCCCCGCGCGCGCGGGGAAGTCCGTGGCCTGGACGTGCCCCCACTCCTCGGTGGCCAGGACGACCGCCTCCTCAGCCGTCCGCGCCTGAAGCACGCGACCGATGTCCGCCCCCAGGTAGACGTTCCACGTCAGCGCCGTGATGCCCGGCGCGCCGCGCGCGAAGGCGTCGCTCTCGCTCTCGCCCACCACGCGGGCCGCGACAACCGGAGCGATCGGGTTCGAGTCCGCGCACGCCGCCGCTGACAGGCCGACCGCGGTGCACACGAGGACACTGCTGAGGTCCATGATGGCTGTACGCATGGCTGCCGTCTCCGTCGAGGTTGGCCCAAAGGGTAGTAGCCCGCTGTAAAGTGTGGGTCAAGTCGCGTCGGCGCGGGCGGTTTGACTTTCGCGCCCGGGGCCCGAATGTTCTGACCTCGAGGCGAGTGGTGTCACCCTTCTTCGAGCGTCTGCGTGCGGCGGTGGCGCCCGACTACGAGCTGCTGCGCGAGCTCGCAAGCGGCGGAATGGGCACCGTCTACCTCGCGCGCGAGATCGCACTCGATCGCCTGGTGGCGATCAAGGTCCTCAGGCCCGAGCTTGCCACGGCCGACGCCGTCACGCGGTTCGGGCGCGAGGCGCAGACGCTGGCGAGGGTGCGTCACCCCACCATCGTCGCGGTCTACAAGGTCGACGAGCGCCACGGCCTGCATTTCTGCGTGATGGATTTCCTCGAAGGCGACACCCTGCAGCGGCGTCTTGCGACGCGGGGTCGCTTGACCCACCACGAGGCCCGCAAGCTCGGCCGCGATCTGCTCGAGGCGCTCGAAGTCGTGCACCGTTGGGGCGTGATCCACCGCGACATCAAGCCGTCCAATCTGTTCTGGCTCGATCGCCGTGCCGTGCTGACCGACTTCGGCATCGCCAAGCAGGTGGCGACCGACCCGCTCACCGACCCGCACTTCGCGCTCGGCACGGCGCCGTACATGGCCCCGGAGTTGTTCGGCGGGGTGGACGCGAACGAACGGACGGACCTGTACGCCGCGGGGATGGTGATCTACGAAGCATTCACGGGCCGCCGTTGGGAAAAGCGCCCGCCCAGGGACGCCAATTGGTCGGGGCTGCCGCGCGGCGTCGCCCGCGTCCTGAGCCGCGCCTTGCAGCTCGATCCGCAGGATCGGTGGCCGGACGCCGCCACGTTCCGGCATCGGCTGTGGCGGACCCGGGTGTGGCCGTTCCGCCGCAATGTGATCGGCGTGGCTCTGGCGTGCACGCTGCTCGGAATTGCGTTGGGACCGCGTGGGGGCTCCACCACGTTCCACCTGTCCCTCCAGGTCTCGGGCACACCGCCGGGCCTCCCGGCTTGGCTGGGGGACTCCGTTGCGTGCGGCTTGGCGCAACGGCTCAACGCCTATCCCGGGCTTTCGGCGCACTGCGTCTCGGGACTGGAGCGTCTCTGGGCGCGTTGGTCGCGCGGCTTGCGGATACGGCCAGAGATGGAGAACCACGCCGGCCGGGCGCTGGTTCGGTTGGCGGGCTCGGTCGAGGGCATCGACGGCATCGCGGTCCGGGGCGCACCGGACGGGTGGCCCGTGCTGGCCGACAGTCTCGCCGACCTCGTCTCGACGGTGCTGTTCGGAAGCGAGCGACTGCTCGACCCGTCGCTTTCGCTGCTGGTGCTGCCGAAGACCCCCGGGGGGCGGCTCGCCCTGCTGCGTGCCGAGCGCGCGTTCGCCAAGGGGCATTGGGGTGATGCAAGGGCGGCGTACGCCGCCGCGGCGGCCCTGGACCAGACGTGCTGGATCTGCTACTGGCGCCACGCCGAGGTCGGTCGCTGGTTCGACCTCGAGGACGACGCCTCGGACGCTGCGCGCTATGGCGCCCACGTCGCGGAGTTCCCGGAGTATTACCAAACCTTGATCCGCGCCGCGCAGCTTCCAGCCGGAGCACGCCTGGACTCGCTCGCGGCGCTCACGCGCCGCTGGAAGGATTTCCTGTTCGGCCAGTTTCGTCGAGGCGACGAGCTGCTGCACCGGGGGCCGCTGGTCGGGCGTTCACGGCGCGAGGCCACCGCGGCCTTCGAAGACGTCCTCACGCTCCAGCCCGAGTTCGCGCCGGGGTTGCAGCACCTCGCGTGGGTGCACATCGCCGAGGGCGACTCGGCAGAAGCGGCGGTCGCGCTGGCGCGCGCGGAACGGTTGGCCGATCCGGGGGATCCGTCGTTCGCCACGCTCGCCATGCTGGAGCTGGCACACGCCTGGCGGTTCTTGCCGCGCGACCAAGCGCTGCGCCGCACCGACGAGCTCGTGGCGCGCGCGCGGGGCGCCCGTATCACCGACCTCGACGCCGGGGCGCGCTACTTGGCGGGGTTGGGGACCCCGGAGGGCGAGCTCGCGTTCGCGGAGCGGCTGGCACGCGAGCCCCGCTTCGTCCGCTCCGCCGGCATCGCCCGCGTGCTGGCCCTGGTCGGCCTCGGGCGCCCCGACACGGCGCTCGTCCTGGCTCGTGCGCTGGACCTGAAGCTGTTCGCGGCGGAGCTCGCGGCGGCGTCGGTCCTCTTGGATGGGGACTCGGCGCGCTTCGTCAGCGAATGGCCTCCGGTGCGGGCCGAGTTGGCCCGCGACACCGCGCAGTGGCGCGCCGGCTGGATGCTCCAGCTGGTCGAAGCGGCTGGTGGGGACGCGGACCGTTCCTTCCCGGGCGCGTCGCCGATCCTGGATCCGAAGGCGGCGCCATCGGCCGTGCTGCTCGGGGCCGCGGCCCTGGCGCGCCGGGGCTCCGCGGCGCGCGCACTCGAGGCGACCGATGTCCTTACCGTGCTGCCCGCCCGGGACACGGACGATCCCTTCTTCCGGGCCATGCTGCACCTGCTGCGGGCGCGCTGGTACGAACGTACCGGGCAGCCGGCGCGCGAGCAGAGGGAGCTCATGTGGGCCGAGAACTCGGACCTGATCGGCTACCCCAAGGGCGATCCTCAGCCGGCAGAAGTGGACTGGGCCTTTGCGCCGCTCGCGCAGTGGCGGCTGGCGCGCCTCTTGGAGCGCGCGGGAGGACGGACGGACCTGTGCCGCGCCTATCGGGGAGTCGCGCGCACCTGGGCAACCGGCGAGCCCCGCTATCGGGCCCGCGCGGACAGCGCCGCCCGCCGCCTGCGCGCGCTCGACTGCCGCGGCAGCGCATGATCGTGTGCCGCACATTGGGCCCGGTGCAGGCGAGCCTGGAGGACGGCAGCGCCCCGGCCGACCTGCAATGGCGCAAGAACCTCGCGCTGCTCGTCTACCTCGCGCGCTCGCCCCGCGGGACGCGGACTCGCGAGCACCTGATCGGGTTGCTGTGGGGCGAAAAGCCGGAGTCGACCGCGCGCCACTCGCTGAATACGGCTCTGAGCCTGCTGCGCGGGTACGCCGGGGAGGACAGCGTCGCGTCGGACGGCACGCGGATAACGCTCATGCCCGGCGGGGTCCAGCTCGACACGGAGCAGCTCGAGGCATTCGTCGCCAACGGGGATCTTGCGGCGGCGGTCGCGTTGATCAAGGGCGAGTTTCTCGAGGGGTTCAGCATCAAGGATGCGTCCCAGTTCGACGACTGGATGACGGCCGAGCGGGAGCACTGGCGCCGGCGCTCGGTGGAGGTTCTGCTGTGCCGGGCGGACGAGCTGCTCGCAGCCGGCGGCATCGCGGGGGCGCTCGAGCTGGGAGAGCGGGCCCTCGAGCTCGACCGGGAGTCGGAAGCGGCGCTGCGGGCGCTCATGCGCGGCCTCACGCTCGCCGGCGATCGGTCCGGGGCATTGAAGCGGTTCGAAGCGTTTGCCGCCCGGCTTGAGCGGGAGCTGGGCACAGAGCCGGCACCCGAGACCCGGGCGCTCGCGGCGCAGGTGCGGCTCGAGCGAACGTGGCGGCTGCCCAAGGCCGCCGCGGGCGCGGCGGGAGAGTCGAAGCGGACCCCGCTCGTAGGGCGTGCCCATGAGCTCGGCCAGCTGGTAGAGGCGTGGACCGCGTGCCGGCGGGACCGGCGTCCCGGCCTGGCGGTGATCGATGGGGACGCCGGAGCGGGAAAGACGCGCCTGGCGGAGGAGCTCGTGGCGCGCGCGCGCCTCGACGGAGCCGTGGTCGCCGCCGTACGCGCGGTGGACGGGGACCAGCGTGAGGCGTGGAGCGGCGTGCTCGGGTTGGCGCGCGGCGGTTTGGTCGAGGCTCCCGGCGTTGCGGCGGCGCCGCCGCCCGCGCTCGCGGAACTCAGGAGCGGCTCGCCCGGCGAGGCGCCGAGTCGGATGCTCTCACTCGTGCTCCAGGCGGTCGCGGACGAGCAGCCCGTGGTGATCTTCGTCGACGACGCTCAATGGCTCGATCGGGAGTCGCTGCTGGCACTCGGCGCGGCGGCACGGGACCTGGCGCGGTCGCCCCTGCTCGTCCTGTGCACCGCGACGCCGCACCCGCCCCGCGTGGAGCTGGACGAGCTCCGCGCCCGGATCGGGCGCGACCTCAAG
>Ga0209027_1000405_pt1 | contig 15041 bp, 11 predicted proteins | sample GraSoi013_1_20cm_3_FD_185821 | JGI IMG/M metagenome (GOLD analysis project Ga0209027, IMG submission 185821) | Grasslands soil microbial communities from the Angelo Coastal Reserve, California, USA - Sample 09_27_2013_1_20cm (SPAdes) (version 2) | ecosystem: Environmental > Terrestrial > Soil >...
TGAGCCGTATCGACGAAGCGCTCGAGCTCGTGCTCGGCCTCCGGTGATCAGGCGAGGCGCGCGGCGAGGGCCCGATACGCCTCGGCCACGTCCTCGGCGCCGAAGATGCTCGACCCCGCCACGAACAGCTGCGCGCCTGCGTCACGCGCCTCGTCGATCGTCTCGAGCGAGATGCCGCCGTCCACCTCCAGCACGACGCCGTCGGGCAGGAGGCCCCGAAGCGCCGCCGCTGCGACGCGGTAGCCGGTCGCGTGGTCCAGCGCCTGCACGGGCAGCGCGCCCGGCGCGCCATCGGCGCCGCGCAGACGATATTCGAGGTCGAGCGTCGTCTGCGTCTCGACTGCGCGCTTCCACGCGGTCGCCGTCCGCTCTCGATCAGCCGGATCGATCTGTTCGAGCCAGCCGAAGCCGAGCTGCCGCTCCTCGGGAATGCCGGTATAGCGCACCCACTGCGGGCTCAGGTAATCGCAGCGCCCGTCGGGCAGGCACGTCCATACCAGTTGCGGCAAGCCTTCCGCCAGCGTGCGGAAGCGCGCCTCGCTCTCGCGCAGCGCCTCGTCGGCCCGCTTGCGGTCGGTGACGTCGTGCGCCACCTTCGAAAAACCAGTGAGGGCACCGCTTTCGTCCCGCATGGCCGTGATGGCTCCCTCGACGCAAAAGCGGGACCCGTCCTTGCGCACGCGCCAACCGTCGTAGCGCGCCCGGCCTTTCTCCCTCGCCGTTCTCAACACCTGCTCGGGCACGCCGCGTTCGACGTCCTCGGGGGTGAAAAAGGTGCGAAAAGGCTTTCCGACGATCTCCTCGGAACGATAACCCTTGATGCGCTTGGCCTCCGCGCTCCAGGTGGCGATGCGGCCCTCGGCGTCCAGCATGTAGATCGCGTATCCCTTCGCGCTCTCCGCCAGCGTGCGGAAGCGCGTCTCGCTCCGGCGCAGAGCCTCGTCGGTCCGCTTGCGGTCGGTGACACTCGCTGCGAGCACCAGCCCAGTCATTGCCACCATCCCCATGAAGAGCGACGGTGACAGGTCCAATTGCGCAAATGGCCCCATCCCTTGGAGCGTTCCCCAAGCCGCGAAAGCACACGTCAGCAGGTTGGCCGAGACGGTCGCTCGCTGGCCCGAACGAAGGGCGATCCACACGACGATAGGCAGCACCAGGAACGGGAACCCGACTCCGATCGACGCCAGCTTGCCCGTGAAGATCAGCGCCGAGCAGATCGTCAGCAGCGCGAATCCTCCCGCCGCCTCGACCCGCACGCGTGCCGTCCAGGGCAGCCTCTCGGGCCATGTCCAGACCAGCAGGGCTGGCGCAGCGATCAGCGTCCCCATCAGGTCGCCCACCCAGGAGAGCAGCCAAAGCCCGCGGAAATCGTCCCATTTGCCCACGCCGCTAAAGCACAAGCTCGCCACGCCGAGCGCGTCGACGAGCGCAGGCGCCACGGCCGCGCAGAGGAAAAAAAGAAAAACGTCGCCGACGCGATCGAAGAGCCGCGGCGCGTCGATATAGCGGCGCATCAGAAACACCGCCACGATCGGCCCGAGCATGCTGGTGAAGGCGGCGGCGGCGCCGACCGGGGCGGGAACGCCGTTCTGCCAGGCGAAGACGAACGCGCCCAAGGCAATCGCCGGCGCGAGCCGATAGCCGCCCCACCAAAGGCCGGCGACGGCCAGACCGGCGGCGGGCCACATCGCCGCGACGTTCCCTGCCGCTACCGCCGCGATGTTCCCAAAGCGTGCAAGCGCGAAATACAAGCCAGCGAACCCGGCGAGCTGCGCAAGCCACTTCCATGGGAAGGTGAAGGGCAGTCCCGCCTTCACCGAGGTTCCTGGAGGAGCAATAGGGGGAACTCCGCGAGTTCGTCCCCGCCGACGAACCGCGCTTCGAACATGGGCTCCCCACTTTGACATCTGGCCGCGACAAGCATACGGCTGACAAATTATTACATCAGAAGTCGGCTCCATGAGCCGAATGGCTCAGAGTAGGCGCGGAATTCCGCGCCGACGAAACGGGAAGCGGCGGGGGCTCCGCCGTCGGGCGCTACTCCGCGACGCCCTTGTTCTTCAGGATCGTCCACACCTTCTCGGGCGTGATCGGGATGTCGAGGTGTGTCACGCCGAGATGCCGCAATGCGTCGACTACCGCGTTCGCGATCGCGGGCGGCGCGCCCACGGTCGCGGATTCGCCCACGCCTTTTGCGCCGAGCGGATGGTGCGGCGAAGGCGTGATGGTCTTGTCGGTCTCCCACTTCGGAGTCCCGAGCGCCGTCGGCACATAGTAGTCGAGGAAGCTTCCGCCGGAGATGTTGCCCTCGTCGTCGTAGCTGATCTCCTCGTACAGCGCCGGCCCGATTCCCTGCGTCAGCCCGCCGTGGATCTGGCCGTCGACGATCATCGGATTGATGATGTTGCCGCAATCGTCCACCGCGACGAAGCGCCTGTGGATCGTAATAGTGGACAGCCTCGAGGCCGCCCGTCCAGCCGTGGTACTCGCCGCGCTCGGTCACCAGCGCGACGTCGCCGACCCGGGCCGAGCTGGGCGGCTCGCGCCGCACCACGGTCACGATTGCGAAGCGCTCTTCGCGCTCGGCAAAGCGCGCGGCGAGCTTCAGCAGTTCCGGGCGCATGGGCTCATTGTAAGCCTCCTGCGCGAGTGCTGGTAGGATACCGCCCACACAACGATTCTCGTCAACCGGAGGAGTCATGAGCTTTTCGATCAGGTTCCCGCTTGCGCTCGCGGTCCTCGCCATCCTGCCGGGCGCGGCGCTCGCGCAGAGCGAGCCTCTGCGCATCGGCTTTCTCACGGTGCGCACCGGACCGCTCGCCGCGGGCGGCAAGCAGATGGAGGACGGGATCAACCTCTTCCTCAAGGAGCGCAACCACGCGCTCTCCGGACGCAAGGTCGAGATCATCTTCGCCGACACCGCCGGCCAGCCGGCGCAGGCGAAGACCAAGGCCCAGGAGCTGGTCGAGCGCGACAAGGTGCACGTCCTGGTCGGGCCGCTCGCCACCTTCGAAGCGCTGGCGATCGACGACTACGTGCTGCAGGCGAAGGTGCCGCTCCTGCCGCCGATGTCGGCGGCGCAGAACGACCTCGCGCAGCAGAGGAAGAGCGACTACGTGATCCACACCTACGGCACCGCGGCGCAGGCGATGTACGCGATGGGCGACTACGCGGCCAAGAAGCTCCGGCTTAAGCGCGTCTCCATGATCGCCGACGACTTCACCTACGGGCACGAGGGCGCGGCCGGCTTCCACAAGACCTTCGAGGACGGCGGCGGGCGCATCGTGCAGAAGCTCTGGCCGCCGCTCAACGCGCCCGACTACGGCTCGTTCATCGGCCAGCTGAAGGGAAACGTCGACGGCGTCTACGCCGGCTTCGCCGGCTCGAACCCGCTGCGCTTCCTGCGCGCCTACCGCGAATACGGGATGAAGCCGATCGTGATGGGCAACCCGACGCTCACCGACGAAGGCGTTCTTAAGAACATGGGCGACGAGGCGATCGGCGTGTACACCGCGAGCTGGTACACGGTCGACCGCGACACGCCCGACAACAAGCGCTTCGTCGAGTCGATCCGGAAAGAATACAAGGTGACGCCCGGGTTCTACACCGCGGCGACCTACACCTCCGGGCTGTGGATCGAAGAAGCGATGAAGCTGGTGAACGGCCGGTTCCAGGACAAGGCGGCGTTCGTCAGGGCGCTGCACAACGTCAGGCTCGACCACGGCCCGATGGGGCCGCTGCGCCTCGACGAGTACGGCAAGCCGATTCTCAACGTCTACGTGCGCAAGGTGGAGCGCAAGAACGGCGAGCTGGTGAATACGACGGTCGCCACCTACCCGAACGTGAGCCAGTTCTGGACCTATGACCCCAAGGCGTTCATCGCAGGGCCGCAGTACTCGCGCGATTTCCCGGTGGCGAAGAACCTCGAATAATCGGGGCGCGGCGTATCCGCTCCTACAATTCGCGAATTAGATAGCCGTGTCCTTTCAGCAGATCAATGACATTTTTCTCGCCGACCAGATGAAGCACGCCCACGGCAACGAAGTGCGGCTTGCCGGAGCGAAGGTAATCGTCGATATGTGCCGCCATGGTCACGTTGCGCTCGTCAAGCATTTGGGTGCTGAAGAACTTGCCAAAGGTTGATCGAGACTGCCGCAGGTCTTGCCGCGCTTTTTCCAGGTCGACGGCGCTGGCGCGCGCCCACGCTTCGGCAAGGGCCGTTATGCGCCTCCCGGCAGAACCTTTTTCGATCTCGTCTATCGTTTCTTCCAGAAACGCCAGTTGCTCTTCGGCAGACAGCCCGTTCTGGATCTCGAAGTGGAAGGACAGCCCTTCCATTTCAATGACGGGTTTTTTTTGCGCCTTGGCAACGCCGAGCAAAAAGGCTTCCGCAGCCCAACCGGAATCGTAACCCGAATGTTTTGCTTCCAGCGCAGTAAGGGTTGAGGCGACCATCCACGGCTTCATCTGGACGGCGCGCTCTTTAGGAAATTGATATTTTTCCAGGAGTCGCGTCACCTTGTTCATCACTATCGGTGTGACGTAGCGGTCGAGACTCGAAGATGACGGCAACATGGCCAATTCTGTGATCTGCTTCGCGACGGCGGCCTGGTCCAGGATGTCCGCTTCGACGACGAGAAACGCCGACTTCGTCAGCGCACGGATGGTCGCCACGTTAAGCGGATAAAATTCCGCCTTGCCGACGTGAAGCGTGCCGAATACGTAGACCAGATTTTTTTCAAACGATGCTTCATAAAGCAGCCCGCGTTTCGGCGCCGCCTGCATTCGCCGCAATAATTCCTGTCGATTGGCTGCGGGATCGAGCGTCTGGTCCGCCCAGACAGGTACGAACGCACACAGGGATAGAAGGCCAGCCGCAACACACCGCTGCATACCGAATCCTTTCAGCACGTTCCTAGAATACATTCGCGCTCAGGCGCGCGCCAGCACGACCACGCCCGCGACGGTGAGAGCGACCCCGAGCAGCACGCGCGGGCCGAGGCGCTCCTCGCGCAGGAACAGCGCCGAGAGCGCGAGCGTAAAAAGCGGGTAGGTCGCGACAAGCGGCGAGACCACGCTCACCTGCCCGCGGTTCAAGGCCGCGTACATCGCCAGCACTCCGAGGCCGTTGCAGAATCCGACGGCCATGAACCAGAGAATGCCGCGGCGGCTAAGCGGCGCGGCCTCTTTCGGAATGAGCGTGCGGCCCGTCGCGAAAATCGTCGCGCACGACACGGTGTAGCCGACCAGCACCGCGACGAAGGGATCGGGCCACAGCGCCAAGCCCGCCTTCACCGTGGCTTGCGACCCGCCGCGGATCGCTGCGCCGGCGAGCGGCAACAGGATCACCCACCCCGCCCAGTTCCGCGGCACGGCATCGCCGCGTGCCGTGAGCGCGACCACACCGAGGACGATCGCCGCGGTTCCCGCCGCGGCGGCTAGCGTGAGCGGCTCGCCGAGAAAGAGCACCGCGCCGAACACGGCGAAGAGCGGCGTCGTACTCGATACCGTGCCGGCGATCGTCGGACCGGTGATCCGGTTCGAAGCGAAATTGAGCAGCGTGACGACGGCCGGGAAGATCAATCCGACGACGGCGAAGATCGCAAGCGCGGTCGCGTTCCAGCCCTCGCCGCGATAGAGGAGCGGCGCGAGCAGCCACAAGAGCACGGTGGTCGAAGGGATGCTGACGAGCGCGCCGCGCGCGGGGTCGAGGTGGCGCAGGCCGAAGTTCGCGAGCACGACCGCGGTGCCGAGGAAGGCGGAGGAGAGCAGCGCAAGCGCGATGGCGTGCTCCATCGCTCAGCCGGCGCCGGAGCGCCACTCTCTCCAGGCCGCCAGAAGCGGGAAGTAGAGCCCCAGCATCGTCGTCTCGCCGGGGCCGAGCGCCAGCGCGTAAGCCTCGAGCTTCTCCCGGTAGCGCTCCTGCTCGCGGTCGAGGAATTCCTCGCGGTCGGCTCCTTCGTGGCTGCTGGTCTTGTAGTCAACGATCCACCGCACATCCTCCGCCGTGCGGAAGATGCGATCCACGATGTAGGTGTTCGGCCCGGCAGCGCTTGTCACGCGGATGCGATGCTCGCTGCGTGCTTCGGGATGCGGACCGAGAACCCAGCGACCGCGCTCGTCTGAGATCGCGTTCTTCAGGGCAACGCTGACCTGCTCGGCGGAAGCCTTGAGGTCACGCGGCGGAACGCCACGCCGCTCGAGCTCCTTTGCAAAGCGGCTCGCGAGCGCGTCGATGCGCGTGGCGTCCCACGTGCGCAACTCGTCGTCGGCGATGCGCTGCAGCCAGCGGTGCACGATCGTTCCGACATGACGCGCCGTTTCTCCGGCCCATGAGAACTCGATCTCCTCTTCCCGCCGTCCCTCGTCCGGCGCCGCCCACTTCACCGAAGGTGGCGCCTTCGGCAAAGCGAAGCCGGCCGGAAGGCGATGCAGCACATCGTGGATCGGCATGCGCTCGGGCTCGGCGATCGCATCGGCGGGCGCTTCGCCGAAGTGCTCGCGCGCTTGCCACCAGATCTTCGCGAGAAGGGAGCGCTTGGCGGGTTCCTTGGGCCTCAAGTCTTCGTCGGCCTTCGCGCAGGCGAGGAGGTGCAGGCGCTGCTTGGCGCGGGTGGCGGCGACGTAGAAGAGGCGGCCGGATTCGATGTCGTCGGCTTCCTTGTCGAGCTCGCGGACATACTTGTATGTCGGGTCTTCGCCGGCGCCGGTTTCGTCGATCGGTGCGAGGAGGAGGCCTGAGGGAAGGAGCGACTTCCAGACGAGGAGCGGCTTCGGGCCGGAGCGAGGCAGGCGGTCGAGGCCGGGGACGATGACGGTGTCGAACTCGAGGCCCTTGGCGCGGTGGATGGTCATGATCTCGACCGCGTCCTTCGTCGCCTTGACGTCGGGCTGGGCGTAGAGGCGGCGGTCGATCTTGTCCTCGAGCGCCGCGAGGTCGACCTCGCCCGCCTCTTCAAGGCGCTCGAGCTCGTCGAGGAAGATCTCGGCGTCCTCGAGATCGGTCTCGCTTTCGACGCACGCAGGGCCGCCGAGTGCGAGCCACGCGCCCTCGACGAGCTCGCGCAGGGAACCGCGCAGCCGGTTCTTCACCAGCGGCGCGAGGACCGAGCGAACGCGGTCGACGCGCTTCTGGCCGTCGGTCGAGAGGTGGGTGACATCGCGCATCTTGTCGAAGATGAGCGCGCCGCCGCTGGTGTACTCGCTGCCGCCTTCCTCACGCCGGCCGGATGAGAGAAGCAGAAGATCGGCGAGGGTGAGGCCGCACCAGGGCGCTCGCAGGCACGCGAGCCAGGCGATGCGGTCGCCGAGGTGCAGGAGCGCGCGCGTCAGCGCGTAGAGATCCTGCACCACCTGCTTCTCGCCGAGCTGCTCGATGTCGAGCGCCTTGAAGCGCACGCCCGCTTCCTTGAGCGCCGGCACGATCTCGTCGAGGTGCGCGCGGTTGCGGACGAGGATCGCCTTGCTGCCCGAAGCCTCCCGGACGATAGCAACGACCTTCTTCGCTTCCTCCTCGCGGTCGTAGCCGCAGTGCCAGGTCACGGCGGCGCCGGGAAGCGCGCTCTCGTGCGGCGAAGCGGGAAGGTACGGCACTGCGCCCGAGGTCTGGTCTTCCTGCGCGGGGAGCACGCGCGGGAACGACTCGTTGAACCACTTCACGAGGCCTTCCTGCGAGCGGCGGTTGGTGCTGAGCTCGATCGGCTCGAGCTTCACCGACCCGAGCCCGGAGTGCTTGGCCTGCAAGAAAAGCGACACTTCGGCTTCGCGGAAGCGGTAGATCGACTGCATCGGGTCGCCGACGAGGAACAGCGTGCGGCCGTCGCCCTGCTGCCAGCCGGAAGTCAGCTGGGTGAGGAGCTCGAATTGCGAGAGCGAGGTGTCCTGGAACTCGTCGACCAGGACGTGCGAGATCTTCTGGTCGAGCGAGAGCAAGAGGTCGCTCGGGTCGTCGACCGAGCCGAGCGCCGCGAGCGCGCCGTGCGCGAACTCGGTGAAGTCGGCCTGGCCGCGCTCCCCGAACAGCACCTTGAGGTGCGCGACGGCGGGCTTGAGCAGCGCGAGGATCGCTTCCAGCGCCTCCCACTGCCGGTCGTCGTATTCCGCCGGCGGCATGTTGCAGAGGGCGAAGAGCGCCTCGCGCAGGCCCGGGATGCTCACCAGCTCCTTCGGCGCGGCGGGGCGCTTGGTCCACTCGCCTTTTGTGGTCAGGTAGCCGCGCGCGAGCGCTTCGGTGGCGCGCGGGTAGAGCGCCTTCGCGCGCGCGAGGAGGCGGTTGCGCTCGGAAGCGAGCGTCGCCTCCAGCTCGGCGCGGGTCGGCGCCTCGCCGGTCTTGCGTAGCCAGCGGTCGCGATCCTTCAGCCGGTCGGCGAGGAGCCGGGTCGCCTTGGGAATGTCGTTGTCGAGGTGCGCGAGCAGCTTCTCGCTGGCGGGATTGAACTTCTTGAAGATGCGCGCCGCCGATTCGAGGTAGAGCTCGCTCGCGTCTTCGATGATCTCGGGCTGCGCGCCGAAGCGCGCCAGCACCGGCACCTGCCGCGTGAGCGCGGTGCAGAAGGCGTCGATGGTCTGGATGCGAAGGCGGTGCGCGATCTCGCCGGAGTTGGGAAGCTCCTTGAGGATGCGCTTACGCATCTCGGCCGCGGCCTTCTTGGTGAAGGTGATCGCGAGAATTTCTTCAGGTTTTTGTACCGACTTCAGGAGTTTCAGGAATCGCCGGACGAGGAGGTCCGTTTTCCCGGAGCCCGCCGGCGCCTGGACGGTGAAAGAGCGGCGCACATCGAGCGCGCGGTCTCGCAGAGCGGCGTCCCGCATCTCCTTCACCACTCCTCGATCTCCTCTTCGGCGAGCACGTTGATCTTTTCGTAGACGCGGCAGAGCGTCTCCAGGCCGCAGTAGCGGCAGGTGATCAGGTCCTTCTTCGGATCGACGCCCGCCTCGCCGCCCGCGAACGACTGGCCGAGGCGCTCGGCTTCCTTCTTCCAGTCGCGCAGCAGCGGCTGCCAACCCTCCTTCGCCTTCGGCACCTTCGGCAGCGCCTTGTCGTCGCGCGAGAGACCCACGAAGCGCATGTCGCCCGGGCGGAACCTGGCGAACGCCACCGCCGTTATTTCTTCTTTCGCCGACACCGCGTAGAGCGGGAGCTGCGGCTCGTCGGGCCGCTCGCCCTGCCAGCGCTTGGCGGTGAGGTTGCCGCCACCGGTCTTGTAGTCGACGATGGCGTGGCCGCCGCTCTCGAGGCGGTCCATACGGTCGATGCGCGCGTCGAATGTCACCCCGCTGAAGACGATCGGCCGCTTCTCCTCGGTGGAGACGACCGAGAACGGCGGCCGCTGCTTCTCGACCTTCTCGAACCACTCGTGCCCGAGGCGCGCGAGGCGCTCGCGCTCGAGCTCGGCGAAGCGGCCTTCGACCGCCATCTCCTTCACCGCCGCGGCGGCGGCGCGCTCGATCGCCGGCGAGAGGTCGCCCTGCAGCGCCGTGGAGTCCTTCAGCTCGTCCCAGACGTTCTGCATCAAGAGGTGCACCAGCTTGCCGCGCTTCGAGGCGTCGAGGCCTTCGGCGGGCTCCTCGAGCTCCTCGGCGTGCAGCCGGTGGCGCGCGAAGGCGCGGAACGGGCACGCGGCCTGGTCGGAGAGAACGCGCGTGCCGCCGCGGACCTGTTTCTCCCTGACGGCGGGCGCTACGCGATCTTGAAGAGTCTCGGTTTTCCCGGAAGCGAAGATCACGTCGCGCAGCTTCGGGAAGGCAGGAATCTCGACTGCCTTCTCGGGGAGCTCGGCGATGAGCGGGCTCGGCAGAACGTCACGGTCCTCCTCCTTGGTGAAATGCGAGAACACCACTTCGCCCGCGGCCTGCTTCCAGCCGTCGGTGATGCGCCGGTCGAGCGCGAGCGAGGTCTCGGCGCTCGCCTCGGGAATGCCGGCCTTGCGCTGCTGCGCGAGCGGCAGGAAAGGATTGGGCGAGCTCTTCAGCGGCCAGGCTTCGTCGGTCAGGCCGCTGACCCAGAGATGGTCGAACTCGACGCCTGCGGACTCGAGCAGGCCCAGTACCTGGATCGGCGTATCCGGCGTTTCCGGCTGGAACAGGGTATCGGCGCAGATCTTTCGCAGCGTCTGAAACGCCTGAGAGAAGGACATCTCCTTCGAGATGCGATCGAGGCGTGACAGCTCGCCGAGCGCTTCGTGCCATTTGGCCTGCGTCTGGAACTCGTCCGAGTCGAGAGCGCGTTCGCCCGGAAAGCCGGCGGCCTCGAGCACGCTGGAGAAATGCCGCGCCCACTCGGCAGGCGTCTTCTGCGAGAAGAGGCCTGTCTCGCGCAGCGCATAGAGCTTCTCGAGGAGCGCGCGCAGCAGCGGCGTCTGGCCGGCGGCGGCGATCAGCTTCGGCAGGACGACGCTCGCGCCGAGCTTCTCACGCAGCCGCGTCTCGAGGCGCATGCGCGCGCCGAGCTCGGTCTCGGCGCCGCCGATGAACGGCGAGCGCACGAGTCGGCTCGCTTCTTCGAACGGGATTTCCTCTTGTGATACCCGAAGGACCGACAAGGCCAGCGCAACGACCGGGTACCGCTCCAGCGGAATGCCGATCGAGATGTTGAACGGCATCCCCGCCTCCTCGCCGCCGGGTCGCATCACACGCGAGAAGACGCGCGCGACTTCCTTTCTGTCTTCCTGCAAGGAGGGAATGACAACCCCGATCCGTTTGCCGCCCGCTTCCAGGCGCGCCCTCGCCCACCGCGCGGCGGCCTCGATCTCGTGCTTCGCGGAATCGAAAGCCGCTCGCGAAACGGTGGCGGACCGGGGATCCGGCCTGCAGAAAGCGATCTCCGTTACTAGCGCGTCGAGGAACTCCTTCGTCTGCGGCGGCAGGATGTCGAACGCGTAGGCGACAACGAGCTTCGGCCGCTCAAGCTCCGGCAGGAACCGCCGCAGCGCATCGGGCAGCCGCGGGGTATCGAGGTCGTTCTCGGTTTCCTTCTTATAGTGAGTGAGCCACCGCGCGAAAGCCTCGGTGTCCTGGTTCCCCGCGCCGGGGCGGATGCGCCACAGGTTGGCGAGGTTCCAGGCGTCGCGGCACTTGGCGGCCGCGCCTTCGACGGCAAGGAGGCCGCTCCCGCCGACGACCTGCTTCCAGAGCTCCTCCTCCTGCGCCGGCGTGAGAAGCATCGGCAGCTCGGCCGAGAGGTCCGCATAGAGGCCGCCCTCGTAGAGCCGCTGCACGAAAGCACCGAACGGCAGGATATCCGGCGCTTCCCAGACCGAAAGTGCTTTCCCGATCTGGAAAGCATCGAACTCCAGCATCAGCGCCTGCGACAGGCGCTTGTTGGGGGTGACGACGGTGACACCGGCGGCGGCGCCCAGCGCGAGGCGCTCGAAGAGCGCGCTCTTCTTCAGGAAAGGCAGCTCAGCGCCCGCGTTCATGGGCGCCTACTTTAGCGCGCTTTGCTCAGCGCTCGAGAAGGTGCTTCTTCTCCTTCACCTTGGCCCACTCATCGGCGTCCGCCGGCGCGGGCTTGCGCTCGACGATGGGCTTCCAGGCCTTGGAGAGCTCGGCGTTGATGGGAATCCAGTCGCGCTGCGCGGGCGGGACGTCATCCTCGGCAAAAATCGCCTCGACGGGGCACTCCGGCACGCACAGCGTGCAGTCGATGCACTCCTCGGGATCGATCACCAGCATGTTGGGTCCCTCGCGAAAGCAGTCGACCGGGCACACGTCGACGCAGTCGGTGTACTTGCACTTGATGCAGCTCTCGGTGACGACGTATGCCATGGTGGCGACGAGCCCGCCCGTCCGAACGATTCCCGCGCATTTCGCGAAGACAGCGGGTATCTTATCATGCACGGTCCCGGGCTCTCCCGTTTTGTCCTGGAAAAATAGCCCCTTACGCCATACGGACTCGCACTTTTCCTCGCCGTGAAATTCCGCTAGCATAGCCTTGAACATACCGGCTCGCGCCCATACCTATCGAAGGTGCAGCGTCCGCTGCAAATTCCCGTTTCGCAGAGGAAGCAATGAACGAATTCATCCACCACGTAAGCGATGCCACTTTCGAGCCCGAAGTCCTGAAATCCGACGTCCCCGTGCTGGTGGACTACTGGGCGGAATGGTGCGGTCCCTGCAAGGCGATCGCCCCGGTGCTCGATGAGGTCGCCAAGGAGTACTCGGGCAAGCTCAAGGTCGCCAAGGTCAACGTGGACGAGAACCAGGAAATCCCGAAGAAGTACGGAATCCGCGGCATACCGACACTCATGCTTTTCAAGAACGGCAACGTCGAGGCGCAGAAGGTGGGGTCGCTGTCCAAGTCGCAGCTCACCGCATTTCTTGACAGCAACATCTAAAGTCTCTATTCTTCACGCAAAAGGCGGGCGGCACGTTTAGCCGCCCTCCCACCGGCGCCTGCAAGGGGCTGTATCCAGGCGCAAATCCTCCCCGTTTCGGTTCCCTGTTTTCCGTTCGAACGGTCTGAGGTCGCTCATCCCGCTTGGGCTCTTTATGCACTTATCCGAACTCAAGACACAGCACGTAAGCCAGCTGCTCGAAATGGCGACGTCGAACGAGATCGACGGCGCCAACCGCATGCGCAAGCAGGAGCTGATCTTTGCCCTCCTGAAAAACCGCGCCAAGAAAGGCGAATCCATATTCGGCGAAGGCACGCTGGAAGTGCTGCCCGACGGCTTCGGCTTCCTGCGCTCGCCCGATACGTCGTACCTCGCTTCCACCGACGACATCTACGTCAGCCCCTCGCAGATCCGGCGCTTCAACCTGCACACGGGAGATTCGATCGAGGGCGAGATCCGCACGCCCAAGGACGGCGAGCGCTACTTCGCTCTGGTCAAGGTCGACAAGGTCAACGCCGACGCACCCGAGGCCTCCAAGCACAAGATCCTGTTCGAGAACCTCACGCCGCTGCACCCGGACAAGACCCTCAAGCTCGAGCGCGACATGAAGGGCGAGGAAAACATCACCAGCCGCATCATCGACATCATCGCCCCCATCGGCAAGGGACAGCGCGGCCTCATCGTCTCCCCGCCCAAAGCGGGCAAGACCGTGCTGATGCAGCAGCTCGCCCACGCGATCACATCGAACCACCCGGACGTGGTGCTGATCGTGCTTCTGATCGACGAGCGCCCCGAGGAAGTGACCGAGATGACGCGCACCGTCAAGGGCGAGGTCGTCGCCTCGACTTTCGACGAGCCCGCGTCGCGCCACGTGCAGGTCGCCGAAATGGTGATCGAAAAGGCGAAACGCCTGGTCGAGCACAAGAAGGACGTCGTGATCCTGCTCGACTCGATCACGCGGCTTGCGCGCGCTTACAACACCGTCGTGCCCGCCTCCGGCAAAGTGCTCACGGGCGGCGTCGACGCGAATGCGCTGCAGCGCCCGAAGCGCTTCTTCGGTGCGGCGAGAAACATCGAGGAAGGCGGCTCGCTCACCATCCTCGCGACCGCCCTCATCGACACGGGCTCGCGCATGGACGACGTGATCTACGAGGAGTTCAAGGGCACCGGCAACATGGAAATTCACCTCGACCGGCGCATGTACGAGAAGCGCATCTTTCCGGCGATCAACGTCAACCGCTCAGGCACCCGCCGCGAAGAGCTCCTGATCGAGAAGGAGATCCTGCAGAAAGTCTGGGTGCTGAGGAAGCTCCTCTACCCCATGGACGACCTCGAAGCGGCGGAGTTTCTGGTCGACAAGATCCGTGCGACCAAGAACAACGGGGACTTCTTCGATTCGATGCGCAGGGGTTGAAAAACTTGTCCGGGCGCCTCATTTACTGGATAATTTCGCCCCACTCAACGCTCCGCGCAGGCAAGGACGACGCCATGAAACCCAAAATCCATCCCGACTACAAGGAAATCACCGTAACCTGCAGCTGCGGAAACACGTTTACGACCCGCTCTACGCTGGGCAAGGCCCTGCACGTGGAGGTCTGCTCGTCGTGCCACCCGTTCTACACAGGTAAGCAGAAGATCGTCGACACGGCCGGCCGGGTGGAGAAATTCCGCCAGAAATATACGAAGAAGAAGGCGCCGGCAAAGCCCGCCAAGCAAGCCTCCGCATAGGCGTGTCGCGCTGCGCGCTCCGCGAAAGGCAGCTTCGGCTGCCTTTTTTCTTTTCGGTGGCGGGTGGCCGAGGGGGTTAAGGTGAACGCCATGACTACGCTTCCTCGGGGGCCGGTCCTGTTCGCGACGCTCGTGCTCGCCTACCTGCTGCCGGGCCTGGTCGGGCACGATCCCTGGAAAACCGAAGACGCTACCGGCATCGGCATCGTGCATCAGATGCTCGAGCACGGGCGATGGATCGTCCCCTATCTGGCGGGCGAAGCGTACCTGGAGCACGGCCCGTTCCATTTCTGGGTCGCGGCCCTGACCGCGAAGATGTTGGGACTGATCCTCGCCCCCCACGACGGGGCGCGCCTGGCCAGCGGCGTGATGATGGCGGCGATGCTCGCCTTCGTCCACCTCGCGGGCCGCGAGCTCTACGGTAGGACCGCGGGAATAAGCGCGGTGCTTGCCTTGCTCGGCTGCCTCGGCCTGCTCGTCCACGCCCATGAAACGCTCGGCGACATCAGCATGCTCGCGGGACAGGCGCTCGCCTGGTACGGCATTGCGCTCGCGCCGCGCAAACCGCTCCGTGCCGGTTGGCTCCTCGGCGCGGGGCTCGTCGTCGCAGGCCTGAGCAAAGGAGTCCCCGCGGTAGCAGCTCCACTCGCGGTCGCGCTCGCCGCGCCCCTCGTGTCTTCGGCGTGGCGCCGGCGCGAGTACCTGATGAATCTGATTCCCGCCTTGCTGATGCTTCTCGCGCTATGGGGCGGCTGGCTCGTGCTCGCCGAAAACCGCTCTGGCGGGTTTGCGCTCGCGTGGTGGCAGGCCAACGCCGCGCAATTCGCCGTGCCTCCCGCGGCCGTTCTCGGCTACTGGGGACAGACCCTCGCCTGGGCCCTGTGGCCCGCGTGGCCGCTCGCGCTTTGGACCCTGTGGGAGGGACGCCGCCGCGAAGCGTTGCCGGGCACACGCATGCTGATCGCGGCGGGCGCCGCC
>Ga0209027_1000406_pt1 | contig 15019 bp, 10 predicted proteins | sample GraSoi013_1_20cm_3_FD_185821 | JGI IMG/M metagenome (GOLD analysis project Ga0209027, IMG submission 185821) | Grasslands soil microbial communities from the Angelo Coastal Reserve, California, USA - Sample 09_27_2013_1_20cm (SPAdes) (version 2) | ecosystem: Environmental > Terrestrial > Soil >...
CCACGAAGAGCGCCTTCTTCCCAAAATAAATTCGCGACATTTCTGCAAGTGTCCGATTGACCGGAGGCACGACCGAGCTGATGATCACGCCCGTGATGGTGTCCCGGTCGAGTCCCGCCAGGGTGAACAGATTTCTCGTTAGCACGCCATATTCGTCGGTGGTTTGCTCGCGAGCCGTCGTCAAACGCCAATTCGCGATCAGCTCTTCGCCGCGAAAAACGCCCAGCACCGAGTTGGTGTTCCCCACGTCAATGGTCAGCAGCATCTAGCGTGCCTCCGCGACGTCGCCCGCGATCACCGTCATCAGCTGTCCGCCATCACGTTCTACTTGCAGCAATCCCTCCGGCCCGAGGCCTGCCGTTGTTCCCACATAGCTTTCTGTTCCGTTTGTTACGCGCACGCGCTTGCCTCGCGCATAACTGGATACCGATTCGAAGCGCGCAACCACGGTGGCCACTCCTTCCCGCAAGAAACGATTGTAATCGCTCTCGAATTCGTGCAGCAAGCGGACCAGCAGCTCCATGCGCGATTGCGGTTTGCCCGTCTCCGCGCGCAGGGAAGTCGCTAGATTGGCAAGCTCACCGGGAAACTTCTCCTGATTCACGTTCAGACCGATTCCCACAATCACAAATCGAATTTGACCTGGTTCCGCGTGCATCTCCGTTAAGATCCCGCCCAGTTTTCTTCCTCGAACGAGCAGATCGTTCGGCCACTTCAGGTCAACTTCCAGCCCGGTCAGCGCTTGCACCGCAGAATGCGCGGAAAGTCCCGCCATCATGGTTAACAAAGGAGCTTGTACGGGGGCCAGTTTTGGCCTGAGAAGCAAAGTTACATAAATGCCCGTCGCGCGTTCGGAATGCCACGCGCGTCCCCCTCGGCCGCGCCCCGCGGTTTGCTCTTCCGCCAGGACGACCGCGCCCTCCGCTTCGCCAGCATGCCCCAATTCCAGAGCTACTCGATTCGTCGAATCCGTCCTAAAAAAATGAAAGATGCGCTTCCCAAAAAGACTGCCTTTCAGCCGTTGCTTCAGCATATCCGGAGTCAGGATATCGGGGATTTGCTCCAGGAAGTATCCCGTGCCCGGTTGGCTCTTTACTTTCACGCCCAATTCGCGCAGTCGTTCCACCCACTGCCACACCATAGAACGCGAGACGCCCACCTCTTTGGCGATTCGCGTGCCGCTGGTCACCACAGTGGCATTTTCCGCCAGCAAGGTAAGCAGTCCCGCCAGCCTCCGGTCGGTTGTGCCAGGTAGGGATTCCTGAGTCATGGGGATCTCACCGCGCCCCTGGGCGCCGCCTAAGCTTACGTTTCCTCGATGTTGTCTACAAGCAGGCTGAGGTTCGCGGCAGGCGCCGAGTGTGTGAGCATCCCGGAAGAAAGAAAGTCGGCGCCAGTCTCTGCGTATGCTCGCGCGTTATCAAGGGTGATCCCGCCGGAGATTTCGATCACGCAATCAGCGCGAATCCCGCGCGCAATCTTCACGCAGTCCGCTGCACGTTCCGGAGTCATGTTGTCGAGCAGCACCGCCTCCGCTCCAGCTCGGAGCGCTTCAACCAATTCTTTCTGATCGCGAACCTCGATCTGTACGGCCAGCGGTCCCGGGCCGACGACTTCGGGGTCCAACCCGGCCGCATCGTAGGCGCTCGCAGTCCGCGGCGGCGGCACCTTTGGAGACGTATGGGTATGCGCTTTGTCCAGCGCTTCTTTGATACCGCCGGCCAGCGCGATGTGATTCTCTTTCAACAGAATTGCATCGTAGAGTCCGAAGCGGTGGTTGGAGCCGCCGCCCGTCTTCACTGCATATTTTTCGAGCGCTCGCAAGCCAGGTGTCGTTTTCCTAGTATCCCGAATACGGGTTCTCGTGCCCGCCAGTTGTTCCACGAAGCGCCGTGTCAGCGTGGCGATGCCGCAAAGATGTGCCAGAAAATTCAGCGTGGTCCGCTCGCCGGTAAGGATGGCGCAGGCATTCCCGTTCATCCGCACGATCTCCGCGCCAGGTTCTACAAACGACCCATCGTTGTGCGGACAGCTGATGCGCATCTCCGGATCCAGCGCACGGAAGATCTTCTCGGCAATCGGAAGTCCCGCGCAAACCAGGGTTTGCCTGGCGAGAACATGAGCCCGTGCCGATACTCGCGGTGGTATCGTGGCCGCGGTAGTCGCGTCTCCCGTGCCGATATCTTCGTCCAGCGCATGCCGTACAAGGTCAGCGATGTAGGGAGAATTCCAATCCATAAGACCTCGTAGAACTATGAATCTCCGTCGAGCTGCGACAAGCGTTCTTGCAATTTGCGAAGTGCGATGCGCTGTTCCGCGAGTGTAACTTCCAACGCTTTGACTATATTCTCTGGCGCGCGGCTCCGAAACGTCTGATCGCCGAGCTGCCGCTCCTTCGACGTGATGGCCTTGTGCAGACTCTCGATCTCTTTCCTTAGCCGCGGCTTCTCCCCGGAGGTATCCACAGCGTCGGAATACGCGATGCGCACGTCAAACGTGGCCGTGGAGCGCACGGCCTCTCTTTTCGTCTCCAACTGCTGGCGCGGAATGAAGCGAAGTTCTGACAACACCGCGAATCTCTCAATCGCCCCGCGATTCGCCTGAGCCAGGTCACCCGTACCGGCATCGCTGGTGGAGAAGTCCGCCGTCACTCTCTTCTTGGGGTCAAGTTTCAGTTCCGCTCGGATGTTGCGCAGCGCCGTGACCACTTCCTGGATGGCAGCCACATCCGCTGTCGCTTTGGCGTTCTTCCAGTGGCCCTGCGCTTCTGGAAATTGATCCAATGCGATCGACTTTGCGCCCACTTTCTGCGGCAACTGATGCCACAGCTCTTCGGTCAGAAACGGCATGAAAGGATGCAGCAGACGCAACGCCGCATCGAACGCAGCGAACAAATTCTTCCATGCTACAGTTGCCCGCTCGCTGTCCGCGCTCTGCAGTTCCGGTTTCACCCATTCGATGTACCAGTCGCAGAAGTCACTCCAGAAGAATTGGTACGCCTCTTGTGCCGCCTCGTGAAACCGGTAATTCGCCAGCGCTTCATTCACTAACTCCACAGTTGTCGCCAGCCGCGCAAACATCCACGCATCCACCAGCGGAACGCTGCCACCATAGGCATAGGGCGCCTTTGCACGCACCTCCGGCGCCGCCAGCTCTTCCAAGTTAGCCCCACGCTCTTCAAACTTGTCCAGATTCACGAACAGGAACCGCGCCGCATTCCATATCTTGTTTGCAAAATTCCGTGAGCTTGCCAGTTTGTCCTCGGTCAGCACGATGTCCGTCCCCGGCGCGGCCATGGACGCCAGGCAGAAGCGCATCGCATCTGTTCCGTACTTTTGATTGAGTGTCACGGGGTCCAGTCCCGTCCCTTTGGACTTGGACATTTTCTCACCGCTCCCGGTACGCACCAGCGAGTGTAGATAAACGGCACGGAAGGGGATCTTGCCCGTAAAGTGAATTCCCATCATGATCATCCGCGCCACCCAGAAAAACAGGATGTCGTATCCGGTGATCAGCAGGCTCGTTGGATAGTACGTTTTGTAATCCGGCGTGTCCGCAGGCCAGCCCAGCGTCGAAAACGGCCACAGCCCCGAGCTGAACCAGGTGTCTAGAACGTCGGGATCCTGTTCGAGGTTTGTCGACCCGCACGTCGCACACTTCGCTGGGGCCTCGCGCACCACCGTGACGTGCCTGTTTTCCTTGCAATACCATGCCGGGATCCGGTGTCCCCACCAGAGCTGCCGCGATAACGTCCAGTCCCGGATATTCCTCATCCAGTTGAAGTATTCTTCGCGCCGGTTCTCCGGCACGATCAGTATCTCCCTTCGTTCTACCGCCGCAATGGCCGGCTCCGCCATCGGCTTCATCCTGCAGAACCATTGCGTCGATGCGCGCGGCTCGACAATCGTCTTGCTCCGCTCGCAAAGCCCAATAGCGCTGGTGTGATCGGTGACCCGTTCCATCAATCCCAGCGCCTTCAAATCCTCAACAATCTTTCCCCGCGCCTCGAAGCGGTCCATCCCCCGGTAGACTCCCGTCACCGCATTCATTTTGCCATCGTCGGTCATCACGTCGATTTGGGGCAATTTGTGCCGTCGTCCCACCTCAAAGTCATTGGGATCATGCGACGGGGTAATTTTTACCGCACCTGTCCCGAACTTGCGATCCACCATGGCGTCGGGAATGATGGGGATCTCGCGGTACATCAGCGGCAACAGCACCTTCTTGCCGACCAGATGCACATACCGCTCATCTTCCGGATTTACCGCCACGGCCGTATCGCCTAACATCGTCTCCGGCCGCGTCGTTGCCACGACGAGAAACTCCGGCGTCCCCACGACTGGATACTTGATATGCCACAAATGTCCCTGCCGTTCCTCGTGCACCACTTCCAAATCGCTCAGCACTGTCAGGCATGCGGGACACCAATTCAGCAGCCGGTTCTCCCGGTAGATCAGCCCTTCCTCATAGAGCCGGACGAATACGTCGATGACCACGCGTGACAATTCCGGAGAAAGCGTGAACTTCTCGCGCGACCAGTCGCAGCTCTCCCCAATCTGTCTCATTTGTCGGGTGATCATGCCCCCCGACTCTTCTTTCCACCTCCACACCCTGTTCACGAATTCTTGGCGTCCCAGGTTTCGATAATCGATTCCTTGTTCCGCCAATTGCCGCACAACCATCCGTTGCGTCGAGATCGAGGCGTGGTCCGTTCCCGGCAAATAGAGTGTGTTGAATCCCCTCATGCGGTGCCAGCGTGTGAGGATGTCGATCTCCGTATGGTCCAGCATGTGCCCGATGTGCAGAGATCCGGTCACGTTCGGCGGCGGAATGACGATCGAAAACACCGGCCCGGGCGCATTCGCATCCGCTTTGAACAGTTCTTCTCTTACCCAGAAGTCCGCCCAGCGCGGTTCGATCTGCTGCGGTTCGTACGCCTTGGCTATTTCGCGAGCCATCCGGTGCGCTTCTCCAGTGCAGGGGCTAGCCTTGGCTGCCCGCTCTCGACGCATCTGTGTCGTTCAGAGTAATCTTCGACTATACGAGGGAAAAAGCGGCTGCGTCAATTCGGGCACAGCCCTGCGAAGCACCGTTCCATGCGGATGAATACAAAGTAGGCCTTCGAAGCTATGGTGCAGGGGACTAGGACTTCTTCAACTTCATCTCTTCCTTGACCATTGCTTCCACGACAGGTTTAAGGATTTCTCGTGTAACCGCCTGCAAAACTTCAGGACTCATCCTGGCGAGTACTTTGGCGACGAGGTCGTCCATGTTGTTTTTGGATGCGGCGGCCTCTTTTCGCGCGTAGAAGTTTTCGCTAGCGGCTTGTTCCTCCGCTGTAAGCCTCGTGCCTTCGGCAACCGAAGCCGCCTCCTCACGGACGGCCTCAACAGCGGTCGCGGGCAGGGCCGCTACCTCGATCGCCTTCTGAGTCGTCTCGCTGACCGCACCGGCGGCCTTTTCCGCTCCGTTGCTCGAAGCCGGAGGAGCAGCCACTGGAACCGCAGCATCCCAGGCCGAAGCAAGGCGGTTCGCCTTTTCCATCTCGGCGCTCCAGGGGTTTGATGGAACAGAAAACCAAGACTCCTTGGCTGTTTTTGTCTCCGGTTCGACTGGCTGCACTTCAGGCGCAGTGGCAACCACCGGTTCCGCGGAAGATTGCTCGCGTTCTTTCACTTCTTCCACCGCCGTGACAGTCTCCGTGGAACTGTTTTCCTGCGAAACTGGCGAAGCCGCAGTGGCCCACGCGTCGGCCGCAAATGGCGTAGTCGAAATCGCTCCGGTGAGCTCGCTTGCCTCCGGGAGGCTGGCCGGGACGGGGGTTTCCGTCATAAAGTTGCTCGCCGCGGGCGCGGCCTCAACGGGTTCCGGTTGTTCGTCTGTCGGTTCCCACGACTCTCCCTTAGCCTTCCTTGCCAGGATCTGCTCGAAACTACCGGCGCGCCAATCCTTCGCCCCGCTCGTCGATCCGACATCGATGTAGCTATCAGCTTCCTCGCGCCGCCATGGCGCATCCGGTTTTTCTTCTTCCGCTTGCTCGTCCATTTCCTCCAAATCCGGATCGCGCCAATCGCGCTCCGTCGCCAATTCCGGATGCGCCGGCGGCAGAAAGCCGATATCTTCCTCCCGCTCATCCGCAGATGTTTCCAGGAGGCTGCCGAAAGCCACCATCTGCGAACCGCTATCAATTCGCACAGGCTCAAGGTGCACCGGCACTTCATCCACAAAACTTTCTTCATTCGAAGACGCAATCGCCGCGTGGGGTGCATTCGTCTCGACAGGCGTACTGCCGATCGCTGGCCCGGCCGCACCGCTCGGCGTTAGGAGGTCCGAGGCTTTCATGACTACCGGTTCCGGCGCTTTAGCGGCGCTGGTGTTTCCGTGAAGCGCCGCTGCGCGTTGCAAAGCGGACTTAACCATCGAGATCAGGGGATCCGGCGGAACAAACGGCTTCTTCAACACGCCGTCCGCTCCAACTCGTTGGGCTTCTTGCTCATCGAGCGGATCAAATGCCCCCACCAGCAGGATGACCGGGATATGTGCTAACGAGGGATCGGACTTTACGTACTGGCAAACTTCATACCCGTTGCGAACTGGCATGAATACGTCAGCGAGAACCAGGTCCGGGCGAATATCTGAAATCTTACGTACCGCCGCCTCACCGTTGCCAACGGCAACGACTTCGATGCCCTGATCTCTCAGGGCCAGCCCCACCATCTTCTGGATGTTGCTGTTGTCGTCCGCAACCAGAATTTTGGCCACCGAACGTCCTCCGACGATACTCTACCCACGTGCCACACTCAGCGCGCGACCATGCCGAATGACCTACTCTTGAGTATTGGAGCACCCGTTGAAGTACGCGTCAATCTCAACAGGGCAGGCGTGTGTCGGAAGTGAATACTAGCGTTCTGGTCCCAGCCACCGGCCCAGGGGAGCTAGAAAGCGCACAGGGTGCGTACCTGTCAGCCTGCACCCCGCGGCCTTTCTCCTGGTCTTCGCCCTACGGCCAGATCTCACCAGGGGACGATTCTTCTCAGTCCCTTCTTTTTCTTGCTGCTCGATTCTTTCTTGCCGCTCCCCTTGGTTCCATTTTGGGTTCCGTCGTGCTCCGTCGAGCCGTCCGTCTTGAGGGCATCGGAAGCCTTAGCCGCAGCAGGCGGCGTTGCGTCGGTCTTGGGAGCGCTATCGGCAGTTCCTACTGCAGTGGTACCACCCTCGGAAGTCTCTGTCGCCGCCGGCGCGTTTGGATCTGGTTCGGTCGTGGAAGTTGCCTCGCTTCCTGCTGTCGTCGGAGCCACACTCTCCGCTCCGTCAGTTGTCACGCTGCCGCCTCCTGGCCTCACGGTCGCGACGATTCCTGTGCCGGGGCCACCGCCGCCGATTCGCGGCTGACTCCCGCCCGCCAAAACATCAATTCCCGCTTCGCTCTCCGCCTCCGGCGTCATCGTCGGCTTTCCGTTTGTGGCCGCCGCCCGCAACTCCTGCGCCGGGCCGGTATGAATCAGAGCCAGCGGCTTCTTGATGAACAGTTCACGCTGCCGGGGGGCATTCTGTTCTGCAGTCATCCAGGCGACGGCCTGGGGATCGGCCTGTGGCACCGGTGCTCCAAGTGCCTTTAGTCGGCTCTTCGCATCGGGAACCAAAGCCGATAGCGGATAATTGCGGACGATTCGCGCATAATAGGGAGCGGCAATCTCTTTCTTCTCGGTGGATTCCCAGATATTCCCAAGCATCCACAGCGCGCGGTCGGACTTGCTGTAAAGAGGGTAGCGGTTTACGATCGCTCTCAGTCTGGATTCTGCGGCCTTCTTGTCTTCCTTCACGTAGTAGTAGTAACCAATGCGGAAGTCGCCTTCGGCCAGTAGTTCCTGCACTTCGCGCAGACGCTGCTCCGCCTTCGGTGCCAGCGGATCAGACGGATATTTTGACAGGAACGTTTGGAATTCTTCTTCAGCCGCGCGGGCGTGCGTACGGTCGCGGTCTGGTTTCTCCATCTGCTTGTAGTGCGTCATGGCCACCTGCAACTGTGCGTACGCCGCCTCAGGCAACATGGGGAAAAAAATGTCGAAATCCTTGTAGGCCTGGACAGCCTGCGTCAGATTCGCCGTCCCGCCCTCCTTGTAAAACGAATCGGCGATGGCCAGCTTGGCCTTAGCAAGATACTCGCTGTCCGGGTAGGTGTTGATGAGCGTCTGCAAGTTCAGCCGGCCGACCTCGTGCCGCCCGTGCTTGACGTCATCCATCGCCTTGTTATACAGAATCTTGTCGGGCTCCGCGGTATTCTCCGCGCTGGTCGACTTATTGACCTTTTTTTTCTTATGGAAGATTTGTGCATCGCACCGTGTGGCGCTCAGCAGAAACAGTCCAATCATCACGAATAGAGTCCACCGCATTGTGGTCGGCAGGAATGTCGACCATCTTGCGGTCGCCAGCAATGAAGTACGGCGCAACCTTCACCTCTCTCTCGAATCTGGGGTTCCGCGCCACCCGTCCATCAGAGCCCGGGATGTTCCTGCGGGCTCCCCCTCGGCTGCGGACTCTCAAGTATAGCCTGAACGAAAGGCCAAGCCGAACAACTACTTTGCCCTTTCGGCCAGTTCCCGCCAGATTACCCCTTCTTTCTGATGCCGCCAAGTCGCACCAAGGGTTGCCTTCGCCCGCTCGTCTTCGGAAGGTTGGCCGAGTGCTGAAAATACGTGTGCGGATCGGTTGTTTCCGTGTCGATGTGTGCCCCGCCGGTCTCCTTGGCGATGCGGTCCATCACCCTGGTCCCATATTTGTGTCCTGGCCACGATGTTCGCCGCGCTGCCTCTTGGCCATTTAAATCTGAGCGCGCCCTGGTCTTGGCTGCGGCTGCAGTCGGCATCCTGGCCGCGCTGCCCTACTGCGCCATCGGCCTGTTCTTCGGCGTGCCAAGCCAGGCAGAACGATCACTCAGGTCGCCGTTCTGGTCGCCCTCACTTTGGTTCTTCCCGTGCTCGCAGTCCGCCGCCTCGCTCAGAAGGGCTGAAGAAGGCACTCAGGAGAGCAGGGCGGTAGTATCAGCGCCGGCGGGCGATCCGATTTAGATTTTTAATTTGCGACGGTAAGCTCGATTGTGGAGGAAGCTGCAATCCGCGAGCCGCTCATCGGTGATTGGTCAATCACCGCGCCGTGCGGCCATTGTGGCGCCGTCACATAATTTACCTTACGGCGCATCCGCGCCACGTCGAGCCGGTGCTGCGCGTCCGCCTCTCTCAGCCCGGTCAGGTGTGGCATCACATAAGCCTGTTCACGCGCCCCTTGGGAAACCAGCACGTCCACTCGCGGCGTCGCCGCTCCCGCGCCGGGCTTCGGATTCTGAATCAGCACGGCATCCACCGCCTGGTCCGGCATGGTGACGGCGGAGACTTCGCCAACCTGCAACCCCGTCCGTAGAAGTTCGATTCGCGAAGCGCGCAGCGAATTGCCTTCCAGAAGCGGAATCTGCAATTGCCGCTGCCCCAGGCTCAGCACCACGTGCGCTTGCTGCGACACTTTCATCAGCAAACCCGAGGTCGGCGTTTGCCGCACCACCACGTTAATTGGCTGGTCGCTGTAGATGCGGTCAGCCACGCGCAGCACCAGCCCGCGCGACTGCAGCATCTGACTGGCCTCGGAAACATTTTTGCCCACAAGATTGGGCATGGTTACTTCGCGCCCGTGAATCGCGATACGCATCGCCGTGATCGCACTCAGAAACGCCGCCGACGCCAGAATGAACACTAGCAGGGTTATCCGGCCCAGCCATTCCAGTCTTTCGCGCAATGTCATGGCACTGAGTCTCGAATTTCAGCTCCGAACCGTCAACGATTCCTCTGTGGAATTACTCTTCCTCGAGGGGCAGACTCCCGTCGGTCCCGGGGCGGACTGAAGTCCGCCCTCTCTTTAGTAAGAACCAAGAATTGAAAACTGAGCAAATTGAACACTGCTCACTTCTTCAGTGGCGGCGGCGGATAATCCGGCAACTTGTCCTTGCTGGTATCCGCTCGCTTTACTTCCAGCTCGTCGAAGAGCAGCGATGGGCTGATGATCGTCGTCGGCGCACCGCCGACCCGGTTGCTCACCAGCGGATCATTGCCCACGGCGATCAAATCGCTTCGCAGCGCGCGAATATCCAGTTCGCTGAAAACCGCGCCTCGCACCAATTCTTCATGCCCGTCGTTCGCATACACGCGATACAGCAGCCGCGGCGAATTGGCCGGGCCAAGCGTCTCTACACGATAGCCATAAGCCTTGCCCTGATCCGCGACCATCTGGATGACTCTTTTCTTCAACTCGCCGGGCGATTTCGCCTCGGAACTCTTCACCAGCAGCACACCAAGGCTGGGCCCGGGAAAAGATCCCGGCGCGGCCCGTCCGTGTCCATTCGAGGTAGAGAAGTCACGAATGGGTTGGCGGCCCAGCAGATAATTCGTCAGCATCCCGTTCTCGATCGTATCGACGGCTTGCGCTTTCACGCCTTCGCTGTCCACCGCATAACTCCCCACCAGGCTTTTTCCCTGAAAATCCTTTAGCGTCGGATCGTCCACAACCGACAGAAAATTCGGCAGCACGCGCGTCTTGTAACTCGTCGCGAATGCCCCGGTGGTCCGATTTGGTTTCCCAAGTGGAGGCTTTAGCCCCAGCACGTTCTGGCCGATCAAAGAGGCTACGATGTCGTTCCCCGCATCAGCTGCGAACAAAACTGGCCCGCGGTACTCTTCCTCAACGATTGGCGCTTGCCGCAAGGCCACCACCGTTTCCAGCATCTTCTTGGCCTCGCCCAACAGCGCGTCGCGCGTCGGCAATTCTTCCGGCCGTGCCACCATGAACGCCGGGCTCCGACTCAGCCGCATTCCGTCGGCCGCCTGCGCCGAACTGCTCAATTGCACGTTGTATGTCGTCTTTCCGCTCCGCGTGACGGTACCTTCCGAATTCACCAAATACTCGTTGATCGCCGAAAACCTCGCCGACGCGGTCACCGACTGCACGTCGGGATACTCCTTGTACAAACTTGTCACTTCCTCCAGAGTTCTCTTCCACGCCGCTTCGTCGATTTTCAGGGACGCCGTCGGCTCTATGGCAATCATTTGCGGCGCCTTCGCGAAGTCGTCCACGGGATTCGGGTCAGCGCTGAATTGCTTCATCGCCGCCTGTTTCTCGGCCAGTGCCTGGCCCGCGGCCTTATAAGCGTCATCCGTTGCCAGCCAGATCTGGTGGCGCAAGGCAATCGGATCGTTGTCCAGCGGCAAGATGCTGGACTCGCCCTGGCCCCTGCCGAAATAACTGTCTTGCTTGTAATCGCCGATGCGCACTACCACTCGCAGGACCCGAACGTGCATGTGCTGGTTTTCGCGCAAGGCTCCGAAAGCCGCCTCGGCTCCAATATCCTCGAGTTCGTTCACGCGGTACTCGATGTAGTACGGCGTCTGCACCTGATCCATTTTGAGCTGCGTCTTGGACCGGTCTAATTCCGTCAACAGCGCTTCGAGCAACCCATCGCCTTTCGCCGCCGCATGTGCCGCGACCATGGCCGCGTCCGGGGACGGTGGCGATCCCGTTGACGTTGCCCGGCTTGGCGTGGCGCCCAGCGCCAGCGAAGCCGCAATGGCAATTCCCGTCAATCGTTGGTAAGTACCCAAAGCCGTCGGCAGATGAAGACCTTTCATGGTTTCACCTCCGGCATCGCTTGCGCATCTTTGGCAACACCAGCATCTTCAAATCCCGGTGGCGCGAGTAATGGCGGGCGCTCATGTTCATGCGCGCGCTTCTGCACCTCCATTTCGGAGAAGAGCATCGACGGAGCCACGGCCGCGACCGGCACCTGCCCGCTCTCCGCGCCACATACGCCGTTGAATACGCGCGGCTGATCTCCGGTTGTCAAGATCCGCGTCAGCGCCGCCAGCGGCGTACCCACGATGTCCACGCCGCGCACCAATTCATCTGGACGTCCGTCAGCGTACACCTTGTAAACAAGTACCGGCAGCACCTGGAAGGCCTGCGGTAGCGCCCGCGTCGTCAGCGTAAACCCACCCTGAATATCGTCGAAGTACAAGCCGTAGGGTTTCCCCTGCTTCTTCGCTTCATCAATCAGATGTTGTCGCATTTCCGACTCGGGAACGGTTTGCGTTGATGTCACGATCAGGTTCCCTTGGCGTCCCGTTGGCATCCGTCCAGGCTGGTTTCGCCCATGTCCATTGGATTGGTCAAAATTCTTCACCGGCATCCGCGACATCAGAAAATTCTTTAGCACTCCGTCCTTGATCACCTCCACGCGCTGCGACGGTTCGCCCTCATTGTCAAAGTCATAGGTGCCGGCCAGCTTCACCCCGGCCATCTCGTGTACCGTCGGGTCGTCGATCACGCTCAGGAATTTTGGCAGCACTTCCTGCCCGATCTTCTTCGTGAATGTCTGTCCTTCTTCTTCATCGCGCTGTCGGTGGCCTTCTAATCGGTGGCCCAGCACTTCATGGAAAAAGACCGCCGCCGCGCGTCCACTCAATACCGCCGGTCCATCATATGGCTCTGCCACCGGTGCCTTGCGCAGCGCGCTCAAATCCGCCGCCATTTTCTCGATCTTGCCGATCAGTTCCGTTTCGCTCGGCAAACCACTCGCTGCCGGTGCCTGGAAAGTTTCAACCCGTAACAAGTCCATGCCGTCCTCGGCGCGCGTCTGCGCTTCCATGATCAATCGAGCAGAGGTACTGGGCGCCACGATCGCGCTTCCCTCGCTCGAAACCATCCGCGCGTTCGAGCGCTGGAGCTGCATCATGACCGTCGCGAAGTACACTTCCGGGTATTTCCGGAACACCCCGGAAAGTCTTTTGATTTCGCCTTCCCATGCCGCGCGGTCGAATGGCGCAGCCGGCTGCACCTCACCGATGTGCGTCTGCGGCTTCTCCTTGGAGAAATCCGGTGATTTATCTTCCTCCTCAGCGCGAACCGCCGTGTTGGTGCGCACGTTCAGCAACGATGGCACGGCGCGCTTGTATTCGCGATCCGTCAGCTCCCACAAGACGCGCGCGATGGCGTCCTGGTCGTTTCCGAGCGGCAGGCTGCCGGAATTCACTCCGCTCGGTCGGCTCTGTCCGTGCGTGTTGTCCAGTTCCGGTAAGCCCACTCGCATGTTCACGTCCGCGAAGCGCCTTTGGGCAACGGTGTCGGTCAGCAGACTGCCGTAAGCGCCCACCAGAACGACAAAATCTTGGTCGTACACCGTATAACTCAAGTAGTAAGGCGGCTGTTCAGCTTTGCCAAGCTCGGCAGTCGCTCGGGTGATCTCGTTTTGCATTGCTTTCAGGACGGGATCGCCCGCCGTACTTGCCGGACTTGGTGTCGGCGTGGACTTATCGGCCGCAGCCCGCGCACCAGACACTCCCGCAAGCTGCGCGATCAGCATCCAGCCTGCTGCGGTGCGCAGCAATTCCTTCCCGCGGAAACGCACCATTCCGCGTCTTGCTGAGGATTCAGAGATCTTCATGTGAGGTGAGCTCCCGTTACTACAGTGCGCCAAAGGCTGTTCGCTTTTAAGTGCAAGCTGCAAACTTCAAGTATGTCCTAAGTGGTTTGCGGCGCGCAATCAGGTGTCGCCAAAGCGTTCACCGCTTTTCAATCGCGCGCCGTTGGCAAAATCAGTTGCCTTTACCCGCTTGCGGCCCTCCAGTTTAACGATGCTGACGCGCAAAACGGTTGCGTCGCCGCACCACACGAACAATCCATTCTCTTCGCCGAGCAAAGTTCCGGGCGCACCGCCGCCCACGCCCCTGGGCATGCCAACGAGCCCCGCTTTCGACACCGGCTCGGCCCAGACCTGGCAGGGCTGCCCGCGAAACATGGTGTAAGCCCCCGGCCACGGCGCAAATCCGCGCATCCGGTTGTAAATCTCTATCGCTGGGCGCTTCCAATCGATGCGTCCGTCTTCCTTCTTCAGCAACGGCGCGTAGCTGGCTTCCGCGTGGTTCTGAGGTTTTGGGGCGATGGTTCCGGCGGCCAAACCGCGCAAGGTCTCTGCCATGAGTGGTGCGCCGGACTCGGACATGCGCGCCGCGAGTTCGGGTGCAGTTTCTTTTGCGCCAATCTCGATTTCGCGCTGCAACAGGGTTTCCCCAGTATCCATGCCCGCGTCGATGCGCATCGTGGTCACACCGGTTCGCGTATCGCCGTTCACGATGGCCCAATTTATAGGCGCCGCGCCTCGGTACTTGGGGAGCAGGGAAGCGTGCAAATTGATCCAGCCAAGTTTCGGAACCGGCAGCAATCTTGCCGGGATAATTTGGCCGTAGGCGATGATCACCACGCAATCGGGAGCGAGTTTCTGCAGAAGCGTCTCGGCTTCGGGCGACCGTATCTTTTCCGGCTGATGGACCGGGAGATTTGCGGCTAGCGCTGCTTCCTTTACCGGCGAAAAGGAGATTTCCTGCCCACGTCCCCGCGGCCGGTCCGGCTGGGTGATTACACGAATCACTTCAAATTCGGATTGTGCGAGAAGATGTTGGAGTGTGGGAACCGCGAAGGAGGGCGTGCCGCAAAAAACGATTCGCATCCTTAAACCTGCAATTCTCACCATGCACGACCTTGGGAGTGAATTTCTCTTGTAGGGGCGCACCGCTTTTCTAGTGGTGTGCCCCACCCTCGGTTGGCGTTTACTCTGAGCGGGTCGTGGAAAGTGGAGGTCCTGCCGGCTCCGACACTTACCACTCGCCCTGTTTCCTGAGTTTCTTGATTTTCCGCTTAATCAGGTCGCGCTTCAGCATGCTGAGGTGCTGCAAAAACAGGATTCCGTTGAGGTGATCGATTTCATGGCAAAACGCGCGCGCCAGCAGGTTTTCACCGCGAATTTCAAACGCCTCACCCTTAGCGTTCTGTGCCTTGATGGTCACAAATTGCGGCCGCAGCACGTATCCGCGGAACCCCGGAATTGACAGGCAGCCCTCTTCTTCCCGAACTTCGCCTTCCGCGTGAACGATCTCCGGATTCGCCAGCACGATCTTGGCTTCGGGATTCTTTCCCGCCGTTACGT
>Ga0209027_1000411_pt1 | contig 14937 bp, 10 predicted proteins | sample GraSoi013_1_20cm_3_FD_185821 | JGI IMG/M metagenome (GOLD analysis project Ga0209027, IMG submission 185821) | Grasslands soil microbial communities from the Angelo Coastal Reserve, California, USA - Sample 09_27_2013_1_20cm (SPAdes) (version 2) | ecosystem: Environmental > Terrestrial > Soil >...
CCGCCAGCTCTTCCTTAATAGACACAGAGCCCGCTGGCCTTCGAGTCTTTCCCTTCACGAAATATATACTCAAGAAATGGAGATTGGTCTTGTGGATAACGTACACTATTTGTTCCACGTTTGAACACAGCAGGTCTGGTTGGAAGGACAAGGGGGCTGAGGAGCTCATCTCCAACTAGTTATAGCGGTTTTTATTTACTTCTCACTGTCCCATCAGATTCTGGAGCACCGGTTGTTTTCTAACGGAAGGTCTATTCACCCGAAGGGAGTATATACTCAAATGAAGGGTGTCGTTCTAGCGGGGGGCAAGGGGTCCAGACTTTATCCGCTCACACGAGTAACTAACAAGCATCTCCTGCCAGTGTATGACCGGCCGATGGTGTTCTATCCGATCCAGACCCTCGTGGACGCGGGCATTAAAGACATTATCATTGTTACCGGGGGGCAGAATTCTGGCGATTTCCTGCGACTGCTCTCCAACGGCAAGGATTTTGATCTTCATCGGATTCACTATACGTATCAGGAAGGCGAGGGCGGCATCGCCGATGCCCTACGTCTCGCCGAACCCTTTGTCGAAGGGGAAAAGATTTGCGTTGTCCTTGGCGACAACATCATCGAAAACAACATCATTGCCTCGAAACAGGCTTTTGAGAAGCAGGAGCGCGGCGCCCACATTATCTTGAAAGAAGTTCCCGACCCTGAAAGATTCGGTTGCCCTGAGATCGCTAGGGGACAAATTCTTGGCATCGAGGAAAAACCCAAGAAGCCGAAATCAAAGTATGCCGTTACCGGCATCTACTTTTACGATCAAAGCGTGTTCGAAAAGATAGGAAAAACCAAGCCCAGCTGGCGTAATGAACTGGAGATCACCGACGTGAACAACATGTATCTCCGGGAGGGTACCCTCACCCACAGCGACTTGGAAGGCTGGTGGACGGATGCCGGTACCTTTGAATCGTTGCTTCGTGCCACCAACATGGTGGCACAATCCGGAGCAAACAAAATCCCAGGTCGTGGGGCTCCACCGCGACATGGGCGAGACGGCGAATAGAACGGGGCCTCGATTATGAACATGACCGGCCGGGTAGAACAAATAGGAGAGACGGCGTGAAGATTCTCGTAACAGGTGGTGCGGGCTTTATCGGGTCGAATTTTATTCGGCACCTGCTAAGGTCCCAGCGTGATGTGGAGATCGTAAATTTCGACAAGCTGACGTACGCAGGCAATCCGGAGAGCCTGGCGGACATTGCCAGCGATCATCGGTATTCGCTCGTTTGTGGCGACATCGTTGACTCGCGAATTGTGAATGACGTCTTTGCGAAGGGCATAGATGCCTTAGTGAATTTCGCGGCGGAGACACACGTGGATCGCAGCATAGAAGACGCCTCTCCCTTTCTGCGAACCAACGTCCTGGGGACTCATTGCTTGCTTGAGGCTGCCCGGAAATTCCATCTTCCGCGATTTGTGCACATAAGCACGGACGAAGTGTACGGAAGCGCGCCTGCAGACGTCAGTTTCAATGAAGAAGCAACGCTTGATCCGCGCAGCCCCTACGCTGCTAGCAAGGCTTCGGCGGATCATCTTGTTTCCGCTTATGCGAACACCTTCGGCATTCCGGCCATCGTCTTGCGTTGCACCAACAACTATGGCCCCTTTCAGTTTCCCGAGAAACTTGTTCCGTTAATGATCGCCAATGCGCGGGAAGACAAACCGCTACCTATCTATGGCGATGGGCTGCAGGAACGCGACTGGCTCTTCGTGGAAGACTATTGTCGCGCCATCGCGCTGGCTCTCGAAAAGGCCAAATCGGGTTCCATCTACAACGTTTCGGCCGGTATGCCGCAACCTAACCTGAAGATCGTAACAACCATCCTGCATCACCTAGGAAAGCCAGATTCATTGATGCATTCCGTGCAGGACCGACCCGGTCACGATCGACGCTATGCCCTGGATTGCTCCAAAATTCAAAGGGAACTAGGTTGGCGGCCAGAGGTGAGTTTCGAGGACGGAATTCGCCAAACGATTGAGTGGTACCAGACCAACAACGAGTGGCTCGAGCACGCACGAACTGGCGAATATCGGAATTACTATGAGAGGCACTACACGCGACGGGCAGAGACATTCAGCCAGTAAGCAAGGGAGCGAACCAATGGAAGCGAGCCTGCCATGCGATGTCTCCTGACTCTGTATAAAAGAAATGCAAAGCTGTGGCAAACGTAACGGAGTCAAATGCATTGGATGACAAGTGGAACAATGTTTTAAAGCGCTGGCTGTTGTTTAGCTTTTGGATTATGGTCAGTTCGCTGCTCTTCGCCAAACCTCTGATTGCTCTCGTTCGCTTATCGCTCACGAATGAAAATGCCTCCCACCTCATCCTGATTCCCTTCCTCACGGCTGGCCTGTTATTCATCGAACGCCGCGCTGTTTTCAACAACCTCTCCTTCAAAGCGGGCGGCGCCATTTTCCTTTCCTTGTCTGTCATCATCGCCATCAGTGTGCGCTTGGCCGGAAACATAATGACTCCCGATCTCCGGCTGACAGGCAATGTCCTGGCGGTCATTTTGCTTTGGATAGCAGGATTTGCTTTTTGCTTCGGTATGGCTGCCGTAAAATCGGCCTACTTCTCTTTTCTTTTTCTGTTTCTCACTGTGCCTGTGCCAAATTTCCTACTGGAACGCATCATCTCCTTGTTGCAGACTGGTTCCGCAGAAATCACCGAAGTCCTCTTTAACTTGACCGGGGTTCCCGTTCTGAGAGAGGGGCTGGTCTTCCGCCTGGCGCGCGTTAACATCGAAGTTGCAAGAGAATGCAGCGGAATCCGCTCCACCATAGCCCTTTTCATTCTGGCGCTACCGGCTGTACATTATGGTTTGCGCTCGCTCTGGAAGAAGTTGTTCTTCTTGACGTGCGCATGCTTCATGATGATTCTGAAAAACGGGGTGCGGATCGTTACCCTGACTCTGTTAGCGATGTACGTGGATCCGAGTTTTCTGTTTGGTACACTTCACCGTGATGGCGGAATTTTTTTCTTCCTGCTGGGCTTACTCTTGTTGCTGCCGGTTTTCTTACTGCTGCAGCGCGGGGAATCACCGGCCCTGGCGGGAAAGAAGGAATTGGCCGCATCTTCTGAACCAAGGAGCTGACGCTGCGGAGTTGTCGCCACTGGCTATTATTGGAGTTTCAAACAGCATCACTGAAACAAGTCCTGAGCCCAAACCGCAGGGGGTTAGCGCCCCGTGTAGTGGTTATAATACTCCCCGTAAGCTGCCCCCTGTTCGGCTCCGTTCAGTACTACTCCCAATAGGTTTTTCTCTCGGAACTCGGCCACGGCCCTCTCCGCTACCTCGAAATCCGTAACTCCCGCCCTCACGACGAACAACACCCCGTCGCACAAATCCGCCAACACGATCGGATCATGCACTGGACTAGCCGGTGGAGAATCCAGGATCACAAAGTCAAACATTGGTGTGACGACGTCCAACAGGTGTCTCATCCTGTCGCTGGGTAGAAGTTCACTTGGATTTGATACGTCCTTGCCTCCCGGAATGAAGCACAGGTTCTCATCCGGACCGCTTTGAATAATCGCATACTCATCAACTTCCCCGCGGAGATAGTCAGTCAAGCCGGGCGTGGAAGGCGCCCCGAGGGCTAGGTGAAGTCGCGAAGCTCGGAGGTCAGCGTCAATCAGAAGAACGCGACGGTCAGGCTGGCGGATAATAGACTGTGCGAGATTTGCAGCGACAAACGTCTTGCCCTCTGCGGGAACACTGCTGGTAATAACGATGCGCTTCAACACGTGCGTACCAGCAATCTGAGACAGCCGCGACCGGAGAGTTCGAAAAGGCTCGGCCCCGAACTTCTTGCTGTCGGTGCCTCCGAACACGCTCCTGGCGGGATCCAGTGTCCATTTCGGATGGGCGCACCGCTTCAAGAGCTGTTCGAATCGGACGCAAGGCTGCTTAACAGCGGTGCTAGTCCCGTTTTTCGGAGCCGTGCCCACTTCATTCCTTGCTTGGGCAAAGCGGCTAATTCCTTCGGTCACATCGACAAAAGTCTGCGCTGCGCTTGCCGGCGATTTCGACGCCCTTTCCTCCGCAGCCTTCTTTAACGCATCATGTATCCGGCTCATCTTTTACCTTTCTTCTATCCACTCAACCGGTAACGGTCAAACACGCGTCCCGATTGCGCCCAAGCTTGGTTGCTTCTTCGGCGCCTCGCTCTTTCCTGGAGACAGCGCTTCCAGAACCGGCACCAACGCAAGCACGGGAAGTTTGAGCGCGAGTTCGACATCGCGTTCAGTATGCATCGATTTGTCACCGATGGCGATCAAGTAGAGAAGCGCTAGCGCGAGAGCGAGTCCGCCACTCAAACCTCCGCCGGCAAAATAGACTTTCTTCGGAAACGAGGGTCGATCCGGTAGGCTCGGTGGATCGTACACCCGGAACTGCTCGCTCTGCTGCTGGCTCTCGAGATCGCCGGCTACGCCTGCATTCTGCCTCTTCTTCAGGAGATCGTTATAGAAGTCCTGCGCCGTCTGATAGCTGCGGGTCAATTCTTTCAACTGCTGCTCGACCATGGGACTAGCCTGAACGCGGCCTTGCAACTGGCGAATTCCATCTTGGATTTGACCTTGTCGCTCGGTCAAATCTGCGATGTTCATATCGTCCTGCCGTAGTTTTGCTCGGAGTTGCTGAATCTGTGGAGGTTCCGCCGCTGAAGCTTGCCTCGAACCATTCTCGGATGGATTATTTTTCGGTCCTCCTGCCATCCGTTTTTTCAGTTCTTCAATCTGGCCTCTCAGCTTGACGACATCGGGATGCTCGGAAGTGTAGCGCGCCTGCAAACTGGTAAGCTGCTCTTGCAAAGCGCCCAACTGCTGTTCCGTGGTCTCAGGGTTTTGCCCGGTCTGTGATGCCTTCCAGGTCGCTTCTTGCTGGCCAATCAGGGATTCATTAAACGCTTTATCTTGGTGCGCGCGACTCAACGCCTGAGTATTGGCCTCTAGCTGGGCGTTCATCCCCGTCAAAATACTTAGGTTGCTTTGCTCTTGTTCCGGCAAAGACCCCAGATATTGTCGCTTGAACTGGGCCAGTTTCGCATCTTGGTCAACTAAGTTCTTCTTAGCCTCGTCGAGTTGTTTGCTTAGAAAGCTCGTGGTTTCATTGGCCTGTTGCTTGCGCTCGCGCGCGTTCTGCTCCAGGAACATCGAGGTGATTTCGGTACATATTTGTTGAGCAATTTGCGGGTTATCGAAGGTCACGCTGACGTAGAAACCCGGTAGTTGCCGGCTCTGCGTTCCCGGCGTCGGTTCCAGTGGCTTGATTTCCACCGCCATCCGCAACCGTTCGACAAGATCTTCTATGTGAACCCGGCTTCGGACCTCAGCGTACAGGCCGAATTTCTCAATGATGGGCTGCAGTCGTGTGCGGCTGAGGATCTGCTCTTTCATGGACGCAAGTCGGTGATTCAGGTCTTCGGTCACGACCGGCTTGACGTAGTCTGGGCCAACCGTAGGTTGCTCAACCAGCACCATGGTCTGCGATGTATATCGCTTGGGAAGGACAAAGGTGGCAGTCAGGCCCAGTCCGCCGAGAAAGAGAGTGGAAAGCGGGAGAATCCACCAGTAGCGACGCAAGGTGCGCCTCGCCTCTGCCAAGCCAATTTCGCCATTCCGGACCATGATGACCTCTTCCTAACTTTGCCTATATTCCCAGGAGCGGCTTTGTCCCCGGATCCAACCAATCCTGAATATCTCCCACTGCGATACTCGAGGCTCCTGCACCAAGATTTGGGAAGCACGGGTTATGCCAGCTACCACAGCCCTTCGCTCCGCCTGTGTCTTAATTAAACTGTTTTCTATCATGCACTTATGGAAGGCATAAATTGGCAACTTCCCGTAGGGGCTAGTCTGTCTCTTCCTTCGGGCCCACGCAGTGGAACTATTGTACCCAAATTACCCGCATAATTCTCCTTTACCGAGGCTCATCGCACAAGAAATTGACTCTGGCCGGCCGGAACTCATTTAGATGCCTCCGGTGGAGGAATGAAAAGCCTTTGTAATGATCGAGTTACATAAGCCCCGCGACTTCCATCCATGCGCTCCTTCTCAGGGCTTAAAATTGCACCCGTACTGGCGTTAGAGAGGTGTTATCAGTGCATTCTTGTAAATCAGCGCCTATCAGACGACGCAAGGCCTGTTTGGTACTGTCTTATGGCTTTTTCCTGCTCCTGGCCGCCCTCCTGGCTGGCTGCTCGCTTGGTCCCAATGTGCGCAAACTGAAGTTCCTGCGGCAGGGCGACCTCTATTTCGAGAAAGGTAAGTACGCCGAGGCCAACATCTCTTACAGTCGCGCCTTGCAGATCGACGCGCGCTTCGTCGAGGCGCACTACAAACGCGCCCAGTGCCTCCTCAGGCAGAGTAGTTGGGCGGCGGCCTTCCAGGAGCTCTCGCGCACAGTTGATCTCCAGCCGCAAAACTGGCCCGCCCATCTCGACCTGGGTCAACTCTTGCTGGTTGGTGGTAAACCTCAGGAAGCCAAAGATCGCGCTAGTCTCATCCTTCAGGGAAACCCAAAACACGCGGACGCACAAATACTCTTGTCCGACGCGGATGCCGCACTGGGGAATCTGGAGGACGCTCTCGAGGAAGCAAGAACAGCCACAGAAATGGCCCCGGATCGTTCCGCAAGTCTTATTAATTTGGGAATGATCCAGGCGAGAACCAGCGCCTTTGAGGACGCCGAGGCCAGTCTCAAGAAAGCACAATCCCTCGATCCTGGATCGATCACTCCGCTGTTAGCTTTAGCGCATCTCTACGAGCGACAGAGACGGTGGGCCGACGCAGAGAGAGAATTTCAGGCGGCGACTAGCCTCACGCCCAAGTCCACCGCGCCACGCATGGGGCTCGCGGGTCTCTATCTCGCTCAAGGGCAAGACTCGCTTGCGGAAAAGGTTCTGACGGACGCCAAACAACAATTGAGTGACGATCCAGCGGCGTACCGTATGCTCGGTGATTATTATCTGAGGCATGGAGAAAATGCCAAAGCCCTCGCGGAATTCGGCGCCCTCTCTGCGGCACATCAGAATGATCTGACGGTAAGAAAGACTTACATTCAGCTCCTGATCTCGAATGGCAGGATCGACGAAGCCAACCCGCTCAATGACGCGATTCTAAAGAAAACACCGCAGGATGCGGAGGCGCTGATCCTGAAAGGGCAGATACAGCTCCGGCAGAAGAAAGTGGATGAGAGCATTCCATCGTTAGAACAAGCTCTCAAGTACGCCCCCGAAGATGCCATGGGGCATTACCAACTCGGCTCCGCATTCCAGCAGAAGGGCAGTACGCAGCAGGCTAAAAGCGAGTGGCGCGAAGCGGTACGATTGCGCCCCAACTTTTCTGAGGCGTGGAAGGCACTGGGCGTCAATGCTTTGCAACACGGAGACTGGAGAGAGCTCGAGCCCATCGCTGATCAACTCAAGACAATCGCGCCGCGCGCCGCAGAGGGCTATCTGTATCATGCAACAGCTAGAATGAATCAAGGCGATACCTCGGCCGCGGAAGCGGATTTGAATCAACTGCTCCTGGTCGCGCCAAACAGTGCGCTTGGATACGTCAAGCTAGGCCAGCTGCGCGTGGCACAACAGCGCCTGGACGAGGCGGAAAAAATGTACCGCCAAGGCCTTGCTCGAGATCCCCATTCTCTAGCGGCTCTCGAGGGACTGGTGAACCTGGATCTCCTCAATAAGAAGCCTGCCCAGGCGTTGCGGCTGATTCAAGAGCAACTCGACTCCAATTCCCAAAATGCGGCTCTCTACCTATTGCAGGGAAAAGCACTGCTTCAAAGCAAGCAGCCGGAAGAAGCCAAACACTCCCTGGAACGGACCGTGGAAATGGACGGACAAAACGTCAGTGCGCTTGTCCTGCTCGCAGAAATAGAATCATCGCTTGGAAAGTTTGATCGGTCGATTGCAAACTATCAACGCGCCATAGGAGTTGCGCCCAATGAAGTCCGGCTCTATGTCGCTTTGGGCAGGCTCCATGAGAGCCAGGGCGATTGGCAGCAAGCCCAGACCCTCTACCAGAAGGCGTTGGCGATCCAACCCGAAGACGCGCTCGCAGCGAACAACTTGGCCTACATCATGATCGAGCACCAGGAAAGCGTGAATGTAGCTCTCACGCTCGCTCAGACGGCTCGGCGCGGCCTGCCAAACCTGCCGAATTCCGCAGATACGCTTGGCTGGGCGTATTACCATAACGGAGCCTACTCGGTTGCGGTGCCCTTCTTCGAAGATGCCGTAAAGAAAGCCCCAGGGAACTTGACTTATCACTATCACCTCGGTTTGACTTATCAAAGACTCAACGACTTGGGCAGAGCTCGCACAGAATTCGAGAAAACGATTAGCCTCGACCCGAAATCGCCACTTGCCAACGAGGCGCGCCGGGAACTGAGCCAAACCGCGGGCTCATAGACGCATTTCTCAGTGCGTGCGAGGAGAATCTCTGATTTAATCGAGGAGAGGCATGAAAATGATGGCCGAAGTGTCCGCTACGCAGAGAAGCGATGAAGAAATTGTCTCCCTCGGTACACGGAACGGAATGGAGTTGGCAATTCTCAAACGAACCGAGAAATCAATGGGCAGAATTATTGCCAAGTTGGACTCGACTGACCTCATTGACGGTGTCAGAGTCGAGCCGCTCCAGATCTATCCCGATGACCGTGGTTTTTTCACCGAAATTGCGCGGCTTGGCCGAGGGCTCGCCAGCGATATGGTGCCGGACAGCACCCGAAAGATTCAGATTTCCCTGACTCTCACTTATCCCAATACGATTAAGGCGATCCACTACCATTCGGAGCAAACCGATCTGTGGGCTCCGGTTACCGGGATGGTTCAAGTTTTTCTCTACGACTTGCGGCGTCATTCGAAGACGTTTGGCTTAATCAACACGATCTATGCCGGACGATTCCGCCCCTGGGAAATTCTAATTCCGCCCGGCGTCGGCCATGGATACAAAGCCTTAGGAGTTGAACCGATTCAACTTCTTTATATGACCGACCGCCACTACAACCCAGCCGATGAACTCCGACTGCCTTACAACGACCCCAACATTGCCTACGACTGGGAAACGCAGCACAAATAAGCCCAATGCGTGTCTTGATCATCGGTGCGCGGGGCATGCTCGGTACCGACCTGCTGAAGGAATGGGAGACTGACGAGCTCATCCCTGCCAGTTCGCGAGATGCCGACATCCGGGTCCCCGAACAAGTGCATAGTTTACTTGCTGGCACGCGGCCTGACTGGACCGTGCTGACGGCAGCGTATACCGACGTCGATGGGAGCGAGGGCAATCCGGAAAACGCTTTCGCAGTGAATGCCAGTGGTACGGAGAATGTGGCTCGTGCCGTGAAAGAGGTTGGCTCCCGCTTATTTTTCGTGAGTACGGACTATCTTTTCGACGGAACTTCCGCTCGGCCATACGAACCCGGGGACCCGATCGCACCGCTCAACATATATGGGCAATCCAAGGCGGCAGGTGAAAAAGCGATCCGCGAACACCATTCAGAGTGGTGCATTGCACGCACTTCCTGGCTTTTTGGCGCCGCTCGTGCTTGTTTTCCAGAGAAAATTCTTCGTGCCTCCGAGACACGGTCAGAACTCACAGTTGTCGCCGATCAGCTGGGATCTCCCACCTTCACACGCGACCTGGCGAGGATGATTCGCGATCTTGTCCGCCTGGACGCGCGAGGAACCTTGCATGTAACGAATGAAGGCTCCTGCTCCTGGTTTGAATTCGCGCAGGAAACTCTGCGCCAGGCAGGCCGCGATTCCGTTCGCGTATCGCCGACCACTACTGCAGAGGCGTGCCGTCCTGCAAGACGCCCACCTTACTCGGTCCTCTCGCCTGTGAGCCTGAACACCCTCGGCCTGAGAATGAGGCCCTGGCGTGACGCCTTGCGTGCCTACCTAAGAGAATTGCGGGAGATGGGCAATCTCAGGTGAGCTATGGCTGGGCAACCCCACGGAACAGCGCAATTGAGCTATTGGTTTCCTGCTATTCTTGCCGCCCTCCTGATTTCGGTCTTGTCAACACAATCCTTTGCCGCTGAGCGGACAGTCGGCGTCATCCTCCCAGTCTTACACTGGCTCTTCCCGCGTGCCACACGCGGAATGCTGCGTCTCATACACTTCGGCATCCGCAAGACGGCCCACGTGACGGAATTTGGGATCTTCAGTATTACGGTGTTTCGCGGGATCCGTGCAGGAAGGTCTGGTTGGAAATTCAACTGGGCTTTTACGACCGTGGTGATCGCGGTCTTGTGTGCGGCGCTCGACGAATGGCATCAGTCATTCGTTCTGCTACGGGAAGCGACACCGCGGGATGCGGCGATTGACGCCTTTGGCGCATTGCTGGCGCAATGTTTTGTCTGGGGCTATGCGACCCGCAGGTGGCCCTTCTCGGCCTTTTTTCGAGGGACAGCTGATTCAGCAAAGAAGCAGGAGGAAATCACTCGCTAGGTTGTTCTGCGCGCGGCTATGGGATGTTAGCAGACACTTCGTTGGAATGAACGCTCTCGTTACCGCTGGCGTCCACGGCCGTCGTCACGTAGTAATAGACCATACCACCGAGCACGGTCGTATCGGTATAAGCCAGGCTGCCCACCACCAACGAGGGATTCACCTTGGCGTATTGAGTGCCACTCACGGTGCTGCGATACACGTTGTATCCAGCCACCGTCGAAGTGCTGGCGATCCAAGACAGCGCTACGGAATGCGCAGACTGCACCGTCGCGGTGAAATTCACACCAGGAACATTTCCGGCATTTATCGTCACATTCATGTTGGGAGGAGAAAACATATATCCGGTATTGCTGGGAGTTACGGTATATAGCCCGTTTGTCAAAGCAGAGAAGCTGTAGCTGCCTGACGCGTTCGTAAGCGTCGTCGCCCCGGCGGCCCCGCTCAAGATTACGGTGGCTCCACTACCGCCCGCAGCCGGACTGATCGTCCCGGAGATGGAATACGTGGCGCTTTGCGGAGTGTCCGTGAAATTTATTGCGGTGACGTTGGCGCCGCTGACGGTTACAGATTGGCTGGTCGGACTAAACGTGTAACCGGTGTGGCTGGGAATAATCGCGTAAGTCCCGTTTGCCAATCCAGTGAAGGTGTAAAAGCCGGAGCTATCCGCCGTTGTCGCAGCGCTAGCCGCTCCACTTAGCGTGAGCGTCGCACCACTACCGCCCACAGCCGGACTGATCGTCCCGGAGATGTCGTACGTTTGCGGGAGCGGCGGGGTGGGTGAATTTCCGCTGGCAGCACCGGAACAACCCCAAGACCAAGCCATCGAGGCAAGCATTCCCGTCGACAAAAGCGCTGGCCGCATGCGAAGACCTGGTTTCCGAGCAAAACTACGCTGGCCCAATCGCTGATCAGGCGATTCAAGTCTCATGCTCCCGGCAGCTCCAGAGTCTACCCGTAGCGTAGAATACCTTGCGTGGCGCTTGAAAATACCGTCTGGAAGGCCAATTTAAGTACAGGTAATGTGCCTGTACGGGGTGTCCCCTTCGTTGGTCGTCTTCACCTGCAGGTGTAGCGGGCAGGGAGCCTCCCTGTGCCTTTAACGGGGTCAACGGAAATTAGGCTTCTCCAGGCTCGGCACCTGTTATCCTGGGCTAGAAGCTGTTGCACAACTCAATTTCCGCCCAACGAAATCAATAACTTAGACTTAGCCCAAACTTAGCCAGGTTAAGCAATACACTCTAGGATTCTGTGGCCTCCCCTATAGAGAAATACGTGCAATCCGGGTGGTGAAAGACGACTGCGCTGACGCTCGCTTCCGGATCCATCATAAAACCTTCCGTCAGCTGAACTCCAATTTCTTCAGGTCTCAGCAGTTTCCAGATCCCAGCTTGATCCTCAAGATTGGGACACGCCGGATAACCAAAGCTGTAGCGTTTCCCGCGATAGCGTGAAGTAAAGCGCTGCGCCATGGTCCTCTCCGGCGGATCAGGGAATCCCCAGTCTTCGCGAATCCTCCGGTGCAGCCACTCCGCGCACGCTTCGGCTGTCTCAATCGCGAGCGCTTGCAAGCCATGCGATTTGAAATAGTACCCTTCATTCTTCGCTTTTTCCGAGCGCTCGCGCACCCCTTCTCCCGCCGTCACAACGAACATCGCCAGGTGATCGCGCCGGCCATTCTGCTGCGGCAAGACATAATCGCTCAAGCACAGATAATCGCCCTGCCGCTGCCTGGCAAACCGGAACGTATGCACCGGCTCCTGCGTTCCACCCACGAACAGATGAAGTAACTCTCCGTCCGCCTCGGTTTCGAAGAATTGCCAAACCGCCCGGATCTTCATGAATTCCGCCGCCTCTTTTTTTACCTCCTCCATGTTTTCGAAGAGTTCGACGGCTTTCGAATCTCGTTCCGCGAGGCGCTTTTCAAAATCGCCGCGGAAACCCATATGTCGTCCATAGAGCATGAAGGGATTGATGTAACTCCAGATGTCGCGCAGGTCGGGGACCAGCCGCACTTTACGTTCGACCGTCGCCACGCGGGGAATCGGTAGGTCGGTTCGAACGCGCGGTGAGCGAGTCACTTTTGGAATTTCCGCCGCACTTATCGTCGTGCTCACGGCGTACCCGTTCCCCGATGCCGTGTGCGCACGCACAACGTTTTCCCGCGTCGTAGGATTCATCAACTCATTCATCAAACGCAGGCCAGTCATGGCATCTTTCGCGTAGCACACTGCCTTACCGTAGCTGGGTGCAATCTTCGTTTGTGTGAATTTCGCGGAGAGTGCCGCTCCGCCCACCAGCAGCGGCACTTGGATCCCGGCATCCTTCAGATCGCTCGCCGTTATGATCATCTGCAGCGCGCTTTTCACCAATAGCCCTGACAATCCAATCGCGTCTGGCTTGTGCTCTTGATACGCCTTGATTAGCTCTTCGGGCGGCACCTTGATCCCAAGGTTCACCACGTCATAGCCGTTGTTCCTCAAAATGATTTCGACGAGGTTTTTCCCGATGTCGTGGACATCGCCCTTAACAGTTGCCAGCACCACCTTGCCGCGTTTGGCAGTGTCGGCTTTTTCCATGAACTGCTCGAGGTGGCTGACGGCCGCCTTCATCGCTTCGGCCGACTGTAATACTTCGGCGACAATCAATTCATTGGCGTTAAACAGCCGGCCGACTTCCGCCATCCCCGTCATCAGCGGCCCATTTACAATGTCTAACGGTGGGGCCCCTTCGGCCCGCTTCTTTTCAAGGTCGTCGACCAGCCCATCGCGCGTGCCCTCAATGATGTAATTTGCCAGACGCTCGTCCAGTGGGAGGTCCGCCGCACGCGCCTTCTCTTTCTTTTTTGCAGTGCGAAAATGTTCTGTAATTGCCGCGATATGAAATTGATTGACCGCCGCGCGCTGTACCTTGTTCTGTTCGCGCCAGTCCGCCGGAACAGTTCCGAGCAGGGCACCTTTCGAATAATCTGCAAGCCCGGCTTTCGGCGGGTGTGAAAACAGCAGATTTTCGGCGAGCTCTCTCTCCTGAGTAGGGATCGAAGCGAACCGCTCGAGTTTCTCCGCATTCACTATGGCCAGATCCAACCCCGCCTTCGTGCAGTAATAGAGGAAGACCGAGTTCACTACCTCTCTCGCGCCTGCCGGCAATCCAAACGAAACGTTGGAGATTCCCAGAATCGTGCGCACATTCGGCAAGGCCTGTTTGATCAGCCGGATACCTTCGATGGTCTCCACCGCTCCGCCGATATAGTTCTTATCGCCTGTCGCGCAGGGAAATACCAATGGATCGAATATGATGTCTTCCGGCTCGAGGCCATATTTTTCCGTTAGCAACTTGTAAGAACGCTGCGCAATCGCCAGTTTTCGCTCGCGCGTGAACGCCTGTGCTTGCAGCGGATCTTCATCAATGCACCCGGCCACCACGGCCGCGCCGAATCTGCGTGCAATCGGTACAACGCGTTCAAACTTCTCTTCGCGGTCTTCCAGGTTGATCGAGTTGATGATCGCCTTGCCCTGACAATAGGTCAGCGCAAGTTCGATCGCCGTAGGATCAGTGGTATCGATCATCACCGGTGTCTTCACCTTGCGAATCAACTTTTCGTAAAACGGCGGTATGTCTTTTTTCTCGTCGCGCTCCGTGCTTTGCAGGCATACGTCCACGATATGCGCGCCGCCGCGCACCTGCCGCCGCGCAATCTCGCTCGCCTCTTCCCACTTTTCTTCCGCGACCAGGTTCTTGAACAGTCGCGAGCCGATGACGTTTGTCCTTTCGCCTACCAGCAACGGCCGCGTGCTTTCCTCGGCTTCGATAGTTTCGATTCCGGAGTACACTGCACGGTGCGCTTCGGCGGGGCGCTGCCGGGGTTTTTTCCCCTCCACCATCTGGGCGAGCGCGCGGATATGCTTTTCCGTTGTTCCGCAGCATCCGCCCACGATATTCAGCCAGCCATGATCCACGAATTTCTCAAGTTGAGCTGCTAGTGACGTCGGTGTCTCCAAATACTTGCCTTCTTCATCCGGCAAGCCCGCATTTGGGTAGCAGGAGACAAACTCAAGGGTCAGTTGGCTCAGCGTTCGAATGTGGTCTGTCATGAACTCCGGCCCAGTCGCGCAATTCATTCCGAATGCCAGCGGATGCGCATGGCGCAGCGAAGCCCACATCGCCTCCACCGTCTGGCCCGCCAGCATTGTGCCCATCGGCTCGATGGTCACCGAAATGATAAACGGCACCTCGGCGCCAATCGTCTCGGAGAGCTGCCGAATAGCCAGGGTCGCCGCTTTGATGTTCCGAGTGTCCTGGCAGGTTTCCACCAGCAACACGTCGACTCCGCCTTCGACTAATCCTTTGGCTTGGACGTAATAAGCCTCATGCAATTGCTCAAACGTGACGCCGCCGGTAACCGTAATCGCTTTCGTTGTC
>Ga0209027_1000414_pt1 | contig 14907 bp, 18 predicted proteins | sample GraSoi013_1_20cm_3_FD_185821 | JGI IMG/M metagenome (GOLD analysis project Ga0209027, IMG submission 185821) | Grasslands soil microbial communities from the Angelo Coastal Reserve, California, USA - Sample 09_27_2013_1_20cm (SPAdes) (version 2) | ecosystem: Environmental > Terrestrial > Soil >...
GATAGCTATTGCAGGTAACAATCTGGCCAATGCGGACGCGTCGCGTGTCGCGTGCTATGGCCGCCAGCGACATCCAGGTCTCAAAGGTGACCTCCTGCGATGGTGTGGGAACGGTATGAAAGTGATCAACCATCCAGATGGACTCATACCCATCCTCATCGGCTGCCTTGGCCACATTCGTCATCGCTTCGTATGCTTCAACGGGATCCTTGATCATCGCCAAGTTCATTTTCCAGCCGTTGGGGATTTCGACACTATACTTCATGCTTTCCTTCTTTCATTGAAAAGATTGATACACAGCGCAGGCACAGCGTTCTCAGAAAAGAGTGGAGCAGAGTCAGAAACCCTCGTGTGCAGCGAGTGGAACCTGTACCTATTCTCAGGTCATCTCTGTCTCTCTTTCTATGGCATCACTCTTCTCTGAGAGATATGATACGATATTGCCAGGTGTACTGGCTACTTGGGTCATCCGTTCAAAAATTTGCCCTTCGAGAAGGATAGAATACTCCTTCGGCAAAGCCTCTCTCGATGATGGATCATTTCAGTCTTCTCTCCTCACCGCTTGACTCTCCCCCTCGACCCTGCTTCTTCTTCCTGAGAAGGAAACTATCCATGCTCCTCAATTCAAGCAGGGAGGATCCTTCTGGCTTTTGATGTGTTCTTGTTCTTGTCCGCACTCATCGTCTCCCTGGCGTGGCTTTGTCATCTTTCTGCGCTCCATCATCACCTTCCTCACTCAAGAGTGAGGACCATACGCACCACAATGCAACGCCTCCTCAAGCCCCGCACCCCACTTGATGGCCCCGCCTGCCGCCCCTGCTCCACCCTCTCGTCGGGCGTGGGAACAGCAGCCTCGGATGTCGCGCCCCTGGCGCGAGGTCAAAAGCTGACGGGGAGCCCCGAAGCGGATGAACACCCAGGGCTTTGCCTGCCCCAATCACCAGTGCCCGTCCTTCGGCATCACAGACGCTCACATTCATGCGCCTCTTTGGGGATGGCACACATGGCCCGGCTTCGCGGATTCAGACCTTTCGAGGCCCTGCCTGTCACACCACGTTCAGCGCTCGACTCCACACCCCCCTGTACCGCCTGAAACCTGCCTCCCGTGCCGGGTCGCCGTCGTGCTGACGGCGCTGGGCTCGTGGGCTGGATCCTTCGGCCTCAGAGCGTGTCTTCGGCTCCCGGCAAGCCACGATCACGAGCCTTTCTGACTCGCGCGGGCTCGCATGCTCAGACCTTGCACAAGCGTTCGCATCTCGCCATCTCCAGCTCCCACACCTCCAGGTGGACGAACTACGCACCAGGCTGCGCAGCTGCACACAGGTGCTCTGGCTCTGGCTGGCTCTCGATCCCCTCACGCGCGATTCTTCCTGTGCTCCAGTTGGGTCCCCGCACCCAACATGTGGCGCACAGAGTCATCCACTCCCTGCGACAGCTCTTGGCTCCCGGCTGCCTCCCGCTCTTCACCAGCGATGGGTGAAACTTGTACTTTTCTGCCCTTCCAGCCCATTTTGGACAGTGGCTCGAGGTGGCGAGCCAGCGGCGGAAAGCACACCAGTGGCAAGTGGCGGCTGGCCTCATATATGGCCAGGTGAAACAAAGCTCCTGGCGGCGCAAGCTGATGCAGGTCACGCACGTGATGCGCCTGGGGACACAGACAGATCTCAAGGCTGCGAGGCCTCGGATAGGCTTCTCTGGGCGGCTGAACACCGCATGTATTGAACGGGTGAATCTGACGGTCCATCATGGGGTGGCAGCGCTGGCACGTCGCACCTGGGCCACATCCAAGCCCGCCCCACAACTCCTGGCCCACCTGGAATGGTGGAGAGCTGACTCACATGTTGTGCGTCCCCATGCCTCGCTGCGGGTGGCGCTCGTTCAGCCACGAGAGCGAGGTGGTAAGCTTCTGGCGCAACGCTACCGGCAGCGTACCGAAGCTCTGGCAGTGGGGAAAACCAATCGAAAGTGGACCGTGCGGGAAGTGCTCTGTTATCCTCTGCCGCCGGTGCCACACTTCGCTATTTGAGAGTACATATAGCGAGGAGATGCCCCATGAAATGGCAGGAGGCAGCATGGTGAAGAGGAAAGGAAGCACAGGCCCCTGGGTCTGCAGGATGAAGCACTCTAGCTGGACAGTCGCATGAGGGTAAAACCAGCCCGAAATGCGTTCGCAGGGGCTGGTCGAATTATCCACCATATCCTATGGCAGTACCCAAGTACACAGAGCAGTGTCCCAAGCATGGGAATCACCCACCCAAAAAAGTCAGGATCAAAACCAAATCGAAACATAAAAGACGCTCTTTTCTAGGGTCCAGCATGATACTTCCCGAGAGTGTTTGTATCGTATCGCTATTGTATTCTCATCAAAACGCACTCCACAGAACAATGGGCCTACGGAACATACCTTCCAGTGGCTCACGTCACCATCGCGCCACTTCTCGTTCGTGCCTGTATATAGGCTACCCTCCATGTATCAAAAAATCTGCACACATCTGTAAAAAGGAAGGTGTTTAGCAGAGCAAGCTCAAACAAGACGTAAAGGTGCAATGAAACAGAACACCCGTGAAGAAACTCGCGGGTGTTCTGTACAAACCTTCATCTCCCCAACAATGCTACTGCTGGCTCGGCCCACTTGAGGACTCCAACCGCTCGCGCATCTGCTCGAAGGTGGCTGCGTCAATCTCACCACGTGCAAAACGCTGGCGGAGGATCTCCATTGCGGAAGGCTGGACTGGCGGTACACCTGGATGGTAGGGAGGCTCATGCCTGTAGAAAGGCATCGGCCCACCCCTGAATCGGCGTACCAAAGCCCAGATCAGCAGAGCCAGGATCAGGATCCAGAAGAGTTTGCTCAACAGCAACAAAGGCATCAGGAGCCACATCCCGTGAAAGCCCCAAATCATGAAAATCCCTTCTTTCTTGGGTATGAACATTGTTCTGTTGTTGACATAACAAGAAGTTTTCTCTTGGCGTGATACCTCTATCGGTATCACCAGAAACATAGAGGTTTGTCCAACAATGGGGTTGTATTTACGATATATCGTTTGATGGTCGCCATCTTTGTTCAATCAGAGTTGCGGGGGCTACTCTTGCGGGTAGGGGACCAGCATCTGCTCCTCGTACTGTATCTCAGATTCCAAAGCAGGAGTCTCTTTGGGTTCAGTTGCTTCCCTCACCACATCGTCTTGCAAAATCTTCTTCTTCTGGCGTGTAAACTCGTCTTCGGTCAGTATGCCGGCGTGGTACAGATCGCCGAGCAGTTGGAACTGCGCCAGGCGGTCGCCCTCCCCGCTGGTCTCTTGCCCCTGCGGTATTGGCTGGTAGGGATAGGCTTGAGACGAAGATGGCGCTGTCACCTGCTGGGTTTGCCCACCTGTGTTCCATGCGCCCAGGTAGCCCTGTTCGTAAGGCCTCTCCGCTTCGGGCTCGTAGGATGAGGCAGCTGGCTGCTGCATGAGCGGAGGCTGCATAAGCGGTGTATTCCGTGTCCGCGGGCTGGACGAGCCAACCGCGATCAGCACCCAGAGCAGGACGATGATCGCCAAGCTGGTGAAGAGACCGGCAAGTGACTGCGTGAAGGCGAAGATCAGCAGAAAGGTCAGGGGGAACAGGAAACTGATCCAATCGCGCCTTCTGCCTTGAGAGGGAAGTTGGTTGTTCTGGTCGTATCTCATACTCTTCCTCAGTAGTTGCGGTTTGATCCGCAGAGGCCTGGACGAACGATGCGCTCATCCGGTCGAACGTGTCCGCCCAGGCCGCCTGCACCTGTCAGGGCAAGCCGTCGCAGGTGCAGGCGGAGGAAACTCGGCGGCAGTTAGATCCCGGTGAGGATGCGCTGCTTTTCCTGCTGAAATTCCTCCTCGGTCAAGATGCCCGACTCACGCAGGTGTCCCAGTAGCTGCAGTTGGGCCAGCCTCTGGCGCGAGGGGTCCATGGCTACTGACTGTGCATACGGCTGAGAGGAGGTCGCATACTGCCCGTAGCCTTGGGTACTGCGCCGGCCTATGTAGTAGCCCAGCCCAGCGGCCAGCAAGTCCCCCAGTAATCCTCCACCCATGCCGAAGCCCCCGAGCATGGAGCCACCAAATCCTCCAAATCCGTGCAGATGATGCATCGTTTTCTCCTTTTCTATAGCAGATGCGGCAGCGGATCACGGTGCTGCTCATCTGTCGTCTTGCTGTGTGTTGTACAAGGATCTGTTCCTTGCACTACTGTTATGGTACAGCAAAAAGGTTGGAGCACTCTTGGAGAAAGATGAGAGAATTCTCATGGGCAAGCAGAGCAGAATAGAGTTCAGGCAAAAGTAGCGCGTATAAACAGTAGTATGAAACGGAAGCAAAAAAGAACTTTGTTGGCTACTTGGTCTATCTGTTCTAGATTGATGAGAGGAAAGTACAAGCTGAAGGCTCATTACTGTTCAGGTAGTATGTAGAAGAGGAATCGGCCATACAGCCATGAAGAGCGTGTTTGGGAACGCAGAGTCACGAGAGCCAGCACAGGGAGGAGATGGCGAGGTGAAAGAACAACAATTATTATTAATAATAGAAAGATGAATAAATAGACTCACCGGAACCGACGGGCGTCGGATTATCCCCAAGTAGACCAGCGCGACAGGCAGACACCAAAGACTTTTTCTGCTTTCCTCAGGTCATGCTATAGGCAGCTGAGGATTACTAGACGAGATGTGGTTCTTGTCAACACGTCTCACGATGCCTACCTTGTCTTATGCCGATTTTGCTTGCGTGAAATCATACAGCGGAACCGTGCGCATGGGCGGTTCGATAGTGCGCCGGAGAATCTCGATCTTGCGCACAGTATCGGGTGTGAACAACACATCACCGCAGATTGTACAGACCTCGGCCGGCACATGATCGATGACGATAATCCGATTTCCTTGACGCACAGTATGCACAACCTCACGGTGCTCATACTCTCCTGGGCAACCCTCGATACTACATCTCATGTTCCTCTCCTTTGCGTTGGACCCACCCACTTGGGCGGCAAGGGCTCGTATACGGTAATAATAATCAGCAGTGGGTGTGCTGACGTACAAACGACATGGAGAGGACGGCCCACATGGGTATAGCCATAGAGTAGACAACACGGGCCACGCTTATGCTCAGAGTAATTCTCCAAGATCTGACCGCTTGCGATGGCTGCAAGGACTTCATCCAGCGTAATCTCTTCGGCGTCCATCTCCACTTGAGCATGTTGCGTGACGCGAAAGTTCTTTGCTGATGCTTGCTCTTGTATCCTTGCCAGCACAGCGTCCATTTACTCAGCCCTCTCTTGTTTTGCTTCCATCATTATAGTATACATCTTCATGATCCTCAATGGGGAGGTAATATCACTCAGGGCTTCTGAGTTTACCCGAAAGTCCCGAAAAGGGGAAAAAGGAGGCCATTGCTTGCTAGAATAGGAAAATCATAAACATCCTAAGAAAGCGAGAAATGGCTGAAATGTACCTTACCGTATTTGACCACGTAGAGCAAGTTGACCAAGAAGCATTGGAAGGAGAATCGGCCTCATTGTATCGGGCATTTGAACAGGTGAAAGACAGGCGAGGAAAGAAAGGAAAGCGTTATCCGTAAGCCTTGCTCTTAACCCTGCTTTTACTAGGAAAAATGGCAGGGGAAACGAAACTGGAAGGGATTATTGACTGGATAAACGAAAGGCAAAAAGAGATAAAGAAGCTCTTAAACTGGCCGAAAGGGTTTCCGGTAAGTAAGACCTACATTGATGCATTAGCCAAGTGTGACCATCATGAGAGAGCAAAAGCGATAGCACAAGTGATTGTTAAGGCGAGAGCAGGAGAGCAGTGCGATGAGGAACCAAGCCGATTGGTAGCACAAAAAGAGCTGAGCGAGGCTTCTCTCATTCAGACGGCAGGAGATGGCAAAATCCTGCGCGGGACACTCAAACATGGCAGAGAGGATCAGCCACCCGTGCATCTTTTAGCATTTTATGAGTGCGAAAGTGGCATGGTGCTCGATCAATTTGTCGTCAAGAGCAAAAACAATGAAGAGTCTGCTTGCAAAGCCATATTACATCCTGTGCTGGTAAAAGGACGTATCATCAGTGTCGATGCCATATTCAGTTGTAGAGATTGGTGTGCCACGGTCCATGCATAGAATGGATAGTATTTCATCCCGATAAAAGAGAATAATCCAGCAGTTCTTCGTGATTTACCTGAATTTTTCGAGGATGAAGGGATTGAACGGAGTGAATTTCAGTCCCACAAGGAGGTGAATAAAGGGCATGGGAGGCTGGAAACGCGAGAAATTTGGACGAGTACGCAGATGAACGAATGGTTCGAGCGAGATGGGATTGGTATTGCACAAGTGTTTATGATCCAAAAACGATCAAAGAAAAAGGTGAAGAGAGAAGAGAGAGATCTTATGGAATTACCAGTGTTCCCAGGAAACATGCTCATGCCGCACGTATCCTCGATTTGAAGCGAAAACACTGGTTGAGAGAATCGTTTACATTATTGGCGTGATGTCACATTGGGAAAAGATGCTTCTCAAGTGCGCACTCATGGAGCTCCAGAAGGAGTAGCTGCATGAAATGGAGGACTATTAGCACTTCTGGATTTGAGAGGGGTGAAAAATGTTGCAAAGCAAATGAGACATTTTTGCGCACAACCGCGAGAAGCTTTACAATTCCTGCTCGGCAAGCTTTCACGGTAAAACGGGTAAACTCAGAAGCCCTGGCATTAGTGTACCTCGTGTTTACCGCAGGGGAAGCGGTGTGCTATCATCCTGGCAGGAGCAGGACGGAGGTACGAGGGTGGTAACCCTGTGCTGGCTCCTTGGAACATCCGTTCTCAAAATCCGTCGTTTTCTATGAACGGATGTCTCAAGGAGCCAGCACAGGGCGGTCTTCGCCAGTCCGCACGCCTGGAGAGTGAGCCTGGTGAAGAATCTCTCCGAATTTGATGGCAAGTTCTACCAACCCATGCGCGAACAGGTTCGCGCGAGAGGCAGTGCTGTGGGTGGCCTCGGGAGCCCGCAGGTCGAGCAGACGTGAGAAGCCAGCCATAGGGGTGATGCCAAAGCCGGTTGAAACCTGATTGTTAAACACCTCACACATTTTTCTGAGAAAAGGAAGATCAGGATTTCTGATCGGGTCACGCGCTCACCTGGGACTATCCACGCCTGCTCCCGCGCTGAGGAACTCCTGCACAAGATCGGCCAGAAGTTTTCCACTGCGGCTGTTCAAGTGAATGCCGTCGCGATGAAAACGCCAGCCGTTGAGCTGCCCGATCTCATCATGATTCTTGTGCAAGACAAACTGCCGAAACACATCGCGATAGAATGGCAGAAAGTCGAAGCTCGTGAAGGCCCGCCCGGGGGACGCGAGGATGAGTTCGTGCATGCGCTCGTAGAAGGGAAGATAGCTCACCTCCTCCTCTTGCGCGATGTCCTTGAGGATAGCGCTATACTCCTGGATGCGCCGGTTGGCTTCGGCCTGGAAAGGGGAAGCCTCGCCCGGATCTTCCCCAATGGGAATCAGCGAGCAGAGGGCGATGGCTGCCTTCGTCTCGCTCTTCAGGCGACGCACAATGGCTTGCATATTCTCACGATACCACTCCGGCGATGGCTGGACTGGAAGATGCTTCGTGAGGCGATCAAACTGCGCCACTTTCTTTGAAATCAACGCCAACACATCGTTATCGCCAAGCAGAACGATCACGTAGTCCGGATGGCAATTGATGATGTCGGGCACCCGCCCAAGCCCATTGTAGGCCAGATCTCCCCCCTCTGCGAACCGGTAAAAACGCAAAGACGCGAGGCTCGGCCGCTGCGCCAGGTCTCGTATCCAGTCGTAGCTGCCCGTTGCATCGGTCGCGCTAGCTCCCAGACAGGCGACGACGGCCTTGACTGTGCCAGTCGTCGCCCCCGTCACTACCGCTCTGCCGCCTTGTCGGCTACCTCTCCGAAGGCTCCCCCGGAGCAGGCGGAACACCCACCCAAAGACGGTTCCCGCCGCCGTCCCGCCTGTCTCGTGTCGGTTGTGGTCTGTTCTCGTGTCGTTGTCTGATCTCTTCATACTGCTCCTCTCTCCTCTTTCGTTTGCGGAAGATCGATCATCATCCCGGCGACGATGAACTGAACAAGGTGCTCCCGGGCGCGGGAGAGCTGTGCTGGCTCCTTGGCACATCCGTTCGCAAAATCCATGCTTTTCTCAGAACGGATGTGCCAAGGAGCCAGCACAGCCTGGTGACACCTCTTGAATGCATCCATCTCACGAAAAGAGGAAGGAGTGAACACGTGTTTGCTCACTCCTCTTTCTCAGTCTTTCAGACAGGCCTCGTCGTATCTCTTGCTTTCTCGATCAGTCGCGCTCAATGATGGGCAGGATCAGATGCGAAGGGTGCGTCCTGTCATGATAGACGCGGTTGATCGCCTGCACAAAATCCTTCTCTGTTTCCGTCTCGATCGTTCCGCCGGTGTTCGTATTGCGATCAAAGCGTGGGAAGTTGGAGCTTGCCACCTCCAAACGGATGCGATGCCCCGCCTTGAAGACGTTGGAGGTGGCCCACAGATCGAGATGCAGTTCGTAGATCTGTCCTGGCTCCAACAGTTTCGGCTTGGAGAACGACTCGCGATAGCGGGCGCGCAGGATACCATCCGTGAGGATCTCAGCGCGGCCATCGGGGTACACATCGACGAGTTTGCCGGTAAAGTCAGTATCGCGTGCCGACGAGGAGACATACAACACCAGTTCGATGGGGCCAGTCACCTCTACCGGTTGCTCTAGAGGTGGTGTCGTATAGCAGAGCACATCCTCACGTGCTTCCACGCTGCGCTGATCGCGCGGTCCCTGATCCATACCCATGGCTAGGGATATGAGAATGGCTCCTCCCACGGTGGGAACCGGGTGACGTGGATCGTAGAGATAGACATCCTCGCCCTCGTCTGCTGGCACCTCGGTCGAGAGTGTGCCGTCACCGGCCGCGCTATTGGCGTGTCCGGCACTATGCAGGTAGTAAGGGCGGAACTGCGTATCGGGCAGCGGCCAGTCGTCTTCCTCGCGCCATTGGTCCAGCCCCATGACAAAGAGTTTCACTGGCTTGTCCTGTTCCACACCGTTGTCCTCGCCTTTGAGCCAGTGATCGAACCAGCGCAGTTGCATTCCGACGAGGTCGACCACATCGCCGCTGGCCGTCAGGCCATAGTTGCGCTCCGGGAAGATGCCGATCATCCCCCCGTGGGACCAGGGACCGATCACTAGGCGTTGGTGCTGCCGCGCCATCGCGCTCCCCCCGCGCTGCTTCATGCCGGTGTAATTCTCCAAGGTAGTTCCCAAGAAGATGTCATACCATCCACCAATGTTGAGCGCCGGCACCGTCATCTGCTCGTAATACGCTCTGTGAGCGATGCTCTGCCAGTAGTCATCATAGTTCGGATGAGCTAGCCAGTCGAAATAGTAGGGAGCGAAATCCCGCAGCAGAGGCATATCCACGAGAGGGAGATACGCAAATTGCGAGGACGGATCAGCCATCACCTGCATGAACATCCCCATCTGTTCCATGCTGGCCTTGCCCTGCCGCAGTTGTCGTTGCAGTTCCTCCGGGACCATGAACAAGGACCAGAACAGTGAGATGCCCAGCTCGAACACACCGCCCTGATGACGCCACGGGGATTGGTAATAGTCCGAGGTCGTGACGACGGGGGCGATAGCTCGCAGGGCTTCTGGATGCTCCTTAGCCAGGAGCCACTGGGTGAACCCGAGGTAGGAGCCTCCAACTGTTCCGACCTGGCCGCTGGACCAGGGCTGCTGGGCAATCCAGGCAACTGTATCGGCTCCGTCACTCGCCTCATTGAAGATGGGGGTGAACTCGCCCTCGGAGGCAAAACGTCCCCGGCAGTCCTGCAGAACCACGGCATACCCTACCTGAACGGCTCGCAAAGCATCGATGGCTGCCTGGATCATCATCGGCAGTTCCTTGTTGTAGGGCAGCCGTGAGAGGAGTACCGGGACAGGCCCGCCCTCTGCGGGACGATAGACATCGGTGGCGAGTCGAACGCCATCGCGCATGGGGACCATGATGTTTTTCTCAATCAAAATGTTCATACTTGTGCTCCCGTTTTCTGCGTTCTTCTCAGCCAGCAGCGGAGAGAAATTGGTGAACGTGTCTGAACCGGCCGCTTGCGGAGACACCCGACTTTCAGAAGGCAGGAGAGGACGTTTTCTGCTCTCTATATCACATCTGGCTGTGTCACGCAGTGATCGGTGTTGTCCTCTACAAGCCACTTACTTTCTAGCAGAAGTATACAACATTGGTACTTTTGCTTAAGATGATGCCGGATAGAATCAGAGTATCATCCCAGACCGACCTCTGATTCAATGCTAGCAAGAGCTCATGACAAAGCACAGAAGCTGTCCCTTTCAATCAAACCCTTCCATTTCAACAAGGAGGAAACTCTGCCTGTATCCAAGAAAAAGCGTACCACATCGACTCCTGACCCTTCAACTTCAGACACATCAACGCCCTGTGCTGGCTCCTTGGTCTATCCGTTCGAGAAATGATGGGAGAAAAGGACGAACTGAAGGCCTCTGAGTGTATGGATCACCAACATCATGGCTCTCCCTAGCTTTTGATGAAGTTGGCTTGCTATCAAAGCAAGTTCCACCTAAGAGGAAGCCCCTTGTCGGTCACCTGTCGGCATTTCTAGCTGGGCTCCCTTGTGAGGCGGAACAAAGCAAACAGCCATCAGCAAAAGTTGGGAAGAGTCAACATCATCGCTATGATATTCATTTCACATCGTACCCCCTTCTCTTCGATTTGTCGGGCTCTGGAAGCCCATTGAAGCAATGAGATCAGGGGACGATGTGGCGCAAACAAAGGAGTGATGATGTACGTGACCCATACATCTGAGTGCTGAGTGAGGAGGCAGAGGAGGAATCGGCAATGCAGCCATGAAGAGCGTGTTTGGGAACGCGGAGCCCCGAGAGCCAGCGCAGGGAGGAGATTTCGAGGTGAAAGCACAAAATATTTATATTAATAATAGATACATGAATAAATAATACAACCGGAACCGACGGGTTTCCAGTCCTCTGTCACCAATTTCTTCTCTCTTCCTTTCCCCGTCTGGCAAGCTCTCTCAGAACCTGCACATCCTTCTCGCAGAAGAGGAGAAAGCCCAAACACCCCTTGTTCTTGAAACGCAGCGCCGACCAGGACCAAAAGATCTTCCTTCTGGCATCCCCTCTTCAGCATGGCCGACTGAGCGCTCATAGGCAGCACGATCGACGGGCGGCAAGGGCGTCCCCAGAGCGTCTGCCGCTCCCCAGAGTTGGGCTGCCCACCTTAGTACAGGCTATCACAAGTTTGCTCCGAGTTTTCGTTCAAGTTTTTCGACGGTATAGGACCACTTGATCGGTTTGGCGGTCTGATTGTAGTAAGCAATGAAATCCGAGATCGCCTGCTCTAAAGAGGCGGTACTGAGAAAGTGGTTCGGTTGCAGGAGTTTGCGTTGCAAAATGCTAAACCAAATCTCAATCTGATCCAGCCACGAGGCGTTGACGGGCAACCACAAGACCTCAAGAGTCATCTTGCCTTGCAAAGCGATGGCCTGTTCCTCAAGCCAACGAGCCAACTGCTTGGGGGCATGCGTCGGTCCATTGTCCAGGATCAAGATCACTTTCTGCACCTGGCGTCGCACCGCTTCAGCGATGATGACTTCCTCCAGAAACGCCCGAAAGTCGACAAAGCGTTTGCGCGTGGAGCACCGTCCCGTAACGAAGCCATCGGCGACAGAAAGTCCTGCCATCAGATGCCGCATGCCCCGACGATGGTAGCGTGGCGATTGCTGGACACCCTGCCCTGCGAAAGCTGCTCGGGGACCTTGTTCCGCTTCGCGAGCCTGGATGGACGTTTTCTCATCCACGCAAACGAGCCAGGTTCCTTCTCGCAGCAAGGCCGATGCCCGTTCATACATCCTCAGGACGGGACCTGCCCGTTGCAAGAACGTCTGCGGATTCTGGATACGCTGCCAGGCATGGTAGCGCCACGGACGAATCCGTTCCGCTTTCAACCAGCGACCAATCGTACTGGCCGAGACGGCGGGCAACGAAGGCGCCGACGCGACCCAGTGCGCGAGCTCCGTCCGACTCCAACGCGCCAGGGGAACCCCTTGGGCCTGTGGCAAACTGCAAGCCACTGCTGTGGCCTGAACACGCACCTCAGGGGGAAAAACGCCTCGGCGCTCCCGAACGGGGCGCGTCGGCCAGGCTCTGGGTGCTTTCCCAACGTGCTCGCCACTTGCGCACTTGCCGATCGCTGGTGCCAGCGGCCTGTGCAATCTGCTGATTACTCCATTCCGGGTGCTCATGGGCTGCCAGGACGATGCGGGCCCGCATCGCCAGGCTTTGTCCTGTGGTATGTGCCCGCACGACTCTCTGGAGTCCTTCTACTTCTTTCTCGGTCAGTTCTATCGGATAGCTTGGTTTTGGTCCTCTCATGTTTGTATCCTCCCAAGCTCAATCTACCCCTCTTTCTCCTTTCTGTCAATCTCGGAGTGAATTTACGTTCGGCTGTACTTAGCTCTCCCTGTGGCGGCGTCGCGCACCTGCACTTCCCTTTCGTGCCCCCAAGTGCCAGGTCTTTGCCAGTGGGAGACCAGGCACGGTGAAGATGTTGAACGTATTCTTGATGCGAAGCCCCGTCGTTCCCAGGGCAGGAGTGCTGCCGTGCTGGGCGCTGATGGCAGAGCAGGCGCTCAACACCAGCAGGAGGAAGCTGATGGCAAAGAGCCATCTACAGGTACGCAGCCGCATCCATACTCTCCTTCCTCAGGCTGTTCGCAGCTTGTGGCCCTTTTGCAGTTTGATGCTCAGGGTGCGCAGAGAAAGCATCGGTGACGCAAAGAAGGGTATGCGAGAATTGGGCTGGCTCAGTTGCGCCAACTGCCGCTCGTGCTCTGCCTCGCGCAGCAAGTCCTGACGATGAGTCTGAGCGAATTGCTCGCGGTCGTAAGGATTCGGCACCATGGTTCTTCTCCTTTCAGCACCCCGTCTCCCAGGAGTGCCTGCAAGCATCCCTGTGATTTTGTTCACCGTCGTGGGTTTCCCTGTTCCAAGTGTACTTGCTGGCGCTTGCTTGCACATCTGGTGAACAACTCATGTGAGGACTCATTTGGAAACAGATGGGTCTGGCTGAAAGGGGAGTATCGTGAAGAGGTTCTGAGTAGAATCACCTCTGTGGATACACAAGACCCGTAAAGAGTAGGGCTAGACGAGGTGATGCTCCAGCGCGTAGCGCGTGGCGGCGGCTCTTGAGGAGACCTGAATCTTGCGGTAGATGGAGGTCCGGTGGTTGTTGACGGCGCGCGCGCTGATACCGAGTTGTTCGGCGATTTGCACGTCGGTGAGTCCCCGGGCCAGGAGACGCAGCACCTCGACCTCGCGTGTGGTCAGTCCGGAAGGCGAGGTGGTTGCTGGTTTCGTGAGTGGAGTCGATGATGATTCTGTGGGGAGAGGCGTTGGTATCATCACCTGTTCTCGCGCAGCAAGAGCCTGCTCCGGTGTCATCAAGCGACCTTCGGCCCACGCGGTGGCAAAGGGCTTTTCTCCCAGTTGAGCGCGAGCGGCGGTGACTCTTGACTCATAGGCAGGACGTTCGCGAGGTGCGATGGGGGCACCACTCGTTTCGCGCACAGTCTCCGCTGCACCCCACAGCCGTGCCGCCCATGCCAACTCTCCCTGCACTGCAACCACGCATGCCAAACCTTCCAGGCCCAAGGCAACAGTCTGTCTGTTCCCCTCCTTGCGCGCTACCGCTATGCCTTCCTCGTAGAGCGATTGGGAACGCGCCTCGTCTCCTGAAGCCCCGACGACCTGCGCGAATGCGTAGAGTGATACGGTCGTGCCATACCGGTGTCTCATCTCCTTGAAGAGCGCCACCGCCTGCTCAACTCGCGCGTATGCCAGGGCTGTATCCTCCTCAGCGAGGGCGAGCAGCCCTGAGAAATAGAGATAGTAAGCGATACTCTCTTTGTCGCCCAACTCTTGATAGAGTGCCAGGCTCTCCTCAAGCCACGTGTGTGCCTGTGTCAGGTCACCCTGGGACACATAGTACAACCGTGCCAGGATGAAAAGCGAGTCGGCAATACTAGTGGTGTCTCCCAGTTCCTTATTCATCTCCAGACTCTCTTCGAGCAGGCTGCGTGCTCTCGTGTACTCACCTTGATCGATGACCAGGTTCCCCAGGTAGACCAGTGCAGAGGCGACTGACCTCTTGTCACCCACCTCTTTGAAAAGTGCGAAGGATTCCTCTTCTTGCGAGCGCGCCAGTATGAGGTTCCCTCTCCCCCAGGCGATAGCTGCGAGCAGATGGAGGGAGGAGGCAATACCCGCTGTGTCCCCCAGTTCCCGGTACAGTGCCAGACTCTCCTCGCAGAGCGCCTCCGCTCGATCAAGATAGCCCAGGCTCACGTGTAGTCTCGTGGCAGCAACGAGCGCTTTTGCCCGCACAGATGCTGCCACCCCATCGCTTCGCGAGAGCGCTCGCTCCAGAAAATCCCGCCCCTCGCTGAAGTAACTTCGCATATACCAGAATTGCCGTAGCGCTCCTCCCAGGCGCAAGGCTATCTCCCTGGTCCTCGCATCCCCTCTCTCTCCCTCCGCTTGTTCCAGTGACCACTGCATTACTGCTCGCAGGTTCTCATGCTCCCGCGCTAACCGCTCCAACCATATCACTTGCCGTGGACCTGCCAGTTCCGGCTCAGCCTCCTCCGAAAGCCGCACATAATACAAAGCATGAGCCTGTCGAGTGATTTCCATCTCCCCGCTCGTCGCGAGAACCTCCAACCCATACTCGCGGATCGTCTCCAACATCAAGAGGCGTGGCTCCTGGCCTTCTTGCTCGGTCTGCTGCAACAAGCTTTTGTCGATAAGCGA
>Ga0209027_1000415_pt1 | contig 14892 bp, 14 predicted proteins | sample GraSoi013_1_20cm_3_FD_185821 | JGI IMG/M metagenome (GOLD analysis project Ga0209027, IMG submission 185821) | Grasslands soil microbial communities from the Angelo Coastal Reserve, California, USA - Sample 09_27_2013_1_20cm (SPAdes) (version 2) | ecosystem: Environmental > Terrestrial > Soil >...
AGAGGGTGACACCCTTGAAGTAACCGATGCTTCACCCGAAAAAGAGGGTGAAACAGCCAAACCCGTTGCCACCGCCCCCTCTGAAACCAGGAGTGAGGGCGAAGCATAAAGAGAAATGCCTATGGAAAACTGCCTGTTTTGCAAAATAGCAGAGGGTCAAGTACCCGCTAAAATAATCTACCAGGATGAAGACGTGGTCGCCTTTGAAGACATCAATCCACAGGCCCCACACCATATCCTCCTCATCCCACGGCGACATATCGCCTCCATGTCTGACCTGACGCTAGAGGACGGTCCCATGCTGGCTCTCCTGTTTGTCACTGCCGATAGACTGGCGAAGAAACTGGGACTGGGCGAGCGCGGCTACCGCTTCGTCACCAACGTCGGGCCAGATGCTGGCCAGGCTGTCTTTCATTTGCACTTTCACCTGCTCGGTGGGCGCAAATTTAGCTGGCCTCCCGGATAGGATTTGCAAGGTCTTTCATGCGTATTGCGATTGACTATACAGCGGCCATCAGGCAGCGCGCGGGCATCGGCAACTACGTGCGTAGACTGGTGGATGCCATGCTGGAACTAGATACCGTCAACCAGTACACGTTGCTCACGAGCGGACGCCCCACACGGGAGCGTCCGTTTCCTACAGCAGAGAACGTACACGGCCGCAGTATCTTTATTCCCGATCGTTCTTTGAACATCATCTGGTATCGCTGGCGGCTGCCGCTCTATGCCAACTATTTCGCAGGGCAGGTCGATATTTATCATGGACCAGACTTCGCCCTACCCCCCACCGGCAAGAAACTGCGCAAGGTCGTGACGGTCCATGACCTCGCCTTCCTGGACCACCCGGAGTTCGCCGTTCCTTCCATGGTGGACTACCTCAACAAGGTCGTGCCTGAAGCGATTGCCACCGCAGATGTCGTCTGCACCGTTTCACAGGAGGTCAGTCGCGCGCTGGTAGAACACTTTCAGACACCCCGCAGGAAACTCACAGTAGTCCCTAACGGCGTGAACGGGCATTTTAAGCGTATCACCGATCCGGTCCTCCTGGGAGCGACACATCACAAATTTGGTTTGAGACATCCCCTCGTTCTCTGCGTTGGCACGCTTGAACCACGCAAAAATCATATTGGCCTGATCAAGGCATTCTACCAGGCCCAGAAGAAGAAGGGAGGGCCAGCCATGCTTGCCCTCGCCGGCGGTAAAGGCTGGCTTTACGAGGAGACACTACAGCTCGTGGAGGAACTCAAACTCGAGAAAAAAGTCCGCTTCCTGGGGCGCATCAGCGATCTGGAGCTGATCACACTCTACAGCCTTGCCGATGTTTTCGCCTTCCCCTCATTTGTCGAGGGTTTCGGCGTACCTCCCATAGAAGCCATGGCCTGCGGCGCCCCGGTCATCACCTCAAATACCTCTTCTCTTCCCGAGGTCGCGGGAGATGCCGCGCTTTTGATCGACCCGCACAATACCGGGGAACTTTCAGCGGCGATTATGCGCATTCTACAGGATAAATCGCTGCAAGAAGAACTACGCCAGAAGGGCTACGAGCGCGCAAAACAATTTACATGGCAAGCCTCCGCGCGTAAAATGCTCTCCATCTACCAGAAGCTCTATGATGGAGTCACAAACTTTGCTGACGAGGAAGGCACCCCATGAAAATCGCGCTCAATTCCCTCTTCTTGCAGACACCAAGCAGCGGCAGCGAGCAGTACCTGCTCCATTTACTCCGCGCCTTGAAAGAAATCGACCAGCAAAACGAATATCTCTTGCTGGGACCGAGACCCGTGAAACGTGATGGCAGCGGAAATATAGCGTTTCCCTACCTGGTCAATCCCGTGCCAACGCTTGCTGGCCGCAAAGAGAACATTGAAAAACTGGTATGGGAACAGTATACCGGCCCGGCAGCGGCAAGAAAGGCAGGCGCAGACCTTTATCATGTGCCATATTTCGCCCCACCGCTTTTCCCGCGCACGCCGACCGTCGTTACTATCCACGATGTGATTCCGCTGCGGCTGCCAGCCTACCAGGCAGGTGCCAGGGTTAAAGCCTACATGCGCCTCGTTGCTCGGGCGGCCCGCAACGCCACGTTGATCATTACCGTATCCCAGCACGCCAGGCAGGACATGATGGATGCCTTGCACCTGCCCGCCGAACGCATTTGCGTCACCTACGAGGCGGCTGGCGACCAGTACAGGCCCATCGCCGATCCGGCGGCGCTGTCCCAGGCCCGGGCGCGCTACGGAGTGGGCGAACGCTATATCTTCTACCTCGGCGGGCTCGATCAACGCAAGAACGTCCCTCAATTAGTGCGAGCCTTTGCCCACCTCTATAAGCAACTTGATCAACCCGACCTGCAGTTGCTCATCTCTGGCAATCCAGACAAACAGAAGGGACCACTCTTTCCCGACCCACGCCCCGTTGCCGCGGAACTCGGCGTTTCAGGCCAGGTTATCTGCCGCTTCATCCAGGATGAAGACAAGCCCGCCATGTACAGCGGCACCAGCCTCTTCGTCTTTCCCTCCCTCTACGAAGGCTTTGGGCTGGACCCCCTGGAGGCGATGAGCTGTGGCGCCCCCGTCGTCTGCTCGAACCGCACGTCACTCCCTGAAGTTGTAGGCGATGCCGCCCTCAGCGTTGACCCGGAAGATACTCAGGCCCTCGTCGAGGCCATGCGCAGCGTCCTCAGCGATACTTCATTGGCAATCGACTTACGCGCGCGTTCATTACTGCGTGCTGCGCAATTCAGCTGGCGCAAGACAGCAACAGAGACACTCGCAGCTTACCAGGAAGCATTGGCAAGGAGTAAAAAATAATATGCGCGTACTTATGATCTCAAAAGCTCTCGTCGCAGGCACCTCCCAGCGCAAACTCGAAGAGCTCGCCAAATGCCCCGGCGTCGAATTGACCCTCGTCACTCCTCCTTACTGGCAAAGCGACGACGGCAGCAAGCTAGTTCTTGAACGCCTTTACACCAGCGGCTACCAGATGATTGTCACCCCCATGCGACTCAACGGCAACTTTCACCTGCACTACTACCCGCTCCTGGGCAAAATCATGGGCGATGTGCGTCCAGAGGTCGTTCATATCGACGAAGAACCCTATAATTTCGCCACGTTCCATGCCATGCGACTCGCCAACAAACAGAAGGCAAAAGCGCTTTTCTTCACCTGGCAAAACCTCTACCGCAACTACCCACCGCCATTTCGCTACCTGGAACTCTACAACTATCGTCACGCAGCTGCAGCCCTTGCCGGCAATCGCGACGCAGCAGAAGTCTTGAGGCGCAAGGGCTATACCGGGCCAATCTCCATCATCCCACAGTTCGGTTTTGACACCGATATCTACCAGCGTAGCGAGCCACGCCGACCGCGCGCACCCGGCGACCCCTTTACGCTTGGCTTCGTTGGACGCCTCAAAGACAACAAAGGGCTTGATCTGCTGGTAGCAGCCCTGCCCGAGCTGCCGCATTACTGCCGCCTGGTCTTTATCGGCAACGGCCCCATGAAAGAGCACCTTGCGCAACAGGCGCAACGCCTTGGTGTTGTGCAGCGCGTCATCTTCAAGGGAGGTCTGCCAACTTACGAGATTCCCAGAGAGATGCAGCAGTTGGATGCCCTGGTGTTGCCCTCGGTGACTCGTCCCAACTGGATAGAGCAATTCGGCCGCGTGCTCCCCGAAGCCATGGCCTGCGAGACACCAGTCATTGGCTCCAGCTCTGGCGAGATCCCCCACGTCATCGGCGACGCTGGTCTTGTCTTCGAGGAAGGCAATGTGCAGGAGCTGGTCGCCCGCATCCGCCAACTGCTTGACGACCCTGAGCTCTACGCGCAGCTAGCAGCAAAAGGGCGCCAGCGCGTGCTCGAAAACTACACACAGGAACAAATCGCCCGCCAGACCTACAAAGTGTACCAGCAAATGCTGGCATAAAAGCTATTTCTCTTTGGTTTCTGGCTCTTTCTCTGATGGAGGGAGGATTTTTTGGATAGCTTGTTGAGGACTCGTAGGGATCTGGTGAGCCACCTTGCTGATTTCTTCAACAGGAAGTTCAGAGAGGAGCTGGTCTTTCACTTCTTTGGCCTGGCCTATACCCTTCCCCAAATTGCGCGACATGGATTGTAGAGCCTTGGGACCCATAATAGCCAGTGCAATCAGAAGCACAGGTATCAAATCCAACATATGAAATCCCATACCACAGGCTCCTTTCCAGATCGTAAAACTGCGAACATTCAAACCTTTCGTGTCTATCATATCATAACAACCATACACATTCATAGCCACAATTTGAAAACTACAAATTGATCACAATTCTGCCCAAAATAGCGAGAAAGACACGTTTACTTCGATAGAGATTACGCAAGAAGCTGTGAAGAGCTGGATGGCTCAATGTCTCGTGGATTGAAAAAGTATCCAGCACCATTGAGCCATCCAGGTTGTTCGCAGTGGAAGGCGTACAGTACCCAGGACTTCCCCCACACACCCCTAATCTGGGTCCGCCGGTCGTGTTTCCCCCAGAACAGCGACCGGTCTCTTTTTTTTATTTCCCTATAAACACTTTTGCGAATTCAAGACACGTTTTAGAAGGGCATAAAATGCTCACATACCATCTTTTTTAAAGAAAATATATTTTTGCTTCATAGCAAGCTTATAAATACTTGACGCTGCACCAGCTACGCCGTATACTTTGTACCGTGAATCAAAGAAGACCTCGCTGGAACAAGGAGCAAGGGCGACCGCCAGGGTCGCCCCTACTATACACCGCATCGCCTTGGTAAGCCCATGTATAGTAGGGGCGACCCTGGCGGTCGCCCTTGAAACGAAAGGAGCCGCGCACAATGGCAAATCAGCAAACTCTCGAATTCATTAAACTGCAACCTGTTGATAAATGGAATCTGTTCAGGCTTGAGCATCCTGATGAAGCTATTGACCTGAGTGGAGCGGATTTAAGTGAAGCGAATCTTGGTGGAATTAATCTCTTCCGCGCGGATTTGAGCGGTGCAGATCTAAGCGAAGCGGATCTCTGGGAAGCCAATTTAAGCGGAGCTTACCTGATGGGAGCAAATCTCAGCGACGCGAACCTGGCGCGAGCAGACTTGAGTTACGCAGACTTGAGCTCAGCTAATCTCAGCGATGCCGCTCTTCGTGACGCGAGCCTCCGGGGCGCTCTACTTACACACGCCAATCTGAGTAGATCAGATCTGTGTGGAGCGAATCTGAGAGAAGCTATCATAACTTCCGACCAACTCAACCAGGCGCAACCACTCGATGATTGTCTCTAGCGAGAACTCCACCGGTGTGGACTCACTTTTCCAGCAGAGAAGAAACGTTTCCTGCTGTATCGTCAGGGAGGTCGGTCAAACTCCCATGTACCAGGGGCAGCGTAAGGGTGGCGGTCGTCCCCTGATCGGGCGTGCTGGTCACGCTCAGCGTGCCGCCATGAGCTACGGCAATGCTCCGCACAATGGAGAGTCCCAGGCCCGTACCTCCTGCCTCACGGGAGCGGGCCTTGTCCACTCGATAGAAGCGTTCGCCCAAATGTGGCAGATCCTCAGCAGCAATGCCGATCCCCGTGTCGCTGACCTCCAGGAACGCCTGCCCCTGTTTCGCAGCCGTGCGCACCGTGACATGACCGCCATGGCGATTATATTTGATGGCATTGTCGAGCAGCGCGAGTACCGCTTGTTCGAGCAGTGTCGGATCGCCAATCACCAATGCTGTTTCGTTGGATTCTACCTGAACGCTGATCTCTCTCTGCTCTGCCAGGGCCTGTATGCGACGCGCTCCCGCGTGTGCTACATCCTCGAGGTCCACCACCTCGTGCTCCTGGTGCGAAGAACTGTTGTCCAGGCGGGCAAGCGTCAGCAAGTTGGACGCCAGCGTCCCCATATGGTTCGCTTCCGCAACGATATCCTCTAATAGCGCCGCATCTTCTGCTGCCAGCTGTTCACGACTGCGCAGCAGCACCTCGGCATCAGCACGCAGCAGCGTCAGCGGCGTGCGCAACTCGTGCGCGGCGTCCGCAATGAACCGCTGCTGGTTTGACCACGCCAGTCGTGCCGGTGCCAGCGCGCGATTCGCCAGGAACAGCCCACCTAATCCCGCACCGAGCAGTGCCACTCCCCCAATAGCGAGCAAGAGATTGAGCAGCAGCGATAGTGCGTTTTGCTGCGCCTGAATCGATTCGCCAATCAGCACTACGCCCACGTATCCACTCCCCTTTGGGTTTGGAACCACCTGCGCATAGCGGTAAATCGATCCACGAGTGCCTCCATTGACAATATCGGTAGCGGGCTGGCCCGTCGATAAGGCCGACTTCACGAGGTTATTGTTGAGAAACGCAGACGGAAGCCCTGTAGTATTTTCGTATGATGGCAAGGAGCCATTCTGATCGAAGCAAACGACTATCTCGTTCATGGTAAAAGGCTGACCAGAAGGCGCACCAAATTGACCTGGAGGGGCGTATGGCGCAAGTAACGGGCAGGCGCCACGGAAGGGCGATTCACTTAGCCATTGCCCCACGTGCGCGCGGGCATGTCCGGCAGCATCGTTCTCAATGGGAGTCAGCAGGGAGTATTGGACTCCAAAGTAGAGGGCCACGCCAAACAGCACCAGCGCCGCGCCCAATACTACACAGTACCAGAGCGTTAAGCTGACGCGAAGCCCCTGAAACATGGCGGCTCCTGGCTCTTGTGCCAGGCGACCCCTCCTACGATGCAGGGGCCACCAGGCGAATCTGCTCCTGTACATGCTGCTGCTCCTCTGCTGCTGCTCTATGCTTCTATCTTGTAGCCCACGCCGCGCACCGTCTTAATTAATGGGCGCGAGAAGCCCTGGTCGATCTTGTCACGCAGATAGTGAATGTAGATATCCACCACATTCGAGAGTGCCTCCAGATCATAGCGCCAGACCGCGTCAACGATTTGCGTGCGCGTGAGCACCCGGCCGGGATGGCGCATCAAATACTCCAACAAGGCAAACTCTTTGGCCGTCAACTCGATGACGCGCCCGTCACGCCGCGCTTCGTGCCGCACCAGGTCAAGCGTCAGATCGCCCACACAAAGCTGGAGGGTCTCATCAAAACGACGATCGCGGCGGCGGAGCAAGGCATTGATACGCGCCAGTAGTTCCTCCATAGCGAAGGGCTTGGTCAGGTAGTCATCGGCCCCCACATTGAGACCCGTCACACGGTCTTCAACTGCACCTCGCGCAGTGAGCATCAGCACCGGCGACATAATATGTTCGGCACGCATCTGGCGGCAGACCTCGAGTCCGTCAAGTCCAGGCAACATCACATCAAGGACCACCACATCATAGGTGTCACTCAAGGCAAGATCAAGACCACTATGCCCGTCGTGCGCAAGATCGACGGTGTGGCGCTCTTCCAGCAGGACGCGACGCAATAAATACGCCAGCCTCTGCTCGTCTTCTACCACAAGAATATGCATTACACCATTCCTTTTTACTCACCTGGGTACCACCCGGTCTTCGGTCAGTCTCTCTTCCTCTACTATACCGCATAACGATTGGTGCTGCTAATGCTTCATCCTCCACCAGTTTCCCCAGCGCTTTTCTTGTCCATTGTGCTATCTGCTGTCGAAGGGCAGCATCTGTCATTTCTGTCATGAACATTGCTCCTCTCGCCCCAGTTGCAATCATACAAGTGCACCTTTACATCACAAATGTCCCGTTCTGCTACGCTAGAGCATAACATCCTTTCATTGAAATTTAATGAGAACTGTATGAGAATATTCTCATGGAACGCTGATCACATCATCATGCGCAAAGGAGATAGAATACGTTCGCTCAACTTGCTGTACCATGGACGGCTCATCCACTGTTCGCGCGTCAATTCCATGGCATTCGTGACGTCGCAGCTGAACAGCTCTTCCATTTGTCGGGCCAACTCTTCGCTGTATACCTCTGCGTTGATCTCGTAGTTGCCAACGGAACTGAGGCGATCCAGGTTCGCCGTCCCGATGGTTGACCAGGCTCCATCTATGGTACATGTTTTCGCGTGGAGCATATTGCGGTAACCAAAAACGCGAATGCCCGCCTGCAAGCATTCCGTAAAATAGCCTCGTGCGAGCCAGTCAACGACCACATGATTGGAGACCCAGGGCACCAGTATCTGTACCTCCACGCCGCGCCTGGCTGCCTCCTTAAGTGCATCGAACAATGAACCATCAGGCACAAAATAGGCGTTGGTGAGCCGGATAGCGTGTTCGGCGCGATCAATCGCTGCGATGTACATATCGCGAATCGGGAACGTGAGACGCTGAGCATCCGTGCTCAGAAAGTTGATGTGTGAATCGAAGCGACGAGGATAATGCCGGGTGATCGGTGCCTGCCCGGTGACATGCCGGTTCCAGAAGTCGATGAACGATTGGGCCAGATCTGCTGCAGCGGGTCCAGCGATGCGCAGGTGCGTATCGCGCCAGGTGGTCGCATACGGACTGCCCAGGTTATAGCCCCCGATGAAGCTGGTCGCACCATCCACGACGAGCAACTTGCGATGGTCCAGCGCGTAGCGCCGCAGGTCAAGCAGGTCCAAGGGGCGGCGCACAGCCTGGTAGGAGAGGACATGCATCGCCGGCGGGAAGACCTTGAAAGCGTGGGGCACGACCAGATTGCCGAAGCTATCGAAGACCACATAGACCTCCACCCCCTGCGCGGCTTTGCGTGCCAGGGCCTCCTTGAAGGCCTGACCGACCTCGTCATCTTTCCATATATATGTTTCGAGATACACGCACTCCTGTGCTGCCTCAATCGCTGCAAGCATGGCATCGTAGAGATCACGCCCATAATCGTAGACGAGCAGGCGATTGTCCCCCACCTGCACTTCGTCGAGAGACGGATGGGGAAAGCTTCCCTCTTGCCGGTGTCGCTTGCGCTGCTCGGTGATGACCTGGAGGACAAAGATAATGGCCGCTTCCAGGAGGACCATCAGGCCGGTCAGTACCAGCAGGATTCGTATGATGGGGTGCCGGCGTGGTTTGCGTGACGCAGCCAGGACCTTCACCCCGTGTCGTTTTCTTTGCATCTCTTGCTCCTCCCTGATTCTATGCGAGGATAGTTAAAAGGCAATAGCTCTACAATTTTCCCTCTCGAAAACGCTTCAAGCATACTACAACAACGAACTTACCGCCAACTATACCTTTGTTGAGTACTTACGGTCAAGTTATGCTGGTGTCGCACCATTGGCACTCTATCTATTTTTAGCGGCGACCGGAGCCTAACATTGGAAAATTCTCATGTTTTTCCAATAGAAAATCAATACTCACGCTCTATGCTTAGGTACATAGATATGAAATCACTCCAGAAAGAGAAGATTGATGGAAACGAAGCCATACGAATATGACAGAACAGTTCCGTGGGTACCACAACAGAATCAGCGCTATGACGGCAGATATTTTACACCACGCACCACCCAGCAGCCTGTAGGGGCCGCACGCAGTGCCCAATTCATTGCTCCCAGTCCGCCTGGAGTGGCCCGTGGGCCAAAGCCCAGATCACCGGAACGTATGCCGAAGGCCCGCGCCCTGGCTCTCGCCCGCACGTTGAAGAAATGGATCACCATTGCATCTATCGTGTGCTTCGGCACGCTTAGCGGACTTGTAGCCTTGCACCAGGTCGGTACTACAGCCAGCCACACCAACCAGTCATCTTCAAAGTCTTCTCAGGCGACGGCGACACCCTCGTCTTCTAATGGCTTTTTTGACCAACAAGGAGGAAACAACTTTGGATCAAGTAACTCTTCACAGGGATCCACCGACGGGTCCAACAATTCTTCGCAGGGTTCCACCAGCGGGTCTAGCAACTCTTCCCAGGCACCCGTCAGCGGGTCCGGCGTCTCCTGACGCCAGGCATCTATGCCCTCGTAACCATTCACAGGATTGCCACTGGAAGTGATACAATGACCTGGTGGGGTCGCTTTTCTGCTGGCGGTTGCTTGCTCCCGCGAACAGCAGAAGTTGCTCGCGTGAAATGAAAGAAGGAGAACATCATGAGGCACAGGTTTGAGCACCCGTGGGCTTATGGCCATGGGCATCCGTGGGGTCATGGATATGGGCATCCATGGGGCCATGAGTATGTCTTGTGGCCTGGAACGCTTCTATCAGCGTTAAGCACCTTGATCTGGGTAGCTTTGTTCATATGGCTTGCCTGGCTATTGCTGAGGTGGATCATCCCATATCTTATGCCCATGTTCGCAGGCAATTTTGGCATGGAAGCGGAAAATCCCTCCGCGTTAGAGATACTGCGCCGGCGCTACGCCGCTGGAGAGATCGATGCCGTCACGTTTGAACAGATGCGAGAGCAGCTGGAATCATCCTCCCCACGAGGATACTACGGCATCCATCCCGATGACAATAGCTATCCGCGTGAGACCAGGTCTGGCTACAGGGACACCTTTTCCTCGCCTATCTCACTCGAACAGAGAGACGCCCGGATGGCAAAGCGGAAACGAAATCCATCTGAACCCAAGGATTGATGTGCCGTCACATGATCAGGGCGACCCCTTAGGGCGCGAACTTGACGCTTATGGGGCGACCCCTATACAATCGACGGAGCGCCGGTTTCATCAGTCACATCCGTATGCTGCCATCGTCCTCCATGTTTCAGCATCAACGAATGAATGTGCGGGTTCTCGGCAGTGTCAAGAAAGACAACATGCTTCGCAAACTGAGGAGTCCACTCGTGAGCGATAATTACATCCTCACTGGCTTCAGGCAGTCTCATGAGCTGCGTCAGATCCGTGTGTTCCCACGCACCTGGTTGTAACGGCATCCGCAATTCGTTCACATGGAAATTACTGTCTACGTACACAACCTGTTTGGCCCTATCAGTCTCCCAGGCAAAACCAGTCAGGGCGGAGCCAGCTGCCAGGGGCGCCGACGTCAGACTCGTCAAATCAGCGAATGTCCAGGCGCCATCCTGGTCGCATACCAGCTCATAGACATCCCCATCGGTGCCTGTATAGACGACCTGCTTTGTACCGCCAGTCTCCCAGGCATAGGCGGCCAGGGCAGTATTCCCTGCCGGGGATGCATCTGTCGCGTCCATCAGGTCGGTATGCCTCCATGTACCATCCACGCCGCACATGAGTTCATGAATGTGTCCATCTCCACTCACATATACCACCTGCTTCGTTTTGCCAGCTTTCCAGTCATAAGCGGCCAGCAGTTCGTTCTCGGCAAGGGGAGCGCCCACCAGTTGGGTGAGGTCGGTATATTTCCACATTCCGGTTACTCCCGCGCTTAGTTCGTGCAGATGCCCATCGCGACCGCTATAAACAATGTGTTTGGTTCCGGCAGCCCTGAAAGAATAACTGACCAGGGAAAAGCCATCAGCAGGAGCAGCCCCGATGGGTTGCCTCATGATATCCTCGAAACTCCAGGGACGATCCTGGTACCTGACCAGTTCGTAAATATGGCCATTCGCATCCATTGCGCTGGCATACGCTATCTGTTGCGTCTGGCCATCCGGCCAGCTAGAGCCTGCCAGTATGGCATCTTCTAACCTAGGACCACCTGCAACGCGCGTAATGTCGTCATCGATCCACCTCCCTTTCTGCCCAATGACCATCTCATGTATGTGATTGTCACCGGTTTCATAGGCGATGTGAGAGGTACCATTCAAAGGCCACTCGTAGGCAACAATATTGCTTGGCATAGCTTGTCTCTCGCGCTCCTTCTCTCAGCTTGTCTATTTTCTTCAGCATCTCTCTTGTTATTACGTCAGCAGGCAAGAAAACGTGACTGAAGAAATTACTTTACCCTCTCTGCTTCCTGCTGGCGCAGGATAAAGCGCTGGATCTTCCCACTCGGCGTCTTGGGGAGCGCGCTGACAAACTCGATCTCGCGCGGGTAGGCATGGGCAGAGAGCCGCAGCTTATGGCATTATAACATAGTTGAGTCGACGCATCCTACTTTCCATCCTCGCTCACTTTCTGCTCCTCGCCCATGCCGGTGTTTGGCAGCGCAGCCAGGTAGGAGAGCATAGCCGCGCCCGTTTTGATACCCATAAAGAAGCGTGCAACCTCCATATTTTCATTTGGAGCGTGGTTGGACTCGTCAGCGTTGGCGTAGGGAACGCCAAAGGCCGGGATGCCCAGCGTTTTCGTGAAGACATAGTTGGGCAGGCTGGCCCCCTTGGCAGGAACGAGGAGCGGCTCAGCGCCCTGGGCGGCGATAATGGCCTGTCGTAGTAGCTCGGTAAAGGGCGAGTCCAGCGGGGTTTTCGAGGGGTCCATGCCCCCATAGCTTATGACGCTGACCTCCGGTGCATGGCGCTGGACGTGGGCTATCACTTTTGCCAGGATCTCCTCGGCGGTCTGGGCCTCGACCAGGCGGATATCGCACTTGGCAACGGCCTCATGAGGCAGGACAGTTTTGGAGCCGGGACCACCATAGCCGCCATGGATGCCATTGATGGTCAGCGTCGGCCATGCCGCCAGCCGTTCAAAATAGCCACGTTCCTTCGGCTCATCGAGGCGCCGCAGGCCAAGCGATCGTTTGACCTCATCCACGTCGATAGGCAGCCTTGCCAGCGCCTGGCGCTCCAACTCGCTCAGTGGCTCCACATTTTCATAGAAGCCGTCGATCGTGATCTCCCCGCGCTCGTTTTTCATTGTGGCGAGCAGGTGAACTAGCGTCCAGAGCGGATCTGGCACAATACCTCCCCAGTGACCCGAATGGAGGTCCCGATTGGCGCCCCACGCGCGCAATTCGAGATCAAGCACACCGCGTACACCAAAGCTGATGGTCGACTGCCCATTCTCGTGCACCGGTCCGTCACTGACGATCACCAGGTCGGACTGCAGTTCATCGCGGTGCGCGCCTATGAACGCGGGCATATGCGGGCTGCCCACCTCCTCCTCGCCCTCAAGCAGCACTTTGACATTGCAGGGCAGCGTGCCACCGCAGGCCAGCAGGGACTCCAGGGCCAATAACTGGGCGAAGTGCTGGCCCTTGTTGTCACCCACGCCGCGCGCGTAGAGGCGACCATCGCGGATTGCAGGCTCAAAAGGCGGAGAAACCCATTCTTCCAATGGATCAGGCGGCTGGACATCATAGTGCCCGTAGAGTAACACGGTCGGCGCAGCGGGTCGGGCGTGATATTCGCCGAAAACCATGGGCCAGCCGTCGGTAGGCATGACGCGAACCGCCAGGCCCATCTGGCGCATCACTCCTGCAATATAGTCCGCCACCTCACCAATTCCCTCACCATAGGCGCTAATACTTGGACGACGCAGATACTCTATCAGTCGTTGCAAAAACATCTCAGCATGTTCATCAATGTACGCGAAAATGTCGTTTAGACCGGGAGTAAGCTGGCTATTCATGAGGCGTCCTTTCCTTTCCTTATCTTCATCCCATTTACAACACACCCGATACAACCACCAATTTGGGCCATCCCTCGTTTAATTAGAGAGAAACTCTTCAAGGGTATGATATGATAATTAAAAACAAAAATGGCATCATGGCATTGGGAAATCAGGATTACAGTCGGCAAGGCCCTTTGCCAGGAGATCGGGATATGTCCATCCCGGAATATTCCCCTTTTTACACACTAGAAGAGAGCAATCATACAACATGCAAACACTATCAGAGCAGCGACAGACAAACAACTTGAGTTCACAATCACGTACGATTGCCATTTTTGCTATGCTCCTCTTCGCCTTTGCTGGACTGATCAGTGGTTTTGCCGTAGGAACCTTCACACGCCCTGGATCGCATCCACAAACAACGAACCAGATCGCAGGGGCAACCCCACCGATAACGAGCCGGAACATGACGCCGACACCTACCCCACACTTAGAACATCCAATATCGTTAGGGTTTCCCAAGATAGATTTAACCAGTGACATAGTGGCGGCAGACGACACCCACACGTATACCATTTCTGTACAGGTTACGGACCAATCCAATGGAAAGGCAGTGGGCAACCCTGTTCATGCCTCCGGCATTACCTGTAAAATCTGGCTTACCAAAGATGGAAACGTCAACAAGAACATGCCAACCGACAGGCTCAAGGCAGCCGATACCCTCTCATCGCCATTCCCCAAGGAAGAATCCGGTTCACTCGACTTCTTCGATACTACAACGCCTCAGACACAAATGTGTAACGCCAAAGGACGAGCGACCTGGAACTATAAAGTGACTTCGTCAACTGCTCCTGGCACCTATTTCCTGGTGGCACTTACCGATTGGAACGGAATTCACTACAACTGGAGCTGGGTGCAGATCAACGTTATGAAGTCGCAATAAGTCGAGGTATCTCTCGTACAATACCGCGCACCAGTGCAGCGAATCTTGGCCGCACAGCGTCTGCCGCCGCCAGCACCTCTGCATGATTGACCTCGCCTGTCTCATTGCCTGTGGCTGTATTGGTAATCAGGCTCAATCCTAGCACCTTCATCCCTGCATGGCGCGCCACGATCACCTCTGGCACAGTGGACATACCAACCGCATCGGTACCAACAGCGCGCAGGAATCTCAATTCCGCCCCCGTCTCATAGTTCGGGCCCCCAACCATCGTATAGATACCCTCGTGAAGCATAATCTCCGGCGAGGAAGCAGCAATAGAATGGGCAAGAGCGCGCAGTTGCGCGTCGTAGGCATGAGCCAGCGGAGGAAAGCGTCCACCGAAACGCTCATCATTCGGCCCCAATAAAGGATTGGCCCCCGCGAGACCAGGCATGTTGATATGGTCGCGTATGAGCATAAAATCACCTGGACGATAGGCGGGATTCACCCCACCGGCAGCATTGGTGACGATGAGGGTATGTGCGCCAAGTTGTCGCATCACACGCACAGGCAGCGTCAACACCTGCAGAGGATACCCCTCGTACAGGTGGAAACGACCTTGCATAGCTACCACGGGCACATTTTCAAGCAG
>Ga0209027_1000419_pt1 | contig 14856 bp, 7 predicted proteins | sample GraSoi013_1_20cm_3_FD_185821 | JGI IMG/M metagenome (GOLD analysis project Ga0209027, IMG submission 185821) | Grasslands soil microbial communities from the Angelo Coastal Reserve, California, USA - Sample 09_27_2013_1_20cm (SPAdes) (version 2) | ecosystem: Environmental > Terrestrial > Soil >...
TGCCTTTCGGGGCGGCGCTGTGTTTGGTCGTGTTTCGCTGAGCCAGCGCGAAGGGAATCACGCACACAGCGAGAAGTAGAGTGACGTAAAAAGCGCTCCGGATAAGGTGCGCCTTAATGGTGGGGTTTATTTGTTTTTTCATAGAAGAGCATTTGTAGTTCGAGTGTGGAGCGCCGTTTGTAGTAAAGAGCACTCCTAACTGTCAAGACATTTTTCTTAACAATTTTTTGCTTCGCCTTCCGGTCGCGCGGAGGGCTCCGCCAAAATTAACAGAAGAAAACGAAGGCAACGAAGGTCGAAAATTTGAGAGCTCATTTTCTTCGCGACTTACTGTAAAGATCACCAAGCCTTTGTTTTGTTCCTTAGCTTCCCTAAAAATCTTGATGTCTTCTGATTGCCTATTAACAGAAGAAAACTCCGAAAGCTTTCGCGAGCAGGCGAAGGTAAAGAGGGCGTTGTTAAAAGCCAAAATTGAATCTTCGTTTTCTTCGCTGGCTTCTGTAAAAACGCCGTGTAATGCACCCGCTTTATGAGCGAGCAGACGGCGTCAGTGGCGAAGTCATCGGAGCGGCGATCGAGGTCTATCGACGTAAGGGACCAGGGCTGACTGAATCAATTTACGAACGATGCTTGTTGCGCGAACTGGAATTGCGTTCGATTTCGGCTACAAACGCAAAAAATAGTTCGCGTCGAGTATAAAGGGCTTGTTTTTCGCGAACCGCTGCGCTTCGACCTTCTCGTGGCCGACTGTTTACTTGTTGAGTTGAAAGCAGTCGAAGTCTTGCACCCGTCAAGCGAAGCGCGCTTTTTAGCTACATGAAGTTACTTGATATTCCGATCGGATTGCTCATCAACTTTCATGAACCGGTTCTCAAAAACGGCATTTCTCGGATGATTCTCCCCGGAGCGAATCAAACAGTCGGAAGCGACGATGCCGAAGTTTCGCTATAGAATCCGAATTTGGAAAAATCTTCGTTCGCTTCGTTGTCTTCTGTAAAAAAGTCCTTTTATCGGGGCATGGAAAAGTTGGACGAGTCGCAAGATTCATGCGTTGGGTGGGCCGCAGTCAGCGACTACAACAGCTAAAGAGCAGGCGACGCTTGCTTGACTGTTGGGCGCTCGACTTTCGTTGCCGCGTGAATCCTAGGGCTTGGGGCGTCGCTCCGCCAGCGCGGCTGAACGTCGATTTTGTAGTGAACTCGGCGCTTGTGGTTAAAACGCTGCAGGTACGATAACAAGGAAGGACGCGAGAGTTGCATCGCTTTTGGTGCTGGCCCCAGCGTTCCTCCCATGGCCAAGATCAACTTGGATATCGGCCATGCACTCTCACGCGAGGACCAGCGCCAAAATCGACGACAACTCTTATTTTATATCGCCAGCTTCCTTCCTCTTATTCTTTCTCCGGAAATCGCGCGGCGAAGTTCTCAAAAAAGAAATTAGTGCTGAGATTTTTAGGCGTTGAGCGTTGGACGTCTCGGCGTTTCGCTAAGCGAGCAAAGCGCGTTGTCCTGCGGCGACATCGTTTCGCGGCTCTCTGGGAAGCGCGGCCGCCTCGCCCGCTGTGTCACGCGCCTCGCGGGACACACACGGCAAGCTTTTCGGCGGGGCGCCGAAAAGAGCGGGCGAGGCGCCCGCGCTCCCCACCGGTCACCAATCGATAATCACCATTCGCTACTTTTTCCGTACTCCCGCTGGCGACGCCTGAGGCCTCGTGATAGGGCCAGCCGATGTAGTCGGCCGCGGCGCCGGTGTCGGGCGTGGTCGTGGTGTGGGCGTATGCCTGGGCGTCGCTGTCGGCGTGGGGGTCGGCGTTGGAGTCGCTGTTGGCGTAGCTGTTGGAGTGGCTGTCGGCGTCACCGTCGGGGTAGCCGTCGGCGTCGCTGTGGCGGTTGCGGTCGCCGTCGGTGTAGGTGTTGGTGTAGCTGTTGGTGTAGCTGTGGCAGTTGCTGTCACAGTCGGAGTAGCCGTTGGAGTTGCAGTTGGCGTCACTGTTGCCGTTGGGGTTGGCGTTGCTGTTGGAGTGGGAGTCGGCGTTGGCGTGGGAGTAGCCGTTGGTGTTGGCGTTGGCGTCGCTGTTGGCGTTACTGTCGGGGTAGCCGTCGGCGTCGCTGTGGGGGTTGCGGTCGCCGTCGGTGTAGGTGTTGGCGTAGCTGTGGCAGTTGGTGTCGCAGTCGGAGTAGCCGTAGGGGTTGGAGTTGGCGTCACTGTTGCCGTTGGGGTTGGCGTTGCTGTTGGAGTGGCGGTCGCCGTTGGCGTGGCAGTCGCTGTTGGTGTGGGAGTAGCCGTTGGTGTTGGCGTCGCCGTCGCTGTTGGCGTTGGTGTAGGCGTTGCAGTTGGAGTTGGAGTAGCCGTCGGCGTTGGTGTAGCTGTCGGTGTCGGAGTGGGCACGCCCGGTGGTTGATCGGCACCGATGGCAGGCGGATCTAGACGAAGATCACCGTCGAAATCATCCGTGATTCCGGCAATCGTCAGGCCAGCTCCTACACATGGACTCGCGCTGGCGATGTGTAGGTCGCCCGTCGTCGCGTTTCCATTGGGATTAAGATACTGAGGGTCAGCAGAAATGCTGTTGGCATCCTGGCCGGTGGCCGTCTGCCAATTGGCAAGTGTAGGTTGAATGGTTGAATTAAAGATCCCGATTACTCCATCGTTCCCGGTGGCATAGAGATCGTTATAATTAGTAGTCAGACCGGGCGGATTGGGAGCCGAACCGCCGACCTGGATCGCGACGTTCGCGATGCCTCCCGAGGCGTTGCTGCGCGCGTTATAGAAAATGTTATCCTCGAACTTGCGCGTGTTGTTCACCACGTCACTAAAAAAGCCAAATGTGTTGGAGGCTGATGCAACGCCTGTGCCACCGATATAGACACTGTTGAAGTAGTAATTCGCTGTAGCGCCTGCGGTATCCTGGATGCCAATAATTGAGAACCCTGTTGTAATGGAGTTGCCGGCTGCGTCCAGACCCAGTCGCACCATGTTATTTTGGAACGTGGCTGTCCCCTGCCCTTCCATCACCAAGCCCGAGATCTTGTACGCAGTGAAGGTTGATGTAACATTGAGCGAGTGGACCAGGTTTTGCTCAATCACGTTAGCCTGCGAGGGAAGCAAGAAGTCCATTCCGTAAACAGACCCGGCGCTGCCGCCCGTCACCGTGTTACTCAGTGAGTGTACGGTGTTTTGCGAGAACGTCGTCGGCTGCGTTGCCAGCGGCGCGCTCACAAGGATACCCGTCATCGTGACGCCAGGGCTGTTGGCTTTGCCGTTCATGTTCCGCACGACATTGCCTGTGGCATTCAGCGCGTTCAATGAGCTGTAAATTCCGTACACCGCATAGTTACCAACAATGTTATCTATAATGTTGGCAATCGTGTTATCGTTGATTGTTGCCAGCTGAGACTCCGCTGTAATCGAATAGATCCCGCGGAACCCAACGGTCGCGCCTGTGGCTCCGGGGTTGATTGTGATGTTTCCGATAACATTGTTGGAAAGCGTGTTTGAACTCGAGCTGAAGTCCAGGATGCCGATTACCGGCGTGGTGTTTGCCGTGCTCGAGGTCGCCGTAATCACGATCGTGGACGAACCATCGAGGCTGCCAATAGCATTGCCGATTACGTCGCCAACATTGAATCGGCCGTCAAGGCTGCCAATGGTACCCAGCCCAATCGCGTTGAACGCCGAATTGGTCGTGTTCAATGAATTGCGGGCAGACGTTTGATTAATGCCCGAGATGATATTGCCCTGAATGCTAGTCGGCGCTGTGGTGCTGACGTTGGTATCAATTCCTCTAAATTCATTGTCCGAGCCGCTAATGGTGGTCGTTCCCGTGCCGTCAGCCGCGCTAAAACCGATGACGTTACCCGTGACAATGAAGGCACCAGTTGAATCGTTCAGAGTGATGCCGACATAACGCAAAGTTGCGCCCGTGAAGGTGCGAGGCGCGGTCTGAAATATCCGATTATTGGAGATTATCCAGTTGTCATTATTGGCTTGGACGCTGATACCTGATACCGACGTTGTGGCATTGAAGAAGTCAAAGATGTTATTGTTGTTGATCAGGTTGCCGGTGTTCGGATTGTCAGCCGTGCCCAAACCCATGATCGCCTTAGTGGGCAGATTAGTACCGGCAGGGCCAAGATTACAGAATGAAACGGTGTTATTATTATTGCCGTCGCCAGTGGTAGTGCTGAACAGAATATTTCCGCCAGCGGTTCCGGGGGCTGAGGTCGATGAGCCCAGGATCGTGCATCTGGTAACAATGTTGTTCTGTGCCCCGTTGATAAAGCGAATGGTGCTGGTGCTCGCAGTCGCTGATGCGGTGGTATTGGAAAGAGTCAGTGCATTACCGCCTGTGCCGAGCCCATCGATAGTGACGTTGGTGGTGCCGTTGAAATCGATCAGCGGGCTACCCGCCGAAATCGCACCGGAAACCGTGCGCGCTGCACCACCTGAAGGCTGCACGAAAATCGACGTATAATTAGCCGTGCCGCCGCTGGCGTTCAACACCGCCGAAGTAGTCTCGATAGTATCGCCGACGATAGCCACGTTGATCGCACCCTGGTGCACCCCCGTGTTAATCGCGGCAAAGGCAGCCTGAAGAGTTAGATAGCTAGTCGGCCCTGTGTTGCCACCAGTCGCGGTGACTACTACCGGCAGGGATCCATCCGGTACGCCCGCATACGCATTACTGCCCTGGAACGCGTATGCCGAGACATTTTGAGCCGGTGCGGCCGATCGCTGCGCGAAACTGGAGGCGATTAAAACCACCGAAAGCGATACCAGAGCGAGAGCGATCGCGATTTGCAGGGCCGAGGCGTGTACAGAGTTATCCCGTTTCTTTTTCATTTTCTTTTTTTAGGGAGGACTTGGACGTTTAAGGAGAGTTCTCTCTATTCTCCGGAAACGGGGAAGCGAAGTTCTCGAAAATGTCAGCGGATCTCGGGTCTTCCGAAAGCGATGCTTCAACGATCGTCCTGTCGTCGCCTGCGGCTTTGTCCTTGAGCCTTCGGCGGTTGCGATTGCCTTCAGCTATATTCAGTCCGAGCAATCTGCGACGGGCACAGGCGCGACGAAGGCGCATAGCCAAGGCGCTCTGTAACTGAGGAGCAACGCCCTCCAGAACTTAGCCCGCAGGTTGCGGTTCTTTGCTGCTGCAACCGCGTCGCTGTAGCGCCAAATCTCCAGCAACGCACCCATCCCTATCTATGAGACGGGTTCTTGTTCGACGCAGGCACGATGTGCGCGTAGCCGGGATCACCGATCCCGGCTACGCATTCACAATTCGTTTAACTACGCATTATGGACGCGGGCGCGAATGCACCGCCGGGCGTGGCCTCGGAGATGGACTTGGAGACGAATGATCGCAGCTCGGAGCGCACAAGTTGCCTTCGTTGTACTCGCCAAGAATACCCGCGATAGCTGACACGTCTCGCGGTCGCAGGTGTCCGTCGCCAATTGGCGGGATAACCAGGTCTCCGATCAACGCATCGGCGTCAGCTAAGGTTTGCTGGATGCAGCTTCCATCCGCACCGTTGGCAATGTTCAGTTTTGCAGCGATTTCCTGATAGGCAAGGATCAGTAGTCCATTCCCGCGCACTGGCTCGTGCAGAATCGCCAGCAATTGATCCTGGGTATAAGTGGTGTTTCCAAGCTGCAACTCGGTCACCGGCCACGCTTCGGGATGGTTCTTCCAATAGCCTTGTCCGAACACACACCCGGCCGGCGTAGGAGTAACTGTAGGACTCGGCGTTACCGTAGGAGTCACGGTTGGTGTCACTGTTGGCGTAACCGTGGGTGTCACTGTTGGCGTGACCGTGGGTGTCACTGTTGCCGTGGCCGTAGGTGTCACTGTTGCCGTGGCCGTAGGCGTGACGCTTGGTGTCACTGTCGCCGTGGCTGTTGGCGTAGGCGTCGGAGTTCCGCAGGTTTGCAGCGTGTAGCTTTGCGCGCCAGTAGCCGGAGCACCGGAGCCGTTGCAGAAGTACTGGTCAAAGGCGACGTCGTCTTTCTGCACACCGGCGGTTGCCGACGTGTTGCCGTTGTCCACTATGTCGTAGATCACATCGAAGCGCGTCTGGTTCTCGTACAGACGTAGCTCGTAATGAGCGTTCCCGGTGCCCGGGAAATACTGGTTACGGAATTCGATGTTGAAGATGCGATCGGGCGCAGAGCCACTAACCGAGGTGAAGATCCCGAAGCCAGCGAGTATCGTGTACTGGTCGTCCCAGTATGGATAGATGGTGTAGTTGTGGGCTGTCCACGGCAGGCAAATGTTGGAGAAGGCGCCATCCGTGGTGGTGAACTGAGCATTACCGTTGGACGACAGATTCACCGAGTTAAACGTCTGGTCATACAGGCTGTAGGGGAAGGGCAGTGCCACGGTGGTGGTGCAGTCGTCGCAATGGTTGCCGGTGTCCGTGTCGCCCGGGACGATACTGGCCTGTATCTGTTCTATGTTGTAATGGTCTTGAGGAGGGCAACCTTCCACTGTGTAACCGCCCGTGAAGGCCGCGTTAGGATTGCCGAACGCGTCGGTGATCGCTCCGGCGGCAATGCTGGCAGTCACGCTCCCCCCGAAATTGAAATGCAGCATGAACCGGGTAGTCATGTTTCCGTTGATCACCTGGACACTTGTCACGCTGCCGCCAACGTTGCCGGTCAGCGTCAGATCGCTCGTCTGGACTGAGGACGGATCGACAGGCTCGTTCCAGTCGACGTCGTACTGATAGTCGCCTGGCGCAGGCGGTGTGAACGTGCCGCCAACCGGTGGGACAGTGTCAGTCACCGCGAGCAGCGTCTGGTCGTAACGGAACGTGCAGTTAAACTCGAACACTCCCTGGTTATCCGACTGACGGGTAAATGCGTCCTGCGGAATATGCATCGTCTGCTCGCCTTGGTTTACCACCGGCGTGCTGTTGAAGTGGAAGGTTATGGTTAGGTCACCATTGCTGAACGAGTCCGAGTCAGCCGGGATTCCATTAACCGTGAAATCGCTAGGATCGACGGTGCCTTCGTTGACCGCATCAGACAGGTTGACAATGAAGTCAGTCGGTTGAGTCGTTACCACGCTGCCGCAGGCCGGGTCAGTGCTGGTCACAGCGAAACCGACCAGTTCCCTGTCGGTGAAGGCATCCTGCTGAGAAGTGCCGCTGATCGCCACGCGCCCGTCCGTCCATGAAGTGAGGTGCTTGGTCAGCAACGCGGAGCCATAGTCGTAGTCGCCCGCATAAGTCGGTTGGATCCCCGGGTCAGGTTGCGACGGCAGCGGAGTGACTACGTCTGAGAGCGCGTCGTCAGGTAGCCAGCTTGCGCCGTTGTCGTTGGACTTGCGCGACCACATCCGGTAACATGGAGTGCCTGGGTCGCCAGCAACGCAGCTTGCGCTCTCGCGCGCATCATACCAGGTCGCAAAGAGGGTGCCAGCCGGGCTGACCGACAGGTTAGGCTGCCACTGTGGACGGGTGGTGGCATCAGTGTTCAACTTCAGCGGCGCGCCAAAGGTCACACCACCGTCGGTGGAGCGAATGTAATAGACGTCGCCAGCATCACTGCCGGTTCCGTGCTGGGCATAGACCAGGTGAACCACATTGTTGAATGCTGCAGGCTCACCCCAGCCCTCGTGCCGCCAGTAGCCACCGAAATCGGTAAACATGACGGCGAAGTAACCGACAGCGCCAACGCCAGGTCCCGGGAACGGCGTGCCGGTGTAGGTATTGCTCCAAGTCGCCCCACCGTCGGTTGATTTGAAGATGAGGTTCGTGTCATTGTGAGGGAAACCTCCGCCACCTTCGTCCATACCGGCGATGTAGATGGTCCCGTTGCCTCCCAAATCGCCTGTGATCTGAGTATTGCGGATAAAGGTTGGCTGCGTGCTCACCATCACCGGACTGCTCCAAGTGGTACCGCCATCAGTGGAGCGGATAACGAAGATGTTCGCGTTGCCAACGTTAAAGTCGTTCCAAGAAATATACAGGCTTCCGAAGAAAGGAGAACTGGGGTTATTGTCAGCCCAGCCAGATTCGCGGTCGGCAGAACCTTCGTTGAAAGCGCAGAAATGAGTCCAGCTATTCGGGTCGTCGGGCGTGAGGGACTTGTAGCCGCCAAGACCCTGACCGCCGCAGGCCGCATCGAGCCAAACCGTAACCCAATTGCCGGATGGCTTGTGGTACAGAACAACGGGATCGCCAAAGGTATTGTCGAAGGGGCTTTGACCAGTGGCCTTGGTGAGCCGGGTAAAAGTGGTGCCGCCATCGGTGGAGACCGATGCGCCCGAAATGTTGATGGGGTTAAAGTTGCGGCCCCGTGAGTCGTTGTAGGCAACGACAATCTGGTTGGGGTTATCAGGGTTGGCCGTAGTAAACGTCTCAGACTGGGTAACATTGGGAAAGCTCTCCGCACCTGTGATCAGATCCACGTCCGTGCTGCCAAACGCCAGGGGTGACAACAGCTTTTGGGCAAGCTTGGAGAACGCTTTGCCATGCGAAGCTTTACCTCCCTCTGACAGGCCGCAGAAAATCATAATGGCGCCCGCCCGCAAATTTTCTTGTCTGTCGATGCCCAGTTGCTTAATGCGAGAACAGTCTATCGCCGCAGGGACGAGCGGATCAATGGAGCTGGAGGCCACGCCGTATTTCTGTTGTATCAGCGCGAGCTGCGCAGCGGACAGACTATTCTTCTGTCCGAATGGATTGGCAGCCAGGAGCGCGAGCGAGATGCCAGTCATCCCGGCAAACAGTCCGATTAAAACGCGCAGATTAAAAAACGCTGATCGTGAAGTGGATTTCTTTTTCATGAATGGTTATGAAGTAGATGAGTTAAGTTTGAAGTTGGAAGTGTCGCTTGTACCTAAAGCGCCGGCAAAGTGTCAATACTTTTTTCAAAAAAATTCAGAAAGCTTTCGCTTTTCGCGCGTCAAAACTCGATAGGTTCGTTCTGAAAGCTTTGAAGCGGGCGGTTTTTGTGACAATTTTGTGACGAGAGAGGATCAGGGGAAGAATGACGAAGCGCGTGAACCACCGACTTCCCTGCGGTGTCTTTATGAATGCAAACGCAGCGAAGTTTGACTGATCCGCCTTAACCAATCAGCTTTCGTCCCGCAATCGCGCGGCTACAGCGTGGCAGGCCTAGCCTTGCCTCGTTTCCTGATCGAGCACAGCGACCGTGCGCTCGTACATGGCCTTCGCATCCTCATGTGAGTTGCCCACCGCGGTCAGCCCTGTCCTTCCCAACTCCCCCAGGGCACTCATCATGTGAAAAACCACGCCCGTCTGGCGCGTTTGATCGAAATGCAGATCATGCCGCACCACGATATCGAAAAGATCGTCCGGAGTCAGCGTGCGATACGAGGGAGACTCGACATGATCGCTTGCGACAAAGAACTTTTGCTGTCCATTGGGCGCACTGAAGATGGCCGTCTCCGGGTCATAGGTGCCGTCTGTAAGAAATTGCAAAGTTAAGAACGGATGTGTGGTGCCCCCCTTTCGTAAGTTAATCTCGATGGCATACGGCTCCCATTTTCCATTGGAACGTACGACCACAAAATCCAAGGCGAAACGCCCAATGACTCCTTCTTTCGCAAGACGCCTGCCAACCTTGGCCGCTTCGCGGGTGATGAGTGTGGCGTACCCTGGGTCGGCAGGAAATACGCAGCCGAGGTAACTTTGCCCGGATGGGCCGCCAAGGAGCTGGTCGTGGGTGGATAACAATTCTACCGCGCCCAGCGGAGTAACACGAAGCTGAACACTGGGGCTTCTGATGTCGTTTCCTAAGATTCGTTCTTCAACGACTCCTTTTCGCTCCTGAAGCTTCTTCATGTAGTTATCGTAGGTAACACGAGCCAGCTCGAACTGCATAGCTCGAAGACGCTCCTCCAGTATAGGTTTCTCTTTCGAATCACCGGGCGCTGGAAGTCCAGTTAGATCAATAACAGCGTTACCTTCACCTGAGACACCTTCGTTAAGCTTTACCAGCACTTGTTTGATCGAAGGCTTTCTCGCCCGCATCTGCGCGATGGCCTCGATCAATTCCTCCTTGCTGCCCAGATTCTCAACGCCACGAGGATGCAAGACGTTTTCTTCCATAAAAATTGTCCGGCAGCCGCTCTTTGTGCCGAGCGGGAAAAATTTCGGGTCCGCACCGTACATGGGAACTCCGAGTCGCAACGCTAGTTCCTTCTCGCGATTGGTTGTGTTAAAGGGAACAAGGTGGGCGCGATCAGGATCCATGATCAACGAACGGATGCGCTCCATCAGCCTTGGCCGCTCCAGCAGCTTGTCGCTTAGTGGACGCACCGAGAGATCGAGAGGCGAGATCAGAAAAAGGCGCTGGCGCGCATGACTAGGGATAACACCGGGCAGAAGACCAAGGTAATAATCAATCACGCTCGGCAGAATCGTTTGTGAAGTCACATAGATCAGCCGGGCACGAGGCTGACGCAGCAGCAACAACAAAAACAAAAAGCGTTCCTCGTACGCCTGCATCACTGCGCCCGAGCTGATCGCGTCGATGGACATCGATGGCACGACTACGATGGTTTGCGGGTCCTGATTGAGGCGCTCAATCGATTTCCACAGTGGCACCAGTTTTTTCTGGAGCTGGTCGAATTCGGCCTGTGAGTCGGTGGCAGGTTCTCGTTCAGACATAACCAGCTACTAAAGCTCATCCACTGCACAAATCGAGCCGATTTGCTAGGGCGCGATCGGCGCGCTCAGCGATCGGTTGCTGTAGCCGGGATCGGTGATCCCGGCGGCAACAGGGTCGATTGCAAAATTTGAATTAGCTGCGATCACCGATGCCAGTTACAGCATTAGCAATTCGACCTCTCCCTGCCACGGCCATTCATCAGACGTTTTAACCAAGTCGGCGCGCACTGGATTCTTCTTCACGTAATCCCACTTCTGGCCGTAACTCTCCCTTGAGCGCAAGACATGGTCGAAGAACTCTTCCTGCCAGACGGTTCCGGGCAAGCCAAGCTCGCGTGTCATTCGCTTGCTCGTCCACTGCTTCCATGCCTGCAGAAATGTTGGCAGCGTTTTCGCATCCAGCTCTGCTGAACAAAAGAAATGCACATGGTCGGGCATGATGACATAGCGTCCGATCGCCCAGCCATGGCGATCATGGGCATTTCGCCACTCGTCAACCAGTATTGCTGCGACTTCTTTTGAGGCCAAAATCGCTCGTCGCTTGAAAATGCAGGTGGTGATGAAATAGATCGGCCAGTCGATCCAGACACGTTGGAGCCGGCGCAAATGCTTATGCATTCACGAATCTGTAGCCCGCATCGACGATCCCGACGAGCCGAACTTAATAATCCACGCTACTCCCGGCCGGGATCACCGATCCCGGCTACAACGTTATCGTCTTCTTCCAAAGGAATATCCGCGATGAGTTCTGCCACCGCCGATTGCGCGCCGACCACTGGTGCCTGATTCCGGCTCAAAGAGCGCGGTGTACAAGTAGGCGAAATTCTCCAGCTTTAGTCGCGGGATTTTTTGGCCGATGAAACGTTCGATTGCCTGCAACGCCGGCAGCTCCGGGCCACTCATGAGCGTGAAGGCGTCGCCGACCTTTTGAGCGCGCCCCGTGCGCCCGATGCGGTGCACGTAATCTTCCGGGTGCTCGGGCACATCGTAGTTGATGACATGACTCACGCCAGCGATGTCGAGTCCACGCGACGCGATATCGGTCGCCACCATCACTTCGTACTTGCCGCTCTTAAAGCCTTCGAGCGCTTCGATCCGTTCCCGCTGCGTCCGGTTCGAATGCAATACCGCAACAGCGTGCTTCCCTTGCTTCAATTGGTGCGCGATGCGATCGGCGCCGTACTTGGTCCGGCAGAAAATCAGCGCGCTGTCGAAATTCGTCCGCTCGAGCAAAGCCATGAGCAGGTCGAACTTTTGCTCGGCGGCTACCGGATATACGGCATGGGTGACGGTTTCCGCCGGCGACCGGCGCACTCCGATTTCCACCAGAGTGGGATCACGCAACACCCACGCGGCCAGACGTTCGATCTCCGGCGGCAACGTGGCTGAGAAAAGAAGCGTCTGTCGGTCCGTCGAGATTTTCTCAACGATCCGGCGCACGTCCGGGAGAAAACCCATGTCCAGCATCCGGTCAACTTCGTCGAGTACGAGAATATTTACGGACTTCAGCGTGGTCGCGCGTTGTTCCAGGAGATCGAGCAGGCGTCCAGGCGTGGCAGCAAGAACATCCACGCCATGCTTGAGTTCCTCGCGTTGTTTCCCGTAACCGACGCCACCATGCACGAGCGCGACTCGCAAATCCGTGAATCGCCCATAATCGCGAAACGCCGTTTCAACTTGCGCGGCCAATTCCCGCGTTGGCTCGAGCACCAGACATCGGAACGCGCCGTGCTTTGCGAGCAACGTCAGAATGGGAAGAGCAAACGCCGCGGTCTTACCGGTGCCGGTCTGCGCGGTCCCGATCAAATCTTTACCGGCAAGGACAATCGGAAAGGCGCGAAGCTGAATGGGCGTTGGCTCGACAAAGCCCATCGCCTGTGTCCCGCGCACTACTTCTGGCGAAAGCCCAAAGCGATTAAATGACATGGCGGCTTCAATGTTAGGGGAGTTGGGTGAGTTACAAAGCTAAAAGTTAAAAGAGTTACAAGGTTTAAAACGGAAGATAGCCATCCTGGGTCCGGGCAGACCGGCTTCCCAGCCTGTCAACTGCATAGCGACGCAAAGAAGCGTGCGCACTCCAAAGCTTGCGTGAAAATGGACTGTCGCTGTGGGTTTCGCACGAAAGTGCTCTCGGAGTGCGAGGCGTCCTCGTATCACTTTTATCACTGCGCAAAAAATACGGAAACAAATGAAAAAACATTGACAGCTATCCGGCATCCAGCTACGAGGAGCACCCCAAATCACCTACTTGCAATGCAAAAGAAATCCATCTCCTCATCCGGCTTGGTTCATTCGCGCGTTTTAATTGGTCTCCTCCTTTGCGCAGCAACCGCTTGTTTCATTCTGATCCCGATAAGATCGGGACTAGCCTTCCTCCATCCGCAAGCGCCTTCGAACGCCCCGCAGGGAATGCTCACGTTTGAAGAACGTGTCTCATATCAACGAGCTATCGAAGACGTGTACTGGCGCCACCGTATATGGCCAAAGGAGCGGCCCGATCCCAAGCCTTCGCTCGACGCAGTAATGTCTCAGGCGCAACTGGAAAAGAAAGTCAAAGATTACCTGCGCAAGTCTCAGGCACTGGAAGATTACTGGCAACGCCCGATTACGACTGACCAGCTGCAAGCCGAGATGGATCGCATGGCACAGCACACGAAGCAGCCTGAAGTGTTGCAGGAACTATGTGAAGCGCTGGGGAACAATCCATTTGTTATCGCGGAGTGTCTGGCGCGGCCGGCGCTGGCGGAACACCTGATAACAAACTGGTATGCCAGTGACCAAAGAATTCACGGCGAGCTAAGGCAGCGCGCAGAGACTGAGCTGCAGGCTCACCCGTCCATCGGGCAGATGAAACAGCTCAGCGGCAAGTATAACGAAATCGAGTTGGCCAGAAACGACAGCGCTCAGGCGAAACAAAACCGTGATTCTGGCCGGAGCATCAAGCTGAACGTCCGCGAATGGGACGAAACCGTGCAAAAGCTCGCTCAAAGATTTAGCGCTCGAGCTGTAGCGGCAGGCGTGTCGCCTGCAAAGGACACACAGATCAAAACTCGAGTTGTAAGTCCGTTACAGGAAGATGAAAGCCGTTATTACATCATAGCCGTAATCAAAAAGACTAACGACCGCTTAAAGGTCGCCACAGTTTCATGGCAGAAAGAGCCGGTGCAATCCTGGCTAACAAGAGCGGAAACGCCATTTTCTACTGCAACAGCAGCTCTCAGCGGCAACTATACACTTCCAAAGATCCAAGGGAGCGGCTGCATCGAAGATACTTGGACAGCCACTGCGGGCCCACCGGAGGGGCGGGAATTCCATACGGCCGTGTGGACCGGAAGCGAAATGATCGTCTGGGGTGGGCAAACCGGCAGTTTCATCGACTTTAACACGGGCGGGAGATACAATCCCAGTACGGATAGCTGGACAGCTACAAACGTTGCCAATGCCCCTGATGCGAGAACATCGCATACCGCAGTTTGGACCGGGAATGAAATGATAGTCTGGGGTGGACTAGACGAGAACTTCGTCGAACTGAACACCGGCGGACGATACAATCCCGGCACTGATAGCTGGGTGGCTACCAGTACAACAGATGCGCCTAACGGCCGAAATGCACACACCGCCGTCTGGACCGGCAGCGAGATGATCATCTGGGGTGGATGGGATGGCGGCACTTTTTTTAACACCGGGGGCAGATATGATCCCACCACCGACAGTTGGACAGCTACGAGTACGAGCAATGCTCCGGAAGGCCGAACTAACCACACCGCGGTGTTGACTGATAATGAAATGATTATATGGGCGGGCACTGGGGAATTCAATGCTTTGAACACTGGCGGAAGATACGATCCAGTTACAAACAGCTGGACGACGACAAGCACCACCAATGCGCCTGATGCGCGTTTCTCTCACACCGCAGTCTCGACAGGCGGTGAAATGATCGTTTGGGGTGGCGCGGGCCAGCCGTTCGCTAATTTCAATACCGGCGGTAGGTACAATCCAAGCACAGATAGTTGGACAGCAACGAGCACTACAAACGTTCCCAATGGCCGAGCATACCATACTGCGGTATGGACCGGAAGTAAGATGGTTGTGTGGGGAGGATTTGACTTCGCCAGCGGCGATTTCAACACGGGCGGGATATATGATCCCAACACGGACACCTGGGTCGCGACTACCACGACGAATGCACCGTCGCCGCGAGAATCCCATACGGCGGTAT
>Ga0209027_1000421_pt1 | contig 14839 bp, 10 predicted proteins | sample GraSoi013_1_20cm_3_FD_185821 | JGI IMG/M metagenome (GOLD analysis project Ga0209027, IMG submission 185821) | Grasslands soil microbial communities from the Angelo Coastal Reserve, California, USA - Sample 09_27_2013_1_20cm (SPAdes) (version 2) | ecosystem: Environmental > Terrestrial > Soil >...
GACGGAGGTGGTAGCGCGTCTGGATCATTCCGACAAGCTGCTGGTGATCAAGAAGCCGTTCGAGCCGATCGAGGTGCTGCAGTGCGCCAACGCGCTGACACGCAAGTGGGACAATGAGCGGACCTTGCGCCGCCAGGTCGAGCACCTGGAGCATGTCGTGGAGACCCGCACGCAGGGGCTGGAAGCCGCCAACAAGCAGTTGCGGCACCTGGCAAGCCACGACGCCCTGACGGGTCTGCCGAATCGGGTACTGCTGGATGATCGCCTGGCACAGGCGGTGGCGCACGCGGAGCGCGACGGCCACATCTTCGCAATCGCCATGTTCGATCTCGACCGTTTCAAGATCGTCAACGATTCGTTCGGGCACCGGGCCGGTGATGAGCTCATCAAGGAGGTGGCGCACCGCATCGCCGGTATCGCGCGCAGCACCGACACCGTGGGCCGGTTGGGAGGCGACGAGTTCCTGTTCATCATGGATCGGCTTCCGAAGCGCGAGGATGCGGAACACATCGCGCGCCGGGCGGTCGCGGCGCTGCAGGTGCCGATCCGGATCGGTGGAGTTGATATCCATACTTCCTCGAGCATCGGCATCGCGATGTTTCCGGCCGACGGCACGAGCGTCGAGACCCTGCTCGCCAACGCCGACGCCGCCATGTACTGCGCCAAGCAGCGGGGCCGCAACAACCTTCAATGCTATGCGGCGGGGATGAATTCCGTTACGCAGGAAAAGGTCAAGCTGGAGAGCGACCTGCACGAGGCGCTGGCGCTGCGGCAACTCGAGCTGCACTACCAGCCGAAGGTTGACACCGCCACGGGCGGAATTCACGGCGTCGAGGCGCTGCTGCGCTGGCAGCATCCGCAGCGGGGACTGATCCTTCCGGGAGAGTTCATTCCGCTGGCGGAAGCGTGCGGGTTGATCGACTCGATCGGTGAATGGGTGGTGCGCGAGGGATGCCGCCAGGCGCGCGCCTGGCAACTCGAGGGTCTGCCGCCGCTGCGCATTGCGGTGAATCTGTCGGCATTCCAATTCCGGCACGGCAATCTGCTGCAGATGATCCGTGAGGCGCTCAAGGCCGCCGATCTCGAGCCACGCTTTCTCGAGGTGGAGATCACCGAGAGCGCGCTGATGAGCGATCCGGAAGAGTCCGTGACCATCCTGGAGCAGCTCAGCCGCATGGGGGTGGTCGTGTCGGTCGACGACTTCGGCACCGGCTACTCGAGCATGAGTTACCTGCGGCGCTTTCCGATCGACAAACTGAAGATCGATCGCGGCTTCATCGCCGAGTTGATATCGCGGGCCGACGACGCCTCGATCGTGGAAGCGATCGTGTCGCTGGCGCACAGCCTGCATCTGAAGGTGGTCGCCGAGGGCGTGGAAACCGAGGAGCAGCTCGCCCTGCTCAAGCGTCTCGGCTGCGATCAGTATCAGGGGTTCTGTTTCAGCCCGGCGGTGCCGGCGGCGAGTTTCGCCAAGCTGCTGCGCGAATCACAGCTGAAGTCCGCCTCGAGCGTCGATCCGGCATCCGACCGCACGCACAGCAAGCTCGCGGTCTATCGACCGCGGTAGCGCCGGAACGCATCCCCCCACACCCTGTCGCTGCGGGCTAACGCCATGGACAGCCTGCACCGGTCGGGCAGCAGTCCGATCGGAGCTAGGCAGGCTCGGGCTCGTCCGAGAGGCCGGCGTCGGCGCGTTTCGCCCGTTCGGCATGGTGGTCGGCCGCCAGCAGCATGTAGAAGGCCGGCACCACGAACAGCGTGAACAGCGTGCCGATCGAAAGACCCGTCGCGATCACCAGGCCCATGGCGAAGCGTCCCGCGGCCCCCGCCCCCGAGGCGATCACGAGCGGGATGACGCCGAGCACCATCGCCGCGGTGGTCATCAGGATCGGGCGCAGGCGCACCGCGGCCCCGTGGGTAATCGCGTCGCGCTTGGCTAAGCCGGCACGCTGCGACTCGTTGGCGAACTGCACGATGAGAATCCCGTGCTTGGACACCAGGCCCATGAGCGTGACCAGCCCGACCTGGGTGTAGATGTTGAGGCTCGATATCAGGTTGACGAAGATCAGCGCGCCGAACAGCGCCATGGGCACCGACACCAGGATGACGATCGGATCGCGCAGGCTGTTGAACTGCGCCGCGAGCGCGAGGAACACGATGATGACCGCGAGCATCAGGGTCGTGGCGAAGCCGCCGGACTCCTGCACGAACTGACGTGACTGGCCCGAGTAATCCATTTGATAGCCGCTCGGGGCGGCTTCGCCGAGCGCATCGCGAAGGAATTTCAGGGCCTCGCCCTGCGACATGCCGCTCGCGCCGGTGATGGTCGCGGAATTGAGCTGCTGAAAGCGGTTGATCGACTGCGGTACGGTGGTGCGCTTGAGACTCGCCACGGTCGCGGCCGGCAGCACCGCGCCGTCCGGCGCGCGCACGTAGTAGTCGAGCACCTGGTTGGGATTGAGGCGATCGGCCTGCAGCACCTGCGGGATCACCTTGTAGGAGCGCCCGGCGATCGAGAAGTAGTTGACATAGCCGCCGCCGAGCGCGTCGCCGAGGGCGCTGCCGACGTCCCGCTGGGTCAGGCCCAGGGTGGAGATCAGGTCGCGATCGACCACCACGGTCGACTGCGGCTTGTCGATCTTGAGGTCGGTGTCGACGAACCAGAACTTGCCGCTGTCGCGGGCCTTCGCCAGCACCGCCTGCACCACTTCGTTCAGATTCTGAAACGGCTCGGTGGTGTTGATGACCACCTGGATCGGCGCACCCGCCGCTCCCGGGAGGGCCGGCAGCGAGAAGACGAAGATCTGCCCGCCGGCGATCACGCTCCACTTTGCCTGCAGCTCCTGCTGCAGCTGGGCGGCGGACTTGCTGCGCTGGTCCCAGGGCTTGAACAGCATGCCGCCGAAACCCTGGCCCGGAGTGATGATCTGGAACAGCATCTCGTATTCCGGCAGCCGCCGGCCGATCGCGAACATCTGCTGCGAGTAGCTGAGCATCTGTTGTGCGGTCGCGTCGGGCGCGGCCTTGAGCTGATAGAAGACGAACCCCTGGTCTTCCTCCGGCGTGAGCTCGGACTTGGAAGTCATGCCGAGCAGCAGCGTCGCGCCGAACAGCAGCAGGCCCATCACCACCACCACGCTCCAGGTCTGTAGCAGCCCCTGCAGCACGCGCTGATAACCGCGCCGCACCTGCTCGAACACCCGGTCGATCAGCCGTACGAAGCGCCCGACCTCCTGTTCGGCGCGGAAGAAGCGCGAGCACATCATCGGTGAGAGGGTGAGCGCGATGACGGCGGAAACGGTGACCGCGGCCGCGAGCGTGAAGGCGAACTCGGTGAACAGCGCGCCGGTCAGGCCCTTCTGGAAGCCGATGGGCACGTACACGGCGATCAGCACGACGGTCATGGCGAGAATCGGGCCGCCGAGCTCGCGGGCCGCGAGCAGCGAGGCCTGCAACGGCGTTTTGCGTTCCTCTTTCATGTGCCGGTCGACGTTCTCGACCACGATGATGGCGTCGTCCACGACCAGCCCGATGGCGAGCACCAGCGCCAGCAGCGTCAGCAGGTTCATGGAGTAGCCGAGCGCCAGCATGAAGAAGAATGTCCCGATCAGTGACAGGGGCATGGCGATCACCGGAATGATCACGGCGCGCACGCTGCCGAGGAACAGGAAAATCACCACGGTGACGATCAGCAGCGCCTGGATCAGGGTTTTGACGACCTCGTGAATGGATGCGCTGACGAATTTCGTGGCGTCGTAGACTATTTCGCCGGACAGGCCGGTCGGCAGCTGCGCCTGGATGTCGGGCATCACGTCGCGCACCCGCTGCGCGACGTCGAGGATATTCGCGTCCGGCGCCGCCTTGATGCCGATGAACACCGCCAACCTGCCGCTGAAGGAGACGTTGGCGTCGTAGTCCTCGGCGCCGAGCACCACGGTGGCGACATCCTGCAGGCGCACGATCGCGCCGTTGCTCTGCTTGATGCTGAGCTGCCTGAACTCCTCGACCGAATGCAGGTCGGTGCCGGCGGTGAGATCGACGCTGACCGCCTGTCCCTTGGTGGTGCCGACCGCGGCCAGATAGTTGTTGGCACTGAGCGCCTGGTAGACGTCCGCGGCCGTGACGCCGTGGGCGGCGAGGCGCGCCGGGTCGAGCCAGGCGCGCAAGGCGAACTGGCGGCCCCCGAGGATTTCCGCGGTCTGCACTCCCGGCACGGCGTCGAGCTTCGGCTTGACAACGCGCGCCAGATAATCGGTGATGCTGTTGGACGGCAGCACATCGCTGCGAAAGCCCATGTACATCGCGTCGATCGTCTCGCCGACCTGTATGTTCAGCACCGGTTGCTGCGCCTGTGGCGGGAGCTGATTGCGCACCGAGGTGACCTGAGTCTGGATCTGCGTGAGCGCGCGGTTGGCGTCGTAGTTGAGACGCAAGGTGGCGGTGATGGTCGACTGTCCGGTGGCGCTGCTCGACGACAGGTAGTCGATGCCCTGCGCCTGCGCGATCGCCTGCTCGAGCGGCTGGGTGATGAAGCCGGCTACCGTCTGCGCGTCGGCGCCGTAATAGGCGGTGGTGACCGTGACCACCGCGTTCTCAGTCTTCGGATACTGGCGTACCGAGATATCGGCGAGGGCACGCAGCCCCAGCACGAGAATCAACAGGCTGACCACGATCGCCAGGACCGGTTTATTGATGAAGGTATCGGTGAAGTTCATCGCTCGGCCCTCGCGCGGCGGGACTCAATGCTCCTGGGGCGTCGGGTTCGGACTGTTGGCCGGCTGCACGCTGTTGTCGACGCGGATCGGCGCACCGCTCTTGAGCTTGATCTGTCCGCTGGTGACGACCTCGACGCCCTCGTCGAGGCCCTTGAGGATCGCGACCTGATCCCCGCGCGTGGGCCCGGTGGTGACGAAGGTCTGCTGGACCACCAGCGCATCCGGCGGCAGCTGCGGCCCCTTGCCGGCCTTCGCTGCGGGCTGCTGCTCTTTGGGCGTGTCGTCGGCCGCGGCGGCCGCCGCCAGCCTCCGGTCTGCCTCGCGCTTCGCCATGACCACGAACACCGTCTCACCGTACGGGTTGTAGACCACTGCGGTCTGCGGCAGCGTCAGGTAGCGCTGCTTCGCGCCGACGTCGACGCTGACATTGGCGAACATGCCGGGAGTCAGCACGCGATCCGGGTTGGGTACTCTCGCCTCGACCTGCACGTTGCGCGTGTCGCTGTCGACCTTCGGGCTGATCGCATTGACGGTGCCCTCGAACGTCCTGCCCGGAAACGCATCGAGCGTGAGGGCGACCTTCTCGCCGGTTCGCAGCTGCGCGAGATCCTTCTGCGGCAGATGGAAATCCACATAGACCGGATCGAGCTGTTGCAGCGTCACGATCGTGGTGCCGGAGCTCAGATAAGCCCCGGGATTGATGGTGACGATGCCGGCACGCCCCGCGAACGGAGCGCGCAGCTGCTTCTTGGCAACATTGACCTCCTGCTGCGTCACCGCGGCCTGCTTGGCCTTGAGATCCGCGGCGCTCTGGTCGTAATCGGCCTTGCTGATCACCTGAACGGCCAGCTGGTCCCGGGCGCGGGCGAAGGTGAGCTCGGCGAGCGCCGCTGCGGCCTGGAGCTGGTGCAGCAGGGCGATGTCCTCGCTGTCGCGCAGCTGCAGCAGCAGCTGGCCCTGCTTGACCTCGTCGCCCGACTTCACTTTGACGCGGGTCACGAGCCCGGCGACATCGAGGGCGAGATCCGCGCCGCGCACGGCGCGCAGCGTTCCCACCGCCCGCAACTGGGGTTGCCAGTCCTGATAGGCAGCCTGCGCGGTGCTGACCACAGCGGGCGGCGGCGGCTTGCCCGCGGCGATCATTCTCATGATCGACAGCACCTTGATTCCAGCGATCACGGCGATCAAGCCCAGTACCGCGAGGATCATCACGATCATGCGCTTGGTGGTGCTCGGTTTTTCTTCTACGCGCGTGTGCATGCGCGGCTCTCCTGCAGTGCGAGTCGACGTTAGTGGTCGCGCTCACAGTGATGTGGGCTTATCTTCAAGGCCGCCGCCGAGCTGTTTGGCGGCGTTCAGATGTGGCGCGCCCGGCGGCGCTGGCGCCGTGCGTAGAATGTACGGGCCAGCGCCATCCTTTGAAAGATCGACTCGCCGCTGGTTTCCGGTATTCTGCCGCGCCGTCGCGCTGGCCTGCCCCTCTCAAAAGGCGTAGGTGAGCCGAGAGCGGATGCGTTTCCCTGCGCACTCGGCCCGCGGGCGCGGTTGACCCCATACGCCCCGCAGGCCGCGGCGGCGACCTCAGGGGATCTTGCGTAGGAAAGCCAATGAAAACATAGAACTTTCCGATCCGCCAGACGCGGTCACGGCGGCCCCGCAGGCGCGATGCTTGCCGCAGCGGTGGCGCGTCGACGCGACGTTTCACGGCGGCCGAAGAGCCTTCGGGCAGCGCCCGGTTCGCTGGCCGGATGCGCGGCGAGCGCTGCCGTCGGACTTGACCGATCGCCGGGGACGCCTCAGGGTTAGACGTCGGGGTGCGCGTTCCGTGTGGAGAAGCCTATGCAGCGAACGGTGCACAACTATCTGAAGGCGCTCGAAGCGGGCGATGCCGACAAGGCCGCGTCCTTGTTCATCCCCGACGGCTGGGTGGAGTCCCCGTTTCTGGGTCGATTGCCGGTACGGCAGTTCATCAAGAAGGTTGCGGAGTCATCCAGGGGAACCAAGCTGACCGTCCACGACGTACTGGTGAGCGCGGAAGGTCATCTGCGAGCCGTGGCCTACTACCTGTACGACTGGCGGTTGACAGACGGTTCACGCGTGGCCTTCGACTGCGCGGATGTGTTTAATTTTGACCCGAGCAGCGGGCGAATCCAGTCGATCGTGCTCGTGTACGACACCCATCCGGTGCGCGGCGTCGTCGAGAGTAAGTACCCCTGAGACATGCGTCGACCGTCGCACAGTCGCGCTGCACGAACCGCTGACGGGGCCTGTCGGGGACGGTTCACGAGCTAAGCGATGGACGGGTCGTGGATGTGCAGCGGCCGACCGGTACCGGTCTACGCGCCTTTCTGACTCCGACGAACGTCCATTTCGGCGGGGTGCTGGCGTTGGCGGCGTATCTGAGCATGCCGCATCAAGGTGTGATGAGCCTGAGTGTCGGGTTCGCGGTTGCAGGGCTCGTGGGGCTGAGCTACGGCGGCGTGATCGCCGCCAACATGCGCCGGCCTGGGTTTCCGGGAGGATGATCATGGGTCAACTTGGAACCTGCCTGGTAACGGCCCTCGCGCTGACCTGGTCCGCGACTTCGTTCGCGACCTCAAACGCGCCGAGCCCGCAGCCCGAGAAGGCGGATAGCGAGCGGGAGAAGCCGGACGAGCGCAAGTTCGAGCCCTTCAAGCCCGAAGCAGTGACCAGCGCCGGCGCTGTCACGGTCGGCGGTCAGGCGATCTCCTACCAGGCGATCGCGGGTACCTTCATCGTGCATCCGAAGGACTGGGACGACGTGCCGCGCGATCCCAAGGCCGACAAGGCGGGCCCGACGCCTGCGGAGGAGGGCGCTGAAGCCAGGAACCCGACTGCCGAGGCCTCGATGTTCTATGTAGCCTACTTCAAGAACGGCGCCAGTCCGCGACCGGTGACGTTCTTCTACAATGGCGGTCCCGGCTCCGCGAGCCTGTGGCTGCATATGGGCGCCTTCGGGCCGCGCCGAATTGTCACGGCGACCGACGCACACACCCCGGCTGCGCCGTACGCCCTGGTCAACAACGGTTCGAGCCTGCTCGATGCAACCGACCTCGTCTTCATCGATGCACCTGGCACGGGCTTCAGCCGCATCGCCGGCAAAGACAAGGAGAAGGCGTTCTTCGGCGTCGATCCGGATGCCTACGCATTCGCCGAATTCATCTCGCAGTTCCTGTCGAAGTACGGCCGCTGGAATTCACCCAAGTACCTGTTTGGCGAAAGCTACGGTACGCCGCGCTCGGCGGTGCTAGTCAATCAGCTGCAAGCGGACCGTTCGATCGATTTCAACGGGGTGATCCTGCTCTCCCAGGTCCTCAATTTCGATCTGAGTCCCGATCGTCCGACGGGCAATCCCGGCATCGATCTGCCGTACCAGACCGCGCTGCCGACCTATGCCGCAACCGCCTGGTACCACCACAAGCTCCCCCGGGAGCACCAGAGTCTGGATGCTCTGCTTGCCGAAGTGGAGCAGTTCGCCATGGGGGACTATGCCCACGCGCTCGCCACGGGATCCGAGCTCGGCGCGGCGGAACGCGCCGCCATCGCCGAGAAGCTTCACCAGTACACCGGCCTTCCCGTCGATTACATACTCAGAGCGGACCTGCGCATCGACGGCGGGGAATTTCGCCAGAACCTGCAGGGGGAGGATGGCATGACGACCGGCCGGCTCGACTCGCGTTTTTCCGGACCCGACATCGATCCTCTGAGTCAGCGCGCCGACTACGATCCGCAGGCCGCCGCACTCAGTTCGGCCTATGTCTCTGCATTCAACGATTATGTGCGCAAGGATCTGCGCTACGGCGACGGCAAAGTCTTCAGACCGAGCATCCGCATCTTCACTACCTGGAACTTCCAGCACCGGCTGCCGGGACAAACTCAGCAGCCGACGTCCTCGCGCCAGGGCTCCAACGTCATGCCCGACCTCGCGAACGCGATGAAGATCAATCCCAACCTGAAGGTGCAATTGAACGCCGGGTATTTCGACCTCGCGACACCTTTCTATCAAGGCGTCTATGAGATGCACCACCTGCCGATTCCCGCGAGCCTGCAGGCCAATATCGAGTACAAATTCTACGACTCGGGGCACATGGTCTATGCCAAGGACTCATCGCTCAAGATGTTGCACGATAACGTCGCGGCGTTTATTCGCCGAACCAGCAATCTCGGCAACTAGGGGCAGGAGCGCATGAGCCCGCGTCGATGCGGCGCGCTGGTGTCGGCGCTGGCGGTCCTGCTGCCCGTTGCGCGGACGCAACCACGGACGACCCCGCCCGCGAGCCATCCGCAACCACCGCAGCTGCTGTTCAGGGACCTGTTCGTCGCGGTGCAGAGCGCCCGGATCTACGCCGACGACAAGGCGTTTCCCGATGCCGCGGCGAAGGCCGCGCCGGCGGCAATCCTCGCCGAGTATCACGCACAGCGACCCGAGTCGCCCGAGGCGCTGAGGCGCTTCGTGGCCTCGCATTTCACGCTGCCCTCGGAAGCGAGCACGGTGCCCTCCCGGCCCGAGCACGTCTCGATCGTCACCCACATCGACGAGCTGTGGGACCCGTTGACGCGGCGCACACCGACCGCGCCCGCTTATTCCTCGCTGCTACCGACGCCGTGGCCGTATGTCGTCCCGGGCGGGCGGTTCCGCGAGATGTACTACTGGGACTCGTACTTCACGATGCTCGGTCTGGAGGAGAGTGGACGCCATGATCTGATCGAGGACATGGTTCGCGACTTCGCCTATCTGATCGACACCTACGGCCACGTTCCCAACGGCGTGCGGACGTACTATCTGAGCCGTTCTCAGCCGCCGTTCTTCTTCGCGATGGTGGGCCTGCTCTCCAGGGACGACCCGGCCGCCTCCCTGGCGCGCTTCCTCACGCAGCTCAGGCGCGAGCACGCCTTCTGGATGCAAGGCGCGCAGGGCCTGCGGCCCGGAACGGCTCACCGGCGCGTCGTGGCCCTTGCCGACGGCTCGCTGCTCAACCGCTACTGGGACGACCGCGACAGCCCGCGGGACGAGGCGTATCGGCATGACACGGAGCTGGCGCGCACCAGCGGGCGCAACCCGAAGCAGGTTTACCGCGACATCCGCGCGGCAGCGGAAAGCGGCTGGGATTTCGGCTCTCGCTGGTTCGCCGACGCACACACGCGCGCCACGATCATCACCACCCAGATCGTTCCCGTCGATCTCAACAGCCTGCTGTTCGGCCTCGAGGAGGCCATTCGTGCCGCCTGCCAGCGCACGGTCGATGAGTCCTGCGTGAGGGAGTTCGAGCGTCGTGCGCACCAGCGGCGCGCGGCCATGGACCGTTACCTGTGGGATCCGGCGGCCGGAGCGTATCTCGACTATCACTGGACAGACCGTAGTCGGGTGGCAAGAATTTCTGCGGCAACGTTGTATCCGTTGTTCGTGAAGGCGGCATCCCGGGAGCAGGCGGACGCGGTCGCCGCGACCATTGGCAAGCAACTCCTCGAGGAGGGCGGCATCGTTACGACGACGCAGAATACGGGCGAGCAATGGGATGCGCCCAACGGCTGGGCGCCGCTGCAGTGGATTGCTGTTTCCGGTCTGCGTCAGTATGCGCAGGGGCGCCTCGCCGAGACCATCGCCTGCCGCTGGATGGTCAGCGTCAACCGCGTGTACGGCGAGACCGGCAAGCTGGTCGAAAAGTATGACGTCATGAGCACCGGCCGCAGCGGCGGCGGAGGCGAATACCCGCTACAGGATGGGTTTGGCTGGACCAACGGCGTGATGCGCAAGCTGATGGCGTTGTATCCCGCCGAGGCCGCCGATTCCCATGGCGAGCAATGCCCGCAGGTTGCAAAGGGCGTACAGCGCTTCTCGGCGGCCGTTTTGGCCCGTGCGCGCTAGGGATGCGTGGAGGATTGCCGCCCGGAGCGCGGCGCCTGGCTCGCCCCAAGCAAGCCACGGCTTCCCAGGCCGATCAGCCGCCAGGAAGCGTGGAACAGCAGCCACACCGCGACGGCAAACAGCAGTGCAAACAGTACCCCGTCGACGGAGAGCGCGAAGGTGGGTACCCAGTCCGTGAAGGTCGCGCGCACGAGGCCGGCATCGGCATGCAGCGCCAGATAGCCGAGCTGATGAAACAGATTGCCGTGCAACGCGTCGACTGCGCTTTGCAGTCGTTGCACGGTGCCGATGAGAGATTGGATGACGCTGCCTTCCAGGTGGAACGTCGCGTCCTTGCTGTCCAGGTGATATTGAATCAACTTGCCGATATCGCCCTGATAGAACTGGTCGGCGATTCTCTGCCAGGGCTCGAGATCGAGCCGGGCCTGATCGAGGCGACCCCCCAAGCGCTGGCGGTACTGCGCGATGAAACCCGGTACCAGGCCGCCGGCCACGGCCGCGGTCACCAGAAACAATCGATCGAACAATCCGCGTAGGAACAACATCATGATGCTTGACCCGGCGTGCCCATGCAGTCGCTGCCGCAAACCGTCCACCAGCCGCGCTTTGCTCACAAGCTTGCGCGCCCCGCATCTCAAAGGCCAGGTTTCACCACCGGGAAGGAGGCGCTATTGTGATGGGTAACGCGCCGGGTGTGCCGCGCAGGCCGGGCATGAGCGGCAGCGATCGCGATGAAAAAACTGAAACACGAAGCGGAATTGTTCAAGGCGGCATTGCTCGCAGGCGTCAAGTATGCGGAGGGCAGGGGCGCGGTGGAGTTCGAGCCCACAGATTCCGCGAGTCAGAAGCTCTGGTACATATACAGACTGCTGGTCCACGATAAAGTCATTCAGCCCCTGCCCGAAGACCAGGTCTCCGAAGTCACCATGCGACACAAACTCGCCATCTGGTACTCCAAACAGCTGCCTCAGGACCATCCACTCTTGAAATAAGACGCGACCGGAGGACCGCCCGGCGCGCCCCGCCACGGGCGCAGGCCGATGATCGAGCCCGGGACAGCCCCCGGGGCGCAAAAACGTTGCACCGGGACGACAGGGGCGGGCGGGGCTCCCGCAGGACTCCGGAATTTCCCTAGGGCCAAACAGGTCATTGCATCGACACGAGCATGCGGGTTTTGCCCGCTGGGTGCTGGCCTCCGTCCCGGTATTCTGTCGGCGGGCAATTAAGGATGCCCGCGGGAGAAATCCGTTTTATGAACGCAGTCGCAGACGTTTCTGCCGCGCTACAACCATCAACAAACGCCAGCAGCAGCGAGATTGCGAGCCAGCTGAGCGCGGTCGCCATCGATGCCGACGAGGGCATGGTCAAGCAAATGCTGGCGACCCTGTTGAGCTGTCAGCTGCGGCGATCGGACGAGCCACTCCCGCCGCAGCTGGGGGTGCTGCTGCATTTATTCCTGACGCTGCGCTCAATGGCCCTCAGCGATGACCTGACGGATCTTTACAACCGGCGTGGATTCTTGCGAGCCGGCACCCGACTCTTGAGCGCCGCGAGCCGAGACAGGCGCGGGGTGCTGTTGTTCTACATCGACGTCGATGATCTCAAGTCCGTCAACGACAGCGACGGTCATGCCGCTGGGGATTCGCTGCTGACCCGGGCTGCGCAGGTACTGCGGTCAGTGTTTCGCGACACGGACGTGCTCGGCCGGCTGAGCGGCGATGAATTCGCGGCACTCGCACCGGTAAGCGATCCGGGTGCCTGCGATCTCATCGTGAGTCGTTTGCGAACTGCGGTAGCCGCGGACAATCTCTCGCGTGCGGGGCCGTCTCTGTCCCTGAGCGTGGGGTTCGCGCGGTTCAATCCGCGCAAGCCGTGCTCGATTTCGGAGCTGCTCCGCAAAGGGGATCTGGCGATGTACGAGGCCAAGCTGGCAAAACTGGCTCGACCCCACCGCAACCTGAGAACTGCATTGCATTCCACTGACGGCTAGCCATGCGGATCGAGGGCCTGTAAGTTTTCTAAGGATGCAATCGTGCTATCGGGAAGAAATGAACATCGGGCCGCCATGCACCTGACTGCATGTCTGCAGAGTCGTGGCGAAACACCAATCATCGAGACGGTCATGATTGTGAACATCAGCAGTCATGGCGCCCGCGTCCTGGCCCGCCGGCACTGGCAGCCACACGAGCAGCTGGTACTCACCGAGGTGGTCGGCGGCGATCTTCACGTCGACGCCGAAGTCGTCTACTGCCAGCGCCTGGACCGCGATCAGTGTGCCGTCGGCCTGAAGTTCGCCAAGGCCATTGACACCCAATGGGCGGTGGCCGGCGGGAGTATCGGCATGCGATCAAGGCCGACTCCGTGAAATGCCCGCCACGACGCCGCCGACCCGATGTCCGCATCATTGAATGGCGCGACACTGCGAACCGCCGCCGTATCGTGACCGCTTGCTCGACGGCCGGGTGCCGGCCATCGAATGTGTGTGCCGTGACAAGATGCGCTCCGGGGCGGATGTCGCAAGTGCAGCCGCCCACGGCCAAGCCCAGGCCCACGCCCCGACGTGCACCACCGTCATGCTCGCGGCTCGCGAACGCCCGCTGCTGCGGCTGATCGGCGTGCCATCGAGCGGCGGGCGAGCACCGGTGCGGTGTATGGGGCTGCATCGGGAAATTCCTGACGGGGGGTTGCGCCTTTGGCCGACGCGCTGTTGCGGCTTTCCCCGGTTTGACGCACAGCGCCGCGCTACTACGCTTGTAGCGTTTCTTTGATCGGAGAAGACGCCCCTCATAAGAGTTTCTCAAAGCACAATGGGGGCGGAACCGCCGCAGGCGTGTGCCGGTGGTGTCTTACAGGGACGTCCCAAGCATCGTGCCACTCGAGGACCGCGTGATCCTACGCAAGGCCAGACAGGGAGGCCGACTCAATTGATGCGCTCGCCGCGGATCCTGCTGATTGGGCCGTACGATCCGCTTTGTGGGGAATACACCTTTCTCGCTCCCCCCCTGGGGGTGTGGCGCCTGGCGGGCGTGCTCGAATCCGCCGGGGTCGAAGCGAAAGTCTTCGATCCAAACTGTTGTGCCGGGCCGGCCGGTCGCGCCCTCGAGCGCGAGCTGCTGGCATGTCCGTGGGACGTCATCGGCGTCTCGACCACCGGCATGACACTGCGATTTGATCTCGAGCTGGCGCACCTCGCGCGACGTTTGGCGCCCCGGGCGCTGCTGGTCGCGGGTGGTATGGAGGCGACCTTCCGCCCTGAGCTCCTGTTCCATCTCGGACCCTTCGACTGCATCGTGCTGGGGGAGGGTGAGCGCCCATTGCTCGAGTTGGTCGCGCGACTGCGCAGCGGGGCGTCCTTGCGCGGGGTCAGCGGAACCGCGGAGCGCGCCGCTGACGGGGGGTGCCTGAGAATGCCGCAGCGGGCGCTCGACCGCACGGAGCTGCGGGACGCGATCTTCCGCACGCCCTATGAAAAGATGCCTTACAGCCTCTACTGGAACCGGCTCGAAGAGGCGTACCGCGTCGGCGCGCTGCCGACGAAGGCGGCTCGCGAGGCGCGGCTTGCCGAGGTCCGCTCGGTGCGCCTGATCACGCTCAACTACTGCCCCATGGGTTGCACCTTCTGCTCGTCGACGAACTTCCTGCACGAGGCCCAGGGAAGTGTCGCGAGCATTGCGCGGCTCGATGCAGAAGAATGTGTACAGATGCTTCAGCGTATCGTGAGTGCGCACCCTCGCGTGCGCACCGTCATCTTTCAGGATGATATCTTCGTATTCACGAAGGACCGACGCATTCTGCCGCTGTGTGAGGGGATCGTTGCCGCCAAAGAGACCGGCGCACTGCCGCGCGAGCTGCAGTTCATCAGCACCAACCGCATCGACGCCATGTCACCCGAGCGGCTGGCCGCCATGCGGCAGGCCGGATTCCGGGTGCTCGGCTTCGGGATCGAGAACTTTTCCCACAACGTACTCAGGGAATTCAACAAAGCCCATATCTACAGCCATATCCGACCGACACTGACATCGGCCCTGGAGCTGGGCATCACGCCATTCCTGGACCTGATCCTGAGCTCACCGCGCGCGACGCTCGCAGACGTTGCCGCGACCTTGCGCGAAGCCTACCACTGGCTGCGGCAGGGGTGCGAAGTCGGAATGTATCCTTACGTGATTCCGTTTTCGGGAGCCGCCATGTCGGCAGATCCCGCGCTGCAACCGTTCACCGTCTACGAGCGCCGGCAGGT
>Ga0209027_1000422_pt1 | contig 14807 bp, 13 predicted proteins | sample GraSoi013_1_20cm_3_FD_185821 | JGI IMG/M metagenome (GOLD analysis project Ga0209027, IMG submission 185821) | Grasslands soil microbial communities from the Angelo Coastal Reserve, California, USA - Sample 09_27_2013_1_20cm (SPAdes) (version 2) | ecosystem: Environmental > Terrestrial > Soil >...
CCGAGCCCGCGTAACTCGCGAAAACGTAGGCGAAGCGGGTGTCACTCGAGCGGAACTCGGGCTTGCCGTCGCCGTTCAGGTCGCGCAGCCTCGGCGCCCCTGCGTCGTCGCCCCAGAAGTGGACGGTCGGGACATAGGTGCGCCGCGATCGGACGTACCGGTAGACACGCGACCAGGCGCAGCAGTGCGGTCCGCCCAAGTTCAGCTCCAGCATCACCTCCGGCTCCGCCACATCCACCGAGGCGACGAGCTTCTCCGCCATGCGCACTACATCGGGCGTGTCGCGCATCACGAGGACGTTCGCGCGCTCGTCGATGAACAGGGTCTTCGCGGCGAGCACGCTCTTGAGCATCCCCTCCACGTCCTTGGGCGTCGCGTTGGTCAGATAGAACGTGCGCACGATCTGCTGCTCGTAGTCCTTCTGCTTGGCGGCGGTGTTCGGGTAGATCATCACCATGTTATCGGCCAGGATCTGGCGCGCCAGCTGGTTCTGGTCGAGCACCAGATCGATGGCTTCGTCCACCGGCACGTCCTGCACGAAGATGCTCGTCTTGGTGTCGCTCTTGACGTCCTTGTCGAGGATGAAGTTGATGCCGGTCTCGCGCTGCAGGACTTCGAACACCATCTTGGTCGGCGCATCGCGCAGCTGCAGGGTCACCTTGCGGTTCTCGCGCGTCTGCAGGCGCGGCGCCACCGTGACCGGTCCGCGCGCGACGTTGATCGCCGCGGCCAGCTCCTGCGCCGGCACGTAGCCCGGATCCTCCTGCAGGATCGCGCGCACCTTCGACTCGGCCGCATCTAAGTCCTTGCCGTCGAAGTCCTTGTGGGCCGCATCGAGTGCGCCCCCATGGCGCTTGTCGCCCTCGACGCCTTCCAGTCCATGCCGCGCCCGATCGTTACTCGGGGAGATGGCGAGTACCCGCCGGTAGAGCGCGGTGGCGGCATCGAGCTGACCGGCACGGCGCGCGTTGTCGCCCGCGGCAATGAGGCTCTGCAGCGCGGACTCGCGTCGCGCCTCGAAGTCGAGCCGGTAGGCCATGTTGCCCGGCTCACGCACCACCGCCTGGTTCAGCTCGGCCACGCCGGCTTCGTAGTCGCCGCGCTCGATGGCCGCCAGACCTTCGCGGTGCAGGCGGTCCGCTGCGCAACCTGCGATAAGCGTCAAGATGAGCAATGCGCCAGACGCGCGGCGCCAAAGATTCGTCACTGGGAGACCCCTGCGATTAATTGTTGTTGTATGTTGAGAGGCTTGTAGGTGAGCACCAGCTGTCCGTTGGCGAAGCTGTCGACGCTGTAGGTGTTGTCCAGCGTGTCACCGATGTGCACGTCGTATACCCGGTCGGCGCGCGTCAGGAAGAACACCGGCGCCTGTCCATCGGGGGTGTAGCTGCCGATGAACTGAAAGGGAAGCGGCGGCGCGCTGGGCGCCACGGGCGCCGTATTCACGGCGGCCGCGGGCGGGGGCGGCGGCGGCGGCGGCGGCGGTGTGTACCAGGAGTGCGCCGCGAACAGCGAAGCGGCGGAGCTCTGCTCCACCACCCGCTGCGCGAGCATCAGCAGGGCGCGCGCCACCGGCACCGAGGAGGATGAGGCAGCGGCGGCGTGCGCGGGGCGTGTGGCCGCGCTCGGGGGCCTGTGCGCCGGCTCGACCGAGTCGGTATCCTTCGGACCGAATACCACGTAGCCGGCCACCAGTGCCGCGATTGCAGTCAGCCATTTGCCGCGTTTGGTAAGGTTCACGTCGTTACTCGCTGCGTACGAACACCACGAAACCAATGTCGGCATCCACCAGCGGGTCTGCCACCGCCTTGCGCTCGACATGCAGCTTGCTCAGGGCGACGGCCGGCACCGCGCCGAGCGTGCGATTGATGAAGCTGCGAATCTCCGGGTAGCCGGCCTTGACCGGGAACTCCAGCTCATAGCGGGCGATCGTGCCCGACTTCGCGGGCACGTACAGGTAGTGTCCCTTGTCGAGCGACACGCCCGCCTCCTTCGCCTGGATCACGACCTGCCCGATCAGCGCGGGTATCTGCGCGCGGGTGGGAAGGGATGCGACCAGGTGCGGTATCGCCTGCTCGATGTTGTTGACTGCGCCCGGGTGCTGGACGCGCGCGATATCCGCGTTCAGCATCTGCAGCGCGTGATAGGCCGGAACGAGCGCGCCGATGGCCACCGCGAGCGCGCCCACGAGCGCGGCGAGGCCCGCCTGGCCGGCGGTCCCGAGGCGCATGATCCGGTACTGCAGTTGCGGCACGAGTTGCCCGGCGACTGCCTGCACCCGCTCGAGCGCGGCCGCGCGCCCGGCGAGCGGCGCCGCCGCGACGCGCGCGGCCGTGGCGGGGGCCAGCACCCGCGCCGGGAGGGGCGCGCGCGCCGCCGGGGCTTGCACCACCTGCAGGGTGCTCGGCGCTGCCGCGCCCGCTTCGCGCTCGGCGCTCATGGCAGCTCCCTCCACTCGGCGGTCATCGCAAAGCGCACCGGGTGCTGTGCGTCGTCGCTCTTCACCTCATGACTGTCCAGCATCGGGTAGCGCAGCAGCGGGCTTCCCTGCAGGCGCTGCACGTAGGCGAGCGCGAGCGGCAGGTCGCGCGACTCGCCGGTGATGTGCACGTTGTGCTTCTCGTGATCCGGCTCGATCGAAAGAACCGCGATCTGTCCGGTCGACTCGCGGCTCGCGGCCTCGAGCTCCGCCAGGAGCTTGGTCCACGGCGTCCCGAGCTCCTGGGCGATGCGGCCGGCCTCGGCGCTCAAGCCCGCCGTGCGCAGGTCCGCGGCCGGGTCGCGGTGCAGGCGGCGCTGCGCCGCATCGAGCCTGAGCTCCAGCCCCGCGCGCCGGCTCTCCAGATGCCGGTATTCGAGCCACGTGCCCGCCGCCGCGGCCACGCCGAGCAGCAGCAGCACGCCGCTCAGGAGCGTCAGCGGTGCGCGCCGGCCCACGAAATCCAGATTGACGATCGGGGCGCTCATGCGGCCAGCCGCCGGGTCCGCCCGAGGCGCTGCAGGGTCGTCATCGGCCCCTGAGGCTCTTCGAGCCATTGCAATCCGCCGGTGTCGGCGGCCTGTGCCGTCCCGCCTGCGACCTCTCGCCAGGCGTGGGGCGCGTCGACGTACACCTGGCCTTCTTCCGGGCTGTTGCTCGCGAGCCGCCCGAAGGTCTGCAGGCGCTTGAGCTCGCGCATCCAGTCCGCGCCGATGCGCACGCCGTGAACCCGGTCCCAGCCGTGCCGGCCGAGCCGCGCGGCCGCAAGCGAGCCCTGCTCGACACTCACGAACCAGGCGTTCGACTGCGGCAGACAGTGCCGCCACGCCTCGTAAGCGGCCACCAGTTGCGGCTGCAGGGATAGCAGCGCGCTGCCCTGCGCGGCGCAGGCGGCGCGCACGCCGGCCAGCAGCTCCCCGGGAATGGCGCACGCCACCCGCGTCGCCTGCGGCGGGGCCTCCGAGATGCGTACGTCCCAGGCCGCCACGGCCTCCCCGTAGAGGCTGGTCAGGAGCTGCCGGCCGTGCGCGAGGCGCTCCTCCGCGGAGTTGAGCGCGGCGACCCAGGGGACGATGGCGTAACGCGCCCAGTGGTCGGCGATCACGACCCGCGTGCTCGCCCCAGTCCACGGGCTCTGGCCGAGCAGACTCGCGAATGCCTCGAGCGCCGCCGCCCAGGAATCGGTCCTGGCGGCCTCGAAGCGCTGCTCGTGCTCGGCGACGGGGGTCGGCTTCACGCCGCGCTTCATGCGCACCAGGCACAGGCGCTGCGGCGAGAGGTAGGCTCCGACCTCGTCACGCCATAATGGTGACACGGTTCACCTCCTCGACGGTGGTCTGACCACGGCGCACCAGATCGAGCGCCGCGGTGCGGATGAGGCGCACCCCGGCCTGGTGCGCCAGCTCCTTCAGCTGCCGCACCGGCACGCGGCTGACGATCGCCTCGCGAATCTCGTCGTTCAGCACCATCAACTCCCCCACGGCCTTGCGGCCGTGATAGCCGGTGCCGCGACAGTGCCCGCAACCGCGTCCCTTGCGGAACTTGTACGAGGCGCTGGTCACGATCGGCACATGCGATTCCTCGAGCAGCTCGCGCGAGGGCATGTAGGCCTCGGAGCATTGCTCGCACACGATGCGCACCAGGCGCTGCGCCATCACCGCCGACAGCGCCGAGACGAAACCGTGGCTATCCACCCCCATGTGCACGAAGCGGCTGACGACGTCGAAGACGTTGTTGGCATGGACCGTGGTGAACACCAGGTGCCCGGTGAGCGCTGACTGGATGGCGATCTGCGCCGTCTCCGGGTCGCGGATCTCGCCCACCATGATCTTGTCGGGATCGTGCCGCAGGATCGAGCGCAGCCCGCGGGCGAAGGTGAGGCCCTTCTTCTCGTTCACCGGGATCTGCAGCACCCCCGGCAACTGGTACTCGACCGGGTCCTCGATGGTGATGATCTTGTCGCGCCCGGTCTGGGTCTCGGAGATCGCCGCGTACAGGGTGGTGGTCTTGCCGCTGCCGGTGGGACCGGTGACCAGCAGCATGCCGTAGGGGAGCGCTGCGAGGCGGCGCAACTGCTCGACGATGCTCCACTCGAAACCCAGCACATCCAGGCGCAGGCCGCTCATCTTGGTGAGCGCCTGCTTGTCGAGGATGCGCAGCACCGCGTCCTCGCCGAAGATGCTCGGAATGATCGACACGCGAAAGTCGATCGGGCGGCCGTTGATGGCGATCTTGAAGCGCCCGTCCTGGGGAACACGGCGCTCGGCGATGTCCAGCTCCGACATCACCTTGATGCGCGAGATGATCTGCTCGGCGATCTCGACGCCCCGCACGGTCGCAATGCTCGCCAGCACACCATCCAGGCGATAGCGCACCACCAGCCCGCTCGCGATCGACTCGAGGTGAATGTCGCTGGCGCCCGCGCGCAACGCGTCGTACACGGTCGAGTGCACCAGGCGCACGACCGGGCTCGTGTCCTCGCTGATTCTGACGTAGGAGAGGTTGTCGACCCCCTCCTCGCCCTTGGCTCCCTCGTCGGTCTCCGGCAGCACCGTATCGATGGCCCGCAGCGCCTCGGCGCGGCGCGCGATCAGATTGTCGAGCTCCTCACGGGGCGCCAGCGCCCATTCGATGGGCGCACTCAGTCGCAGCTCCAGCCAGCCGCGCAACGCCTGATCGAACGGGTCGGCAAACACCGCCAGCAGCCGCTCACCCTCGTGTACCACCACGCAGTGGCGGCGGGTGGCATCCGCCGGCGCCAGCACCGAGAAATCCGGCTCGAGCTGCGCGAGCTCGCCGCTCGAGACGAAGCGGTAATCGAACGCGCCGGCGAGTGCCTGCGCGTAGCGATCGCCGGCCAGGCCGCAGCTCTCCGCCAGCACCTCGAGGACCGGGCGCTTCACCTGCTGCGCCGCCTGCATGGCGCGCGCGATCGAGGGCTCATCGATCAGCACCGCGGGCGCGGCGGCAACGCCGCCCGGCGCGCTCCTGGCGGTGCCCGCAGCGGCTGGGTGCGCGGGGGTCGCCACCGGCGGCTTTGCGAGCAATTCGTCCACCGCGGCGTTCATTTGATGCTCCCGGCGAGCTGGAAGATCGGAAAGTACATGAGCACGACAATCACCCCGATGATCAATCCGATCACAATCATGAGCACTGGTTCAATCAGGCGCGTCATCACCGCCACCCAGCGCGCCAGCTCCTCATCGAAGAAGTCCGCGATGCGCTCCATCATCTCGCCCATGTTGCCGCTGCGCTCACCGACGCGCAGCATGCGGGCCGCCACCGCAGTGGTGAGGCCGTTGCGTTCCATGGCCTCGGCGAGGGATTGCCCCTCGGTCACCGCCCGGGTTGCCGCGGCATAGGCGGCGCGCGAAGCTGTGAACACCACGCCGCCCGACATGCGCAGCGCCTGCACCACGGGCATGCCGCCGCGCACCAGCATGCCGACCGTGCGATACAGGCGCGCGAGCTGATAGACATGCAGCTGGCGGCCGATCGCGGGAATGCGGGCCAGCCAGGCGCCGGCGGCGGTGCGCACCGCCGGCCGTCCGATGCCGTAGAGCGCCCCGGCGAGGGCCGCGATGGCGCCCACGATGACGAGTCCCGCATGCGCATCGATCAGCTGTCCCCAGCGCAGCAGCAGCTGCGAGGCGAACGGCAGGTCGCTGCCGACATCCTCGTAGATCGAGCTGAAGCGCGGGACGACGTAGCCCATGAGGAACAGCGTCACCAGCAGGCCCGCTGCCAGCAGTACGGCGGGGTAGATGCAGGCATTGACGAGCGTCTTGCGCAGCCCGTCCGCCTGCTCCTGGTAGGCGATGTAGCGCGTCAGCGCCTCGCGCAAGGCGCCGGTCCTCTCGCTGGCGCGCACCGAGGCGACGTACAGGTCCGGAAAGGTGGCCGGATGCTCCGCCACCGCCGCGGCCAGCGTCTGGCCCTCGTACAGGCGCGCGAGGATGCGATCCAGCGTGTGTTTGGTGCTGTTGTTGGATTCCTTCTGCGCCAGAGCCTCCAGCGCCTCCACCAGCGACAGGCCCGCGTCCAGCAGCGACACCAGCTGCTGACTGAACACTGCCAGTTGCAGCTGCGGGGCCTGGAACAGCCGCCGCAGCCGGCGTATCGGCTCCAGCGAGATGACCTTGAGGTCCTTGAGGGCAAGCTGGCGGCGCGCCTCGGCCTCGTCCACCGCGTCCACGACGCAGGAGATCACGCTCGAGCTGGCGTCCAGTGCCTTGATGCGAAACTCCATGGTGCTGACTTCAGTAGTTCGTGAGATCCGCGTCCTCTCCGCTACCGCCGGGCTGTCCGTCGCGGCCATAGGAGAGCAGATCGAAATCGTTCTGGTGCGTGCCCGGCTGCGCGTACAGGTACGGGTGACCCCAGGGGTCCAGCGGCACGTCCTTCTTGAGGTAGGGTCCCTCCCAGTTGGTCACACCCTGCGGGACGACCTGCAGCGCCGTCAGCCCCTCCTCGGTGCTCGGCAGGCGCCCGACGTCGAGCCGATACTGCTCGAGCGCCTTGTCGAGCGCATCGATCTGGGCCCGCGCCGCCTTGACGCGTGACTTACCCACCTGGGCGAAGTAGCGGGGAGCCACGAAACCGGCCAGCAGGCCGATGATGACCATCACCACCAACAGCTCCAGCAGGGTGAAGCCGCGGGCATGAGGTCTCCGTAAACGGGCAGGGTCGTACATCTTGTACATCGCAGGGGCCACCGTTGCGCGCCCGAAGGCGCTTTAGCTGTGTGGTCTTGTTTGCCCCATGGTGGTCAAAAACGACCGCGCTAGACAGTGGGCGGGCGCTCTAGCTAACGGAGGGGAAGCACGTAAGCCGAGGGTAGGTAATTACGGTAGATCAGCCGCTGCGCTGTTGGGTAAGGAGCTTATGGTAGACGCGCATGACCGCGGGTACATAATGACGGGTTTCGGAGAAGGGCGGAATGCTGCGGCCGTAGCGCTCGACCGCCTCCTCACCCGCGTTGTACGCCGCCAGCGCCAGTTCCATATCATTGCCGAATCGCGCCATCAGGTCGCGCAGGTAGCGCGCGCCCGCGGTGATGTTCTGTTCGGGATCGAAGGCATCGGACACCCCGTAGCGCCGTGCGGTAGCGGGCCTGAGTTGCATCAGCCCCACCGCTCCGCGCTTGGATACCGCGCGCGGGTTGAAGGCCGACTCCACCACGATCACCGCCCGCACCAGCTCCGGGCGCACCGCGGCGGAGCGCGCCGCCCGGTCGATCATCGGATCATAGAGCGTGGACTTCGCCAGCCATTTGCCGGGGTGCTCGGCGCCCTCCTCCACCGGGGTGGCGAGCAGCAGGCGATAGCGATCGTCGACCGGCACGTTGCTGAAGTGGGTGACCCCGGCGCCATCCACGAAGCTGTAAATGTCCGCGTGCGCGAACCCGCCCGCCGCCGCCGCGAGCACTGTCATAGCCAACCGAACGGCCCACCGAGCGTGCATTGGGTTTGTTTTACTCTCCGCCCGAAGGACATAACAGGTGGGGTAACCGTGTATCTTGCAATAACTGTGAACCATGCACCGGTACCCATGGTAGACCCACGTTGACAATCACGGCATGATTCCCCGCAGGAAATAACGAACTCTCTCCCTGACAAGGCCTACAAGAATCATGGGGAGCAATGCCGCAACGCACTTACCGGTGGGGTCCATGACGCACACCTCAGCACGCATCGTTCTGGTCGAGGACCACGCCATCCTGCGCGAGGGGCTGCGCGCCCTGATCGAGCTGGAACCCGACCTGAAGGTGGTCGGCGAAGCCAGCACCGGAGCCGAGGGCGTGCGGGTGGTGCAGGGCTCGAACCCGACGCTGGTGATTACCGACCTCGCCATGCCGGGCGGCTCGGGGCTGCGAACCCTCGATGAGCTGCGCGCCGTGTGCCCGGAACTGCGGGTGCTGGTGCTCACGGCCTACTGCACGGACGAGTACATCGCGGCCGCGCTGGGCGCCGGGGCCGACGGCTACGTGCTGAAGGATGCCAGCCGCGCAGAGCTGCTGCAGGCGATCCGCTCGGTCATCTCCGGCCAGAAGTACTTTTCCGAGCCGGTGTCCGCGCGGCTGGTGTCCGGCTATCTGCGCCGCAACGACCCGGCCAGCGACCCCTGCCCCAGGATCACGGAACGCGAACGCGAGGTGCTCACGCGCATCGCGCTCGGGGAGTCCAACAAGCGCGTCGCGGTGGCGCTGCGCTTGAGCGTCAAGACGGTGGAAAAGCACCGCGCGAATCTGATGCGTAAACTCGAACTGCACAACACCGCGGCCGTCACGCTGTTCGCGGTGCGTAACGGCCTGTTGCCGACCCGGGACACCGAGCAGAGCTTCGAGGGTCGCGCTCTGTGAGCCGCGGCCGCTAACTCACGCGGCGTCGGTCTTGCGGGCCTCGCTCGGACCGAGTTGCCATTCGATGCGCGCCTGAGTACCCACGCCCGCCGCGCCGGGCTGCAGCCGCATCTGTCCCCCGGTCATCTCGGCGCGCTCGCGCAGATTGCGCATCCCCCGCCCCGAACGCATCGAGGCGCTGGACACCGACGCTTCCAGCCCCACGCCATCGTCGCTGACTTCCAACACCAGCTGGTCGGCGGAGCGCGCCAGCGACACCACCACCTGCCGGGCCTGCGCGTGTTTCGCCACGTTGTTGAGCAGCTCCTGCAGGCTGCGGAACACCGCGGTGCTGAGGCGTTCCGGAATGTCCGCATCGACCACCGCCACGGCCTCGCGCAGCGTGAGAGTCGGATAGCTCTGCGCGAACTCGCGGCAGAACCAGGAAACCGCCGACGCCGCTCCCAGATCGTCCAGCACCGCGGGTCGCAGGTTCATGGCGATGCCGCGAATCTCCTCCATGGCTTCCTGCAGGGAGGCGATGGCGCGCTGCAGGATCGGTTGTGAGTCGTGCGGGCGCGCCTGCTGCACCAGCTCGGCGCCGCGCTCCAGGCCATACTTGATGGCGCTCAGCTGCTGCCCCACCGAGTCGTGCAGCTCGCGCGCGATGCGCTTGCGCTCCATCTCCTGCGCCGTGATCAGCTGTCGCGACAGCGTGGCCAGCTCGTTGCGCGAGCGCCGTAGGGCCTGTTCGGCCGCCTCGCGGCGCACGATTTCATTCTGCAGGTCACGATTGGCGTCCGCCAGGGCATCGGTACGCAGACCCACGCGAGATTCGAGCTCCAGATTGATGGTGCTCAACGCTTCGCGCGCCAGATGCAGCGCCGTCACGTCCGCGAACACCGCCACGGCCAGCGGCTCGGGGGCGGTGCTGGCCGCACCGGGCATCATGCGCCGCAGGGTCACGTGCAGCGCCCGCTCCAGGATGGCGTCGCGCAGCTCGAACTCCGCCGGACCCCCTCCTTGCAGGCTCAGCCACCCCGATCGCAGCAACTCGTTCAGCTGGCAGGCGGCCGCGCTGCACTTGGGGTGCAATACATCGTGCAGCTCGCGCCCGAGCACTTCCGCGATCGAGCCCAGATTCCAGCGCTCGCACACGCGGTTGACGCGCAGCACGTGCCCCTTGCCATCCAGCAGGCAGATGAGGTCCGGGAGCGCATCAACCGTGCACTCCCATTCGAGCTTGGCGCGCGCAATGGCCGCGCGTACGCCCGGCGTATGCGTCGACGCCATCGGGTTCTCCTCGCTGGTCTGTCCCGCGTGTTCACCACTCATGTGAACTCCCCGTACCAGCCGACACCTGAGTCTACGATGATCCCGAGGTCGGCGCGTTGGGCAAGCTTGGGGGGACACTACGAAGCTCCCGGTAGGGATCCCCCGTAGAGTATTCGGTCCTTCCTTAGACTAACCTGCTAGCTGTGCCTTTTCCATATGGCGCCGCCGCAGGGGGATCGTCGACCATGGCTGCCGCTCCCAAGGCAGCTCCTGCAGCGAGCGAGCCAGGGCTCCGCAAAACTCGGGTTCTCGTGGCCGATGAAGCCGGCATCCTGCGCGATGGACTGTGCGCCCTGCTGCAGAGCGATGACGCACTGGAGGTGGTCGCGGCGACCGCGATCCAGCGGGAGGCGCTGCAGACCCTGACCATCGACCAACCCGATGTGGCCATCGTAGATTTTGCGATGGATCTGAGGAGTGGTCCGGAGACGATCGCGCATCTGAAGCGCCGGTGGCCGGAGGTGCGGGTCCTGGTCCTGACGGTGCGCCGCGACGAGACGTTCATCGAGACGGCGCTGCGTGCCGGCGCCGACGGTTACGTCCTGAAGAGCGACAGCCGCGCGGAACTGTTCAACGCCGTTCACCGCATCGCCGCCGGCAAGGGCTACATCAGTCCCTCGGCACTCGACCGGATGGTGACCGCCTACGCCAGGACCTCGGAGCGGCTCCCCGGGCGCCTGCGACCGGCGGGTGCCCTGACCAGCCGCGAGCAGGAAGTCATCACGCTGATCGCCAAGGGATATCGCACGCGCGAGATGGCGCAGTTGATGTCGCTGAGCCACAAGACCGTGGAGAAGCACCGCACCAATCTCATGCGCAAGCTCGGCCTGCGATCCGCGGCGGCGGTCGCGGCCTACGCCATCACACACGGGTTCGCCTGAGGCTCCTCGAGCTCCCACCCGAGGACGGTGTAGCGGCGAGCCGGTCCACCGGAATCCACAAGCTGCAGTTCTGCTGTCCGCTGATGTTGTAATACGCGACGCTGGCGGCGACGAGACCATTGTGGCCGGGCGGGCATCGCCCGCACAATGCCGCCGGAGGCGCACCTGACGCCCCGGGGCATATGAACTCGCACCACCCCTCGATTGCAAACTCCCCGTTCATGGTCGGGGTCTCGGGACACAGGGACCTCGAGCCCGAGGAACTGCCGCGGCTGCGGGAGGCCGTGACGGGATTCGTGCGCCAGCTCAGGGAGCAGCTGCCGGACACGCAGTTGCGCATGATCGTGGGCATGGCGCAGGGCGCAGACCTGCTGGTCGCGCAGACCGCCTTGGCGCTGGGGGTGGGGGTCGAGGCGGTGCTGCCCATGCCGCTCGAGCAGTATGCGGCGGATTTCGATGCCGAGACGTTGGCCTCACTCAAGGCGCTGCTGCAGCACCCGGACATCCGCTGCGACGAACTCTCATCGCTCTCGATCGGCGAGGCGTTGCCGCCGCACTCCGCGGCGCAGCGTGATGCGATGTATGCGAACCTGACCGATACCCTCATCCGGCGCAGCAGCCTGCTGCTCGCTCTGTGGGACGGCCGCGCCTCCCACCTCCCCGGCGGCACCGCCGACACGGTGCTCCGTTACCTCGGTGTGCGCACCGATGCGAGTGACGGCCTCGAGCCGATCGAGTTCGTCGAGGCGCGTGAGGAATCCGACTGCGCCGTCCCGCTGGTCTACTGGACACCCACCGCGCGCAGCGGCATCGCGCGTGCGTCGGACTGCCGAACACCCGGCTTTCTGCTCGGCGTCGGAGAGAATGTGCTGCAGCTGCAGCACACCATGCCGTCGTGGCTGAAACGCCAGCTCGCCGACCTGAACAGCTACAACCTCGAGTTCCGCCGGCTGAGCGACGCCGGCCGTCTGCCGAGCGTGCATTCCCTGATGCAGGCACTGCCCGTGTCGGTCCCGCTCACCACCCGGGGCCCGCTCGAGGACATCGACGCGCAGTACCGCAAGGCAGACGCGCTCGCCGTCTATTATCAGCGCCGCTCGGACCGCCTGTTCGATCTGTTTGCGATCACGGCGTTCGCGATGGGCCTCGCGTACCTGATCTACGACAAGCTGGTCGAGTCGCGGATCCTCTTGATCGCCTACCTGCTGACGCTGCTGGGGAGCCTGGGCGTGTACCACGTGCTGCAAGGCAAACGCTGGTTCGGCAAGCACCTGACGTATCGGGCGCTCGCCGAGACCCTGCGGGCGAGATTCTATCTACGGCTCGCGGGTACGGATCAGCGGGTGGACGCGACCGAGGTGCTCGCGCTATCGGGAATCGACAAATTCCGCGGTTTCGGCTGGATCGGATTCGTCCTCAAGGGCATCGAGCCTGCGGACGTTCGGGCCCTCAGCTGCCATGAGCTGGACGTGCGCGAGGAATGCGGGGTGGAGCAGACGTGGATAGAGAATCAATATGAGTACTTTACGACCAGGGTGGCGCGCCTGGAGAGAGGCAGCCACCGCGTGAAACGCCTGAGATACACCTTGTTCATCGCCATTCTGGTGGTGATCTCGGCGCTGTTCGCCTTCGGCGAGGTTCTGCGTCACGTCGACATGGGTCTGGGCGTGCCGCTGAAGAACACTCTGACCTTCACCATGGGCCTGCTCGCGGTGCTGCTCGGCGTCTGGGAACTGCACCAGAACAAGATGGCGACCCGCGAGCTGCTGTGGCAATACCGCAATCAGCTGAGTCATTTTTCCCGGGCCAGGGCGCAGCTGGCGCGTGTGACCACGCGGCGGCGGCGCAACGACGTGCTGGCGGAGCTGGGCAAGGACTCCCTGATGGAGAGCTATCTGTGGGCCATCCACCGCTATCATCGGGAGCATGAACCACCCGCGGCCGGCGGGCATTGAGTAAGATCAACCCACCGCTACCGACACGGGTGCTGCGATGATCTATTTCCTGGCGCTGCTGCCGGCTACCGCGCTCACCATCGCCGGCTACTTTGCTCTCTACCTGTCGGCGCGCTCCGAGGGCGCACTGCGGACTTTTGGAAGATACCTCGGCTTCTGGGCCTTCACGCTGGCCGGCCTCGTCATCCTGGGCAGCCTATTCGCCGCCGCTCACGGCGGCCGTCACTGCCCGTTTTTCGCGATGCATGGCATGCACGAGCGCATGTACGAGCGCATGCACGGCGCGTGGCCTCCTGAAGAGCGTCCGGAGGTCGCTCCGGCCGCGACTACAGCGCCGAATCCAGCCGCTGCTCCGGCGCCGCCACCACCCGCACCGCGTTAGCGCAACGGATCTGACATTCGACTCTCCCTGCGGCCCGGCGCCCTCGCTCCCTGCCGATGCGAAGCTGATGAAGGCCATTGTGTACCGCTGCCATGGCTCACCCGTGTGGAATAGACGAAATTTCGCTGGTCCGTCACGCGAAGTTGAGTTCGCGGGCGACAGCGGTACCGTTGCTGCCGGTCGCGATGGTTGAGCACATGTCCCGCAGGGCATTTGTGGAAAGCGTGTTGGCCGGGGCCGCTGGCGGCGTCATGCCGCAAATTGCGATCGGCGCCGACGCCCCCGGCGGTGCCACACGGCCGATCCCCGATACTGGTCCGACCACACTGAGCCTGTCCGAGGCATCTCGGCTCCTGCGTCAGAAGAAAGTCTCGCCGGTTGAGCTGACGCAGGCGTGTCTCGCGCGCATCGAGTCCCTCAACCCCACGCTCAACGCCTTCATCACCGTTACCGCCGAGTCCGCCCTGGACGCGGCGCGCAGCGCCGAGGCGCAGATTGCCCGCGGCGGCTGGAAGGGTCCGCTGCACGGCATTCCGATCGCGGTGAAGGATCTGCTGGATACAGCCGGCGTGCGTACCACCGCCGCCAGCGCCTTGTTCAAGGATCGAGTACCGGCGCAAGATGCCGAGGTCGTGCGCCGTCTCCGCGCGGCCGGGGCGGTCCTGCTCGGCAAGCTCAACATGCACGAGCTTGCCTTCGGCGGGAGTTCGGCGATCAGCTACTTCGGCGCCGTGCACAATCCCTGGGACGTCGCCTACAGTCCCGGAGGCTCCTCCGGTGGCTCGGCAGCGGCGGTGGCCGGTGGGCTGTGTTACGCCGCGCTCGGATCCGATACCGGTGGATCGATCCGCGAGCCCGCGGCCTACTGCGGCATCGTCGGGCTCAAACCAACCTATGGCCGCGTCAGCACTTGCGGAGCCATACCGCTCTCATGGTCCCTGGACCACATTGGCCCGATGACGCGCACGGTGGCGGACGCGGCGCTGGTGCTCGAGGTCATCGCCGGCTATGACTCCCAGGACCCAGGCAGCCTCGACCTGCCGGTTCCCGAGTACGCGGCGGACATCGCTGCCCCGACATCCGCACTGCGCCTTGGAATTCTCAAGGACTACTTCTGCGAGAACCTGCATCCCGATATCGAGGCGGCCATGCAGAGCGCTCTGTCGGTGCTCAAGGGCCTGACGCGCAGCCTGCACGAAGTTGCGCCGCTCGCAACCGATGGAACCTATGCATCGGTGATGAAACCTTACGTCGCGATCCTCACCGCCGAGGCGTACGAATTTCACAAGGACTACATCGCGAAGAGCCCGGAGCTCTACCAGGCGCCGACTCTCAAGCGACTGCGCGCCGGGGCGGACGTGACGCTGTCCGCATACATTCAGAGCCGGCGTCAGCTGGAGCAGATCCGCCACGCGGTGGCGCGGCGGTTCGATGA
>Ga0209027_1000424_pt1 | contig 14783 bp, 17 predicted proteins | sample GraSoi013_1_20cm_3_FD_185821 | JGI IMG/M metagenome (GOLD analysis project Ga0209027, IMG submission 185821) | Grasslands soil microbial communities from the Angelo Coastal Reserve, California, USA - Sample 09_27_2013_1_20cm (SPAdes) (version 2) | ecosystem: Environmental > Terrestrial > Soil >...
GCCGACATTGTCGTCGCCGAGGACTTTCTGCCAGCTGCGGCCGCCGTCGCGCGAGCGATAGATGCCGCGCTCTGCGTTGGCGGCATAAAGTTTTCCAATCGCCGCAACGAAGACGTTGTTCGGATTCTTCGGATCGATCGCGATCTTCCCGATGTGGTGGGTTTCGGCGAGGCCGAGGTGTGTCCAACTTCGTCCGGCATCGACCGACTTGTAGACTCCGTTGCCGTAGCCGACGGAATCGCGCAGGGTAGATTCGCCGCTGCCGACGAACACGATATTTGGATCGGAGGGCGCCACGGCGATCGCCCCGATCGATGCCGTGGATTGCCCGTCGAAAACCGGGGCCCACACCCTGCCGCCGTCGATCGTTTTCCAGACACCACCGTTGACAGCGCCGAAGTAGAACTCGTTTGGCCGACCGGGAACGCCGCTCGCGGCCGCAACGCGTCCGCCGCGGAAAGGTCCGATCATCCGCCAGCGCAAGCCCGAGAAGAGATCCGGAGAGACAGGCGCGCGGAGAATGCCATCGTGCACCGCAGCCCGATCCCCTGATTCGTCGTGCGCGAGCAGTCGCATTAAATCACGGGGCAAGCTCGCCACTAGTCCCGCGAGACCGGCATGGCTGACAAATTCCCTGCGACTGATGGGGGTCACTTTTTATCCTCGCTGGCTGTCGCGCGAACGCGTGCGCGTAATTCTTCAGTCAGTGCCTTCGACTGTTCGGGATGCATGTCGAACCTGGCCGGCGTGTTTTGGAACAACGCGATCTTCCACGCTCCGGCTTTTCTAACCGCCACCAATGACTGCACGGCATTGAGCGCGGGATCGATGTCATCCTTGCCGGGGGGAATCGATCCAGCGTTGGCTCGTAACAAGCTGACATCTGCCGCCACGGAGCGAACTCCTCGCACGAGCGCGACGTAACGCGGCGTCTGATGATGGCTGAACACCTCGCTCACGTGAGCTCCGATATCGAGCTGACCATTCACCTGCGAGCCATCGAAACCAATCAGCGTCGCCTCGCTGGCGAAGAGCAGTGCGTAGTTACGCGCATTCCGCTTGTTCCACGCCTCGAGCAGCTGAGCATACAGCTCTCTCGCGGCTCGATCCCAGTCGTTCTCCGCGCCTGCGCCAGTCATGTCGCGCGCGTCTCCACGCTATCCTCGAACAATGACTCGATGCGGCGGTCGGGAATCAGCCAGACCAGCGCAACAAGAGCGTAAATGCCATCGGAGATGAACTGGTTCACGAATGCCAGTGGAACCGCCGACGCATACAGCACGAGCGAGAGTTTTCCTTTCGTGTCGCCGCCAACCGCTGCCTCGAGGCGCGAGTTCTCGCCCTGATTGCGAATTATCGTTTGCTCGAGGACGTAATAAGCAATCCCCGCGCAGAGCAGCACGGCGCCATAGAGCGCAGTGGGTAGCTGAGCGAAATGGTTCTCACCCATCCAGCCGGTGACGAACGGCATCAGCGACAGCCAGAACAGCAAGTGCAGGTTTGCCCACAGTACGCCACCCGTTATCCGGTCGGTGAGATAGAGCAGGTGGTGATGATTGTTCCAATAAATGCCGACGACGACGAAGCTCAGAACATACACGAGAAAAGAGGGCAGCACCGACGACAACGCTGCCAGGTCGGTGCCGTGCGGCACTTTGAGCTCGAGCACCATGATCGTGATGATGATCGCGATCACGCCATCGCTGAAAGCGTTCAGGCGCTCAGGAGTCATCTGATTATCAGCGCGCGCTTTGTCACTGCGAAGGAATCTACACGCTGTAAATTGTCCCTGCCCTCAGCGCTTCATCCGGTGCGGAGAAGATCACATGGTCAAGACTCTGTGGTATGAGCTTCCTGCCGAGGGGCTGAAGTAGATACCTTGTCGGCGATGCCCGCGCTCACGATCCGACCTGCGCTCGCGACCGATGCGCCAGCGCTGGCCCGCATGCTGGACCAGCTCGGTTACCCAACCGAGGCGAGCGAGATTCCCAAGCGCCTCGAGCGTATGGCCGAGCGCATCGGCACCACAGTTTTCGTTGCCGAGCGTGCCGGCACCCCCGTCGGGGTGGTGACGGTTCATCTCTTCACAGCATTGCACACCAGCGAGCCAGTAGCCTGGCTCACCGCTCTGGTCGTCGAGCAAAGCGCGCGAGGAACGGGCGTCGGATCTGCGTTGGTTCAGCGCGCGGAAGAATGGGCGGCCCGTCACGGAGCGAGCCGGCTCGCGCTGACTTCGGCGCTGCGTCGAACTGAAGCTCACCAGTTCTACAAGACGCGGGACTATGTCCACACCGGTGTTCGCCTGGCGAAGGAATTATCCGCCGCCGCCACGCATGAAGCGCGGAGCAAGTCAGATGAGTTCCACGTACTCGAGTTCGATCATCACGACGAAGCAGCAGCTTTCGTCGCTGCGCTGTCGCGTTTTGTTAACTCGCCCGGCAACGCCGGTAAAGGGACGAATCCTCTCGAAGTGTGGGCGCGTTCGCCGGTGCGTCAGGAGTCAGTCAAGCTTTATCTCAACGATCAAGCGCTGGCAGCGGCACAGGTCGCGTTCGCTCCGCTTCCAGCCCACAAGACCGTCTCACGACAGGCCCTGCCCGATGAATGCTTTTTGATCATCGGTGATGGCACCCGTTCCTGGGGAGCAGAAGAAGCTTCCGCCCGACTAACTCAACGCGTATGAGAAGAATCCCTCCAACGCGCCGCCTGGCTGCGCGCCTGCTTACAGTCGCTCTTATCATTGCGCCGTCACTGGGCGCACAGTCGACGAGCTCCACGCTAAATTCGGCGCGCGCGTCGCAATTCGCCGATTCGCTTCTCCGTTTGATGACACTCGACGAGAAGCTCGGCCAGCTCAACCAACTTCCCGTTTTTGGTCAGGTATCCGCGGCGGATCAACAGGCGATTCGAGCGGGGCGCGTCGGATCCTTTCTCAATGTCTTTGGCGCCGACAGAACGCGACAGTTGCAGCACAGCGCGGTTACCGGATCGCGGCTCAAGATTCCATTGCTGTTCGCGCACGATGTCATTCACGGCTTCCGCACCATTTACCCAGTCCCGCTGGCAGAGGCCGCGAGCTTCGATTCCGCGCGCGTAGAGTTCTCCGCTCGACAATCCGCAATTGAAGCAACCGCACATGGTCTAATGTGGACGTTTGCTCCGATGGTGGACCTCGCGCGCGATCCGCGCTGGGGCCGCATAGTGGAGGGCGCGGGTGAAGATCCGTATCTCGGCAGCGTGATGGCGGCAGCACGTGTACGCGGTTTTCAGGGCGGCGACAATGCATCCGGCCTCGGCGCGCCAGACGCGATGCTGGCGACGGTCAAGCATTTCGCGGGTTATGGGGGCGCTGAAGGCGGACGCGACTACAACACCGTGGAGCTCTCCGAGCGAACGCTGTGGGAATCGTACATGCCGCCTTACGAAGCAGCGGTGAAGGCGGGTGCAGCTACAGTGATGGGCTCCTTCAACGAAATCGGCGGCACGCCGTCGCACGCCAGCGAATGGCTCCTAACCGAAGTACTGCGAGAACGCTGGGGATTCAACGGCCTTGTCGTGAGCGACTGGGGCGCGATATCGGAACTGGTCAATCATCACGTTGCCGGCTCGACGGGCGTTGCGGGCGTGCTCGGTCTGAAGGCCGGCGTCGATATCGACATGTCGGATCATGTCTATGTCGATAGCATGAGCGCCGCTGTAAATGCCGGTCGCTTGCCAGTTGCATTAGTCGATTCTGCCGTGAAGCGTGTGCTGCGCGTCAAATACCTGCTCGGACTTTTTTCAGACCCTTACAAGTTCAGCGATTCCCCCCGCGAGAGACTGTACACGCTCGCGCCAGCGCAGATTGGCGCTGCGCGCATGGCAGGCCGCGAAGGGATCGTGCTGCTCAAGAACGCGAACAAGACGCTGCCGCTGAAGAAGGACCTGCGCTCGATTGCGATCATCGGTCCACTCGCCAACGACAGCGTGTCTGCGCTTGGCAGCTGGGCGGCCGACGGTCGGCCGGCTGAAGCCACGACGGTCCTCGCCGGGATACGCTCAGCGGTTGGCCCTGCCGTGAGCATCGTCACGGCGCGCGGTGCACCGGTCGATACCGTCGACACGACCGGCTTTGCGGCGGCGCGCGGCGCGGCATCGCAGGCCGATGCCGTGGTGCTGGTGATCGGAGAACGGTCGGACATGAGTGGCGAAGCGTCGAGTCGCTCGTCGATCGAGCTGCCCGGCGTGCAGCGGGATCTCGCGCTCGAAGTAATTCGCGCAGCGAGAGGCTCTCCTGGCGGCGACAGCAAGCCAGTCGTTGTAGTACTCATGAACGGGCGGCCGTTGGCAGTTCCCGAAGTCGCTGACGCAGCGCCCGCATTGCTTGAAACGTGGTTTCTCGGCACACAACACGGCGTCGCCATCGCCGACGTCTTGTTTGGCGATTACAACCCGGGCGGCAAGCTGCCGGTGACTTTTCCGCGGCGTACCGGGCAGATCCCGATCTACTACAATCATAGAAACACGGGTCGGCCGGGCGACACCGCGAATCACTACACCTCGAAGTATCTCGACTTGCCGCTGACACCGCTCTTTCCGTTCGGCTACGGTCTCAGCTACACAACTTTCGCGTACTCCAATCTCAAGTTGTCAACACCGAGCATTCGCGCCGGCGACACTGCGACCGTTTCAGTAGACGTGAGAAATACCGGTGATCGCGCGGGCGACGAAGTCGTGCAGCTTTACATGCGCGACGACGTAGCCAGCGTCGAAGAGCCAGTGAAAGAGCTCAAGGGTTTTCGAAGGATCACCCTCGCAGCCGGCGAGAGTCGAACGGTCACGTTCAAACTGCCGCCTGATGCATTTGCTCTCTACGATCACGATATGCGGCGGGTGATCGAGCCTGGGACTTTTACGATCTACGCCGGGACGAATTCCGTTGACGTGATCAGTGCCGCGCTCGAGGTTACAGGCAACACGTTGGTACTCGAGCCATCGACGCCGCGCATGCGCTGACGTACTCCGCGCTCGAGATTGTCGCGCAGCACGAGCATAGACATCTGCAGCAGGCAGAAGAGGCTGCTACGTAATCGTAACGGTGAAAGTCAGCGGCGGGATGCCGTGGACCTTGGCGTCGATAGTCGCCATACCCGGCGTTGGGCCAGTAGTATAGGTCACCGACGACAGCCCCGATTCGTTCGTTTTGTTACTGGTTGCGCTGAGTGAGCCGCCGCCTGACGTGATGGTCCAGGTCACGGGCACGTTGCTCAGTATCTCGCCGAACTGATTGACTACCAAAATGGTGAATGGTACGGGCAGCTGAGTGTTGGCAGCGGCGCTCTGCGTATCGCCCGACTGCTTGACCATTGTGCTCGGAGTGTTAGTGCCAACCTCCAGCGAGCAATCGCCGACGGTTCCGATAGTGGCAGCGGCGAATACGACACCTCGCATTGCGCGGGAGAATCGCGGAGCGGTGATCATGTGCGCTGCTAATGCGGGTGATTGAAGAAACAAAGTTACAGCGCGCTGGCATTTTACGGAGAGTCCAACCACCATTCACGAGTGCCACGAAATCCACTCGTCCGCCTGCGCAAACTCGCGCTTTCCCTGCCCGAGGCCCACGAGGTCGAAGCGTGGGGCGAGCCGACTTTTCGCGTCAAGAACAAGCTGTTCGCCATGTACGCATCATCGGGCAATCATCACGGCGCCGGGCGACCTGCCGTCTGGTGCAAGGCGAAGGCTGTCAATCAACAGCTCATGATCTCGATGTCGCCGGACAAATTCTTTTCGCCGCCCTACGTCGGACCAAGCGGATGGGTGGGCGTCTGGCTCGATGGAGACATTGCGTGGGATGAAGTGCTGGAGATTCTGCGCGACGGCTATCGCATGACCGCGCCGAAAAAGTTGCTGACGCAGCTGGAAGACGAGTGATGGCTGTTCGCGTCGTACGTCTCGGTGAGCCGCGGTCTGCGGGCGAAGGGTTGAGATTGGGGACTGTGCGCCGTCCTCCGCGCGGCGTTAAAAAGCAGGACTACGCCTCGCAGAATTTCTTCGACGTCTGGATGCCGGACCTCGCGCCGAGCGCACCTCTGGTGTCGTGGGCGTTGTCGGAGCCGTATACTGACAAACTGTGGGCGAAATATGAGCGCGCGTATCGGAATGAGATGAAAAAGCCCCCGGCATCCCGGCTGATCGCATTACTCGCGGCGCTGTCTCACCAGACAAACTTTTCAATTGGCTGTTACTGCGAGAACGAATCGCGCTGTCACCGGTCGATTCTGCGTGATTTACTCGCCGGCGCCGGCGCGGCAATGGACGACGCGCGATGATGAATCCTGATCCTCGGCCAGAGCCCTACCGCCGGCCCGCGCGGAACTCTCGCTTCCTGATTGTGATAATCGTTGCGATGGCCACAGTCCTCGGGCTGCAGTACACATCGCACCCGCTGTTCGGCGTCGACAAAACCGCGACGATCTGGGGAATGTTCGTAGGACTTTTTATTGGTGGTTTTTTATTTGGCTGGCTGAAGAAGCCTTGGTAGAAACCCCGCACTGCGAGCCAACCAATTGGTTCGGGCTGCGAGCTAGCTGCGGGTTGGGGAGCCAACTGCGAGGAACGGACTAGGCGCGTCGAATCTTCCGAGCTAGGGCTTGGGCCTGATCAGACGACCGCGTTCGCGGGGAATAATGGCCAAAAGTAAGCGTCGAACTTGCTCGAGTTTGTCTAGACGCACGTCCACGACAGCTCGTCCGAGGACGCGCTCGCTACTACGGTACCACATGATGCTCTCGCGAACGGAGCCTAGAGCGTATTCAAAGATTCTGGCGCGATCGCGCCCCGAGCTTCGAGAATAGCCTTCGCCCAAATTCGCGAGAATGGAGGTCATGGCGGCGTAAAGCTGGCCAGCGATTTTTCGCGTAATTTCGTTTTGCGCCAGCTTTTCAGCGTCATCCCAACATTGAGGGAGCAGCTCGCGCGTAATCTGCACAGCCTGCATCCGCGATAGCGGATCTCGATTATCGTCAATTCCAACGGGTGGAGGCGAATGACTCATCCCGAATCATGCAGTTTAGCGGATGGTAAGACATAAGTCTTTTTCCGCCTTCGCCATCATTGGAGCAGAGCGTCGGACACGGCCAGCCCTCCCCTCGCAGTAAGCCCCCCAACCCGCAGCTAGCTCGCAGCCCGAACCAATTGGTTGGCTCGCAGCACGCAGTTACAGCGCTTCGATGCCGTTGGAAGTAATCCGGTGCGAAACAAGGGGAAGCGGGCTCGGCTTACCGTCTCCGATAACAATTGCCTTCTCGAGGACCGATTCCCCAAGCTTGAGGTCGGCCTCAGTCCGCGCGTGAATCATCGCGAGTGCGTCTCCCTTGCTGACGCGGATTCCGGGCTTGGCCGTGATCACGAAGCCGACTGATGGATCGATGGAGTCTTCCATGTTGCGACGGCCGCCGCCAAGCGCGATCACCCCGTAGCCAATTTCCCGCGACTCGATTCGCTGTATGACGCCTGCCCCTGGCGCCAGGAAATAAGCCTTATGCGGGGCGTGTGGCAGACGATTCGGTTTGTCGATGACTGAGTCGTCTCCACCCTGTGCGCGCACGATCTCATGGAACTTCCGCAGCGCGCGACCGCTGGTCATCGCATCGATCATCATCGCGCAAGCATCCTTCTTCGATTTCGCGACGCCAGCCAGAATCAGCATCTCGCTGCCCAGAGCAAGCGTGACTTCGGCCAGATCCGGTGGGCCGGCCCCCTTCAGTGTCTCGATCGACTCCGCAACTTCCAGAGCGTTGCCACAGGCGTAACCGAGCGGGCGGTCCATCGCCGTCACGAGCGCGACTACCGGACAGTCATGCGCGGCGCCCAGCTCGATCATGGCGTTCGCCAGCGCAATTTCCTGATCGAGCTCCGGCATGAATGAGCCGGATCCACGCTTGATGTCCAACACCAGGCCGGTCAGCGACTCCGAGATTTTCTTGCTCATGATGCTCGATGCGATCAACGGAATCGCTTCCACCGTCGCCGTGGCATCCCGCAGAGCATAGAGCTTTCGGTCGGCAGGAACGATTTCCTCCGTCTGCCCGATCATGGCGCAGCCGATCTCCTCGACTTGTCGCTCTGCTTCCTTCAGAGAGAGTGAGGTGCGAAATCCGGGAATCGATTCAAGTTTGTCGAGTGTGCCACCAGTGTAACCGAGACCACGCCCGGACATCATCGGCACTGCAACGTCGAGCGAAGCGATCAGGGGGGCGAGTATCAGAGAAGTCTTATCGCCAACGCCACCGGTGGAGTGCTTGTCCACCCTGGGCTTCGACAGACGGGAGAGATCGAGTCGCTTCCCGCTTCCCAGCATCGCGTCCATCAACGCATTCGTTTCGCTCCGCTCGAGACCCCGGTAATAGACAGCCATCAGGAATGCCGCCATCTGATAGTCGGGAACTTTGCCTTCGGAGAACGCGATTACGAGCTCACGGATCTCCCCCGCCTCGAGACGCCCGCCGTCCCGTTTGCGCTCGATGAGACGCGGTACGATCATTTAGGCTCTGCCGGGGTAATCACTGTGATCAACTTCAACGGATAATTGGAGCTCATATGCGCGTTGCCCACTATCTCTCTGCAGGAATGTTGCTCGTTGCCGCTGCCTCGCGCTCCGGCGCACAGTCCGCGGCCGATCACATTGCGCTTGGAGACAAAGAATACGTCGCCATGCACGCTCCCGCCGCGTACGAGCACTACGAGGCGGCGATCAAGGCTGCCCCGAAGAACTACGAGGCACTGTGGAAAGCGGCGCGATCAGCGGTCGATCTTGGCGAATTCGAGAAAAATGACGAAACCCGTGAGAACTACTTCAAGACAGGCGAGCTTTACGCGCGTCGTGCCGTCGAGGCCAATCCGGGGGACGCTGAAGGCCACTTCAATCTGGCGAGAGCGATCGGAAGGAATGCGCTGACCCAGAGTCCGCGCGGTCGCGTCAAATACGCTTCCGATGTGCGCAACCACGCCCTCGAATGTCTGAAGATCAATCCCAAGCAAGCCGGCTGCCTGCACGTGATGGGAATGTGGAACGCTGAAGTGATGCGTCTCAGTGGCTTCACCAGAATGATCGCCAAGAATTTCCTCGGCGGAAAAGTCTTCAATTCGGCGAGCTGGGAGGAAGCGAAACGCTATATGGAAGAATCAGTGGCGTCGGAGCCTGATCGCATCGTGCATCACGTCGATCTGGCCGGCGTATATCGCGACACCGGCGACAAAGCGAAGGCACGCGCGGAGTGGCAGACTGTTATGAAGATGCCCAATCGTGACTACAACGATCGGTACTACAAGGCACAGGCTGACGCCGGGCTAAGGGCGGATTAAACACAAACTGCTTGCCGGCGGCTGGCGGCTTTCAGCTGGCGGCTTGCGGCTACTGGGAAATTCGAACTAGGCCGCCGGCAGCAGGCCGACAGCAGCCAGCCGCCAGCGCGTAGTTTGTAGTTGCCTCTCTATGTGAGCGCCTCATCCACGTCGCGCACTTCTTCTTCCCGCTCGGCGGCAGCTCGATCCAGCTCCTGCGCCAACTGATCCCAAACATCGTCGTCGTCGGGCCCAACGACTTTGTTTGCGAGCCGATGGCGGGTTTCCTCACCGCTGGCCGGCGCGAGCAACAGGGCTACCGACGCACCCAGCATCGCCCCGACAGCAATCCCAGCCGCAAACAAACCGATCGCGCTCCAGTCAGGGACCATCTCCACTGGTGCCTCCTCGGGCGGCGGTTGGGGGACAGACCCGGGTCGAGCTGCCTTGGGCATCGATGTGATTGGCTCTGGGGGTATCGTTGCGTCGAACATAGACTAGCCCTGAGGATGGTAAGAAATTTGCCCTAAAGCGACCCAGCAATAGCCGTGCGAGGATACTGAATGAGCAATTCAGGTAAAATGGTTTTACTTGTGGAAGACAACGAGGATAATCGTATAGTCTACTCCACGATCTTGAAGCACTTTGGGTACGAGGTCACCGAAGCTCTAAATGGTGAAGAAGGGATAGCAAAGGCTCGGTCGGAAAAACCTGATCTGATCCTGATGGATATCTCCATCCCGATCATCGATGGCTGGGAGGCGACACAGGTGTTGAAGCACGATCCCTCGACCAAAATGATTCCGATCATTGCGCTGACCGCGCACGCGCTCGCGTCTGACCGCGAGAAGGCGATGGAGGTCGGCTGCGATGGATACCTCGCCAAGCCCTGCGAGCCGCGAGCCGTGGTCGCCGAAGTTCAACGCTTCCTCGGCAAAAACAATGGAGCGTAACCGCAAGCCGCGGATTCTTGTTGTCGATGACCACGAGGACAACATCGAGCTGCTGCGCGCCCGCCTGGAAGCACGCGGGTACGACGTAGACGGCGCGAGGGACGGCTACGAGGCGCTGGAGCAGGTCGACCGTGTGTGCCCCGACCTGATTCTGCTCGACGTGATGATGCCGAAGATGGACGGGATGGAAGTCGTCCGTCGGCTGAAGGCGAAAACGGCGGCCGAGGAGCTGCCGTTCATCCCCGTCATCATGCAAACCGCGCTCGACTCGACTGAGAACAAGGTCGAAGGCCTGGACGCCGGTGCCGATGATTACATCACCAAGCCCATCAACTTCGCCGAGCTGGAAGCCAGGGTGAATTCCCTGCTCCGCATCAAGGGGCTTCAGTCATCGCTTGCCCAACGTGAAAAGGAACTGCGGGAGCTGAACGACAAACTGCGGCAGATTTCCCTCACCGACGGCCTCACCCAGGTCGAGAACAGACGCTCGCTCGAGGAGCGGTTGAACGAGATGTGGCAGCACTCGGTGCGGCTGCATGAGCCGATCGCGGTGGTGATGTGCGATATCGACAAATTCAAGACCGTCAACGATCAGTACGGACACCAGGCCGGGGATGCCGTGCTCAAGGAATTTGCGCAGCTCCTGAAAAACGAAGCGCGCGAGATCGATCGCGTGGGTCGTTATGGCGGGGAGGAATTCCTTTTGATTCTGCCGGGGACCGTTCTCGATGCCGCGGTAACTTTCGCCGAGCGGCTGCGGGAGAAGGTCGCGATGCATACCTTTACGTATACGGACGGCACGCTTTGCCGGACGATGAGCTGCGGCGTCGCGGGCTCTCCGCACCCCCGCATCCAGAATCAGGAAGCGCTACTGAAGTCGTCGGACGAGGCTCTGTACGTAGCGAAGGAGACCGGGCGCAACAAGGTGGTGCGCTTCGACGGCACCGAGTTCAACAAGCACACTCAGGGTAAGGGACAAGACTCGTCGGATGCCGAAGAGCCGGGCAAGCAGTCGAACACAAGCGGCAACGCAATCAACAGCGCCCCCGCCGTCATCCCCGGCGCCCCGCCGCGGGCAAGAGCAACCTCGGAAGGACCAAGGGCCGCACATTAATCGCGCTGCGGAACTGCGCGCGGTTCTTACCACTGCGTCCTACGAGTATTACGTCCTCGACCGTCCGAAAATGTCGGACGCCGAGTACGACAAGCTGTTTCGCGAGCTCCAGGAGCTGGAGAGGACTTTTCCGGAGTGCCTGACTGCTGACTCGCCGACATCGCGCATTGGCGCGGAGCCGCAGGGCGCGTGGACGAAACACCAGCACCTGCGGCCGATGTTGTCGCTGAGCAATGCGTTCGATGACGAGGAGCTTCGCAGCTGGGAGGAGCGACTGATTCGCATCGCCGGTGACGACGTCCGCAAATCCGGTTACACCGCGGAGCTGAAGATTGATGGTACCGCTGTCGCACTCACCTACGAGAATCATGTCTTCGTCAAAGGTGCGACGCGTGGTAACGGAAGCGTCGGTGAAGACGTCACCGTAAATCTGCGCACGGTGCGCGACGTTCCCCTGCGGCTGCACGAGTCCGCGCCAAAAAGCCGCGTCGAAATCCGCGGCGAGGTCTATTTCCCTTTCAAGCGTTTCGAGGAAATGAACGAAGCGAGGGCGCGCGCGGGTGAGCCGGTTTTTGCGAATCCCCGCAACGCCGCAGCCGGGAGCCTGCGCATGCTCGATCCGGCGGTAACGGCATCGCGTCCGCTGCGATTTTTCGGTTATTCAGTGGCTGTCCCCGACGGCGACGATCTCCCATTCGAGTCACAGACCGAGCTCCTCGATGCGCTTGCGAAATGGGGTGTGCCGGTTGCGCCCCATCGCAAGCGAGCAAAGACGCTCGAAGATGTCGAGAAGTGGGCATACGAGCTCGAACACAACATCAGAAGCGAGCTCGATTTCGGTATCGACGGCGCTGTCGTGAAAGTCGACTCACTCGCTTTGCAGGAGGAGTTTGGCGTCGTCGGAGGCCGCGAGCCGCGCTGGGCAATCGCCCGCAAGTTCGCCCCGGATATCGCCGAGACGAGGCTCCTCGACATCCAGGTGAACGTCGGCCGCACCGGCGCGATCAATCCGTTCGCGGTGTTGGAGCCGGTGGAGATCGGCGGCGTTACGGTGAAACTGGCGACACTGCACAACGAAGATTTCATACGCGCCAAAGCGTTGCGCGTCGGCGACGCTGTGCAGGTAAAACGGGCGGGCGAAGTAATTCCGCAGATCATCTCGCGCGTACCAGAGGCTGCCCAGGACAGAAAGCGGATCTGGACGATGCCCGACAAATGCCCGTCGTGCTTCACTCCGCTGACGCGAGATCCCGACGAAGCCGCGATCTATTGTCCGAACATCGCCTGCCCGGGACGACAGCTCGAAGGCCTGGTGCACTTCACCTCGCGCGGGGCGATGGACATCCGCGGGCTGTCGTACGCGCGCATCGAGCAGCTGGTGAATGAGGGGCTGGTGAAGGATGCCGGAGATCTTTACGCGCTGACGCGTCAGCAGCTGCTCGAGCTCGAGGGGTACGCCGACAAGGGTGCCGACGCTTTGATCACTGCGATTCAGGCGTCTAAAACGCAGCCACTGAATCGACTGCTAAGCGCGCTCGGGATTCGACACGTTGGCTCGATCGCCGCGCAGGTCCTGGCCCAGCATTTCGGAACGATGGATGCGCTGATGCAGGCGTCAGCGGACGACATTCTCAACATTCGCGGCATCGGCTCGACGATCGCCAATGGAGTGGAAGCCTACTTCTCGGATCCGGCCGGCAAGCGTCTGATCGAGAAGCTCCGGCATCACGGACTGAATTTCACGGAGCCGCGTGCGGTGGCGGCCGGCGGTGCTCTCAGCGGAAAGACGGTGGTGATCACGGGAACGCTTCCAACCATGAGCAGGACGAAAGCGACGGAGTTGATCGAGTCGGCGGGTGGGCGCGTAACCGGATCCGTCTCAAAGTCCACCGATTTTCTACTCGCCGGCGAAGAAGCCGGCAGCAAACTGGACAAAGCGAAGTCTCTCGGTGTCGAGATAATCGACGAGGCCGAGCTCTTGCGTCGAGTCGGATCCGTCGCAACATCTTCCGCCTGAGATCGTCCTTCAACGCATGGCGACATCCCAAACCCCAGAGCTAATCGGCCTCGCGCAGCGGACGCTGCGTGATCTGCGGTTGCGTGTTGCCGGTGCCAGTGGCGGCGGGCCCGATGCTTTGCGTGAGGCGGGATACGCCGGAGCGCCGTCGCTGTTCGACGCATTCGAGGCGTGGCTGGACGAGAGCGGCTTCGGCCGCGCGGAAGATCTGGCAATCGACGAATTCTCGCAGCGGGCCGGCGAATTCTTTCAAAACGCAGGCTGGGGCAGGGTCAGATTCCGCTCGCTACACGACGCCCTGGCGGTAATCGACATCGAGAACTGCTGGGAAGCGCAGCTCCACGGCGAAGGTGAGCGCGGCTGTCACCTTACTACCGGAACTCTCGCCGGATTCCTTGGCTGCCTGGCGGACTATCCGGTAGGTGTAATGGAGATCGAGTGCAGCATTGGCTCGCCAGCGCGGTGCCGGTTTCTCGCGGGCAACGCGGAGATGCTCGAGCACGCATACAATCGCATCTCGCGCGGAGAAAGCTGGGACACCATCGGAGCCGGAGAGTTCTAGAACGCAACTGCGTGCTGCGGGCCAACTGATCACTCCGAGCTGCGATCTAGTTGCCGGCTGCGTGCTAACTACGAGGTAATAGCTAGCCGCCATTCATGGCTGGTTCGCAACAAAGCTCGCAGCGCTCGCATCTCGCAGTAGGCTCGTATCCCGGACTTAGCTCGCGGCTCGGAGTGATCAGTTGGCTCGCAGTACGCAGGGTTATTCCCGCTCGAGCGCACCGGCGTACAACGGATTTGGAACTAGCTCTCCATCCACAAGAATCTCTCTGTCCCACGGCAGAATGATCGTGCTCTCAGTCGCGACTGCGTGAAAGTCCGGCGCGTAGGGGCCAGTGCGAAATGCGACGGCAGTCCGTACGTCAGCGGCGCCAGCATCTAACACTGCTGACAACGCCAGTCGCAGGGTGTCGCCCGAGTCGCACGTCTCGTCGACGACCAGCACTCTCCTGCCGCGAACTTCTCTCGGCGCGCTGCCAAAGACTTCGGGCGACTCGCGCGCATACTCGGCGTGGTATTTCCGGCTCACGACCAGGGAGTGAAACTCGCGTCCAAGAATTGCCGCGATGACTGCTCCGGGAATCACGCCCGCTGTTGCGATGCCGATCACGACCTCGGGGTCGTAGGTGCGGGCGACCTTGAGCGCGAGTCCGCGCGACAGCTCGCCGAAGAGCGGCCATTCAATTTCGAGCACGCCCTTGGCAGCATCTACTGTACGTTTGCGCGGTGACATTTCGCTCTCAAATTGTTCAGGGGAAAGCAGTTAGGTTAAGCTAGCCCTCTAAACTGATAGTCGGTAGATTCGACCAAATGTCAT
>Ga0209027_1000425_pt1 | contig 14773 bp, 10 predicted proteins | sample GraSoi013_1_20cm_3_FD_185821 | JGI IMG/M metagenome (GOLD analysis project Ga0209027, IMG submission 185821) | Grasslands soil microbial communities from the Angelo Coastal Reserve, California, USA - Sample 09_27_2013_1_20cm (SPAdes) (version 2) | ecosystem: Environmental > Terrestrial > Soil >...
GCATTCTGGCTGGGCTGGGGACGCTGTGCTAGACTTTTCTCTGCACTCCCGCGAGATTTGTGCGAGTGCCGGAGCGTGGAACTTCGGGCTCTGTGCAACGAGGTCCCGCGAACCCCGCCAGGCCCGGAAGGGAGCAACGGTACCGGGATCGCCTCGGGTGCCGCAGACCACCCGGAGTTCCTCTCACTGAAAACTGCTGACAACGGTCAAGCGGGAAAACCGAGAGGGTGCAGCTGATTTCTTCTCTGCCCTTTTTGCTGAGAACTGAAAACTTTCCCATGAGCTACCAGGTCATAGCCCGTAAGTGGCGCCCGCAAACCTTTGACGATCTCGTCGGCCAACAACACGTAACCGACACGCTGAAAAATGCGATCAAGAATGACCGCGTGGCGCACGCGTACATTTTTTCGGGGGCGCGTGGGGTGGGAAAAACGACCGCAGCGAGAATCCTGGCGAAAGCACTGAATTGCGTGAAGGGGCCGACGCCGCAGCCTTGCGGCGAGTGCGATTCCTGCAAAGAGATTGCCGCGGGGACTTCGCTGGACGTGATTGAGATCGACGCGGCCTCGAACCGCGGTATCGACCAGATCCGCGAGTTGCGCGAGATGGTGAGGTACGCGCCGGCGGCTTCGCGAAGTAAAGTCGTGATCCTTGACGAAGCGCACATGCTCACCGGAGAAGCGTCAAACGCCTTGCTGAAGACGCTCGAGGAACCGCCGGACCGGGTCATTTTCGTGATGGCCACGACGCAACCGGAAGATTTGGTGGATACCATTCGCTCGAGGTCGCAACATTTTCATTTTCGCGCGCTGACCTTCGGGGAGATTACCGGGCGGCTTGAAGAGATCGCAAGAAAAGAAGACTTGAAGATGGAGGCTGGCGCGATGGCTGTGATTGCGCGAATAGCGGAAGGCAGCTTGCGCGACGCCCTGTCGCTGCTGGAGCAGGCCCGGGCCTATTGCGGCGATACGATTACGGACCAAGAGGTGCGCGAATTGCTGGGCGTGGTACCGGATGATGCGCTGGAGGAGCTGGTGGGCGCGATTTCAGAAGGATCGGCAGACCGCGCGCTGGGGCTGGTGCACACGTTCCAGAAGGAAGGACGGAACCTGCAGCACTTCTGCCGGGAAGCGATCCGGCACATGCGCAATCTGCTGATTGCGCGAACGTGCGGAGCGGATTCGGATTTGATTGCGGCGACCGCGGATCAGCGTCCGGCATTGGCAAAGGCGGCAGCGCTGTTCGGGGAAGAAGACCTCACGCGATTTTTCCAGATTCTGCTGCAAACGGATGATGATCTGCGGCGGAAGCCCGATCCGCGGGTGCATCTGGAGATGGGGTTGCTGCGGCTGATCAATGCGTCGCGGCTGGCGCCGCTGGAGGAACTGCTCGCGGAATTAAAGGGCGGCGTGTCAGGGGGCGGGGCAAACTCTGGAGCCACGCGAAGCACGGCGCGGGCTGGAGCGTCCGCGCTATCGTCGAGGAGCACGGCGCCGGGTTTTATGGCAGCGGTTCCCGCGCAGCCGAAGACGGAAACGAAAGTGCAATTTTCGTCTCCGTTCGCTGCAGCAGCACCCGCACCTCCACCAACCGTTGCTGCTTCGACAGAGGTCAAGCAGGCACTGCAGGCGGAGGAACCGAAAAGTACGCGCGCGGCGGCGCGGGCGATTGGAATTTCGCAGGAGCGTGTTGCGGAGATCAAATCGACGATTCAGGCGCAACAGAAATTTCTGGGCGAGCTGGTGGAACAGAGCAGCCTGTGGGAACTCGAGGGCACGGAGCTGCGAATTTATTTTTCGCCGGAGAAGAGGCCGTTCGCGGAAATGATGGAAGGCAGAGAGACGTTGGAAAGGATCCGTAACATTTCGAGCAAGGTGCTGGGCCGGGCCGTGAGAGTATGTGCTAAACTGGAAGCAGTTGAAGCGGCAACCGCCTCGGCGGCGCGCTCGGGGTCCGGCACGCAAGAATTGCGTGCGCAGTTTGAGCGCCATCCGATGGTGCGGTCTATGCTGCAGCGCTTCGGGGGGAAAATTTCAGAAGTGAAACGAAGCCAAGGGGATTCCTGATGGAAGTCAGCGCTCTCCAACAGATGCTTTCGCGGTTCCGGCAGTTGCAGGAAGACTTGCAGAGGCAGGTGAATTCCGTGACGGTAGAGGCATCGGCCGGCGGAGGCATGGTCACGGTGAGGATGAACGGACAAAAACAGATTGTGGACGTGAAAATCGAGCCGGATGTTTTTGCAAACAAAGACCAAGAGATGCTGCAAGATTTGGTCCGCGCGGCGGTCAATGAAGCGTCACGGCGCGTGGATGAAGAACTGGCCAATCAGATGAAAAACCTCGCCGGCGGAATCCCCGGGATCGCGGGGATGAAGATTCCCGGGTTGTTTTAGCTGGCCAAAGATTCCGACTTTCCTTCCTCGTTTTACTTCACGTATTCCCCATTGTGAACTTCGTACTCGACGCGGAACGGCTTCCGCTCCTTTCGAGTTTCCCAATGCTCCTGGGCGATGAGGCGGTTGGCTTCGGCGAGACGCTCGGAAGGGAGCGGGTGTGAACGGAAATAGCCGTTCAAACTCTGAATGGCCAGCTCGGAAAGCTCCTGGTCCGGGCTTTGCGCGTGGATGACGTATTCGTCGCGCAACTTGGCAAAGCGCTCGAACGAATCGACGGCACCGTACGGAGAATAGCCCGACTGAACCGCCAGATACATTCCTTCGCGATCGGCTTCGAATTCTTCGTCCTTGTGGTAGCCGGCTTCCCAGAAATCGAGCGGAACCTGCAGCAGCGCTCCCAGGACGTCGAGGTTGACATCTTTCAGCTTCGCTTCCACCTGCACGCGCTCGACACAGTGATAGTGGTCGATGTGCTCGATCTCGTGGGCCAGGATGTTTGCGAGTTCATCTTCGCTCGTGATCAGGTCGAGCATACCTTCTCCGATGTAGACCGGTCCTCCAGGAAGAGAAAAAGCGTTGATCATGTTGTGATCGGGGAGGACGGCAAAGGTGTACGGTAAGTGCCGATGCGCGCGAAGGGCCACGGTGCCTCCGACGCGGGTGACGTACTTCTCGAGCCCTTCTTCTTCTGGAGTACGGTTCCGGGTTGGGGTCGCATAGCGAGACACAAGTTCCTTGCCGATTCTGATTTCCCGTTCGTCGGACAGGCGCGTGAGGCGCATAGGAACGCGGGAGAGGTCGCGTTGGGCGTCGGCAGCCATATTCAAGATGGCGTTGGCCGAGACGGGACTGGACTTGGGGCGGCGCTGGCTCCAATACAGCCCGGCGACCGCGAAGCCCAGGATGAGAAAGAAAACAACGAAGACGACGGAGCGCTTCATAGAAATTGGCGAATGGCGTCTTGGTACTTCGCCCACAAGAACGAAACGAATGAAACCACCACGCCTACGATGATCACGGTGATATATCTGTCGCGCGTTTGCAGACCCCAAACGTCGAGAGCAAAGACTTTTGCGACGCACAGCAAGAGAATTCCTATCCCCGTTAGGCGAAAGCTGCGTTCCCTGGTTGCCAGCCCCAGCACGAAGATCACTACGCCCTCCATACCCCACGACACGGTCACCATTCCCGAGCGCATTTTCAAAGCGAGCATGAAGGTGACCAGGATGATGGGAGCAAAAAACACAACTTGCTCCGGGCGGCTGGCAATCACCGCCAGCGGTCTGATCCAACGATTCACATTCTGAGGGTTGCTGTAGCGCCCGCGGAGACGGAAAGCGAAGAACAGGCTTGCCAGCAAAATGGCGGCTGCTGAACTGAGCACGAAGTAGCGGCCTTGCCAATCGCCTTCGCCGAAATAGCCGGCGCCGAAAAGATTGTGGGCCATGCCACGAGCGAGAACACCGACCGTCAGAAGCAATCCTTGATGCAGGAAGAGCGGGCGATCCAGAAGCCGCGCGGCGCCGAGAAGCGCAAAAACGACGGCCGCCCAGGAGGTGACCACCCATTCGATCGGAAACTGGAAATAGAAAAGCGCCAAGATGGTGGCGGTACCCAGGTACGCGAGGAGCGTGTCGAAGTGCAGGCGGCGGTCGCGGACGGTGTTCTCTTCCTTCTGCGGCAATTGCGCGTAGACGAAAAAGAAAATCAGGACGAGGGGAAGAATGGTGTACATCCGCGGGCCCCAGAACTCGCCGGGCTCTCCCGCGGTGAGATTCGCAAAGAAAATCCGGGTGAAGGAAGCGATGAGCGCGACGTAGGCCTGGTATCGGAATTGCGTGATCTTGCGCAACAGGCCGTACTCGAAGAGCACCAGACCAAATGCGCCCCAGGCTACGGCGATGCCGGTGGGCTGCGATTGCAGCTCATACCAAAGGAGCAGACCGCCGATGGTGGATGCGGCCCAGGAGTACACGTGATGGATGTCTCGCTTGCGCCACTCGTCGGGCATACGAATGAGGCGTGAAAGCGCGTAGAAGATGACCGCGACGATGGCCAGCGACAAGAGCCGCACGCTGATGCCGTGCCAGGTGGCGGTGACGTAGAGATTTACGGTGATGCTGCGGAGCAGCGTCAGTCCGGCGAGAGCGTGCGATTGCCAAGGCAATTCTTCGAGCTCGAAGCGCTGGTCGACAATTGCAAGGACCAGCGCAAACGCGGCCCACAGGGGGGCCAGCCAGCCGTTGGGAGCTTCGTACCACGCGAGGAGGGCTAGGAGCCCGGTCGCCGCGAAAGAATGAAGGAAGGCGATGACGCGGGCATAGCGCTCCTTAGGCGCGGCTTTCTGCGAGAGGAAGTACAAGCCCGCGGCAACGAGGGAAATGGTGAAGATGCGCAGGGAAATGGGGCCCCAGAACTTTTGCTCGAGTTCGTAGTTGTAGAATAAAGCGCGTGCGAGAGCGCAGAGACCGACGACGTTGGCCTGCCAGGCAAGCTGCTGGTAACGAATCCAGCGCGTGGAAAGCGCGAGCACAACGGCGAAAACGATCCAGCCAACGGCAATCCAGGGCGCGCGGAGCGCCTCCTGAAGGACCCAAACCATGATGCCGGTGCCGGCCCAAGTGTAGGCCACGCGCGCAAGCTTGAGATGCCGTTCATCCGACGTGCCCAGCCGCTTGGCGAGCCAATAGCCGCCAACGACGACAGGCAATGCGCTGAAAGAGCGCACAGGAATGGTGTGCCAGACGCGGATGGCGCCCGGATCAGCCGTGAGCGCGGTGAATACGGCGAGGCCGGTGAGAAGATGCGCGTGCCAGGCAAGGGCGTGATAACGCAGCGCGCGCGCGGCCTCGGACAGAGCCACCGCGAAAACCATGAAAGCGAGGGGCTGCCAAAGCTCCGGCGCTTCGAACCAAATGAGAAGAGCAAAGAAACCGCTGCCCGCGGCGGCGAAGAGGCCGCGAATAGTGCGCTGCTCCGGTTCATCACAGAGGGCCGCCAGTCTGGCGGTGAGATAGAACGCGGCACCGAGAATGGGAAACGTAAGCAGCCGCAAGCGCACATGGGTGTGTTCAGGGGATTCCAGGTGTAAATTGACAACCATGGCGCGATAGAAAGTGAGCAAGCCGAGGAGGGCATACTGTACTTGGAGGTTCGGCGATTCGAGGACGCGGCCAAGAGCCGCGAGGACGAGCATGATGGCCCCGAACGCGAGCGCGGTCCAATCATGAGAGAACAGTGCCCAGGCGGCGGATGCGGCGGCGAATGCACCGAGGTATGAATGGATGGTCAGCAGGGGACGACCAGACGAGCCATCCAACAAATCTTTCCAGCGTGAGCCGACGCCGAGAGAATTGATGTAGAAGACCACCGCACAGAGTGAGAAAAGGACCCCCGCGGCAAGCGCTGGATCCTCGTTCGCAAGACGCAAGTTGAGAAGATGACGGAAGTCAATGCCAAGAAGATGCAGGCCGACAAGCAGGCCGGTGAGGAGACCGAGGTGGCGGAAGACGACTTCTTTCGCGATGATCCCAGCGGCCAGGAAAGCCTCCGCGCCGACAAGCCAGAGGATGGCCACGTTGTTTCCGGAATAGTGGAAAGGAACGGCGGCGAGCATCAGCGCCGCGCCAACCACGCTCAGGACGACAAAAGCCTGGCGGCGGCGTTTGGTGATGGGCAATTGGGCCAAGCTGAATTCGAACGTGCCAACGACCAGGAGCGCGAGATAGGCGAGCTCCGGCTGTACGGATTGGAACTTCATGACACCGAGGAGTAGCAGGACGTTCAAGAGAGCAGCGAGGGTGGAGATGTGTTCTTCGAAGTCGGTCTTAATGTTGCGGGCAATGTAGGAGATACGGAAGGTCAGCCAGTAGATGAAAAGCAACACCAAGCTGGCGCGGTATTCCTTGAAATGAGGGCCGTGAGCGCCGTCGATGCCGAGGATGCGGTAAAGCCAATAGAGATGATTCAAGTAGCTGGAAAGGATACCGAAGACCTCGAGCTCGAACCAGCCCATTTTGAGAACGATGGAAACCAGACCGATGGCGAGGAAGACACCGGCGGACAGGCTGTAGACGGTGTCCTGGCTCAGCGCGACCGTTGTGTATCCCAGCAAAAAGGCAAGACCAGTTACGAATTGCGAGCGATACCGCAGAGTATGAAGGGCCATGGCCACGGCGACGACTAACATGAGGCCGCAATCGAGCGTGAGCGAGCCAGCATTGACTGGCAGCACGCGCATGGCCTCGACGTGATAGATCCCAAAGGTGCTGAAAAAAAGCAGCGCCCAGCCGCCGCCGATGCTCGTGCGGCCGAGGAGGCGGTAGCGTTCGTTCTTTTCGAGAAATATGCCGCCGCCAAGCAGAACCGCAGAGGCGAAGTACGAGATGCCTACTTTGCCGAGCGCCCCAAGAGCGCCAAGTTCATAGATGCCAAGCAGCGCAAACCCAATCACCGTCATGATGATGCCGATCTTGGGGAGCCAGTTCGTACCCAGCGCCTCTTCGATGGCGGATACTGTTTTCATGCGCTGCTGAAACGTGGGTTTTGGCGTGAGCGCGCGATAAGCGGAGATCGGCGGTGGCGCGGACACGCGCGGCGCAGGCGGCTGTGACATGGGAACAAATGGTGGAGTGATTTGTAGTGGTGCGACTCGGGCAGACGGTTTTACTTCGGCACTCGTTTTCGCTACCGCCGGCAGGACAGGCTTGGGCTCTATCGGTGCGGGTGGGGCCGGTAGTTTTTGCGCGGGCGTGCTCCTAGGAGCGATGGACACGGGAGCTGGGGCAATGGGTGCAGGTTCTTGCGGCTTTGGCAGCGGCTGCGCTTCAGGCTTCTTCTCAGGCGTGGGAAGCACCATCGACGCGGGCAGTGTGAGGGGGGCCGGCAAGTCGACGTGTGCTGCTGGAACGGGTGTTTCGCTCCTGGCCGACGTGGCGGGAGCGGCAGGTGGCTGCCTAGGTTGGCCAACTGCTGGCGCAGCGGGCCGGACTGCGGCCAGGAGTTGGCGCTGGAGGTCGGCGACCTCGCGCTGGAAGGAGACGTGCTGCCTGGAATTCTCTTCCCTGAGCTGGTCCAGATTTTCGCGCAGTTTTTTGTACTTCCCCAGCAGAACGAGGGTGATAAACGGGGTGGCCAGTGCCAGAAGCGCAAACAGCACAAAAATCAGCTCAGCAAGGGGCATGGGATATCCTTGACGTGGGTGATCCTTGGTTCCGATGTTAGAACGACGGCAGGTAGGAATCTTGCAGTTTGTTTCCAGGACCACCCTGGCAGTAAACGCCGCCTATATAAGGGCATTACAATGAGGTACTTAGGGGTTGTAATGGGAATGCGTGCCGGACCGCGAAACCGCGGTCGAATCGGACTGCCCTGGCAATCAAATCCCCGCACCATGAACTCCAGGATGTGGTATACTCTTTTTGCGCTTAATACCTCGGTTGTGTTGTGCGGCCCCTCTGGTGCAGTGCTTGATCTGAGATTCCCCGCCTCCAGTTTCCTCCGTACGTTTTACGCGTAATCTAAAACAAGACTGGCAAAGCAAGCCGCCGGCCCGCCCGAGAATTCGTGTGCGCACCGCGACGGCTTCTGCCAGCAAGAAAGCAATATTGAATGTTGAATGTTTCAGAACTGAACGCAGAGCGCTCTTCGGAGGCTCTGCCGGAACGCGCCACAGCGCGATTCTCCGAAATGCTGATTTCTCCCTATGTGAAGGAGAGATTGGCAGCGACGCGGTTTATCACGCCGACTCCGGTACAGGCTGCGGCAATTCCGCAAGCGCTGGAAGGCAAAGATGTGCTAGCGACCGCTCAGACGGGAACCGGCAAGACGCTGGCGTTCCTGATTCCGGTGATCGAACAACTCCTCAAGGATAAGACACCGGGAATCGCCGCGTTGGTGCTGGTGCCGACGCGCGAACTGGCTATGCAGGTAGTGGAGCAATACAACGCCTTGCGCGGCAAGCAACTGTTGCCTGCGGCGCTGGTCGTGGGCGGCTTGTCCGAGGGCGCTCAACTACAAGCAATTCGCAAGGGAGCCCGGCTGGTTGTGGCCACGCCGGGGCGGCTAGAAGATTACCTCGACCGCAAACTCTTCCACTTTAGCGCGCTGCGTGTTCTCATCCTCGACGAAGCCGACCGTATGCTGGACATGGGATTCCTCCCCGCGATCAAGCGAATCGTATCGATCCTGCCGAAAGAGCGGCAGACGATGTGCTTCTCCGCGACGATGGAAGGCGATATGGTGCGTATCGTGAAGGATTATCTTCGCAACGCCGTGCGTCTTTCATTCGGGTCCGTCTCCAAGCCATCGGAAAATGTCCGGGTGCAGGCGTTTGAAGTGGCCATGGACCGCAAGCAGGAAATGTTGCAACGCTTACTGTCCAAGGAAACGGGAAAATGCCTGGTGTTTGCACGGACCAAGCGCGGAACCCAGCGCATCGCCGAGAGCCTGAATCGCAAGGGCTTTTCCGCCGCCATGATTCATGGCGACCGCTCGCAATCGCAGCGCACTGCGGCGCTCACCGGATTCCAGCAAGGACGCTTCCGCGTGCTGGTGGCGACGGACCTGGCTTCACGCGGTATCCACGTACAGGACATCGCCCACGTCATCAACTACGATCTGCCCGAGGTGGCAGAGAATTTCATTCATCGCGTTGGGCGAACCGGACGCAACGGCGGTCACGGTGTGGCTTCCACGCTGTTCGTGAAAGAGCAGCGGTCGGAACTGTTCCAACTCGAGCGTTCGCTGGGCATCAAGATCGAACGGATGCGCGCGGATGAAACGGCTGCCCTTCCGGAAAAAAGGGAACGGCTGCCGGTCAATCTGCCTCGTGTGGAGGCGCTTCAGAGGTCCGAGAGATTTGTGCTTCCCGGCGAGGTTTTCCAGACCCACACCGAAAACTAAGCGTTTCTAATCACCATCCTGAGACGCGGGCTCCGACTAAGTCGGGGCCCGTCTGCGTTTAAGGCACCAACGTGGCAAGATACCAGCATGCTGATCCGGCTTGCAGCCAACGAAGACGCGAGCGCGGTGTGGGCCATCATGGAGCCCATCATCCGGGCTGGCGAAACCTACAGCCTGCCACGCGAAATGAGCAAAGAGGACGCTCTGGCATATTGGCTTTCGGCCGAGCGCGAGGTTTTCGTCGCCGAAGACAACGGCGAGATCGTTGGAACATACGGGCTGCAAGCGAACCAGAGAGGCGGCGGAGCCCATGTCGCCAATTGTGGCTATATGACCGCCGTTTCGGCGACGGGCCGCGGGGTGGCCCGAGCGATGTGCGCGCATTCTCTGGACCGCGCACGCGAACGCGGATTTCGCGCCATGCAATTCAACTTCGTGATCAGCACCAACCAACGCGCGGTCCTGCTATGGCAAAGCTTTGGCTTTCGGATCGTCGGGCGGCTGCCCGGAGCCTTCCAGCGTCCGACGCTCGGCTACGTCGACGCCTTCATCATGTATCGCGATCTCTAGGCCGTTTGCGCTGATACGCGCGGCTATGCTACACATGCTGCATGCCTGATTTTGCCCCTCCCGTCGAACGACTCATCGATGAGCTGAAACATCTCCCCGGAATCGGCCAGAAGACCGCGCAGCGCCTGGCCTTTCATTTGCTGCGGTCAGCACCCCAAGATGCGCTAGCGCTGGCGGACGCCATTCGCGACGCTAAAGAAAAAATCCGTGCGTGCTCCATCTGCCACAACATCACAGATTCCGATCCGTGCTTGTATTGCGTGGGGCCGACGCGTACCAAGAAGACGATTTGCGTAGTCGAAGAAGCGCACAACATCATGGCCATTGAAAAAACGCGGACCTACAGCGGGATGTACCACGTGCTGGGCGGATCCCTTTCGCCGCTATCGGGGCGCGGCCCCGAACAACTTCATATCAAGACTTTGATTGAGAGATTGAAGGGTGGCGGAGTCGAAGAGATCATCATCGCGACGAATCCCACGGCCGAAGGCGAAGCCACGGCGGTCTACCTTTCCAAGCTCTTGAAGCCGCTGGGAGTGCGCGTCACGCGAATTGGCGTCGGGATTCCGGTGGGTGCGGACCTGGAGTATGCCGATGAAGTGACCATGTTGAAGGCCATGGAAGGACGACGGGATCTGTAGCGCTCCTCATCCTTGTAGCACTGAAAAACACGCGGTGCTAGCCTCAGGAAGGGATGGCCTGGTTTCCGAGCACAATAGGAGAACAGGATCATTACTCTCAGTACTTTCAGGACGCTCTAGCCAATCCACCCATTTGGGTATAGAGTTTAGTTCCCACGGGTGGCTGTCCTCCCACCAAACCGATGGCAGCCGCGAACAGGCTGACAGGAGGTGCGCTAATGCCGAGCTTGGCGCACTACATGACGCAGTACGATCACGAGCACGCATCTGGCTGGAACAAATTCCTGCATGGTGTTGGTATCCCGATGATTTTTATGGGGATCATCCTTCTCCTTTTCATGAGATGGATCTGGGGAGCGGGATTTTTTCTGGGCGGATGGGTGTTTCTGTTTCTCGGCCACCGGATTGAGGGCAACCATCCGGCGTTTTTTCAGGGACCGATTTACTTGCTGGTTGGGCCAATTTGGGTCGCAAAAGAAGCATGGATGTTTCTGACCGGAACACACCGCAGGTCGGCCTCGGAAGGTACTCCGCGAAGTGATGCAATGAAGTAGCCGCAGAGATTTCAACCGTTTGCGCGAAATTGGAAAAGATTGAGGGACGGCGGCGATTTGCATGAATGATCCAGGCGGCAATTTTGCCGATGAGACGGCTGAAATGGTGTCCGAAAGTGTTACCAGCCCGAGTACGGAGTTAAGGAAGCGCCGCAGCACGCGGATTGTGCAGGCGGTGCCTCTGGTCGTTACCGGTGTCGATGCGCTGGGGCGCCCGTTCGTAGAACGAACGTCTTCGCTCATTATCAATTGCCATGGTTGCCGCTACCAGTCGAAACATTACGTCCTGAAAAACATGTGGGTAACGATGGAGATCCCGCACCAGGAGTCAGGGCAACCGCCGCGCACGGTGCGGGGGCGGGTGGCTTGGATTCAACGGCCTCGAACGGTGCGGCAGCTTTTTCAAGTGGCGCTGGAGCTGGAAGTTTCCGGCAACGTCTGGGGCATCGCTTTTCCGCCGGAGGATTGGGTGGGATTCCCCGAGTTGGCGCAAGGGGCGACGAAGTTAGATGCGGCACCGGAGACACTGTCGCTGCCGCCAGCGGTGGCCGAAAAGGATGCCGCCTCGCATTTGGGCGAAGCCGAGCTTCTGCCAGCGGCTGAGGCGGACAATCTAAGAGTGTTCCCTTCCCCGGCAAGCACGACGGATGCGTCGTTACAGTTGGCGCGTCAGGTTGCGCGGCTGGTGGCAGACGCCGAGCAGCAAATTCAGGCGGCCGCGCGGGAAGCCGCTTCGCGGGCGGTTTCCTCTGAGCGGCGGCTGTCGTTCGAACAATGGGAGCAAAAGTTTGCCGCCGGACGCGCGGAAATCGCCAATGAGACGACACATGCGATTGAAAGGTTTCAGCAGGAAGCGGATAAGCATTCGAGGATGGCCCACGCGGCGGCAGCCGAGTCGCTGCGAACGGAATTGCCACGGTGGATGGCGCCGCACCTTGAGCAGCTCACACGCGACCTCGCGGCCAACCTCTCCGAGGAAGGGGCTGCCCAGCGTAACGAGCACGCCCAGCAGATGGAGAGGAGGGCGGAGACTTTGCGCTCAGTTTGCCGGGAGGCAGAGGAAACGGCCGCGCGGTTGAAGGGCCAGTCCGAGCGGTCGGAAGAGCAAATCATTGCGCGCGCGGAGTCGGCGGCGCGGGCGCTCGAGGAAACGGGAGAAAAGGCGACTGCGCAACGCGAGGCATTGAGTGCCGCGGCCAATGAGATTCAGCAGCAAGTAACCGCGGCGCTCTCGTCCGTGCAATCCTCCTACGGGCAGCTTGCGATTGACTTGGAAGCAGCGCAATCGCGGTGGCGTGCGGCGCTCGAGAGTACGCTCGCAGAAGCTCAGGATCGCGCCGCCGGCGGATTGAACGAGCATGCGCGCCGGTTGACGACTCAGTTGCAGGATGAGATGGCGCGTCACGCCATGGCGGCGCACGAATCGGCGACGAGTGCGGCAACAGAGGCAGAGCAGCGGATATCCGCGTTGCGGGATACCGTCGAGGAGCAGACCGAACGGCTGGAGTCGGCCCTGGCGCGTGCCGGGGAGGCCAGCCAGCAACTCGAACAGCATTCCGGACAGCTTGCCAAGGTGCAGCAACAGGCGCTGGCCGGATTCCAGGAGCAAATCGAAAAAGTTTTTATCCGCGGTCAAGAAGAAATGCAGCGCCGGTACGAGGCGACACTAGAGGAGATCAACGCGAAAATCCCGGCAACATTTGAAGAAGCGAGCCGCCAAGCAGTGGCGCAGTTTGACCGGCAAGTCGCGGAGATTGTGCAGCCGCACGTCACCCTTGCCGAAGAAGCCGTTCACCGGCTGGCGGGGGGGCGATCGCTGCTGGATGCGGCGCTGACGCTGCAGCAGGACCGCATTCGCAATTCGGCGGACGAAGCGTTCGCGGAGTCACTGGCGCGCTTCCGGGAGAATCTGGGCGGCGTGGAGCAAATCCTGCAAGAATCCTCGCAAACGATCACCAGTTACAACTTGACTGAACTGGAAGGAAAAGCCAGCGATCTGAAGCACCAGATGGTCGAAGAGCTCCTGAAATCGGCGGAATGGTATGAAAGGAAGGCGCACACGCAGATTCAGAATCTGACGGAAAGAACCATCGAGCACGCCGAAAACCAGTTGCGGGAAAAAGCGGGAGAGATTTCCAGTGTCTTTGCGAGCGAGCTGGATCATCGAAGCCGCAACTTCGTGGGACACGCGCAGACACAGATCGAAGAGGTAGTGCGGGATTCCTTCGAGCGCGCACGGGCGCTTTTCGCGGAAGCCGCAGACACCACCGCAGCCGCGTTCACGGATGAGATTCAGCGCACGGGGCGGCAAGGGCTGGAGGGATTCAACGAGGAGGTGCGGCGCTCCGCGGATGCGGGACGGTTGCAACTGGACGCGGCGCGCATGGAGCTGGCGCAGAAGACAACATCGGAGCAAGAAGCTTTCCTGCGACGTTTCCAATCCTCCATGGGCGGGGCGCTCGAAGCGGGTGTGGACGAAGCTCAGAAGAAGGTATCTGAAGGATTTGGGTCGCTGCTGGATTCCTGGAAAGCGACGACGATGGCCCATCAGCAGGAAATGCAGAGCATCTACGGCCGGATCGGCGACGAGGCCGCAGAGCAGTACAAGAACCGGCTGGAAAATGTTTCCAATCAGTGGATGCTGGCGACGGTGGCGTCACTGGATCAGCAATCGAGGGAGATGATTTCAGGAATTGCTGCGACAGCGGAAGAAAAACTTCGCGAAGCGTGTGCCCAGGTATTCGCGGGTGTAGGAGAATCCCTGCGAGAACGGCTTAGGGAGATGGCGCAAGGTTTTACCCCGCCGACGGAGCCTCCCGCGCGCACGAAGAACGCCAACACGGGAAGCTGAAAACCAATATTTCCACTGCCCAGAATCGTTCTGCCGCCGCAAAGCTGCTCAACATTGTCCGGCTGCCGATTCGCCACTTCTTGGCTGGCCCGGTATAATCCCAAAGGCTTTGACCATGGCCAACCATGCTTACCTGCGCGTGTGGACGCGTGATTTCTCGCTGCAGACGATGCTTGCCGAATTCGCGCGGTTCCTGACGACCGCGCCGCTTTCGGCCACGCAGAACGCCTTTGACGAACTGATCGTGCAGGCCGTGGATACAACGGAAATACCTGTGGCGGAGTGGGATTTGCGTCCCCTGAAAGTGGGCCCTGCGGAGGTTGCGGCGCTGGCGGTGCAGCACCTGAACAGCGACAGCGCGTACATCGCGAGCGCAAAATGGGACCTGTGGGGGTTTGATATCGAGAGCCTGAAGTGGCAGCACAAGCCGGAGCCGCTGGTGCTGGCTTGCCACGGGCAGGAGTTCGACGGCGGGCTGGCGGCGACGGCGGGGCACTTCATGGCCGACTTGGGCTTCGAGCACTTTTTCACGGGGCACGGCGGCCTGCTGGCGCCCGGAGCGGCGTCGAATCCTTTCAATTCGTCGGATCATCCGATTGAGCACACCTTCCGGCAGTGGATGGCGGCGAGCGCCAACCTGAAGCAATATCACGCGAAGACCCGGGAGAACATCCAACAATTAGTCCAATGGGTGGAAGCCATCGAGCGGGCGCTCCCAGTGGAACGGAGCGAATTGTGGTCCGAAGGAGAGGAAAACTTTGAAGCCCGGGTGGACGCGATTCTAGCGCAGAGGTAGCGCGTGCAAGTCTTGGACAAGCCCGATTCGCGGAGTCCTTCCACCAACGGCGGGCAACAGCTA